>LSQX01406994.1_pt1 | contig 19670 bp, 18 predicted proteins | sample 654561 | NCBI WGS metagenome assembly LSQX01 (sample SAMN04489861, study PRJNA283612) | anaerobic digester metagenome | isolation source: 4 biogas reactors fed with cattle manure at either 37C or 55C with and... | place: Denmark: Kongens Lyngby | collected 2014
CAACTTGTGTCGGAGATTTGCCCAGCTCATCAACTAAGCGAACGATTTCTCTCTTATAGTCATTGTCAAATCTCTTTCTATACTTGCTCTCTGCCATGGTTATGGACACGTCCCTTCAAGATCTATTATAGATTCTTTATACGTGTCCGGCAAACCCAGTACGATCTATTGTGTTTGCTGAACAACAGGCTTTTGCAGCAGAAGAGAACTCCAATAGGGTCACAGAGGTTGCGCAAAGAGTCGCGGAGGTAGCTAACGATTTAGCACAGGAAAGCGAACATCTTTCGGCAACCACTGAAGAAACCTATGCTTCTTTGGAGCAAGTAGCGGGTATTGCTAGTGACTCTTCGCAGGTAATTGATGGAGTTGCAACAAAGACCCAAAACATTGATCGGACTTCTCAGAATGTGTCCGCTGTGGCCAATGCTGGTCGTACTACTGTCGAATCGGTCGCCAAGCTAACCATCTCCCTGCAAAGTCGAATTAGAGAAACAGCTGGTATTATTGAAGGCTTAGGACAAAGATCCCGTGAAATCGGACACATCATCACGACTATTAATGAAGTCGCCGCTCAGACGAATTTATTGGCTCTAAATGCAGCTATCGAGGCGGCAAGGGCCGGCGAACATGGGCGAGGTTTTGCCGTTGTGGCCGATGAAGTGAGGAAGCTTGCTGAAGAAGTTTCACTCGCTTCGGCAGATATTGCAACAATGATTACAAGAATTCAAGAAGATGCGGCTGAAGCTGTGAAAGAAACCAATGCAAATTCTGAACAAGTACAAGAAACTGCCCACTTGGCGACCTCTGCAGTAAGGGATCTAAGCGGAATAATTGACCAAATAAATGGTATCGGACAAGAAATCAACTCTGCAGCGATCTCCATGCAACAACTAGCAGGAGGAAGCCAAGAGATTGCTGCTGCCACTGAACAACAAACAGCGGCTATCGGAGAAGTCTCTTCCATGGCGGAACGTCTCAACTCCTTAGTCCAAGCACTAAACGGTTTACTCAAATCTGATGCACAAGACTAATGCTGTCTACGAAGAAAAACTCCCTGGAACCGAGTCGGTAATCCAGGGAGTTTGCGCATTGAGAGTTTAGCTATTCAGCTTGAAGTGCCGTATGAGTTCTTGCAGTTTTGCACCCATATCCATCAGACTCTGAGCAGATACTGCCACTTCCTGCATAGAAGCGGCTTGCTCTTCTGCAGCACTGGCTATCCCATGCCCGCCACTATTGACCTGCTCCAGTCCAGCCGTGAACTCTTCAACTTGTCGTTCGATTTCCTCTACGGCCCCCAGGATGCTATTGAGAATCTTGCTACTCTGATTTACATTATCGAGTGCTACGTCTGTCTTAGTTGAACCTTCGATCATGCCGCTAACTGTTGCTGCTATTCCACTTTGTATCTGGCCTATCAGCGACTCAATATCTGTAGTCGCCGTCGAGGATTGTTCCGCTAATCGGCGGACTTCATCAGCAACAACTGCAAAACCGCGCCCATGTTCTCCGGCGCGGGCAGCCTCAATGGCAGCATTAAGCGCGAGGAGATTGGTTTGGTCTGCAATTGCACTAATCGTGTTCACTATAGTCCCAATCTCATCAGATAGTGAGCCTAAACCCGAGACATCTTTGGCCATTCTTTGGGTGTTCTCTTGCAGGGCTTCCATCTGCTCCAAGATCTCCTTGCGCCTTTTGCGCATTTTGGTCGTACTGACGCGGCAAAGATCCTCACCCCCAAAGACAATACTTCCAGAAGTAGGGCGATGCAGCTGCAGAATACAGTTCCCAGTTGTTGTCTTTCCGCATCCGCTCTCTCCGACTAATCACTCAAGCGATTGAAGGTAAAGTATTTATTGATGCAACTGGCCGTGGAGACGTTGTGGCCAGAGCGGGTGCCCCCTTTAAGTCTGCCGGTGAGGGGAACAGGCTACCTATTCCCTGCGGCCTTATGTGGAGAATGTGTGGTGTGGATGTTGAGCGAGTATTTGAATACGAAAAAGAGGATCCAGGGTTGGATCGAGTAACCAAAAGGGCCATTGATAACGGAGAGCTTCCGTATTACAGAACCGAAAAGGATTTTCAGGAGCGCAAGTACGAGGATAGAATGTACACTGGTCACATCAGGCTTGAAATGGTCCCCGCATGTTATCCAGGTGAAATTCTTCTTTGGGCTCCGTCCATCTATGAGTGGGGATTGAATTGCGCAGAAAACGCAGAGGACCTTACAAGGGCTGAGATCCATATCAGAAAAGAGATAATCTCGGAACTAGGCAGTATGTTAATTAGTCTTTTGCGACGCTCAGATCGCGTGAAAATAGCCTGCCTTGCCCAATTAGTCAATGTGATAGCACCGATTATGACCGAAACTGGCGGATCGGCATGGCGTCAGACAATCTTCTATCCGTTCCTGCATACTTCCATTTTCGGTCGAGGAGTTGTTTTGCAGCCGATCGTTAAGTCCGATAAATATGACAGTAAGGATTTTGCAGACGTTCCTTACTTAGACTCCATTGCAGTACTTAACGAGGAAAAGGATGAGTTAACAATTTTCGCTGTGAATCGTAATCTAGAAGGCGGACTAGAGTTTGATTGTGATCTGCGGGGCTTTAGTGGCTATGCAGTTAAAGAGCATACTGTTCTAACACATGATGATCTGAAGGCGGTCAACACTTCCAGGCGGCCAGATAATGTGGTTCCTAACGCGAATGGCAATGCTCGGGTCGAGACCGGTGGCCTAAAGGCAATACTACCCCGAGCTTCGTGGAATGTGATTAGGCTTTCCATGCCCAGAGATGGAGCGTAGTATTATATCACAAGTGGATCCAGGCGAGGTGTTTTATATGGATGACGCTAAATACGTTATCGGAGTAGACTTTGGCAGTGATTCGGTGCGCGCCTTGGTTGTACGCACCGATACCGGAGCAGAGGTGGCCAGCGGAGTCGCTAGTTATCAGCGCTGGAACCAAGGCTTATACTCAGACGCGGCTCAAAACCAATTTCGCCACCATCCCCTCGATTACTTAGAGGGTTTGGAGGAGTGCATTACGGGGGCTTTGGATCAGCTCCCTGCTTCGATTCGAGAGAATGTGATCGGGATCGGCGTGGATACAACAGGTTCCACACCCGGTCCCGTCGATGAGCATGGAACACTTCTGGCACTTTTAGATGAGTTTAAGGAGAACCCCAACGCCATGTTTGTGCTCTGGAAAGACCATACGGCCGTGGGAGAAGCAGCAGAAATCAATGAGCTGGCCAGAACCTGGGGCGGCGAGGATTACACCAAGTATGAGGGCGGGGTTTATTCGTCGGAGTGGTTTTGGGCGAAGATCCTGCATGTTTTGCGTGTTGACGAAAAGGTGCGTAAGGCTGCCTATTCTTGGGTGGAGATTTGTGACTGGATTCCCGGCGTTTTAACGGGAACGAGTCATCCCCAGATCCTCAAACGCAGTCGCTGTGCCGCTGGTCATAAAGCTATGTGGCATGAAGATTGGGGCGGCCTACCTCCCGAGGAGTTCTTAACCCAGCTCGATCCCCTTCTGGGGGGCTTGCGCGACCGCTTGTATACAGATACCTATACCTCCGACGCCAAGGCCGGAGGCTTGAGCGCGCAATGGGCTAAGAGGCTCGGTCTACCAGTGGGAATCGCTGTTGCCGTAGGTGCCTTTGATGCCCATATGGGGGCTGTTGGGGGAGGAGTTCGGGAAAACGCGTTGTTGAAAATCATGGGAACATCCACCTGTGATGTGATGATGGCCTCCTATGACGAACTCGGTTCTGCTTTGGTAGACGGAATCTGTGGTCAGGTCGATGGATCTGTGATTCCTGGTATGATTGGTCTTGAAGCAGGGCAATCGGCCTTTGGTGATGTCTATGCCTGGTTTCGAGACGTGCTCTTCTGGCCCTTAGAGGTTTTGGGAAAAGAAGAGGGGATCGATGAGGCAACTCGGCGAAACATGAGAAGCAAGATTCTGGCCAAACTTACGGAGCAGGCTATGGAGGTTGATCCTAAGACAACGACGGTGGTTGCCCTCGATTGGTTGAATGGCAGACGCACTCCCTATGCTGATCAAGAGCTTAAGGGTGCTTTGGTTGGTTTGACGCTCGGGACGGATGCACCGCGCATTTTCAGGGCCTTGGTGGAGGCAACCGCCTTCGGATCGAAAGCGATTGTAGACCGTTTTCGCGAGGAAGGTTTGCAGATCGATGAAGTGATTGCTCAAGGCGGCATTCCAGGCAAGAACGCCTTTGTGATGCAGGTTACGGCGGATGTCTTGAATATGCCGGTGAAGATTGTCGCCTCGGAGCAGTCTGTGGCCCTAGGTGCCGCCATCTTCGGGGCGATGGCAGCAGGTGAGTTTGAGACCGTCCTCGCTGCACAGCAGGCTATGGCCAGTGGTTATTCGAAGGTGTATACGCCAGAGGCGGCCAGTGTAAAGCGTTATCAAGAGTTGTATGAAAAATATCTTGCCATAGGCGAGATTTTGTCGGAATCATTACGTGCCCTATAAAGGAGGATACATGTGCTAGAAAAGCTGAAGCGAGACGTCCTCAGAGCAAATCAGGAACTACAAAGACAAGAACTGATCATCTATACATGGGGAAATGTGAGTGGTATTGACCGGGAGCAAAACCTCGTGGTGATCAAGCCAAGTGGAGTCGCCTATGATGATCTTACTCCTTCCGATATGGTTGTGCTTGATCTCGATGGAAACATAGTTGAGGGCAATTTACGCCCCTCTTCCGACACACCGACCCATCTGGAGCTGTATCGGAGGTTTGAGAAGATTGGTGGGGTGGTCCATACCCATTCCATGTGGGCTACTGTCTGGGCCCAGGCTTGCCAAGAGATTCCTTGCCGGGGCACAACCCACGCTGACTATTTTTATGGAACGATACCTTGCACTCGCCTTTTAACTCCCGAGGAAGTGAAAAGTGATTACGAGCTCAATACCGGACGGGTGATCGTGGAACGCTTCCAAGATCTTGATGACCAAGCGATGCCTGCTGTCTTGGTAGCCGAACATGGGCCCTTTACCTGGGGCAAGGATCCGCATGAGGCGGTGCATAACAGTGTTGTTCTCGAACAGGTTGCTTATATGGCCCTCATGACCAGGCAGCTCGCTGGGCATGATCGCCCCATCAGTGGGCATGTTCTTGATAAGCACTATTTGCGTAAACATGGACCCGATGCCTATTATGGTCAAAGCTAAAGGAGGTTGAGAGTATGGAATTGAACCTTAAGGAACTTCAAGTGTGGTTTGTCACCGGCAGCCAGCATCTCTACGGCGAGGAGGCACTGCGAGAGGTTGCAGAGGATGCCCAAAAGATTGCCCATTTCTTAGGTGAGGCGGAGTCCATTCCCGTCAGTATCGTCTATAAGCCTGTGATGACGAGCTCTGATTCCATTAGAAGGTTAATTGCCGAAGCAAACGCCGATGATAAGTGCATTGGTCTTATGATGTGGATGCATACTTTTTCACCAGCACGGATGTGGATTGCTGGCCTGAACATACTCAGCAAACCGTATCTCCATTTCCACACCCAGTATCATCGTGATATTCCCTGGGGCGAGATTGATATGGATTATATGAACCTCCATCAATCGGCTCATGGTGATCGGGAGTTTGGTTTTATGAACACTCGCATGCGCAAGAATCGCAAGGTGGTGGTGGGCCACTGGCAGGATCCTGAAGCCCTACAGGATGTAGCAACTTGGGTGCGGGTAGCCGCGGCCTGGCACGATAGCCAGGGGGCGAAGATCGCTCGTTTTGGCGACAATATGCGAGATGTGGCAGTGACTGAAGGTGACAAGGTGGCTGCGCAGATTCAGTTTGGTTACGAGGTCAATGCCTATTCCCTCGGGGAGCTTATTATGTATGTGGATGCGACTACGGAAGGACAGATTAATGCTTTGCTGGAGGAATACGAAGCGAGCTACAGCTTAACGGATCGAGTGCGGGAAGGCGGCGCGAAGCGAGAGGCCCTTAGGGATTCGGCACGTATTGAAGTTGGTTTGCGTTCCTTTCTGAGGGAAGGCGGCTTCAAGGGGTTCACCACGAATTTCGAGGATCTCGTTGGTCTGAAACAACTGCCAGGTCTGGCGGTTCAGCGTGTGATGAACGATGGATACGGCTTTGGGGCAGAAGGAGATTGGAAGACTGCGGCCCTACTTCGGGCTATGAAGGTGATGAATGTAGGGCTTGAGGGCGGAACGTCCTTTATGGAAGACTACGTCTACCACCTTGATCCCGCGGGGAGCCGCATCTTAGGCGCCCATATGTTAGAGGTTTGCGAATCCATCGCCGCCGAGCAGCCTGTTTTGGACGTGCAAGATTTGGGCATTGGAGGTAAGGAAAGTCCCGCACGACTTATCTTTACGGCACCAGCCGGACCAGCTGTCTGTGCTTCTCTTATTGATTTGGGCAATCGGTTTAGAATGATTGTAAACAAGGTGGAAGTGGTGCAGCCTCCAGCCGATTTGCCGAAACTACCAGTGGCCAGGGTTCTCTGGGATCCCAAGCCGAACCTCAAGGTTGCAGCAGAGAGCTGGATTCTAGCTGGAGGAGCTCACCATTCGGTGTTTAGTCAGGCCCTTACGGCGGAATATGTGGAAGACTACTGCGAGATGGCTGGCATTGAGTATGTCCTGATTGATGAAAACACCGAAGTTCGCAAGTTCAAACAAGACCTTCGACTAGGGGAGATCTATTACTAAGGGGCCTGGTACCCGCGCAATTTGACGAATATCGTACAAAATGGGGGGCATCGAGTCTATACTAATTAGCATGAACGAAGACAAAAGAGAGTGTTGCTCCCTACTCAACAGAGTGCTCTTGCAACGCCCTCCTAGTCTTCAACGTTAATGGTTCCATCGTGACGTTTTTCATTAGCAATAGCCCAGAACATGGAAGATTATCCCGCTAGTCTGCCCACTCTAGAATTCACATCGCTCTTCTAGCTATCCAATGGTTGCGTTCCGAAGATCCCGATTTGTCTTTTGACAACCTCTTTAGTCGTTTTTAAACCCGCAACTGTAAGCTGATGATAATGAGCAAAACCTTCCCGCTTGTCCAATTCTGCTTTCACGGCCTCCACAGCAGCGGTTGACACTTCTGTGAAGAAATTGATCTTGTTAACACCATACTTAACCACATTCCTGAAATCATCATCGGTTAAGCCACTTCCGCCGTGCAAGACCAAAGGAATGTCTACAGCTTCCCTTATTTCTCTAAGTCGTTGGAAATCGATCTGAGGCGTGCCTCTAAATACCCCGTGTACAGTACCAATTGCTACTGCCAATGCATCAATATTGGTTTCTTCAATGAATTTGACTGCTTCTTCCGGGCTAGTGTATAGGCTTGTATCAACCTCACTACCGCCCCTTAAATCTCCTTCGCCTCCAGCTACATGCCCCAATTCCGCTTCCACGCTTACCCCACAGGCATGGGCAACCTCAACAACTCTCTTTACTAAGGCAACATTCTCATTATAAGGAAGACTAGAACCATCAATCATCACAGACGAACAACCATAATGTATTGCCTTAACACACATCTCATAACTTGCACCGTGATCCAAATGCAAACATATGGGTACAGAGGAACGCCTAATTCTGTCTACAATATAAGGCATATATGTGTCCATATCGACAATGCCATACATCCCTTCAAATATCGGTAGAATCACAGGGACACCTTTTTCTTCTGCACTCTGTATAATTGCCTCAGCGAAGCCATGTTCCATGGCATTAAATGCCCCCACAGCATATCTCTTAGCCACCGATTCCTTCAAAATTTCCTCTAGAGTTACTAAAGCCACGAGTATTCCCCCTTATTTCTTGTATGTCGTTTGAACCACGATAAGTTACTATGCGACCCGCTATTTGGATTCGATGCAGGCAGTCTATGTTGATCCCATACCCTTTCACCTCCACATTAAGTGCATTGATAATCTGTTGCGTTGCGAGATGATAACCATTAAGATGTCTTGATCATGTTGAGCGGCAGATGCTCAAACTCTTTTTCCAAAAGGGAACTTATATTGTCACCAGTAATGATGTAATCTATCTGATCAATATCCACTATCTTTTTCACGAAAACTTTTCCAAATTTACTGTGATCACCCAAGACAAAGGTCTCGTCAGAGACACTGATTATATTAGATTTCATCTGCGCTTCTTCGATAAAAGGGGTTGTCAATCCATATTTTGGGGAGATGCCATTAACACCTAAAAAAGCCTTATTTGCATGAAAAGTAGACAGGTTTTCCCTAGTCATAGAGCCGCTAAAGGCCCTAGAGTTGCTATTGTAGGAGCCTCCCAGCTGTATGACTTGGATACTGTTGGCGTCCGCCAAAACATGGGCGATATCAAGCGAATGGGTTATCACAACCAGTCTTTTTCGGAAATTCCTTAGTTGTCTCGCTAGCTCCAAGACTGTTGTTCCCGCGTCTAGGATAATAACTTCGTTACTATTTATGAACTCATAGGCCTTCTGGGCAATTCTTGCCTTTTCTTCGAGGTTCTCACTACTTCTCGCCGAGTAAAGAGTCTCACTCGCAATGCTCTCCTTACTTATTACCCCACCGTGGGTCCTGACAATAAAACCATTTTCTTCGAGAAAAGTTAAATCTCGCCGTATAGTGGCCTCAGACACACCGAAGATATCTGTTAGTTTTTTGACCGTAAGGCTTTTACCTTCCCTAACCATGCTCAAAGTCTTAGCTCTTCTCTCTTCTTGAAACACTCTATCACCTCTATTAATCGCGCTTAGTTTGGCTGTTAAAATCGTCAATTAGAGAATTGATTTCCCTCAAACGCGGGTATAATCGATGATACAACAGGTCGTATTTTTCCGTGTAAAGATAGTTCCTTGCCTTGTCAGGGTGGTACTCTTGTTTGATAGTTACCATCTTATGAACGTCGGTTTCCAGGGAGAAAACTCCTTGACCATGGCCAGCTAACATGGCTGCACCTAAACAACCACTTTCCTCACATGTTATTGTTTGGATTGTAATGTTTAATACGTCAGCCTTCAACTGTAGCCACTTATCGGATCTCGCTCCTCCACCAGTCGCTTTTAGGGCGCTAATTTTAAAACCCACTTCTTGAAGAACCTCCAAATTATACTTTAGGTCAAACGTAACGCCCTCTAGCAATCCGTTCACAACTGATTGATTTGTACTTGAGAGGCTCAAACCTAAGATTGCGCCCTTTGAGGTTGAATCCCAATCGGGGGTTCCACTGCCAGCCCAATGGGGGAGAACAAAGACATCCGATATTCTGGCCTCTTGCCCTAACAATATCTCGTATGGACTTCTGCCTAGATTCCGTGCTACTTCTACCGCTTTATGACCAAAATTATCCCTATACCATCGCAACAAACCTCCGCCGGTCCACAGAAAAGTGAACGTGACATATTGCTCTGGGAGAGCTCCATTACCAATAATGAGATTATTCTCGTAAAGCAAGTTCTCATCAACTGTGCTGGGTAAGACGGTTGCGGTACACTCAACAGTGCCTGTGCCGCAGACAATATCGTTAGGTTTCATGGTACCTGATCCTATGGCGTTACATACCTGATCTAGGGCTCCCAATACCACTGACGCCTTGTCTTTGGTGCCGAAGCCCAACTCCTGTAATCCCGAGCTGTCTAGTTCTCCGAGAAAAGAGCCTGATGCTTTCACTTCTGGTACCTGTTCTTTAGTGACGCCCACCCAGGCTAGGAGCTCCATAACATATTCCTTTTTGCGTACGTCAAAAAAGAATGTACCGTTAGCCGACGAGTAATCTGTTACTGGAGTAAATCCGAGTCGGGTCAAAATCCAGCTTTGATAGTCTAAGAACATGCTCGCCTTGGCAAACACTTCAGGCAAAGTCTCCTTAATCCACAATATCCTGTTCAAGACCCCCATAGTGTGTGGAAAGCGTCCAGTCACCGTATAGAGACGTCTTCTGTCCCAAGCCCGTTCAATTTGTTCAACATACCTGCTGCTTCTAGTGTCCGAAGAAAGAATAGCCGGATAAAGTGGCTCCATGCAACGGCCGACAGGGATTAAGGCGTCTCCCAAGACTGAAAAGCCAATGACGTACTCTTCTCCTTGTTTATTCTGATCCCTTAGAAGGGTGCGGAATGTGTTAACCAACGCACCCCATACTTTCTCCGGATGCAACTCCACTGCGCCAGGCTTGGAGGTATCTGTAGTGTATTCTGTTCCGGCTATCGCCTTTAGATTTCCCTCGAAGTCAAATAGGGCTGCTTTACAAGATGAAGTCCCAACATCCACTCCAATAAGACGCATGCCATTCTCTCCTTTTTAAGGCCTTCTTACAATCTGGATTTTCTTCAAGGATAAAGCCAAAACCAATACGAATCCTAAGACAACCTGTTGCCAATAGGAGGAAACCCCCATTAGCGTCAAACCGTTATTAAGAACAGCAACTACCAATGCGCCAACTAGTGTTCCTCTGATCGTGCCAGAGCCGCCACTGAAGCTCGTGCCCCCTAATACCACGGCTGTAATGGCATCCATTTCAGTCCCTGTACCAACTTTGGGACTACCTACTCCTAGCCTAGATGCTGTCAAAATACCGGCGATTGCTGCCAATATACCAGATAGAATAAAGATTTTAATGCTCATCTTGTTGGTAGAAATACCAGCCAATCTCGCAGCCTCGGAATTGCTCCCGATTGCCCGCGTATATTCCCCAAATACTGTCTTTTTATAGACGAAGTCGCTAAGGAGAAAGAGCAAGAACAGAATGAAGATTGGCAGGGCGATGTTCATAATCGTCCCCTGGCCAAGCACTAAGTAACTAGGTTGAATTCCCTGAAAAATAGTCCCTCCCCCTGTTGTAAGCAACGCAACCCCTCGACCGATGGACATTAGAGCTAGGGTAACAATAAAGGAGGGGATCTCTAGCCAGGTAATGATCAGACCGTTGATTAACCCAACGGCAACCCCAACACCTAGTGCAACAATCGCACCCACTATCACATGAAGACTATAAGTCGACATTAGCATGTACACCATACTACTAACACAAAGGACCGAGCCAACGGAAAGATCGATTTCTCCTGAAGTGATAACAAAAGTCATTCCAAAGGCAACAATAGAATTAATGGCGACTTGCGATAGAATGTTCTTTAGGTTGTTACTAGTGAAGAAGCGCGGAGTAATAAAGGCAAATAGCACTATAAGAAGCACTAAAGCAAACAGCGCTGGATGAGCCACCATAGAATTACCGAGTTTCCGCAGAAAACTGGTTTTTTCTTCTTGTTTGTGAACAACAGCCATATATTCGTCCCCCCCAATGTGTTTCTATAACATGTACTCCATGAGTTTCGTTTCAGTTAAATCGCTACTGGTTACGGTGCGGACAAGTCTGCCCTCTTTCAACACCAAGACCCTGTGACATAGTCCAACAAGCTCTGCAAGCTCATTTGAAACCACAATGACAGCTTTGTTGCGATGCGCAAACTCTGATATAAAGGTATGGATTTCACTCTTGCTCATCACGTCTACTCCCTGAGTGGGGTTGTTAAGAATTAAGAGTGAGCAATCGGTGAACATCAATCGTGCAAAAACTGCCTTTTGTTGGTTGCCACCGCTTAAACTCATAATAGGCTGTGTGTATCCAGTTGTCTTGATCTGAAACTCGTCTATGTATTGATGGCCAATATTCACTCGCCTTTTTTTATCAATGATTCCCGATCTGCTTAGCTGTTCCATGTTTCCTACAGTGATATTTTCACCCACGCCTAAATCTGGAAAAATGCCTTCACCATGTCTGTCTTCGGGGAGATAGGCGATTCCACTTAGCAATGCTTCGGAAGGATTCGCGAATACCACTTCTTCCTGTTTGAAGTGTATCTGACCTTTCTCATATGGATCAGCACCGAACAAGGATCTTAACAGGTGTGTCTTTCCTGAACCAATGAGACCGGCGATCCCAAGAATCTCACCATTGTACAAGCTAAAAGAGACTTCATCGAAATAACCTTTTCTAGTGAGATTTGAGACCTCTAAAGCCTTGTTTGCCCTTTGGTAGTCGACCGACTCGATGGTTCTATCATGCTCTTTTGAACGGAATTTCGTCCCCAACATTAAGTCCGTTAAGGCTCCTATCGTTGCCGTTTCTGTATCCATGAGCCCCACCAGCTGACCGTCCCTCAAGGCTCCAATCCGATCGGTAATTTCCAGGATTTCATTTAGGTGATGCGAAACAAAGATAGTTGTAACATTCCTTTGCTTCAACAGAGCAACCACTTCGAACAATTTTTCAGTTTGCTCTTTCGATAGATAGGACGTTGGTTCGTCAAGGGTTATTACTTTGGCATCTTGTGATACAGCGCGAATAATGGCTACCAACTGCCTCATATCCACACTTAGGTTCCGCGTTAAAGTGGTAGGGTTTAGCGGGAGTTGGAATTCCTCTAGCAACTCTTCGATAATAGGTCGCTGCTTGCGGTGATTTACGACCCTTAGTGGTCCAGCTATGGTTGCCTCCATCCCAAGAAAAATGTTTTCCTCAATCGATAAGTCCAATGCTAAATCGAGCCGCTGGTACACCGTGCTAATTCCGTGTTCGATCATTTGAAGCGGGTTGCCCTTTACTACACTACCTCCTAAGACAATCTCGCCCTCGTAATCCTCGATAGATCCCGAGAGAATCTTCAGGAGGGTAGACTTACCTGCCCCATTCTTTCCGATCAACCCAAAAACCTCTCCCGCATTAATCTTCAATGACACATCATTAAGAGCTAGCGTGCCGGGATATGCTTTTGTAATACGCCTAAATTCCAGGGACGTTTTTTTCTGCGTGCTCATTGTTAGTAAATCCCTTCATTTGAGATAGATTGGGGTCCCCATTACCAGCAGAAGCGTAACGGAGACCCAAATCAAATAGCGTTATCTTACGGGTTCAGAAATGGGATAACTGACATCAACAACGCGGGAAATTGCTTCGCCTTGCTCCACAAACAATCTGGGATCAACATCAAACGGTTGGAACGGTAGATGGATTGCTCGACAAGCTACTTTTATATACGTAGGAACTTCGACTCCGTCAATCACATCAAGAAGTGTCTCGGCACCAACATAACCGATAACCTGGGGATACTGAGCTCCTGTTGTCTTGAAAGCGGTGCCTCGATTGATTGCGTCTACGGCTTCCCTTTGCCCGTCAACGCCGGAAACGACAACATCTTTTCGGCCAGAATCCTCAATCGCCCGCAAAGCACCTAAGGCAACCAAGTCGTTACAGCCGAAATGCATCGCATCAAGATCGGGATAAGTGGTTAAGAAATTCTGTCCCACTTCGTAGCCAATCTCAATGCTGATGTCACTGATGATAAACCTTTCGACAATCTCCACAAATACTTCAGGTGCATTTTCCCTAATTGCATCTTCCAAACCTTCTTGTCTTGCTTGACACGAGTTCGCTTGAGGATATGTGCCACAAGCCAGCTTGAAAGGCGGAGAGGCCTTACCTTGGTTAACCAGGTTCTCCCAATAGGTAACCAGATATTCGCCAACCACGTATCCAGCCTGGTAGTTATCTGACTCGATTGTGCTAGCATAGCGCGCGTTGTATACGCACATGTCCGTAGTAACCACCGGAATACCTGCGTCATAGGCCCTGTTGACCGCTGCCGCCATTCCATAGCTATCCACCGGCGATAACAGAATGCCTTTGACGCCCATGGATATAAAATTGTCTACGTCATTGGTCTGCTGAATCTGATCCTGTCTCCCGTCAGCAATAATGACCTCGTATCCAGCTTCTTCAAAGACTTCTTTAGCTGTATCGGACAATAGTCTGAAAAATGGGTTGTCCTGGAAATGCGAGCAAATACCGATAGTGCCTTTTGGAGCAGCATGAACCAGTCCAGAGAAAAGCATTACCAAGATAATCAACATCGAAAGCATAGACGCGACTCTTTTGGTGCTCATCACTATTTCTTCCTCCTTTTTTGTTAGTTCGATCATGCCGTTAACCGTGATCGGCCAATACTCGTATAGACCCTCACCTCCGTAGAATGGGTATTTGGTGCATCTCATACGTGCTCGCTAGCGTATTAACAAAGAATATCCGCCAGACTAATTCTAATGCCTCACTCGGGGTTTGGAAGAATAGCTTCTCTTACTCCTGCCTCTGTCTCAAGTCGGTATTCAGACACGGATATCGTATATCATCACAAGCCATGATCACGAGGTGTGACAGTGTTCACAAACCATTTTGGGGAACTTTCAAGAATAATCGTTCTAGTTATCTATCTGTCTCCCAAAACATAATCCGCTTGTGGGATGCTTCGAGTCTGGAGCAGTGCCACGCGGGGAGGTTTGTGATTGTTGTGATGATCGTTTGTGATCGTTTGTAGTTGATTTAGATTATATATCCTTGTTAAGTGGATGTCAAGATGTTTATCTACAAAAAGTCAAGAGAAATTATGTAAAATATTTGTGGTGATATGCTTGGGTTAGCCAAAATCGCAAAGACTCGGAGACTCGAAATTTGACCTCCGTATAGAAAGTAATCATGTACAGTATCTAAACGGTTCTGTTTCCCCCAGATCCAAAAATATCAAAAACCAGGAGGGTGGAATGTAACCCATATTCCGCTAAACTAAGTCCCCTCACCTTTTGTGTTTCCCAAATGAGGTCGGAACTGTTGTATGTTTACAACTCGTACCAAAAAAAGGGTGCCGGGTATGACCTCAGTTCAAATATAGCGCAACCAGATAGCACTTAAACGCCGTAATATCTTGAGCCCTGCAGCTAATATGCATAAAGGCGGTCCGCAACCCCGATAAAAAAGGGTTTGCAGGCTTTTAGGCGAGCCATGCATGATACGCAACTCGGCGGTGAAAGTCTAGGGTGTTCTTATGATCGCTGGCAGTTGCCAACCATTGGCCAAGCCCAATGGTGCCCGGGCGTAAACCCCGTTTTGTGTGGTTGGCCGTTTCTACACTTTGTAGGTCTAGAAAAACGATGGCGATATGGGCAAGGATCTTTTCAGCCACGCACAGCGTTGATGCAGGAAGACGCTGCATGTATACGTAGTTAGGCTATTCTCGGATAAGTATCAGAAAGTGGCAATACGTATTTCAATGGGAGAGCAAGGACATAGTGAGCAAAAGGCGGATGTAGATAACCGGACATATAATTCAGATAAATCCAACCTGGAAAAGAGGGTTTTACAGAAAAAGGGGGAGGACGGTAATGAACCCCGTTCGATTGTAAGTTTTTGGTATGACTTTCTGGGATGAAGAGCTGGCTGATTTATCCTGGATCTGTGCATAAAAAAGATCGATGACTATGTCATGGGCGGGGAAATGACCATGAGCTTGTAGTCAAAGGCTATGGGTAGAGGAATTCCTGTCAATGCGGGAACAAATGATGCGGCTGTACGATATAGGTAATTTACCCCTTTCTTCTCCGCCATCAAAAACCCGCATGCTAACACTCTGAGATCGGAGTAGGACATCGCATTGCAGATCACTATACTGTCTTTTGGTGTGCCTCTGACAACTTCATAAACCGCTTCGATTCCACCGTGCCTAATTGTCTCCAGCGAAATCGGCACGATCATCTCCCGATTAATGGAACCTTCGGATTTTTCCAGGACCCAGTTAACAAGGTTTGACGATTCAAAAGAAAACACTGGATCCCTTGCATACTCACTTTGGCCAACTGGAACCAGCATACCGTCTTGGAGGATCCAGTGGATATCGTCAAAAGTGTATCGCCCGCCCTCAAAAAAAGCTGGGATGACCGCTTGACCATGAACTGGAATGCCTGCATGAGCATTTAGTATGTGCAGCTTGGGTTTCGGCAGGAAAATGTCCTCGTAATGTAGAGTCGCCACGACTTACTACAGATATCGCGGTCTGAGTTCTCCTTGAAGCATTACAAAGGTCCGTTAAGATCCTTTCGGTGAGCTCCACTGCCTGATGCTCAGGCAGGCTTCTGGAGTTGCTCAAAACATAGAAAGTCCTGGCTGGCGATTCGAGGATCTTTGCAAACTGCTCTTCGTTCGGTTTGGTAATTACCGGAACGTCATGAACCGTTTGTGTCCCCGTTGGATCGTCATCGAGTACAACGACCTTTCGATTCCTGTCTTTGATCAGTTGGTTCAAGTAACGGTCGACAACTGCCTCGCTTGGGGTCGGCCCGATTAATGACAGGACTTCGTTCAACTTCCTCTGTTTTGTGTGTGGCACGGGCAATCCTCCTGTATGTGCAATTCCCTTAGCATTCCTCCTTTTTGTCGAAAACTCACTGAAAATTAACAAACTGCGGGGTTTCCAAAATTTCCTTCGTTTATTAGAAGGAATTGCCCAATCCACGTAAAATAGATAGTAAGAACTTAATGTATACATGTACACAATGGATCCAATAAAACGATGAACGTAACACGAAGGGTGGTGGTTTGTATTTCTATGGCAGATGTTCTTCGTGACGCCTTACGTGAAGAGATAATCCGTGGAGAGATGGTGCCCGGAACGCGGCTAATAGAAACACAGTTGGCCGAAAGATTTGGAACGAGCCGAACGCCTGTAAGGACCGCTCTCACAGAGTTGGTGCATGAAGGATTAGTAAAGGAGTGTTTGGGTGGAGGTTTGGAAGTGTCAGAGTTCTCGATCGAAGACATTACCGAGATCATTGGATGTCGCCAAGTCTTAGAAGTCTATGCTCTGGAACAAGCTTTCCCGCATATCGGCGATGCTGATATTCTACAGTTGCAGTTGTATATCAGCCAATCAGAAGTCTTTGCTAAGCGCGGAGAGATTGATAAGGTCTTCGAACTAAACACGGACTTCCATAATTATCTAGTATACAAGAGCGGTAACCGACGTTTGGGCGGCATACTAAATCAGTTAATGGGTCCCATTCTACTTTATCGCAGAATAACTTTAAAGCTAGGTGGCGATGTAGATGGCGCTATCTCGCGACATCAAGCTATTGTAGATGCCCTGGAAGAATCTAACAGACAGAAGGCCATAGCCGAACTTTCGGCCGATGTTAGCGCAGCGGCAGACATTCTGGCTCTTGTCATTGAGGAGAGATATCGTAGTGTAGATTGAATGATCGGGGAATCGGGGGGGTGACCATAGGTCAGAGACTAATGTTTGGAAGTAGGTACTCATATTAGGGAGGGAAAACTGAAGATGAAACGATTAACTTGGAGCCTATTGACGATTGCAGTATGCTTGTTGTTCTCTTTTGGATTCGCTAGTGCAGAGAGAGTGACCATTTCGTACTGGAGTTTGTTTACTGGCGGCGACAAAGACTTTATGGATTATATGGTGGATCAGTTCATGGAAGAAAATCCCGACGTCTTTATCGAACCCTTGACTGCGAAGTGGGAGAATTACTATGACTTCTTCACAACCGCTATTGCTGGAGGAAATGGACCTGATGTAGCAGTAATGCATATGAACTACATCCCAGCCTACAGCACAATGGGTCTGTTAAGCCCTCTAGATCCAGAGATGCTTGAGAAGTATGGAATTGATGGCAATGACTTTCTGGACGTCCCATGGCAAACTTCGACATATGGAGGCGTTCAATACGCAATACCTCTCGATGTCCACACAGTAGTCTTATTTTACAACAAGGCCATCATAGCCGAGGTCGGATTGTTAACGGACGGAAGCTTCGTACAACCGATCACGAGAGATGGATGGCTCGACGTCTTTGCGACCATCAAAGCTAAAACTAACGCGTCCCCGTACACTGTCGGAATCAGTACTCACATTTACCGGGAATGGTTTAGCCTATTGTATCAAAATGGCGGCCAGTTACTCACTGACGACCGTCAACTGGCAGCCTTTAATTCTCCAGAAGGAATTGATGCACTTCGCTTCTTTGTTGACCACGTTAAAGTCCACGACTATTCTCCAGCGGGTCTTACAGCTTCTGATCAGACGATGACGATGTTCTTTAACAATGATACTGTCATGGAAGGGTACGGAGCATGGCGTACAGGGGGCTATGAACGGGTTCATGGTGACAACCTAGGTGTTCAACCATATCCCACTTTTGGAAAACAGCCAGCCTATTGGGCCAACTCACATGTATTTGTCATGCCAGCACAGCCTCGTGCTATGAGCGAAGAGAAGATCGAAGCTTCGATGCGATTCATTAGATGGATGACGGAGCACGGTGTGCTATGGGCAAGAGCAGGGCATATTCCATCTCTCAAGGCAGTAGTAGAGAGTGCGGAATACCAAGAAATGCCTAACCGGCCGTTCCGGAGTGCAGATCAACTTGAATATGTGAGATATGCACCTCCCATCATCCCAATTCAAGAAATAGAAGCCGTTATCTATGAGGAGCTACAAGCAGCATTCTATACCAAGACGCCAGAACAGGCCATGAGGGATGCTGAGCAAAAGGTGAATAACATCTTGCGAAGATAGATTGTGGTGATAGATGGGGCGAGGTTGTTTGGCCTTGCCCCCCTATCTCAAGATTATGACGAAGGGGTGATGTCGGTGAGGTGGAGTCGGAGGCTTTCTGACAATGTATCAGCTTATCTTTTTCTACTACCCTATCTAATACTGTTTGGCATGTTCCTGGTTTACCCCATCATAAATGGGTTCTGGGTCAGTTTGCATGAATGGAAAGTTGTTGGTTTTAGTCACCCCTTTGTAGGCTTAGGCAACTATCTAGCCATGGTTAAAGACTCGGTTTTTTGGAGTTCTCTGGGCAATACAGCGTATTTTACTCTCCTTAGTACACCATTACTGGTATTGACGGGATTAGGCCTAGCGCTGTTGCTGAATCAGCCAATAAAGGCTCGTGCTGTTTTCCGAGGGGCTATATTTTTGCCGTATTTGCTGTCTATCTCTGTGGTGGGTATGTTATGGCTATGGATATTACAGCCGCGTTATGGTTTGATCAGCCATTACGTAGGGAAACTGTTCTCCACTAATATTAACCTATTGGGCCATCCGAGTACTGCTATGTTAGCTGTAGTTGTAACAACGGTGTGGTGGACTGTAGGGTATAACACTGTTTTATATCTTGCTGGTTTACAGGACATACCAGAAGAGTTGAAAGAAGCGGCTAGAATAGATGGTGCTACGTCACGCCAGGTTTTTTGGTTTATAACACTTCCACTTTTGAAGCGAGTCACTTTGTTTATTTCGGTTGTTCAGGTCATCAAATCGTTTCAAATCTTTGGGCAAGTCTATATTATGACAAGAGGTGGCCCTTACGGGGCAACTCGGGTTCTAGTGCAGTACATCTATGAAAACGGCTTTCGATATTGGCGAATGGGATATGCATCGGCCATGGCGTATGCCCTTTTACTTGTTACGCTAATTTTTACCTTTATCCAATTTAAGGTAACAAAGACCGATGAGTAGTTCTCTCAACCATGGTAAGAATCAAGATTCTGCCCCAAACTCCGTAGAAATTGAAAATGACGGCTCCAAATAATTCTGATAGAATGAATTTGACAAAAACACCACTATCAGGTAATCAAAAGGAGCTGTCATGATGAAAGTATATCAAGAAAAGCAAGGGATCGTCAATACCGGCATCGAGATCACCGACTATGAACTTCTCCAAGAAAAGGCTAGAGATGGGCTTTTACAACTGTCTATGTCGCTTGGCATTGAAGTAATGCGCATGATGTTTGAGGAAGACGTGACGAT
>LSQX01291419.1_pt1 | contig 19659 bp, 15 predicted proteins | sample 654561 | NCBI WGS metagenome assembly LSQX01 (sample SAMN04489861, study PRJNA283612) | anaerobic digester metagenome | isolation source: 4 biogas reactors fed with cattle manure at either 37C or 55C with and... | place: Denmark: Kongens Lyngby | collected 2014
GCATTTGAGTCATTTCTTGGGTAATTAGTGCACCCTGCAGGGCACTGACCAAACCCGGTCCTCGCCCGGTAAAGACTACAGCATCAAATTCACCAGGACGTTGAAGGAGCCTGGTTACTTCTTCTCCAAGGGAGTCTATCAATTCGTCAAGCCACTGGGCTACTTGAAAGGCCTCGGCAGATGAGAGGACTTCCTCACCCGCAACAGCATCTCCCAGCAAGTGAAGCAGAGCCATGGTGGCAACAAAGGTCTTGGATGAGGTGCCCTCCTCGTCACCAGCAAGGAGCGGCAAAACGATGTCGCCTATCCTGGCCAGGCGGCTGTTTTCATCGTTGGTGATGCAAATTAGCGGCATTGATTTAGGCCGGGCCTCAGCCGCCGAACAGGTTTCGGCACTCTCACCGGATTGGGATATGGCCAGCATGACAGCATCTCCAGCCATTATCCCCTGTTGATAATGCACCAATTCACTGGCATCACAGTTCAAAACCTTGAACTGAGTTCTATTCAGGCGTTGGACAAGTATCTCCCCTGCAAAGTGGGAGCTTCCCATGCCGACTATCACAAGGGTAGGTTTGCTGTCAATCAGCTGGGCTGCCTCCTGCAGCCGCTGGGCAAGCTGGCCCTCATACGAAGAAACAAGCGTTCTCAAGACTTCCGGCTGTTCACTCACTTCGTCCATAAAGCTGCGTCTAGCTGTCATCTTAGTCAACTCCTAACAATGCAGTAATGGTACATAGACGATAACATCGGCTCCCGCCCCCTAACAGTAGATCTGCTATTGAGGGCATAAGGCCGATGTATCATGATACTCCAGCGATTTACGATACACCAATCAATAAGCTCTACAGAAAGATAGCGTTTCAATAATCGAATCTAGTCTAACCCCTACGTCCTCAGTAGCGTCCCTAGTACCGGCCGTATACCTTGGCGGCTTCATACATTGCCCGTAGATGGCTCAGGGGTGTACCGGGAGCCACGTTGTTTCCCTCCCGCAAGATGAACCTCCTGCCGGTCATGACCCCCGATTGCAGTATACGCTTTACTTCTTCTACCACCGCTTCTACTGGCCCTGCCTTCAACAACATGATGCTGGGGCCTCCCAGAATCTCGACATCTGGACCCAACTGCTCCCTAAGTCTGCCGTGGTCTACTGGAAAACCGGTATCAATACTTGCAACTCCCAGCTCTTCCACTAACACGGGATAGATGTGGCTGGCATTTCCACACAGATGGACGCTGACTGGCCCATTATTGGCAAAGGTATCGACCAACCGTTTATGATAGGGTAATACGAACTCGCGGTACACCTCCGGTGACAGCATTTCTACCGCATCATCGGCAAATCCCCAGCCCGGAGCCTCAAACTGGTGCGGGTCCGCATCTTTTCTATCAATTAAGTATTGCCTCACCGCCTTAATCCGTTGAATTGTAGCTTCAGTGATAAATGACAACAGATCGTGGACATACTGGGGATCTTCGTAAATATCCAAACAAAGCTCTGTCGCTCCCCGGAGTTTAAAGGCCACAGTAAAGGGTCCATCGGTACCGGCTCCCGGCAAGCTCTGGGGAGGAAGTACAGGCCGTCCCATGAACTCCATTTTCGGGCACTTTTCTCTAAAATACTCGTAGAATTCTATGGCCCTTTGCATAATGGGCACACTGAGTGGATCAGGAATCTCCATTTCATAAAGCAGCGATTTGCGTTCCCGGAGAATTTCCACGCTGTCGGGGACTTGGTCTTCATAATAACGAACTGGACATCCGAACCAGGGGGCTTCAAAAGTATTCTGAAAATCGATGAAGATCTGCCAGCCTTCTTCAGGATAGCCCATGGGCTCATCCCGCCAAAGGTTAAATGCCTTAAAATGAAGATGCTTGAGCTGTGCATCCAACATTACATCGGGATCTTCGAAGTACTGTTGAAAGGTATAGCCTTCAGTATTGAGGGATGGGTCCAATAGGCGGCAGCGAATTCCGTAGTTAAAGATCACCGGTACCCGCCAAGGCTCACCCCGTCTATAGGCTTCCCAAAGCTCCTTTACTTCCTGGTTATGCATCAGCAAGTCGTTCTGGCTTGGTTCTGGAAATCCTACTGCCACGACAATTCCTCCCACCCTGATGCCTGTAGGTTAACCCTTCAAACCGGTGAGGGCTATACCTTGCACAAAAGTCTTTTGGGTTATAAAGAACAGCACAATGATGGGCACAGTAACCACCACCGAAGTAGCCATCAACATCGCCCACTCCATGCCGTACTGACGCTGGAACTGTTGTAAGCCCAAAGCCAGGGTATACTTGGTATCGTCCTCGAGATAAATCAAGGGAGCGAGGAAGTCATTCCAGTGCGCCATGAAGGTAAAAAGGGCAACTGTAGATAGAGCTGGCTTAGACAACGGCAATATTAGCCTATAGTAGATACCGAGCTCGGAGCAGCCGTCGATTCTAGCCGCATCAGAGAGCTCCATAGGCAAGGTGAGATAGAACTGCCGCAGTAGGAAAATGTAAAAAGGCCCACCAAAGAATGAAGGGATAATCAAGGGCTTAAAAGTACCTATCCACCCTAGATTGCGAAAGACTATGAACAGGGGAATCATAGTCACCTGATAGGGCAGCATCATGGTGGCCAGCACCAGTATAAATACGACATCCCTGCCCGGCCACTGCACCCGAGAAAACCCATAGGCTACCAAAGAGGAAGAAATCAGCATACCGATGGTAGACGGTATCGCAATGGTCAGGGTATTCTTGAGGTACAGCCAGAAAGGAATGTAATTCAAAGCCTCTCGGTAGTTGCTCCACTTAATGGGATTGGGTATCCAGATGGGTGGCATGACGAACAGCTGATTATCTTCCTTTAGTGACGTGGAAACCAGCCAGACAAAAGGCAGAGCGAACAAAACACCCAATACTATAAGAAGCCCATAAACGACACATTTCCTTATCAGCTCCCGCCGCTTCAGCGAATGATCTCGCATTCGGTTTGCCATCTGCCTTCCTCCTATTGCCCTTCATAGTAAACCCACCGGGCGGAACTCCCGAACAGCGCAAGGGTAGCAGCCATAATCAAGATAAACATGATCCAGGCCATGGCTGAAGCATAGCCCATTTTGAAATAGGCAAAGGCATTCTGAAAAAGGTAGAGTGAGTAAAACAAAGTTGAATTGAGGGGACTGCCCGGCGGCACATTGGAGCCTACACCCCTGGTCATGATATACGGTGCAGTAAAATACTGCAGCATTGATATCACTCCCATGATGAGATTGAATAAAATGGTCGGACTCAGCATGGGCAGTGTGATCTTGATGAACTGCTGAAACCAGCTGGCCCCGTCGATCTCTGCAGCTTCATAGAGCTGGTCGGGAATACTCTGTAGGCCAGCCAGAAAAATGACCATTGTGCCTCCCACACCCCACAGGCCCATGATAATAAAGGACGGTTTCGACCAACGGGGGTCTACAAGCCATCCGGGCCCAGTAATACCTAACATGGCAAGCAGACTGTTGATCAATCCATACTGAGGATTGAATATCCACAGCCACAACATGGCAGAAGCCACAGCGGGAATGATAGACGGTAGATAAAACAAAGTCCTGAAAAAGGCTTTGAACCTAATATTTTGATTGAGCAATACGGCCAGCAATAGACTCATGATTAAAGACAGCGGCAGCCCAAAAACCAACATATATAATGTGTTTTTGATAGATATCCAAAACAGCGGGTCCTCAAAAAGCAGCTCTGAGTACCCTTGTAATCCAATCCACTTGGGAGGCCGAAGGATATTGAACTGAGTGAAGCTGTAATAGAAGGATGCAACTAGGGGATATAGCACAAACGCTAAAAAGCCGATGATCCAAGGGCTGATGAAGGCTAATCCAGTAGCTAGGTCTCGGTGCCTTTTCTTGCGGAGCAACATATGAAAACCCACCCTCCTGCTATCATCCTGCTATCATAGGGTTCCCCGGGGGAAACCCCCGGGGATTCAATCTTCCTGTTTTCAGCTACTGAATCTTCTGAAGCTCCCTTTCGATGATTGCTTTGACCTCCTTCAGAGCTTCCTCGGGCTTAGCTACGCCCCGGGTCACAGCTTCTTCTGCCCGACCTAGCTCTGCCAAGTACTGCTCCCATACCGGGATAGGAACAGAGTCGGCAAAGGCATTGGGCCCTTCAAGGAGGCTGAGACCAAACTTGAGGATGGGAATCTCCTCAAGGAGTTCAGGATCCCTTGCTACATCGGCTCGAGGCGGCATGTTGGTAAAGACTCTGGCCAACCTCTTCTGACCCTCGGGGCCGGTAATCCACTCGATGAATCTCCAGGCAGCCTCGGGGTTCTTGCTGCCAACAGGGATTGCAAATACGCTGCCCCCAAAGGTAGTGACATTAGGCCTTCCGCCCTCAGGATAGGGTGTGGCGAAAACTCCATAGTCCAGGCTGGGATTATACCTTACACGGAAGGACTCGATCCATTCGCCGTAGTTCTGAATAGCCAGCTTACCAACCATGAACGGGTTGTTGGGGCTCCAGTAGTTGCCAAAGCCGGCGCTGAACTTCTGGAGTTTCTCAACACCGTATTCAGCCCAGAAATCACCCAACCACTGCAAAGCCGCAACGTTACGGGGATGATCAGCTGTAATCTCGTTGGTCTCTTCATTGAGCCACTCGCCGCCGAAGACATAACCCCACTTCAGCAGTCCGCTGGGCAGATAACCCAGTCTAACCAGCTCGCCTTCGGAATCCCAAATGGTGAGCTTACGAATAACATCCTCAAACTCTTTCAACGTCTTGGGTGGCGCCTCCGGATCTAACCCAACTTCACGGAAGAACTCTTTGTTGTAGGCCTCAAAGTTGGTGTTGGTGGTTGCAGCCAAAGCCCATACATGACCCTGGTACTGGAAAGACTTCCAGATGGCAGGGAAAAAGTCATCGGGACTTACGACACTAGAAGCCTCAATGTACTTGTCAAGGGGTTGCAAGGCTCCGTGATGAGCCAAACCCGCCAACTGGCTAGCCCACACAGCTGATACAACGTCTGGGCCCCGGCCACCAGCAATGGCAGTAAGCAGTTTCTCATAGGCACCAAAGATGGTGGTTGTCTCTACTTCGATATCTGGGTTAGCTTTATGGAATTCCTCAATAACTACCTTTAGGTCTTCCAGCTCCTCTCCACCCCACCCTGTCCAATAGGTGATCTTGACCTTTGCTAGGGCGGTACCGGACACCAATAAGCAAACCAACAGCCCCACGACAAATAAGTTCCATGTTCTTCGCATGAATAACTCAACCTCCTGTCAGTTTGGACTAGTGTTACTCTACCGCGATGGACATGGACCCTGTTAATTATCTGTGGTGATTACCATCCCCCTTCCCTCCATCAGTCCCGAGACTCCTCATTCCTATCTCAACCGACCCTCGTCATAGAGAGCCTGTTTGTGCGCCAAGCTATCCTCATATATCCCAGCTGCACTTAATAACGTCCGTAGATGTGGGCGGCTTCCACCATGGCGGCGACGTTTTCCCGAGGCGCATCCCTGGGGATATCATCACCGGAGCCTAGAATGTACCCACCTCCAGGAGCTCCTTCTTCAATACACCTTCTTGCCGCTTCCATCACCTCTTTGGGAGAGCCTTGAAGGAGAAGCACTGTGTTGAGTCCGCCTTTAAGCGCGACGCGATTGCCAACACGTTTCTTGGCTTCCCCCACTGTCACCCCACCCAAAGGGTCGAGAGGTTCAATCCCATCAACACCGGTATCGGCCATGAGCTCTAAGATCGGGACCACATTGCCGCATACATGGAGATAGACCTGCGCCCCGGCCTGCTGAAAAGCCTTTGCGGCCTGTCTATGATAGGGTAAGCAAAACTCCTTGTAATGGGCCGGCGATATGATACTGGCCGAAGCCCAAGCATCACCGATATATATGCCGTCAACACCGGCTTCTATCAAAGCTAAACCTATGCTAATACTGATTTCAGTGCCCTTCTGCATGATGGCATGGGCCAGTTCGGGATTCTCAACCAAGTCCAGCATAGCTTGTTGGGAACCCCGCATCTGCACTAAGAAGTTCATCGATTGACTGGCAGCAACCCCTGCTATGTACGCATCATCCCCTACCTCCTTGAGAACCCGTTCCACCGGTGCCAAGCGACCGCTAGCTCTTATCTCCTCGACGGTAGGAACATGAATTTGCTCCAGATCCGCCAGTTCTTTGATGGGCGGGTCTTCATGTAAGGGAATAGGAGCTTCGTCATCCTCTAATCGGGCATAAGGTTCGTTGGATTCGGGGTCTACCAGGTAGTCTATACCGTTTATCGTACGTACTTTGATCCTATCCTTATAGTCCGGCGGCGGTCCCAAGCCAATCTCAAACCCATCAAACCCATACTCCCGCCAAGCGGCGAGCAAAACCTCGTATGTCAACATGGGATCCAAGACAATCTCACGGTATTTGATCCCGAGAATACGGGAAGCATGATAGGCAGTGATAACCGGGAACACCGGCACCCGGTCAGGTATCTGCCGAGCTAAAGCAAGTGCTACTCTCTCTTTTGCCTTCAACTCTCTCTTCCTTCCCGGAAAACTGTCTTCCCCTTTACCGCAGAACAACGCCACTGAGTGATCTGGTGAATCCCCCGTGGTCTGTCCCTGAGGATCTGTCAACTCATAGTGCCGCTAAGGCTGCAGCCAAGTTCTTTATGCTGCTGGTTGCTCCGTGCTTTTCTTCCTCGAGCCCCTCAAACTCCACCGATAACCATCCATCATATCCGGCGTCCTTAAGGATTCGGAGAACCTCCTTGGGGTCAACTACCCCTTCACCGATGATAGTCCCGACAAACCTCTTGCCGGATAGGGCGGGGTAGGATGGAGACTCCCCTTCCTTACCTGGTCGGAAGTCTTTGAAATGCACGTGGCCAGCATGGGATGCCAGGACTTTCACGGCATCAACGGGTTCCTCGTCTACCAAAAGGAAGTTACCTGTATCTATGGTTGCTTTGAAAGCCGGTGAACCGACGTCGGCTATTATGCCTTCCACCTGGGCGGCTTTTCCGGCCAGCAAGCCATGGTTTTCCAAGGCCAGAGTGACTCCCTGTTCCTCTGCATAGGCCGCGGCCTGCCGCAAACCATCGATAATCCAGCCCCGGGCATCATCAAAGGCAATACCTTCCGTCAGATCGCCGGCAAACACCCGTACTACTTTGGAATTCAAGTACTTTGCCATGTCTACTCCCCGGGTGATAACCTTCACCTGCTCTGACCGAGCATCGGCATCGGGAATCACGAAGTTATTGCTCACCGCGTAGGCGGCAACGGCTAGGTTACACTCTTTTAGTGTCTCCAGCACCTTGGGACCCTCTGTGTCGAGGTCCTTCCAAAAGACATCCAACAGCTCAACACCATCTACCTCAGTATCAGCAGCCCATTTGATGAAATCTACAACATCCATGCGGCCGGCGTAAAACTCCCTATGCAGACTCCACATACTGACAGCTATTCTCATCAAGCATACCTCCTGCAGAAGGCCTTATTTAACACAAACCGAAGGGTCGGTTCTTGCCGATTCATGTGCCGCGACTGCCGGCTTTATAGAAATCAGTCCATCTACACCACTGGTCAGCGGTGTTAACAGTGTCCTCTGTCACGATGTCCTTCCCAAAGGTACCAGTTTTATAATTCAAACTGGTGATCTCGCCCGAGATATACCGGGATATGTACCCTTCCATACAACTTATATGCTAATTCCCTGGTGTACTTTGCCTGTTGATTTTTGAAGTTTCCCATTTGATCTTCTTCGTAATTTGAGATTTCCCTTCTATTCTTGCAACCACGCGGTTAACTGGCAATNNGACTCTGCTTGATGTTGTGTATCTAAGGGCATCTGCGTTCATATGGTCGTAACCCATCAACTCAACAACATACAAACAAGAAACAGCCTCCACCATTATGGGTAGAGGCTGTAATGAAAAGCTCTGCTTATCTTTTTCAAGAACCGGGGCAGTGCACCGGCCGTCTGCAACGGCCTCAACTTCCACCTTGCTTCAGCTTTGATTTATAGGTTCCCCGGAAGCTCCTGCACGGTGATATTCTCGAATACTCCACCGCCCTCTTCTACAAAGAAGCCCATATTGCTTCCTTGATGATCATAGTAGCGGGCAACCAATGCTGCTCGATCGTTGACGAAGACCTCTATAATAGAATCATACAGGAACACTGTTACATCTATAGGCTGTGTCTTATCTTTAATACATAACGGCCGCCAGGCACTGTCTTTCTGCCGCTTTGCATCTACAACTCGGGTCAGGGTAAAGCGGTTCTGAAGGGGCTCAACAGCTAGCTCATAGCAGTTGTTGACACTATCATCGCTTCTTAGGAAAACACCGACTTTCCTGGTGACATCCTGCGGTGTAAACCTAAATCGAAGCAGTGCATTCTTGGGGATGTTGCTGGCCCATAGATACGAGAGCCCATCACTGAAGGCACACCCGCATCGCCTCCCGGCCATGTCCCAATCACCCAGTTTCGGCACTAGGTTAAGAGGAATCTCTTCTCCGGCCACGGCCATCCGTTCCGGCGGACACTTTACCCAGAGTTCCCCGTTTTCATCCTGCACCAACTCTCGGAAAGTGCCGTGACCGCCCCACTGGGTTTTACCGCAATCTCGGTCTCCTTCTCGAGTGGGGATCCAGCCAAACAGCATGCGCCTCTCTTCATTGCCCGCACTCTTAGCAGCATAGAGGAGAGAGCCATCAAAGGTGTCGATGGCATCAGAACGCCAAGGCCCTTTCAGGCTGCGGGCACGGCGGTAAAAGGTAGCACTGGCGGTCGAATAAATCAAATACCACCAACCATTCCAATAGAAAAGATCAGGGCATTCGTGATCCCACTCAAGCTGCGGTGCCCAAAACGGCTCCCTCAGCTCCCAGTTGTACAAATCATTGGAAGCCAACAGGGCAATACATCCCCTCCGGGAGGGCAGGGCATCCTTCAACTTGGCGGTTACCAGCATCCAGTATTCCCTTGCTTCTTCATTCCAAAACGGGAAGCCGTCACGCCAATCGGTCACCAAGTACTTCTCAGGGTCTGGTCGAGATATGGGGTTGTTGGGGTTTTTCTCCCAGGTTATCAGATCTTTACTGGTGGCATGACACATGGTCTCCCGTGTTTCCCCATGGGTAGTTATATACCGGCCCAAATAGTAGAGATGAAAAACGCCGTCCTTTTCAATAATAGCTCCAGTTCCGCAAGATGCAGAATCCACCGCTCCTTCCGGCCCCAAGGGAATGGCCACTGGGTACTCTTTCCAGTTGATCAGATCGCTGGAGGCAAAATGACCCCAAATATGCCGCCCTCCCGGCAGAGCGTGATGCATGCGGTCTTTTAGATAGAAAAGATGATAAGTACCATCCCAATAAAAGGGAATGGGATCACCAAACCAGGTTCCATCCTGTGACCTAAGATACAGCATTGGCGAAAGCCTCCTTATATATAAGTAGTTGAAGAGCCAAAGACTATCCCTTGATGCCGGTTGCAGCAATGTCGCTGGTGAATGCCCTTTGAGTTAGGGGTACCATAAACAACATAGGTAATGCGATCATGGTTGCGGCTGCCATCATGACATTCCAATCGGCCTTCACCGTACCGCCCTGGAGGTTATACAGTGCCAAGGTGAGGGTGAACATCTTCTTGTCGCTCAGATAGATAAAGGGCGCGTAGAACTCCTTCCACACATTGGTAAAGTGGAACAGGAAAGCCAGCACTATGACGGGTCGGGCCAGAGGAATCATGATTCGATACCATATCTGGAACTCTGAACATCCATCAATTTTAGCCGCATCACTCAGCTCAAAGGGAATACCTCGATACATCTGGGTAATAAGGAAGATGCTAAAAGCGTTGCCAAACCAATATGGCAGCCACAGGGGAATAAAGGTTCCCAAGGCACCCAGGCGGTGCCACACAAGGTACAGGGGAATCATGTAAACAGCCCCAGGCAGCATCATTGTTGCCAGAGTAATACCAAACAAGAGGTCCCTTCCCGGCCACTTGAGCCTGGCGAATCCGTAGGCTGCCAAAGAAGACGATATTGCGATCCCCGCGCTGCCTACGGTAGCGATGTAAAGGGTATTGCCAAAATACCGCCAGAAGGAGATCCACTCCAAAGCCTTAGTATACGGCTCGAAGGTTATGGGCCAGGCCAAGAGTTTCGGCGGCACCGCAAAGACAGCTTCGGTCGTCCTAATACTAGTTGAGATCATCCAAAAAATAGGGAAGACAAATACCAGCCCAACTAGTGCCATTAACACTCCTCGAGCGATTTGCCCTCTTCTATTCCGCGGCATAGTATACCAACTTCCTTCCAATGGTCATCACGAGCCATGTAGCCAAAGCAATTCCCAAGAACAACATCCAAGCGAGGGCACTAGCATAGCCCATGTCGTACTGCTTGAATGCCACTTCGGTGATGTACATGGTGTAGAATGTGCTGGCATAGTTAGGCCCTCCCGGTGTCGAATAGGCTCCCACTCCGGCCGTTAGGGCATAGGGGATGTCGAAAATCTGAACCACCCCAATGATCTGCATAATCAAGTTGTACAGGATCACCGGCGAGATCATCGGCAAAGTGATATGCCAAATCTGTAGAAACTTGCTGTCCGTCTCAAGTCTGACTGCCTCATATAACTCTGTCGGCACAGACTGGATACCAGCTAGGTTGATGAGCACCATCGGTCCAAGGAGAAACATATTGACGATCCCGATAGCCGGTTTAATCCAGGTAGTTGTAGTCAGCCATGGAGGTCCCTCGAGACCAATCGCCCCCAGCAGATAGTTGATTATGCCGAACTCCCCATTGTACATCCACTGAAAAACTAGACCCAGCACCACCAAAGGAACCGTCGCCGGCAGGTAAACTAGGGAACTCAATGCCTTTGTCCATTTCAGCCCGCTTAGAGCCAGCGCCAATACTAGACCCAAAATGAGATTCAGTGGGATCATGACTGCGGCGTACACAAGGGTATTACGGAGCACAATACCAAAGATGCTGTCTCCCATAGCAAACTGATAGTTCTCCCAGCCGATCCAGAAGGGTCTGGACAAAAGATTGTAATCGGTGAAGCTGTAGTAAAGGGACACCGCTAAGGGGTAAATCAGAAAGACTGCCATTCCCAACAGCCAAGGCGAAGTAAAGGCAACGCCTAGGAGCAGCTCTCTGTTTTTTAGCTTTAGTTTCATGGACAATCACTCCTGGTGATCTGTGGGGGCTGCACAGTGACAGCCCCCATTTAGTTCAAATCGTATTACCGGCCCTGACTCCTCTTATACCGAGTCAGCTCCCGCTGCAGCTGCTGGAAGGCCCTCTGCAGATTGGCTTCAGCATCGCCATCAAGCACCATGGCTTGTTCGTAGACCCTGCCCAGTTCTCGCTGCAGCTGCTGGAAGATCGGAATCTCGGGAACCAGCACAACGTTGGGCGTATTCATCAGGTCAATGTGCTGCCGGATATACCGGTTGGGGCTGCCGGCAATGAACGCTTCTCCACCGTAATCCTTCCGAACAGGTACCCGACCGTGAGCGGCAGGATAGGTACCATTGTTCAAGAGCTCCTGGCCTTCGGGGCTGTTCAGGAACTTGATAAACTCGAAGGCTTCATCAGGATGCTTGGAACCCTTGGGGATATAGATCAAGTCTGCATCTACAAATACTGTCGGTCCATTGGCAGCCCGCTCAGCAACTGCCGGCCAAGCGGCAACACCAGCATCCAGGTCTGGAGCATACATTTGGATGTGCATATCCATCCAGGGGCCCATGAAGGTCATGACGGTCTTGCCGGTAAAGAACGGCACTTTGGGAGTTCCCCAACCGCCAAAGGTGGACTCAAATTTCTGCAGCTTGTCCACACCATACTGTCTGGCCCAGTCCTCTACCCACCGATAGAACTTGAGGAGATTGGGATCATTCACCAGCTCCTGGTTTTCCTCATCCCAGAACTTGGCATTGAACCAGGCGGGCCATCTCCAGTTGGACCAAGACATTCCGTCTTCTCTGAAGTGGAATCCGATCCTCTCTAGATCGCCATTGCTGGCAATTCGGGTAACCTTCTTGGCCACCATATCCAGTTCATCGATGGTAACCGGAGGAGCCTCAGGATCCAACCCGCTTTCAGCAAAGGCTGTCTTGTTGTAATACATTATCCAGCTGTGCCCGGTGGTAAACAATCCGTAGAGCTTACCCTTAGAAGTACCGCTCTCCCAGAAACCGGGGAGGAAATCGTCGGGACCAATCCCGGCAGCAGCAGCGTAGCTGTCAAGGGGGATCAGCTGATCATTGGCTGCCAAGCTATGCATTTCCCAAATCCAGCCGCCAACTACATCAGGCACTTCACCTGATACAATAGCGGTAATGGTTTTCTGGGCCAGGTCAGAAACCGGCACATACTCAACCTCAATGGCATCTTGCCTGCGGTTGAACTCTTCTACGACTTTCAGGATCGGCACTGCTTCCTCGCCGGTCCACTTTTCCCAATAGACGATTTTTGTCTTGGCAGCAACTGCAGTAGACAGAGCCAATACTAGCGTAGCTACTAGGACAATCTGCAGCGACTGTCTTCTCATCTCATTTTTCCTCCTTTGTTTAGTGTTTGTTTAGCGATAAGACTGCAGATCTCAATTGTTCTCTCAAGAAAGGCCGTCCTCCCTCCTTCCTCAACTGCCAATCTCTGTAGTAACTTGCGCCAGCTGCCGATATCGCTGGAACCCTTCCTCGTAGACCCGGTGGCGGTTCATGTCAGGCTCGATGACCCCGGCGGTCTTGACAGACCTTCCAATGAGTTCATCTAAATCTTCACCGGTGACACCGGCCTGAGCCAGCAGAGCAGCTCCAAAGCTGCTGGTTTCTGATTGATCGGTGTACTCTACTGGCATGCCAAAGACATCGGCAACTGTTTGCCTAAAATATTTATCCTTTAGACCACCACTACCAGCGCGGATCACCGTAGGTTTCTCAGTCAATGTAGAGAGTACGTCATAGCAGCCCCTGAGGGCAAAGGCAACTCCTTCGACAACAGCCCGAAATAGATGTTCTTTTCCATGCTCCGCCCGCAAGCCCCAAAAAGATGCCGTGAGTCGTTCATTCATATGGGGAGTCCTTTCACCTACTAAATAAGGCAGAAAGTACAAGTCCTCTTGACAGGCAATAACATCCGCCGATGAGGCAAACAGAGATGAAATCCCGTTAACCCCCTGGATCTCCATGATCCTGCTGATCCAGCTCATGGATAATCCCGCTGCGAGTATCGCTCCCATGACATGCCATGACTTGCCGTCGGCATGGAGCATTGTATGCAACCGCCCATTTGGATCAAAGGCATAGCGATCCAGAAGCTGAAACACTTGACCACCGGTGCCCACATTTACTAGAAGCTGTCCTGAGTTGATGATGCCGATTCCCATGGCACTTGCCTGCAGATCCCCGCAGCCCGTTGCAACTGGAATACCTTCTTGCAGTCCCAGGGCATCAGCTGCGCCGGATAGGAGCATTCCAGCTACCGCAGAAGACCGTATGATCCTGGGAAAAACCTCGGGATCAAGGCCAAGATCCTCAAGCAAATCCACTGCCCATTGGGAAACCGCCGGCAAGAACGCCCCAGTGCCGCAAGCATCACTTGGGTCCATGGCCACCTCGCCGGTCAGCCGCAGTCGAATATAATCCTTGGGCGTAAGCACTACGTGGATCTTGCTGTAAATATCCGGCCGATTTCTCTTCATCCAAAGGAAACTTACCAGTAGAAAGCCAGTAGCTATTGGTCCTCCGATGAGTTCAAAGAGTCTATTTCCATATTCCCGCTTGATACTCTGTACCTCATCGGCTGCCCTAAGATCCGGCCAGAGAACTGCCGGTGCCAAGGGCTTGAGCTCGGCATCCAGCATAACGAGACCGTGCATCTGACCTGTCATACCGATGCCGGCTATAGACCGCGAGTCCTGGACCTTCCCCAGGGCTTCCCTGACACTATCTACTACCGCCTGATACCACACATCTGGGTCTTGTTCCACCCAACCAGTCTGGGGATTGAGATTATCATAGGCCGCCCGCCCAAAGCCGTGGACCTCTCCCATCCCATCGATGACAATGGATTTGGTACTGGATGTACCGATATCGATTCCGAGGTATAACTGATTCATAAATGCTTCACCATCCCTACGAACGTACAGCATCTCATCCCGACACTAGTGCATTGGTTGGCAGTTGGGAAAGGTTCTCAAAGACTTTCTTAATCACTAGAGTCCCCGCCCCTAAGAAAGCTGGTTCCACCTCTAGTTCTGATAGCTCAATAGTGGTCTCTTTTCTGAGCTCCTCAATGACCCGTTCCCTAACTACTTCCTTAATGGCTTCCAACCACGGTTCGCCAGCTTGGGCCATCTCATCCCCGAGGATGATCATGTCGGGATTATAGGCATTGATCACGTTGACAACCCCAATCCCCATGAACCGTCCCGCCCGACGCACAAGCTCCAAAGCCTCACCATCTCCAGCCTTAGCCAGTTCAAAAACGGCTTCCGCAGTTAATCGGCTGGCCGCCGGCCATCCCGCAGGCTTTTTGGCTGCGGCTATCTCCTTAGCCTGGCGGGCAAAAGCCAAACTTGAACAGTACATTTCCAGACAGCCTTTGTTTCCACAGTCGCAAACCGGCCCGTTATAGTTGATGGTGGTATGACCGATTTCACCGGCAACATTGGATTTTCCAGAGTAAATGGAACCGTTGACCAAGATACCCGCTCCAACTCCGCGGCCGGCTGCAATATAGACTAGATTATCCGAGAGCTTCCCTTTACCAAACCATCTTTCTGCAAGCACGCTTACATTGGCGTCATGCTCGATGAGGGTCGGTATTCCAAACCGCCTATGTATCATATGGACAAGGGAAATATCCCGCCAACCCGGTAAGTTGGAGATCAAAGCAATCTTGCCTTCCCTAGCCAAAAGAGGTCCCGGAGCACTGATCCCAATCCCAACGACCCGCTCCCGTGCATCGCCGCTATCCTCAAGTGTTTGGGCAATCAGTTCCTGAATCACATCAACCGTCTCCTGAACAGAGACAGTACCCAGAGTCTCATAGCAGGAGGAGATTAGTTCTCCTTTCACATTGAAAAGGCCGCATTTCACATAATGACGGGCAAATCGGACCCCAACAGCATACATGGCATTTTCGTTGATCCTCAGCGTAATTGCCCGCCGTCCTCTGCCCCTGCTGACCAACGCATCTTCATATACAATACCTTTGGCAATCAAAAGTCCAACAAGCTTTGATACCCCCGCCGGGCTTAAACCGCTTATCTCAGCCAAATCCTGTCGGCTGACGTCATCGTGATCCCTCATTATCTCGAGCAGGTGCATCAAGTTCTGATCCTGCAGGTCTATGACATTACCAGCCTTCTTCATTCCCAATACGACACTCCTGAACAGGAAACTTCATCTACGGCATGAATTATTTTAGGGCGTGTACTATCTCACACCGTTAATATTCTCGTAACAGGCAAGGATTCCTGCCATACGATGATTTTTTTTGTACACCTTGGGGAGACTGTAAACCTCTGGTACGGGACATAAGAGGTGTTGCTTATCTTTGTAGCGAAAATAGGCACTAGGTTGGTACAAAGAGAGGCCGCTGTGGGATGTCAGAACCAGGCATGTTGCCTTTCGAGGATGAAACCCGCTTTGCAAGCAAGCATGAGTTTACGAGCTAAAAAGCCTTTATCCAACTGAACTGGACCTATGGAACCGTGCCTTGAAAAAAATGTCTGGCACAGTAGACTCTAGCTACCGGCATGGGAAACCATAATATAAACATATACAGCCAAAATTCTGGAAGATAGCGTGGGGAAGGAGATAATGATATGTTTGGGGCTTTCTATCGAGATTATCTATCGGAATTCATAGAGACTCTGCAACGCTTGAATGTGGATATCCTTGAGAGGATTATGAACGAACTGGAGTCGGCTAGACAAAATGGGGCCCAGGTGTTTGTCATCGGCAACGGCGGCAGTGCCGCTTCTGCTTCCCACTGGGCCTGCGATTTCGGCAAAGGGATTAATGTCGGTGAAAGCAAGCGGCTGAGAATCTTCAGCCCCATAGACAATGTCGCCCTGGGCACAGCCCTAAGCAATGATATTACCTATGATGAAGTCTTTACAGAACAGCTCAAGAACTACCTCAATCCGGGGGATTTGATTATCGGCCTTTCTGTTTCAGGGAACTCTGAGAACGTAGTTAGGGCCTTTTTGTATGGCAAGCAGCATGGCGCAAAGACTATCAGCATTACCGGCAGCGCCAGAGGCAGAATGACTGAACTAGCTGATATACCGCTGGTTGTCGAGTCTGGGAACTACGGGATTGTAGAGGATATCCATATGTTCATCGCCCATGTAATCTCACAGTATATGCGGCGGCTTTCCGCCGGTGCTGCTGCTCCTCAATCTACAATATAGGAGCATCCCGCCAAAGCGATGGCCCCCCACAGGGCTATATCGTTGTGTATGCTGGAGACTTCTATTGGTGGGACCTGCACTCCCCGGGGGGTCAGATGTTCTTCGACAAATCTAACCGCCCGGGGGAGGAGCAGATCTGCACTGTTCATTACTCCTCCGCCCAAGATGACAATATCGGGATCGAAGGCGCTGATGAGATTGGCAAGACCGATACCAAGATAAAAGCCAACCTCATCGAGAATCTCCAAGGCCAACCTGTCTCCCTGCCTTGCTGCTTGAGACACTGTTTGGGCAGTAATCTTGTCTATCCCACCGGCGAGGCTAGTCATCATGGTAGCACGCCCTTGCGCCCTTTCCCGGGCAATCCGCCCAATGGAGGTGCCGGAAGCCACAGATTCAAGGCAACCCCGGCCCCCACACGTACATCTGGGACCGTTGGGGAGCACGATCATATGACCGAATTCGCCGGCTAGTCCCTGGGTACCCGCCAAAGGCACGCCATCATAGAGAGCCGCGCCGCCAATCCCGGTACTAATAGTCAGGTACAGCACTTGGCTGCAGCCCTGCCCTTTGCCGTACACAACCTCCCCCACTCCGGCGGCATTGGCATCATTATCCATAAACACCGGAATACCTGGAGCTAAACCCTCAATGAGAGAAACCAAAGGAACATTCCGGAATCCAGGGAAGTTGGGCGACGCCAGGGCAATGCGGCGGGTTGTATCGACAAAACCGCCAAAGGCTATGCCGATACCTTTAACCTTGCCGGGCACCGCCTTCAATAGTTCCCTTGTGTTGGCCATGATCTTTTCCACTGCCTGCTCGGCACCCAGCTCCGGCTCCGTGGGAACAACCCGCTTCTCCTGGAAGCTGTGGGTATTCTCCTGCACCAGTCCAAAAGCCAGTTTGGTATTACCTATGTCAATGCCTAAGAGGTAGCCTTTTTCCAAAACTACTGATCCTCCTCGAGCTCCCCAAGTTCAAGCCCTAATCCATAGCGAGCTGCTGCAATGGTTGCATAGTCTCCAATACTTTCTCCCAAGGCTGCGGGGACTATCTGACAGTGTCGGGCTGCCTCTGGCAAGGCTTCCTTGGCAATGACCTCCAGAGCACCGGGCCGGAGCAGTTCTTCACAGCGGGCATAGATGCTGCCAATCACAATGATTTCTGGATTTAACAAGTCAATCAGGATAGACAACCCTCTGCCAAGGTAGAATGCCGACTGATTCATAATCTTCTTGGCCAGACTGTCTCCTTTCATGGCTGCCTCTGCCACCAGTTTGGCGTCTAAATCATCCAGGCATTCAGGAGAAGGGCAAAAGCTGACTTCTTCTCCCCTTTCCCAGGCCCTTTTGACCTCTTCGGCAGCCATCCGGGCAATTCCGCCTCCACTGCAAAAACCCTCGAAGGAACCAGCCTTACCGTATCCTACGGGGCCTGTTTCCGCCAGGCGAATGTGACCTACCTCGCCTGCCAAGTCACAAGTACCAATGTATAGGCGGTTATCCAGGATCAGTCCTGCCCCCAGCCCTGTGCCGAAGGTCAAAAAGATCACGTTCCTGTATCCCCTGGCAGCCCCAAAATGCCACTCTGCTAAAGCACAAGCATTGGCATCGTTCATCAAGAAAGCCTGACCACCGTAGCGCTCCGTTAGCAGACTGACAATGGGCACATAATCCCAGCCCGGTAAGTTAGGAGGGCCCAATATCACTCCCTGTCTGCTGTCCAACGGTCCGCCACAGGAAATCCCGAAAACAGGCTGATGCTTTAAATCCGGGTCAAGGGCAAAAAGCTCCTCAACTGCTTCATAGATGCGCCCGAGGGTGTGTTCCAGACCCAAGTTTGTATTGGTTGCAAAGCTGATTTTATGGTTTATGCTACCGTATATAGAAGCGGAAATGACCGCGCACTTGGTGCCGCCAATATCAATCCCGATAATCTTCATACCTGGCGTACTCCTTTACTGTCTATAATGCAGCATCTAAACCGATGGACTTTCTTAGCCGCAGCTTCCCATAGGTGTAAACCACAGTTGACACACTTAGCGTATAGAGCATTAGCTGAGGCACCACATAACCATATTATCTGGAGGGGTTCACTGGATAAGAGGGTTCCCCCTCCTCGCTCGAGAACACCGGCAGGCTGAGGATCTCCCCCACCTGCCGGTGCAAACCCCTATCCTACCGTTCAAGCAAGGGGCTTTTCCAACAAGTCTAGCTCAATAACCTCCTGGCTCTCCTCATCAGGAACAAGGAACGTCTTGATCTCAAAGGGCTCGAAATGGGTCTCCCATTCACGGGCCTGATGCCACTTAAATGTACAAGCTGTCGACTTCCCATGGGCTTCATAGGCCCGCAGGATATAGCCTTTGCCATCCTCCTGCCGCTTGATGGCAGAAACCAGGATATTGGGCTGGTCAACTGCAAACCCGGAGTAGGTTGTCGGCAAGTTCCCCCCGTGATTTGACTCTTCCAAAACCAGCATAGGCGCATTGAGCTCGAGGGCCAGCCTTGCCGGTTCAGCTTCTTGCCATTCACCCTGGTGAGGAACCAACCTGTAGGTGAATTCCTGTATCCCTTGGTCTATGAAGTGATAGAACTCTCCCGGCTCGGTCTCTCGGGGAATGTGATGCGCGTAGACTGGGCTTCTCAGAACAGTGAGCCGCATGCGATTTCCATTCACATCATAGCTGTACTTAGCATCATTGATGATGCTAAGGCCGTACCTTGCGTTCTCGCAATCTCCGGTGACGTCAAACCAGTGCAGCCCCGGTTCTTCCTCCCCGTCGGCTGGTCTTTGGATTACCCCAAAGGCAATCTCATAAGTGGGCTGCGGGTTCGACACATTGACAGGGAACTCCAGTTTAAGCACTTTATACTGGTCCCGCCAGTCGACGGTGGTCTTCACATCCACGTAAGGCAGCCCAGCATACATGGTAAACTCCTGGATGATGCTGGAGCGACCGTACTGGCTGGTAACCCTCAGAATCCCCCGCACCGGTCCATTTTCCACCTGTTCCACCTTGGCATCGATAAACCTGCCGACTTCTTGGTCAAAACGGAAGACAGCATGGCTCCAGGTGTCACTGGAATCATACATAACTACTGGCACAGCAGCGTCTCCCGCGAAGACCTCCCAGCCAGTTGTCTTGTCTCCCAGCCTTTCGATATACCCTGTCCG
>LSQX01133895.1_pt1 | contig 19657 bp, 16 predicted proteins | sample 654561 | NCBI WGS metagenome assembly LSQX01 (sample SAMN04489861, study PRJNA283612) | anaerobic digester metagenome | isolation source: 4 biogas reactors fed with cattle manure at either 37C or 55C with and... | place: Denmark: Kongens Lyngby | collected 2014
GGTTGTTGTTACTGGCAGCACCATCTGTGCCTATGGCGACATTAACACCTGCCTGCCATAAGCGCTCAACTGGGCAAAAACCGCTGGCAAGCTTAAGGTTCGATTCAGGGCAGTGAATAACGCTGCAGTTGTTTTGCACGAGCAGCTCAATATCCTCGTTATTTACCTGCGTCATATGCACGGCTTGGAAACGCGGGCCGAGTAAACCCAGTTTAGCTAAACGCGCTAATGGCCGCTGTCCGTATTTGTCCAGACTCTCCTGTACTTCATGTGCAGATTCATGCACATGCATTTGTATTGGGATATCTAATTGATTAGCTAGGGTGAGTACCTTACTTAGATTCTCGTCATTAGCTGTGTAGGGCGCGTGCGGGCCAAAACCAATCTGGATACGTGGGTGGTGTTTAAAATCATCAAACAAGCTTAAACCCTGGCGTATAGCCTCATCTGTGTCCCGTGCACCGGGCATTGGGAAGTCTATAATGGGCATGTTGATTTGCGCACGAATACCGCTGTGGTACACCTGTTGACACAGGATTTCTGGATAAAAATACATATCAGAAAAACAGGTAATGCCGTTGAGCAGTTGCTCGGCAATCGCCAGTTCTGCGCCATCCTGAACAAAATGCTCATTAACCCACTTGGACTCAGCCGGCCAGATATGTTCTTGCAACCAAGTATGCAAGGGCAGGTCATCAGCCAGCCCCCTAAACAAGGACATGGCCGCATGGCCGTGGGCATTAACCAATCCCGGTATAAGCAGGCTTTCTCGCAGCTCTAATACCTGCGTTGCAGGATGTTTGAGTGCTTGTTCGCGAGGTGCAATCAGGCTAATTTTATCGCCGCTAATACCTAGTGCGTAATGGCTAAGCACGACACCGGCAGGCTCAACAGGTACCAGCCATCTGGGTAGAATAAGTAAGTCTAGGTGTGCTCGTGATGTCATGCAAAAAAACCTTGGTAATGCTCAAGTGGCAGAGTATAGCCAAAGCAGCTGCAAGAGAGCAGCTGGCAGGTTAAGAATTTCAGCTATTCGCCGAGGAACAGAGTGATTTGCCAGTAATACCGACTAAAGGAGCCTCTGAATAACGTTATCGAGGACGCTAACACAAGGCGTAACGACCAACGGGAGTAACAGCCAAAGGCTGGCCCGAAGGGCGAGCGCTAGCGAGTCAAAACGTACGAAAAAGCGCAGTTTACACTGGGTAAATGAGCATTTATTCGCTTTGCTCCCCCTTTGTGGCCGTGCTAAAGCACGTTCAATCTAAAGATTGTGAGTACGTTTTTAACGCGGTGGTAGCTACGCAGGTAGTTATTCAGAGGCTTCTAAAGCACGTCATTATGTTGTGCGAGGTACAGGCACTTTTGCCACGCATCCTTTATACTACACCGCATTTTTCTACGGGTGAAAACGATGCGTGAACAACTGATAGCCGCTGAACGTATTAAGGCGCTTGAATGGAAAGAGGGCGCTTTATGGCTGCTGGATCAACGCGTGCTGCCTTTAAGTGAAAGCTGGATTGAGTGCCAAACCTCGGTGCAAGTGACCCAGGCCATTACCGATATGGTGGTACGCGGTGCGCCGGCTATTGGCATAGCTGCCGCTTTTGCTGTGGTATTGGCGGCGCGGCAGCGCTATCAGGATGAACCGCACAGTTGGCGCAGTGCCATGGAAGAGGATTTGCAACAGTTGGCTGCATCCAGACCCACAGCCGTTAATTTATTTTGGGCTATTGAGCGTATGCGTAGTGTCTTAGCTAAAGTTCCTGCCCAAACCTCCCCCTTGCCTCTGCTGGAACAGGCGGCGCTAGAGATTTATCACAGCGATCGTGAAGCCAATTTGATTATGGCGCAGCTGGGGATGGAGGTTATTCGACATCATTGCGAAGCGCCTCAGCACGTATTGACCCACTGCAATACCGGGGCCTTGGCAACCGGCGGTTTCGGCACAGCTTTAGGCGTTGTGCGCGCAGCGTACTTGGCAGGTTTGGTCGGTCATGTGCATGTGGATGAAACTCGCCCTTGGTTGCAAGGCTCGCGTTTAACCGCTTGGGAGCTAGCCAGCGATAAAATTCCGTTAACGGTGAACGCTGACTCAGCCGCTGCACATTTATTGCGCGAAGGAGATATTACGTGGGTGATTGTGGGGGCGGATCGCATTACGGCCAATGGCGATGTGGCCAACAAGATAGGTACGTATCAGCTATCGGTATTAGCCCGCTACCACGATGTACGTTTTATGGTGGTCGCGCCCAGCTCAACGATTGATATGCAGCTGCAAACAGGTGCCGACATCGTGATTGAAGAGCGCACGGCCGATGAGCTGTTTAAAGTAGCGGGGACGCAAATTGCTGCACCCGTGCCTGCTTTTAATCCAGTGTTTGATGTGACCCCGGCACACTTGGTGGATGTAATAGTGACCGAGCGCGGAGTGGTTGAACAGCCTACGTTGGAGAAAATGCAACAGTTAATGAGCCATGCTGGGCTGCACTGAGTTGTCGGTGATAATGCCTGATTTTAAAGATGCTAAAACCTAGGACACACAACTGCAATGCGCCCTAGGCGCCACTAAAGCTAAATGTGCTATACTTCGCCAGTTAAATTGCATCACTAATCAATAAGGAACCATGCTTCCATGGGTGACATAGCCAAAGAAATTTTGCCGATCAGCATCGAAGATGAGATGCGTCAATCCTACCTCGACTATGCAATGAGCGTAATCGTAGGTCGTGCACTACCCGATGCGCGTGACGGTTTAAAACCCGTGCACCGTCGCGTTCTGTTTGCAATGAAAGAACTGGGTAATGACTGGAACAAGCCCTATAAAAAATCTGCCCGTGTGGTGGGCGATGTTATCGGTAAATATCACCCACACGGTGATAGCGCTGTATACGACACCATTGTACGGATGGCGCAGCCGTTTTCATTGCGCTACATGTTGGTTGATGGTCAGGGTAACTTTGGTTCGGTTGATGGTGATAGCGCCGCAGCAATGCGTTATACCGAAGTGCGTATGGCTAAGCTAGCGCACGAACTGCTAGCAGACCTAGATAAAGAAACCGTTGATTGGGTACCTAACTATGACGGTACTGAGCAAATCCCAGCGGTTATGCCGACAAAAGTTCCCAACTTACTGATCAATGGTTCTTCCGGTATTGCGGTGGGTATGGCCACCAATATCCCACCCCACAACCTCACTGAAGTCATCGATGGTTGTTTAGCGCTGATTGAGAACCCCGAACTCAGCATTGATGAGCTCATGCAGTTCATTCCCGGACCAGACTTTCCAACGGCGGCGATTATTAATGGTCGCGCCGGTATTATCGAAGCCTACCGCACCGGTCGTGGCCGTGTTCATATTCGTGCGCGCACTGAGGTTGAAGACATTGATAAAGCAGGCGCTCGTCAGCAAATTGTTATTAATGAGCTGCCCTATCAGGTCAACAAAGCTAGACTGATTGAAAAAATCGCTGAGTTAGTTAAAGAAAAGAAAATCGAAGGTATCAGTGAATTACGTGATGAGTCTGATAAAGACGGTATGCGCGTTGTCATTGAGCTGCGTCGTGGTGAAGTGCCAGAGGTAGTGCTGAATAACCTCTATGCGCAAACCCAGATGCAAACGGTGTTTGGTATTAACACTGTCGCACTGGTCGATGGCCAGCCGCGTTTGCTGAACCTTAAGGATCTGCTTGAAGTGTTTGTGCGTCACCGCCGCGAAGTGGTGACCCGCCGTACCGTATTTGAACTGCGTAAAGCACGTGAGCGAGGCCATATTTTAGAAGGCCAAGCTGTTGCATTATCCAATATTGACCCAGTTATTGAGCTAATCAAGAAATCGCCTACGCCAGCAGAAGCTAAAGAGCGCTTATTGGCAGTGGGCTGGGCATCGGGTTCTGTAGAGGAAATGGTTGAGCGCGCTGGCGCAGAATCATGCCGTCCAGATGGACTCGCTGAACAGTATGGTTTGCGTGAAGGGCTGTATTACCTATCGCCAGAACAGGCGCAAGCCATTCTAGAATTACGCTTGCACCGCCTAACAGGGCTGGAGCATGAAAAGCTGCTCACCGAATACCAGGAGATTCTGCAACAAATAGGCGAGCTGCTGGCCATTTTGGGTAGTGAAGAGCGTTTACTTGAAGTGATTTGTGAAGAGCTGCAACAGATTAAGCGTGATTATGGCGATGAGCGTCGTACGGAAATCTGCGCATCACAGGTTGATTTGACCATTGCTGACCTGATTCCTGAAGAAGAACGTGTAGTGACTATCTCGCACGGTGGTTATGCCAAGAGTCAGCCGCTTGAGGTGTATCAAGCGCAACGTCGCGGTGGTCGTGGCAAGTCAGCCACAGGCGTTAAAGAAGAAGACTATATCGAACATCTATTGGTAGCTAACAGCCATGCCACGCTACTGCTGTTCTCCAGTAAAGGTAAAGTGTACTGGTTGCGCACCTTTGAAATCCCGGAAGCGTCACGCACCTCACGTGGTCGTCCACTGGTCAACTTGCTCCCATTGGAAGAAGGCGAGCGCATTACCGCGATGCTGGAAATTGACCTAGAAGCACTTAATGCACAAGCCGGTGAAGACGACAATGATGACGATGAGGTTATCGAGGTCGCGGATACTGCAGTTGAGCAGGATGAAGATGACAGCACGGATGAGCTGGAGTATGACGAAGCCGACGGTGCCTACATCTTTATGGCGACCGCCAAAGGTACAGTCAAGAAAACACCACTCATTCAGTTCCGTCGCCCGCGTAGCTCAGGTCTGATTGCCTTGCGCTTAGATGAGGGAGATACCCTGATTGCTGCAGCTATTACTGATGGCTCCAAGCATGTCATGCTGTTCTCTGACGGCGGCAAAGTGATTCGTTTCAAAGAAAGCAAAGTTCGCCAAATGGGTCGTACGGCTCGTGGTGTGCGCGGTATGCGTTTACCAGAAGGGCAACGCTTAATCTCCATGCTAATTCCTGAGCAAGAGGCTTACATCCTGACAGCTTCAGAAAAAGGCTATGGCAAGCGCACCTCGCTTAGCGAGTTCCCACTGCGTGGACGTGGCGGGCAGGGTGTTATCGCACAGGTGCAAAATGAGCGTAACGGCGCATTGGTCGGAGCGGTGCAGGTGCACGACGGAGAGGAAATCATGTTGATTTCTGACCAGGGCACCCTAGTACGTACCCGTGTTGATGAGATTTCCAGTCAGTCGCGCAACACCCAAGGCGTTACTCTTATTCGTTTGTCCAAAGATGAACACTTGGTGGGTATTGAACGGGTACAAGAGCCTTCTGATACTGATGACTTACCACTGGATGAGACTGAGGCGGACGCTGATACCGATGCCGCGCAGGACTCAACAGGATCTGCAACCAATCAAGAGTAAAACTCCATGACTAAAAGAGCCTATAACTTTTGCGCAGGCCCTGCGGCACTTCCTGAGGCAGTGCTACAGCAGGCACAAAAAGAACTGTTAGATTGGCAGAGTAAAGGCGTTTCCATCATGGAAATGAGCCATCGCAGTGATGAGTTTGTGGGAGTCGCGAATCAGGCAGAGCAAGATCTGCGCGATTTACTGAGCATCCCTGAACACTACAAAGTGCTGTTTATGCAGGGCGGTGCCAGTCAACAATTTGCACAAATCCCACTGAATTTTTTGCCGGAAAGCAGCAGTGCTGATTACATCGATACCGGCATTTGGTCGCGCAAAAGCATTGATGAGGCTCGACGTTATGGAAATATCAATGTGGCTGCTTCTGCTAAAAAATATGACTATTTTTCTATTCCTGGACAAAACGAATGGCAGCTGAATAAGCAAGCTGCCTATGTGCACTACACCACCAATGAAACTATCGGTGGTCTGCAGTTTGACTGGATTCCTGAATCAGGAGACGTACCCCTAGTAGCGGATATGTCTTCCGACATTTTATCTCGACCAATTGATGTAAGTCGTTTTGGCATGATCTACGCGGGTGCACAGAAAAATATCGGTCCTAGCGGTTTGGTCGTCGCCATTGTGCGCGAAGACTTGCTGGGTAAGGCGCGTGCTAGCTGCCCAACTATGCTTGATTATAAAGTAGCAGCGGACAACGGTTCGATGTACAACACGCCACCTACGTTCTCATGGTACTTATCCGGTTTGGTATTTAAGTGGCTTAAAGAGCAGGGCGGTGTTGAAGGTATGGCCAAGCTTAACTTTGAGAAGCAACGCCTGCTTTATGAGTACATTGATAAGAGCGATTTTTATACTAACCCAATCAGTAAAAGCGCCCGTTCGTGGATGAATATCCCGTTTCGTTTGGCGGATGCACGTTTGGAGCAAGCATTTTTAGCCGGTGCGCAAGAGCGAGCATTGCTTAATCTGCAGGGTCACCGCTCAGTTGGTGGCATGCGTGCTTCGATTTATAACGCAGTCCCTATGGCTGCCGTAGAAGCATTGATTGACTATATGCGAGCCTTTGAGAAGGAAAAAGCCTAAATGAGCGAACAAGAATTGCAGGCACTACGTGTACGCATTGATAGCCTTGATGAGAAAATCCTTGAGCTAATCAACGAGCGTGCCAGCTGTGCTCAAGAAGTGGGTCGCGTCAAAGAGGCGAATCTTGCGGAAGGAGAGCTGCCCGTGTTTTATCGACCCGAGCGTGAGGCTCAGGTGTTGAAACGCATTATGGAGCTGAACAAAGGCCCCCTGGACAGTGAGGTAACAGCACGTCTATTCCGCGAGATTATGTCCGCCTGTTTAGCACTCGAAAAGCCCTTAACAGTGGCTTATCTAGGCCCAGAAGGTACGTTTTCGCACGCTGCGGCATTAAAGCATTTCGGACAGTCAGTGATTGCCAAGCCCATGGCGGCTATTGATGAGATTTTTCGTGAGGTCGTGGCTGGCGCTGTTAGCTACGGCGTAGTGCCGGTGGAAAACTCGACCGAGGGTGCGATCAACCACACGCTGGATAGCTTTTTAGAGCACGATATCTCTATTACCGGTGAAGTCGAGCTGCGCATCCACCATCACTTGCTGGTGGGTGAGAACACGAAAACCGATCACATTACCCGCATTTACTCTCATGCCCAGTCGTTAGCGCAGTGCCGCAAATGGCTGGATGCTCACTATCCGAATGTTGAACGCGTCGCCGTTTCTAGTAACGCTGAAGCAGCTAAACGAGTTAAAAGCGAGTGGAGCAGTGCGGCAATCGCTGGCGATATGGCCGCACAGCTTTACGGTTTAACTGTCCTGGCTGAAAAAATTGAAGACCGTCCCGATAACTCAACACGCTTTTTGATTATTGGCAATGACGCAGTGCCGCCATCAGGCGAGGATAAAACCTCCGTAATTGTCTCGGTAAGCAATAAGCCCGGTGCATTGCACGAGCTGTTAATACCTTTCCATGACAACGGTGTTGACTTAACCCGCATTGAAACGCGTCCATCACGCAGTGGTAAGTGGACCTATGTGTTTTTTATTGACTTAGTCGGCCACCAAATGAGCCCATTGGTTAAAGATGCGCTTGAGAAAATTACCGCAAAATCGGTAGGCGTCAAAGTATTAGGCTCTTATCCAAAAGCTGTGCTCTAACCGAGCCAAAGGCAACTATTATATGACCTGTAATTTTTTAGCGTTGGCGCGCCCTAGTCTGCAAGGGCTATCTCCCTATGTTCCGGGCAAGCCTATAGAAGAGCTGGCGCGTGAGTTAGACTTAAATCCAGCCGATATTGTTAAACTGGCCAGCAATGAAAACCCTTTAGGACCTAGCCCTAAGGTGTTGACAGCAATAGAAAAAGAGCTGCCTGAGTTAACCCGCTATCCTGACGGTAATGGTTTTATTCTTAAGCAAAAGCTGGCTGAGCATTATGGCGTTGAGCCTGAGCAAGTCACCTTGGGTAATGGCTCCAACGATATTTTGGACTTAGTAGCACAAGCCTGGCTTGCGCCGGGTTTGAACGCAGTATTCAGTCAGTATGCGTTTGCTGTTTACCCCATCGCCACCACTATCGCTGGTGCTGAGTGCCGTGTGGTGCCAGCCAAAGACTACGGTCATGATCTTGAAGCGATGCTGCAAGAGATTGACGAAAACACCCGTGTGGTATTCGTTGCCAATCCTAATAACCCAACCGGCACTTGGTTTGATGTCACCAGTCTAGAGCAGTTTTTAGCCGCTGTACCGGAGCATGTGATAGTGGTGCTGGATGAAGCCTATATTGAATATGCCGCCAGCTCAGAGTTGCCAGACGGTATGAAATACTTGGCTAACTATCCCAATTTAATTGTGAGTCGCACCTTCTCTAAGGCATATGGTTTAGCCGGTTTACGGGTCGGCTACTCGATTTCCTCAGCGCAAATTGCCGATGTAATCAACCGTATTCGTGAACCCTTTAACGTCAACAGCTTGGCGTTAGTTGCCGCCTGCGCTGCACTTGAGGATGAGGATTATTTATTCCGCAGCCGTCAGGCAAACGAGCAGGGTATGGAGCAGTTGGAGTTAGGACTGAATGCCTTGGGCTTACGATGGATTAACTCAAAGGGCAACTTTATTGCGGTTGATTTCCAACAGGATGCCAGCGCAATTAACCAAGCTTTACTGGAGCGCGGCGTTATTGTGCGCCCAGTCGCAGGCTATGGCATGCCTAATTTTTTACGGGTTTCCATAGGCACTCATGAAGAAAACGCGCGCTTTCTGACTGTGTTAAAACAGATTTTATCCGATGGTTGATAAGGCTATGCCTACAGTAAAAACAACAACATTAGGTAGGCTGGTCATTGTGGGTATGGGCTTAATTGGCTCATCCCTAGCTAAGGCAATACGCCCAGCGCGCTTGTATGCTGAGGTTGTAGGTGTGGATACCGTTCTGGATTCGTGTCAGCAAGCAGTTGCCATGGGCGTGGTGGACAGTGCTAGTCAAGACTTGCCGGCCGCCGTTCTGCACGCCGATACCATAGTGCTGGCAGTGCCTGTCTTGGCGACAGAAAAAATACTGCAACAATTGGCGCAACTTAAACTGGCTGACTCCTGTGTCATTACCGATGTGGGGAGTGTAAAAGGCGTTTTTGTTGCCGCTGCGCAACGTGCGTTTGGCTACTTGCCGCATAATCTTGTGCCGGCCCATCCAATAGCCGGTTCGGAGCGCAGTGGAGTAACCGCCGCGGATGCTACGTTATTTAAGCATCACAAAGTTATTTTAACGCCTCATGCGCACACCGCTGAGCTAGCTTTGACCAGAGTGCGCCAGCTGTGGTCGGCGACTGGTGCCGATGTGGAATGCATGGATGTGCAAAGCCACGACCATGTGTTGGCAGCCACCAGCCATTTACCGCATTTGCTGGCGTTTGGTTTGGTTGATTCTCTGGCTAAACGCAGCGAAAACCTAGAAATATTTCGCTATGCCGCAGGTGGTTTTCGTGACTTCACCCGCATTGCCGCCAGTGACCCGGTGATGTGGCATGACATTTTTCTATCCAACAAGGACGCAGTGCTGCATCAACTGGATGAGCTTAATGCGGATTTGGTCGTGCTGCGCCAAGCAATAGCAGAGGGTGACAGTCACTACTTACTGGGGGTTTTCACCCGTGCACGCGCTGCACGCGAACACTTTAATACAATTTTGGCACAACGGGCTTATATACAAACTATGCTTGATAATGATTTGGTTTTTCTCGCCAACCCTGGCGGTAATGTTAACGGGTGCATTCGTGTGCCGGGTGATAAGTCAATTTCCCACCGCGCTATTATGCTGGGCTCATTAGCTGAGGGTACGACCGAAGTTGAAGGCTTTTTGGAAGGTGAAGATGCTTTGGCTACTATCCAAGCATTTCGCGACATGGGTGTGGTGATTGAAGGTCCACACGAAGGACGCGTTGTCATTTATGGCGTGGGGCTACATGGTTTACAAGCGCCACCGGGACCTATTTATGTCGGCAACTCAGGCACTACCATGCGTTTGCTGTCTGGAATTTTAGCTGGACAAGCTTTTGATACCATCTTAACTGGTGATGCCTCGCTAACTAAACGGCCAATGAACCGTATCGCCAAGCCGCTACGTGAAATGGGTGCGATGATTGAGACAGCAGCAGAAGGGCGTCCACCCTTAACTATCCGTGGTGGTCATCCACTTACCGGCATGCATTATGATATGCCAATGGCAAGCGCACAGGTTAAATCCTGCTTATTGCTGGCGGGTATGTATGCCAAAGGTACAACTTCTGTTACGGAGCCTGCACCAACCCGCGATCACTCCGAACGCATGCTGCAAGGTTTTGGTTATCCGGTAGAAGTGCATGGCGCTAAAACAAAAATTGAAAGTGGACATAAACTCACCGCCACGCATATTGAAGTGCCTGCAGATATCTCATCAGCGGCGTTCTTTATGGTGGCGGCCAGCATCGCGGAAAACTCAGAGCTAGTGCTTGAGCATGTAGGCATTAACCCAACCCGCACAGGTGTTATCGATATCCTGAAATTAATGGGTGCAGATATTAGCTTGGAGCGAATTCGTGAAGTGGGCGGTGAGCGTGTGGCTGATATTCGCGTACGCAGTGCCTCGCTTAAAGGTATAGAGGTGCCAGAAGAGTTGGTTCCGTTGGCAATTGATGAGTTTCCCGTGCTCTTTATTGCAGCAGCCTGTGCGCAAGGGCGAACGGTCTTGCGCGGCGCAGAAGAGTTGCGGGTTAAAGAATGCGACCGCATTCAGGTAATGGCCGAAGGTTTAACCACGCTAGGTGTACAAGTAGAAACGTTAGCGGACGGGATCATTATTGATGGCGGGCCAATGGGCGGCGGCGAAGTTTGGGCGCATGGTGATCACCGCATAGCCATGTCCTTCAGTGTGGCCTCTTTGCGTGCTACGCAGCCAATATATATCCATGACAGCCAGCATGTGGCGACATCTTTCCCCAATTTTTTAACCTTATGTGCGCAAGTGGGTATGCACGTTTCAGTCAACGCGGAGACACAAGCATGAGCGTAATTCCGGTAATCACAATCGACGGACCTAGCGGTTCAGGCAAAGGTACAGCTACCGCGCTGGTGGCTCAGGCTCTTGGGTGGAACCTTCTAGACTCGGGCGCGCTGTACCGCATACTGGCATTGGCTGCCGAGCAGTCAGGCATCGCACGCACCAATGAAGCGAGCTTGCGTACACTGGCCGCGCAGCTTCCGGTTGAGTTTACTGGCGAGCGCATTTTGCTTAATGGTGCCGATATTAGTCGCGCAATTCGTAGTGAAACGGTAGGCACATTTGCTTCTGAAATTGCTGCCTTGCCTGGTGTGCGTGAAGGGCTTTTAAAACGTCAGCATGCATTTAGAGAACTACCAGGGCTCGTTGCTGATGGTCGTGATATGGGAACTGTTATTTTCCCTGAGGCGCCGTTGAAGGTATTTTTAACCGCCAGTGCTGAAGAACGTGCGCGACGTCGTTATTTACAGTTGAAGGATTCGGGCGAAACTGTTAATCTCGCGGATCTTGTAGAGGAGATCCGTGCGCGTGATGAACGCGACATAAATCGCCCTATAGCACCCTTAAAACCTGCAGAAGATGCAGTGGTTCTTGATTCAACCACTATGACCATCGAACAGGTAGTAAACCATATTCTAAGTGAAGCCACTTCAAGGGGCCTAACTGGATAATCGTTGTAATACAACGTTCTAATAAAGCCGGGTTAATCCAGAAGACATTAACTAGGTTTTGTACTTATAAATACAGACCACATTGTCTGGAATGTGGATAGGGTCGAATGACTCTCAATAGCAGGATTAAACATGAGCGAAAGCTTTGCAGAACTTTTTGAAGAAAGCCAAAAAACTCTTGATATGCAACCAGGCTCGATCATTGAAGGTATGATCGTAAGCATCGACGGCGACTGGGTTGCTGTTGACGCTGGCTTGAAGTCAGAGGGCGTTATCCCCGTTGAAGAATTCTACAACGAGCAAGGTGAACTAACCATTAAAGTGGGTGACGTGGTTCGCGTAGCGCTGGATGCGGTTGAAGACGGTTTCGGTGAGACCAAGTTATCCCGCAGAAAAGCCAAAAACGCAGAGTCATGGCTGGTTCTCGAAGCCTCTTTCAATGCTGAGGAAGTGGTTACCGGTATTATTAACGGTAAGGTTAAAGGTGGTTTCACTGTTGATGTCAACGGTATCCGTGCCTTCTTGCCGGGTTCACTGGTAGATGTACGTCCAGTACGTGACACTGCTCACCTCGAAGGTAAAGAGCTAGAATTTAAAGTTATCAAGCTAGACCAAAAGCGCAACAACGTTGTTGTATCACGTCGTAGCGTTCTTGAAGCAGAAAACAGTGCTGAGCGTGATGCGCTGCTAGAAAATCTGCAAGAAGGTCAGCAAATTAAAGGTATTGTTAAGAACCTCACTGACTACGGTGCGTTTGTTGACTTGGGCGGCGTAGATGGCTTGCTGCACATTACCGACATGTCTTGGAAGCGTATTAAGCACCCAAGCGAAATCGTTAACGTTGGCGATGAAATTGACGTTAAGGTGCTTAAGTTTGACCGCGAGCGTAACCGCGTATCTCTAGGCCTGAAGCAATTGGGTGAAGATCCATGGATTGCAATCAAAGCTCGTTACCCAGAGGGTACTCGTACCATGGCTCGCGTTACCAACCTCACAGACTACGGCTGCTTTGCTGAGCTGGAAGAAGGTGTTGAAGGTCTGGTACACGTTTCTGAAATGGATTGGACCAACAAAAACATTCATCCTTCCAAAGTGGTTCAGTTGGGCGATGAAGTTGAAGTTCAGGTTCTGGACATCGATGAAGAGCGTCGTCGTATTTCTTTGGGTATCAAGCAGTGTAAAGTTAACCCATGGGAAGACTTCTCTAGCCAGTTCAACAAGGGCGACAAAATCTCAGGTACCATTAAGTCCATTACTGACTTCGGTATCTTTATCGGCCTAGACGGCGGTATTGATGGTTTGGTTCACTTGTCAGACATCAGCTGGCACGAAGCAGGCGAAGAAGCCGTACGCAACTACAAGAAAGGTGATGAGCTAGAAACCGTTATTCTTTCCGTAGATCCAGAGCGTGAGCGTATTTCTCTTGGCGTTAAGCAGCTAGAAGACGATCCTTTCTCCAGCTATGCATCACTCAACGAAAAAGGCACTATCGTTCGCGGTACTGTTAAAGAAGTTGATGCCAAGGGCGCTATTGTTGTCCTAGCCGATGAAGTAGAAGCTGTATTGAAAGCATCAGAAATCAGCCGTGACCGTGTTGAAGATGCACGTAACGTACTGAAAGAAGGCGACGAAGTTGAAGCTAAAATCATCAACGTCGACCGCAAGTCTCGCGTTATTAACTTGTCCATCAAGTCTAAAGACGTTGAAGATGAAAAAGATGCAATGAAAGAGTTGCGTAAGCAAGAAACTGAAGCAGCTGGACCAACTACCATTGGTGAGTTGATTCGTCAGCAGATGGAAAACCAGAACTAAGTTCTAGTTTCACTGCACAAAAAAGGGAGGATTTATCCTCCCTTTTTTTACGGCTAAAATATGTAAAAAATAACAGTCTCGGAGCCAACCGATGTTGCACTGCATTCTTTTCAGCACACTAGGTTGCCATCTCTGTGATGAAGCAGAGGCTATTTTGGCACCGCTATTGAACGTACTGCCCTTGCAAATAGAATGGGTAGATATCATTGAGAAGGAAGAGTGGGTGGAACGCTACGGGATACATATTCCTGTGGTTATGCGCCTAGATACGCAGGCTGAATTATACTGGCCTTTTACTACTGAACAGGCGTATGCATTCCTTAAATAATTTTGTCGCGCAAATGTTCAGCGGCCTGATTTAAAGCTTCAATAATGCGCTCTTTGTCGTAGCTTTGAATGTTGTTGGTATCCATATACATGGAAAAGCCTGACAACTCGTGCTCGACAAAACTGCGTGTCTCGCCCAGATCTCGGCGGTAGTCAACAACTTGGAAAATCTGTATCGGACGGGTAAAGCCTTTTACTTGTATCTGACCTTTGTCGCGTCCCATAACCACGTCTTTAACCAGCGAGTAGGTTTCGGTTGAGATAAGAATTTCGTTGGCGTCAGCGGCACTTTCAAGTCTGCTCGCTAAGTTTACTTCACGTCCAATAATGGTGTAATCCATACGCGTTTCTGCACCAAAGTTACCGACTGTGCAATAACCTGTGTTGATACCCATGCGTATTTCCAGAGGTTTATCAATGCCTTGCGTGCGCCAATGCTGGCGTAGTACCTTCATATGCTTACGCATTTCAATGGCCATGGAAACCGCAGCCAGGGCATCTTTTTTAGCGCCATGCGTGCTGGGGTCACCAAAGAAAATCATCACGCTGTCACCGATAAACTTATCGATAGTGCCGCCATACTTAAGTGCGATCTTAGACATTTCATTCAAGTAAGTATTTAACACATCGGTTAACGCTTCCGCTTCAAGCTCTTCAGACAGCTCGGTAAATCCCTTGATGTCGGAAAAAAACACCGTTAACTTTTTACGCTGTGCTTCTAGCTTGACACCACGTTTGCCAGAGAAAATAGATTCCCACACCTGCGGGGATAAATATTTAGCCAAGCTGTGGGCCAGATGTACAGCTTTAGCCTGTTCACGTTTAACCTGTTCCTTGGCTTTTGATAGAAGCATTCCCTGAAAATACACGTAATACGCCATATAGCAAAAATAAAGAGCAGCGGCTGCAAAAGCGGCTGTGGATATAAGCAAGGGTGTTTGCAACATAAGTGGCGGTTGCAAGAAAAACCATAGCGCCAACGCCGTTGAAATAAACGCCAAGCAGCCGGCCAGTAATGCTTTTATCCCACCATGAATCAGTGCAGAAAAGACAACTATCAATGCCGCTAATAAAGAGGGGATCAAGGAGAAGCCGACGAGGGCGGTAAAGCCACCCATCAAGGCAGCATCGATAAATCTAAAGCTTTGTTGTTGGGCGGCTCCTGCAGGATCTTTGAAGTGCTCTATCAGCAACTTAACAAAGTGAGGGTACAGCAAAGCAAAAGGAATCAACCAAATGAGAGTGTTATTATTGAAGTGCTTTAGATAGCATCCTGTCGCTACAGTAGCCGCAATCAGTAAATAAGCTAAAGTGCGCGAGTAATATTCAGATAGCAGAAGGTTAGTGGTTTCATAATACGTGTTTGAAGTTGCATCTTGCTTCATTATATGGAGATCCCTGTTTTACACGACCACAATAATAACATGGCTATTTTTTCTAGCTAGACTTAATCGAAACACTATTTTCTCCGCCGCTAAAAATTGCCGAATGTATTAGTATACTCTTCTTACAAGCAGCATTAGGAACACTTATGGACGCATTAGATTTATTGCTTACACGCACTTCAATGTCGCGCTTAGAGGCGCCCGCTCCGAATGCTGAGCAGCTAGATATTATGTATCGTGTTGCTTTAAGAGCACCTGATCATGGTCAGGTTCGACCGTGGCGTTTTTTGACCATAGAGGGGCAGGGGCGTGAAGCATTGGGTGAGTTGTATGCAAAGGCATTAATACACCAAAACCCACAAGCCAGTGCCGAGCAGATCAAGCGGGCACGTGCAATGCCATTAAGAGCGCCGATGATCATTGTTATTATCGCCTGCAAACAAGAGCACCCTAAAGTGCCTGAGTATGAGCAGATTATCGCGGCAGGTTGTGCAGCTCATGGTTTGTTGCTGGCGGCGCAAGCGCAAGGCCTAGGTGCGTTTTGGCGCTCTGGTGAAATGACAGATAATAAACACGTTACCCAGCAGCTTGGACTGCAAGAAAATGAGCAAATTATCGGCTATATGTATGTAGGCACGCCTTCCAGCGACTGTAAAATAGGAGCGCAGTTAGAGCCAGCGGAGTTTGTTAGCAGCTGGCCTAACTAAAATAGGGCAATTCAATGGTAGCGATAAAACCGCCATGCCTGTGATTGGCTAGGCTAAGTTGACCACCTAATTGGTGCACAGCACGTTCGGTAATAGTTAAGCCCAAACCATAGCCTGTGGTTTGCTGGTTTTTTTCCCGTACAAAGGGCTGCGTGAGCTGGCTTAACAAGCTGTCATTCACGCCGGGACCGTGGTCTCTAATTGTGATAACCAGCTTATTGCTATGTAGCACGACCTGTATTTCAACCGGCTTATCCGCTGGGCTAAAACGTACCGCATTACGCAACAGATTATCTAGGACGCGCTGCAAAAGGCTTTTTGCCAGGTTTAAGTTTACGGGGCTAGGGCAGTTAAGTTGTATCTGCTGCTCAGGCGTGAAAAATGCGCAATCATCTTGTAGCTCATGCAATAACGCGCACAATTCAAAGCTTTCTGGTTTAGGAGTTTCTTGCTCCATGCGCGCTAATACCAGCATCTCATTAATGAGGGTATCAAGACGCTCGCACTCCAAGGCAAGCTTTGGCCAGAATTCCTGTTGTTTTTGCGCCGGTGCACGCTCAGTTAAGGCTAAACCAACCTGCAAACGCGCTAAAGGGGAGCGTAATTCGTGAGAGACATCCCGTAGCAACTGGCGTTGACTGTTGAGCATGTTTTGCAGGCGTTGCCCCATTTTGTTGAAGTCAGCAGCCAACACACCAAACTCGTCTTTGCGCTGGGCCAGTTCGGCCAAATGTTTTTGTTGATAAGCCGTTTCTCCCAGCTCACGCACAGCATGGCGTAAACGCATCAGTGGCCGGGTAATGGAGAAGGTTAATAACAGGCTAATCAGAGTCAAGACAACAACGGCGACAACGACTAACAGCAATGGACCAAAACCATGTCCGTATTGCCATTTAGCCAGTTCAGAGCGCGGAATGCGGTGAATAAATAAGAAGGTGTTTCCTTGTGGCGAACTAATTTCTTGCGTCAGTCTGCGCCAGTTTGAATGTGTGTTGTTTGACGGGTTGTTTATATTGATTGGCGCATTACGCATTCTGCTGCTGGTCGAAACAAGCTGGCCGTCTTCATCAAAGACCTGGGTGTAAATACGGTGTTCTTGTCGTAATTTATGCAAGGCTTGCTGGGCTTGGGATAACTCGCCTTGCTCATACAGCTGCAGCCATTGCTCAGTCAGTTGGGAAAAAGCAGGGTGGTGGGACAGTATCCAAGCATCTTGATTAAAGAAGCGCGTCAATAGAAAGGTTAGTGTGCCCGTTAAGATAAGCGCTAACCAAAAAGCACCTAAAACCCGCCAAAATAACGATCGCATGCTAACCCCTGAAATAAAAACGCTGCTGCCTAGTGCTTAAGCAGCAGCGTGGTGGGTGGTTACTGGTTTAATATATATCACAGTCACGATACTGTCTGTGCATCTTGTATTGGTTTTTTTGTCGGTTTTTACCGGCTTTGCCTTGTCCAACTCTACCGATATTTTGTTTTTGTCGTTCCAGCTTTTGCTCACGCATTTGGTCAAACGCTTTTTGTTGTTCTGGAGTTAAGATTGCGCGCATCTGTGAGCGGTTTTTTTCCAGCATTTGTTCGCGCTTTTTGTCGTATGCATCACGGTCTTTTTTAGGGATCTTTTCCCATGTTTGCTGATAAAGCTTTTGTTGCTCTTGGCGGTGCGCTTGACGCATTTCTTGCATCTTGTCGCGCTGTTCTTGGTTGAGACGTGGGCCAGAGTAGTTTTGTCTTAATTCCTGCTGCTGCGCTTTAGCGTCCGGCTGTTTGGCAGTTTCTGCTGCTTGCAGGGCACTGAAGGGTAGTAAGGCGGCTAAGGCAAGGGTTGTTAATTGAATACGCATCTGATTTCTCCTTGGTAATGTCCGGTGTGTCCGGCATGGAGTTAGTATGCCTTGCTCTATGTAAAGCGCGGTCAGCAGATTGTAAAGTGTGGGTAAAGAAAATAACGACGCCCTGACAACGCAGGAAATTATTCAGAGCTTTCTAAGGGTTTATGAGACGCATAATAATAGCCACGCCCACGGATAGACAAGATACGCGGCTCACCGTTGGGATGCGTGCCTATTTTGCCTCTTAGATTACTGATATGCATATCTATGCTGCGGTCATACAAGGTCAGCTTGCGTCCAAGCGCGAGCTCTGTGAGCTTATGTTTATCGATAGGCACGCCAGGATTTTGTAATAATATTTCTAGCACCTTACCCTCAGAGACAGTCAAACTGACTTCATCGTTATTCACCAGCAATACACCGGTGGCAGGGTTATATTCTAAATCATCGAATGCAATAAGTGGCGTTGTGGCTTCTTCTACAGTAGAGAGCGCCGCGCTTTGACTGCGGCGCAACACAGCCCTAAGTCGCGCGGTGAGCTCTCTTGGGTCGCAGGGCTTGGCAAGGTAATCATCGGCGCCCAACTCAAGGCCTAGAATGCGGTCGGTTGGTTCGCCGCGCGCTGAGAGCATTAGCACCGGCAAGCCTTTATGTTGCGTGCGCAGGGTACGCAAGAACTCCAAGCCATTGCCGTCGGGTAACATGACATCGAGTATCACAGCATCGGGCAATTCTTGAGTGTGTAGATAGCTGCGCGCGCTGGTTGTATCATGCATGGCGGTAATATCAAAGCCATCCTGACTTAGCCAATCCTTCAATAATGCACACAGCTCCTGGTCGTCATCAACCAATAAAATCCGGCTTGTCTGCATATTTTTACTGGGGAAATACTTGTTTAAAAGGTTTTACTTGCACCTGTGCGTACACACCAGCACTTACATAGGGATCGGCGTTAGCCCATGCTTGTGCTTGCGCTAAGGAAGCAAATTCAGCAACCACTAAGCTGCCTGAAAAACCGGCAGTACCTGGGTCTTCGCTATCAATATGCGGAGTTGGGCCGGCTAAAACCAAACGGCCTTGATTTTGTAATTCATGCAAACGCTCAAGGTGGGCAGGGCGCGCGGCCATACGTTTTTCTAAACTGTTCTCTACATCAGTCGCAATAATGGCATACAGCACTTTTATATCTCCTTTGTGTTATCTTCAGGCGCGGGTTTGATGTGACGCGCGATAAAAACGCCCTGGGCAATTAAAAACACAAGTGTCATGCCAAGGCTGCCAAATACTTTAAAGTCGACCCAGATTTCATGGAAGGTAAAAGCGACAAATAAATTCGTGCCGCCTAACACCAAAAAGAATGCTACCCATGCGATATTAAGCTTAGTCCAAACAGAGTCAGGCAGCTCAACGGCGTGTCCCATCATGCGTCGAATCAGCGGCTGCTTACCAATAAAGTGACTGGCAGCAAAGCCTAACGCAAACAGCCAGTTGACCACTGGGGCTTTCCATTTCAAAAAGGTTTCGCTGTGAAAGGCTAGAGTTAAGCCACCAAAAAACAAACAGCCAAGTAGAGTGAGCCATTGAGTTTTTTCTAGGCGTTTATGCACGATAAATAACGTACCGTAAACCACCACAGAACTAATAATAAGTACAGCGGTAGCACTAAAAATACCGCCCAGCACCCAGCTTTGACCAAGCAGCTCGATGTCTCTGGGTTCAGTTTTAAAGACGATAAAAAATAATAATAGCGGAATAAAATCAATAAATTGTTTCACGGTGCAGGCAACCTCTATAATAGAGCACGCATAATAGCAAAGTTTGGTAAAAGTAGTCCTTATGAAAGTTGATTTACACAGTCATAGCACAGCATCAGACGGGGTTTTATCGCCTGCTGAGCTGGTAAAGCGTGCTCATAGCCAAGGCGTAAAGCTGTTGGCGTTAACCGACCACGACACCCTTGCAGGTATTGAACAGGCACGCACAGC
>LSQX01364653.1_pt1 | contig 19657 bp, 11 predicted proteins | sample 654561 | NCBI WGS metagenome assembly LSQX01 (sample SAMN04489861, study PRJNA283612) | anaerobic digester metagenome | isolation source: 4 biogas reactors fed with cattle manure at either 37C or 55C with and... | place: Denmark: Kongens Lyngby | collected 2014
CGTCTTTCAGCACCATGCCCTGGGTGAGCAATCTCTGGAAGGGCTCGTCTGCTTCCAGCCATCCCAAATCACGCATGAATTTGCCGATAAAGCGCGCATACAGCAGGTGCATCACGGCATGCTCGATGCCGCCAATGTATTGATCCACCGGCATCCAATAGCTGGCTTTGGCGGGGTCAAAAGGCTGGGTGCTATTGTGAGGATCAGCATAACGCGCATAATACCAGGAGCTATCCACGAAGGTATCCATGGTGTCTGTCTCCCGCTGGGCATCGCCTCCACAGCCGGGGCATTTTACATTCAGCCATTCAGGCACAGAAAGCAGGGGATTGGAGGTGGTTTTGCCCACCTGCACGTTCTCTGGCAGCTCCACAGGCAGGTCTTCATCAGGAACCAGCACCACTCCACAGGAGGGGCAGTGGATGACGGGGATGGGCGTTCCCCAATAGCGTTGACGGGAGATGCCCCAATCCCTGAGGCGATAGCTGCTGGAGACCTGTCCATAGCCTTTTTCTTCTATCAGTTTGGAGATGGCTTCCTTGGCTGCCTCGCTATCCATTCCGTCAAAGGGGGCGCTATTTGCCATGATTCCAGGCTCTATGTAGGCTTCCTCCATGGTGGCTACGTCCAGGTTTTGCTCTGGATTTTGGATCACCACCTGGATGGGAATGTCATACTTGCGGGCAAATTCAAAATCTCGCTGATCATGGGCAGGCACAGCCATCACGGCTCCCGTGCCATAATCCATCAGCACATAATTGGTAATCCAAATCTGTATCTTGCTGCCGTTGAGGGGGTTTATGCAATGTCTGCCGCTAAAGATGCCTTCCTTGATGGTATCAGCAGCGCTGCGGCTGATCTTGTCTTCATTTATCACTTTATCACAGAAGGCGCGCAAAGCGGTGTCTTGAGGATTCTCCGCCAGCCACTTTTGCACCAGAGGATGCTCCGGCGGCAATGCCATGAAGGTGACGCCATACACAGTATCCGGGCGGGTGGTGAATACACTGATGGGGCTGCCGTCTTCCTGGAGAGGAAAATCTATGCGCGTGCCTTCGCTCTTGCCAATCCAATGCCTTTGCATCTGTATCACGCGCTCGGGCCAATCTATCATTTTGGAAAAGTCCAACAGTTCTTCCGCATAATCCGTAATGCGAAAATACCATTGCTCCAGCTCTTTCTGATTCACCTCGCCATGACAGCGCCAACAGCGCCCTTCATCCACCTGCTCGTTTGCCAATACGGTCTGACAGGCTTCACACCAGTTTTGGAACGAACGCTTGCGATAAACCAAGCCCTTCTCGTATAGTTTCTTAAAGAGATACTGTCCCCAGTGGTAATAATCCGGACGGCAGGTGCTCACCTCGCGCTCCCAATCCAAACCAAAGCCCATGGAGTCAAATTGACTGCGCATGGAGGCTATGTTTTCCTCCGTGGTGATGCGGGGATGGGAGTTGTGTTCGATGGCATAGTTTTCTGCGGGCATGCCAAAGCTATCATAGCCCATGGGCTGCATCACGGCATAGCCCTGCATCATTTTGAGGCGGGAAATGGCATCACCGATGGCATAGTTTGATGCGTGCCCGATATGTAGCACTCCAGATGGATAGGGAAACATGGAAAGCACATAATATTTAGGTTTGCCGGGCACTTCCTGGGGAGAAAATATGCGCCGTTCTTGCCATGTCTTTTGCCATTTGGGTTCGATCTTATGAAATGGATATTCCATTGTGTGTCTCCAGGCTGAGGCATCAAGTGCCTTATGCCATAATGATCTATGATTGAACAATCCATAAATTTGAAAGGCGTCTTGATGTCAAGCACAATGAAAAGCTGTGCGCCGGTTATGTGATAGGCAGATTTATTTGCTTGACAGTATTCGCTGTATCCAAAATAAATGTAGAGACTGGAAATACCCTCGATAATACGCACTGGAGAATGACTTATGAAAGCCGGAAAAGACCAGCGAGTAAAATATAATGTGAGCGCCAAAGAAGCCTTTAATCTGGTATTGCGCTATGCACGAAAAAGAATACTGGAACAGATCAAATCTGTGGCATTGATTATCATTTATATGGTGCTGTTTCAGGTGTTGGTGCTCAAGATACCGCTGTATGATTCCGTTTTATTGGGCGTGGGCTTTACAATGGTTATCTTTGGCTTGGCTTTCTTTATGGAGGGATTGCTTTTGGGCTTGATGCCCCTGGGAGAGGTGTTGGGCATCAGGCTGCCAGCCAAGACGAATCTGGCAACCATCCTCATCATTGGCTTTATCTTGGGCGTGGGCGCCACTTTTGCAGAGCCCGCCATCGGAGCTCTCAAAATGGCAGGCGCCAGCATCAATGCCTGGAGTTCCCCACTGCTTTTCCTCTTTCTCAATCGTTTTTCACACTACCTGGTTTATGCCATTGGCGTGGGGGTGGGCTTTGCCATGATCTTCGGCATCCTCAGGTTTCTCTACGGATGGTCTCTCAAACCTTTTATCTATATCTGTGTGCCCATCCTGCTGGCAATCTCACTTTATGCCTATTTTGATCCCAATCTAAACCGCCTCCTGGGCTTGGCATGGGATTGCGGTGCCATCACCACCGGTCCTGTAACGGTGCCCCTCATCCTGGCAATGGGGCTGGGCATCAGCCATGTTTCCAAGCGCAGCGGCAAAAACGACGGCAGTGGCTTTGGCGTGGTCACCCTGGCATCGCTATTCCCCATCATGGCTGTGATCATCACAGGCTTAGCTGTATCTCCCAAGGTGCAGGAGCCGATGTCTGAAAAAGACTTTTTCGCCTATGAAAACAAAGCCAATGCCAGCTTTATCTTGGGTGGAGAGGACAAGCTGAAAGGCTATGCCCTCTGCCAAACCACTTACGATAATTATCTGCCGCTCTTTGCGAATGATGAGGCACAGTATCAGGAATTTTGTAACAGCCTGGTGCGGGATAAAGACAAGAGACTGCAGGTATTTGGCTCGGAAAACGTATTTGAGGGCTGGCTGTTGGCTCAGGAAGATCACGATCTCAAGCTACGTTATTATGGCAGCGATGCCAAGATGGAGCAAGCCTTGGAAAGGTATAATGGCAAGGGTATGGCAGATTTCAACCCTCTGGACAAGGTGAAAAAACACTCCCGCGATGCCGCCCAAGCCATCATTCCCCTTTCCGCATTCTTGATTCTGGTGATGTTTTTGGTGCTCAGAGAGCGCTTGCCCCGTGCCGATGAAATCATCCTGGGGCTGGTCTTTGCCCTCTTGGGGATGGCAATCTTTAGTGGCGGCATAGAGATGGGACTTGCCAAAATAGGCGACCAGGTGGGCGCCAACCTGCCGGCATCCTACACGCGGATAGAGCTGCCCACAGAGCGCATCACCATCAAGGGCTTCAGCGATGACTTGGTAAACGAAGCCATCATGCCCGATGGGCGCATCCAACAATTCTTCTATTTTCACCATAAAGATGATTACCACAGGATTCCCTACCAGGCAGAAAAACACAATCGGGAACTGGGAATCTATGAACACATCCCCAGCCGCGGACCCCTTTTTGGCGCCACGGATATGAACCTGGCAGGTCTCTTGGTGGTCCTGCTCTTTGCCTTTGTGATGGGCTATGGCGCCACCTTGGCAGAGCCGGCTCTCAACGCCTTGGGCATGGCGGTGGAAGATATCACCGTGGGCACCTTCAAAAAGAAGCTGCTCATCCAGACCGTGGCGGTGGGCGTGGGCTTTGGCATCGCCTTGGGCATGGCAAAGATCATCTGGGAGCTGCCGCTCTTTTGGATGCTGGCACCCCCTTATCTGCTGCTGCTGTTTCTCTCCGCCATTTCCAGCGAGGATTTTGTGAATATCGGCTGGGATAGCGCTGGCGTCACCACGGGTCCCATCACCGTGCCCCTGGTGCTTGCCCTGGGACTGGGCGTGGGCTCGCAATTAGGCGTGGCAGAAGGCTTTGGCATCCTCTCCATGGCTTCCGTATGCCCCATCATCTCTGTGCTCACAGTGGGATTGGTGACAAATTATAGACGCAAGGCTGCCTTACGCGCCTTTGCCCGTGAAGAATCAACTGCTCTGGGGGTGGAATCATGAACACAGCCATCAGAATCAATATCGCCATCAATAAAGCTCTCACCCGCTCTTTGACAGAATATCTGAAAAGCCTAAACATCAGAAACATCTTTGTGGAAACAGGCAGAACCTCCACCCTCAATAACGGCACGGGCTTGTTTGGGCTGCGTCCCAAGACGCCCCTGGCTTATGACCCCGTGGAGATTGTGAGCATCTTTGTACACCAATCCCTGGAAGACGATCTGATGGCAGGCGTGTTTCACACCCTTGATCTCAAAACCCCCGGCCGTGGCACCATCCAAAGCAGCGATATCACCATCATCAAGGCTCATCCCAGCTTCCAAATCTGCAGTCAATTACAGATTCCCCAGCAAATACCAGCCAGTTTTTTTACAGACCTCAGGGCGATCGCCTGTGTGGTGCAGCGTGGCGAAGGCGATGCCGTGGCGCGTGTTTCTCTCAAGGCAGGCGCCAGTGTGCCCGTCACCACCTACGGCATTGGCGGAGGCGTGAGAGACAAGCTGGGGCTCTTGCGCATCACCATCCCGCCAGAAAAAGAGGTGATAGACCTCGTAATGAGCAAATACGACATCGATTCCGTGATGGAAATGTTTATTTCCGAAGCCAAGCTGGATGCACCCGGACGCGGCATAGCCTATATCCATCCCATCCGCAAAGGAACCGTGAATACCCGCATCTCCCGCAAGAGAGCCGAACAAGCCGCCAATATGGAACAGATGATCTCTGCCATTGATTCCATAGTGGGAGGCGTGGAATGGCGCAAAACCAGATTGGAACAGGAAAACACCCGCATGCGCACCTTCCTCACAGACCTCGTGGAATTGATCCTGGTCTGCAGCGATGGCTTTGGCAAAAAGCTCAGCAAGATAGCCATGGAGAATGGAGCTTCCGGCGCCACCATCTGTAAAACAAGATATATCTATACTTCAGAAGAAGATTACGATAGAAACCCTCCGCGGCGCGATATCAGCAAAATGATAGTATCCCCCTCCGCCGTCCCCAAAATAACCCAGGCAATCGAAGAAGCAGGCGGTTTTGAGGATGAAGCCCAGGCTTTGCTCTACAGCCACCCGGTGTTAAAAGCCTATACATACCGGGCAAAAGAAGTAAAAAGAATATAGGGAAAGCCACCTGCCGTGCATAGGGAAATCGCCGGCAAATACGCCGTATGCCATTCATCACAGCTGATATTACACAAGGGCTCAAGGTAGGACTATAAAGGCATTCCGTGCTTTATAAACAAGGGCATTGATACGAATCCACAAAAGAAATCCAAAAAACTTATAATAACGCACTCTTTTTTATTGACAAAAATAATATGAATTGTTATAAGTGTCCCACCCTTAAGGAGGATATAATGGATAGAATTTTTATGTTCTTATCGGTGTTGCTTGCCTGTTTTAGCGTGGCTGCTGTGCAGGCGGTGGATTATGATTCTTTCACTCTTGAAGAGCTCTCTGTTTTGGCTTCACAAGATAACGATGCCATAGCTCAGACACATTTGGGAAAGATGTATTATTATGGTTTTGACGTGGAGCAGGATTCCCAGGAAGCATTCAAATGGTTCTCCATGGCGGCAGATCAAAAACATCCGGAAGCCATATTCAAACTGGGTGAAATGTATATCTATGGCAATGGCGTGGAGCAAGACGAAGAAGAAGGACTCAAAAGGTATTTTTTGGCGGCCGAACTGGGTTATGACGAGGTTCAGAATCTATTGGGAATAATGTATGAAATCGGGGATATGGTGGAGCAAAGCTACGAACAAGCCTGCCATTGGTATTCCCTGGCAGCCCAGCAAGGGGATTTGGCAGCCCAATACAAGCTGGGAGAGTTGTATTACTTTGATGATTATGATCTGCAAGATTTTGCAGAGGCTCGGAAATGGTTCCTAATGGCTGCTGATCAAGGGCTTTCGGATGCTCTATATTATTTGGGAGAAATGTATGAGCACGGCTATGGCATGGAGCCAGACATAGAAACAGCATATATGTACTATCTTCTTAGCTCGGATTACGCCAATGAGGTAGAGCTTGAAGATTTCTTTGATGACCCTGAATTGATTAAAATAGAACTAAGCCCCCAACAACGTAAAAGGATTATCGACCAAGCCCGTGAATGGATGGAAGAAAGAGGATTTTTATAGGTTCCAGAAGCTTTCCACCTAAACAGGTTTCAGGTGCCAGGTTTCAGTGCAGCGGCGAAACGCCGCTCTCCTCTGACACCTGCTCGCGCAGCGAGCTCCTTAAAGAGTCTCGGAAGAGTCGATATTTCCGGTCAACTCCTGCTGTCCCCTGTCCCCTGGGCGCTTCGCGCCCATTAGCCACCCTTGTCTCACCCTTGCTTAGACAAAGGAGAGACAAGGGTGGTTAACAGGGAAGAAGGCCGCAAGATGGCACCAAAATCCCTCCCCGCTTTCTTTTTGATTGTATTTCCCTCACGGAGTGTCTCATTTTTCGCTTGCCTAAATTGTCTGTGAAAAAATAGTGGATTTCAATGTGAAAAACAGTGCAGGGTTTGCCTGCCCTATTGGTAATATAACAAAAGAATATCCTTGGCAAAGCTTCTTGTATATTAGCTTTTTGCCATATTAGGGGAAAGATGAAACGACTTTTAATACTACTCTTGGCTTTACCGCTTGTGCTGATGGCGCAAGAGTATAGCCTGGATGAACTCATCGAACAAGGCATGCAAAATGGATGGGATGCTCAGCGCAGTCAACTGCAATTGGAGAGCAGTGCCTCCCAATTGAGCAGTGCCACTTGGAATCTGATACCGGATGCGGATTTGAGCTATGGCTTAAATTATGATCTGCATAACAAGGGCACGGGTGCAGACCTCACCAATAGCTTCAGATTCAGCATCAGCAAGACGATCAGCCTCAATGACGCCGCTTGGTTCAACTACAAGCAGGCAAAGATAGGCAAAGACAAGGCGGAGCTCACCTATGAAAGCTCCATCTCCGCCTATGCTTTCAGCGTGTTTGAGGCATATCTGAAGGTATTGAGCGCCCAAAAGCAACTGGTTTCCCTGCAGGAAAACCTGGCGATTCAAACCCGCGTGTGGCAACAGGCGCAGGTATTGAGGCAATTGGGCAAGAATACGGAATTTGACGTAAAGCAAAGCGAAATTGCCGTGATGAATTCCAATATCAGCATCATGCAGTTGGAAAATACCATCCGCTCCAATCGCGAGCAGCTCTTTGGCTTGGTTCAGGTAGAGGATGAGGGTTATCCCTTGACAGACCTGGAGGCGGCAGAGGACTATCAAATCCCAGAGCTTGATCCCGATAGCATCAACCAAATCAGAATCCTCAAGGAAGAGATCAGAAGCACAAATCTGAGCCAAAAGCAGAGTTCCTTGGGTTTTTGGCCCCATCTGAGCCTGAATTACAGCCTGGTGCGCAACGCCGGCGGTGATAATTTTGCCTTTGATAGATACAGCACCAATCATGGCGTATCCCTCAATCTCAGCTATTCCCTGTGGAATTACTTCCGGCAGGGAAGCAGCCACAAGCGCAGCAATATCAGCCTGCGCATGGCAGAGCTCTCACTTTTGGACAAAGTGGATGACATCCGCCGCCAATATCAAAACGCCAGTCAGGAGCTGGAATATCTGATCCGCCTGGATGAATTGTATCAGGAAAAGCTGGATCAATCCAGCCGTCAGATCAATATCGCCGAAGAGCGCTACCGCCTGGGGCTGATCGACCTCTTGGAACTGGATAAGACCCGCACCGATTATATCGATGCCGATATTGCATACAACGCCAATCGTTATCAGATCTTGGCAAAGCAGGAAAGCCTGAACTTTCTTTTGTCTCAAAAAATCCTTGGAAAATGGTAGGAGCCATACAACAAATGAAAAAATATATCAAATACATCGTCATTGCCATCATCCTCATCGCCGTCATCTTTGGCTATATGAGCTGTCGCAAAAAGAAAAACCGCCCGGAATGGCGTACAGACACCACGTCATTTGGCAATATCCGCGAAGTGGTTACCGCCACTGGCTCGCTTAATCCCTATGTTTTGGTGGAAGTGGGTACAGAGGTATCCGGAAAGATAGAAAAACTTTACAAAGACTTTAATGATAATGTGAAAAGGGGAGAGCTTTTGGCAACCCTGGATACGGAACTGCTGAGAACAGCATTGGAATCCTCACGAGCCGAACTCACCAAAGCACAGACCTCACAGGCAGAGGCAAAGCTGGATCATGACAACCTTGTGGAACTGGTAAAACACGGCATGGCAGCGGAATATGAATTGAGGAAAGCGGAATTTCGCATGCAACAAGCCCAGCAAAGCCTTGCCACTGCCAGATTGAACCTGCAGCGCGCCCAAAAGAACCTGGATAATGCCTATATCAAATCACCCATCGATGGCGTGATCGTGGGACGCAGCGTGGACGAAGGGCAGACCGTGGCTGCCAGCCTGAATGCACCCACCCTCTTCAAAATAGCCAACAACCTGGATAAAATGCAAATCACTGCCAACGTGGACGAAGCCGATATCGGCAGGATAAAAGTGGGCTTGCCCGTGGAATTTAGCGTGGATGCCTATACCACGATGGCTTTTACGGGTGAAGTGCAACAGATTCGCCTCAATCCTGTCACAGAGCAAAACGTGGTGAGCTATAGCGTGATCATCGATGCAGACAATCCCGGACGCGTGCTTTTGCCCGGAATGACCACCAACGTCACCATCATCGTCAAATCCCGTGAAAACGCGATGCGCATCCCTGAAACTGCCACCCGCTTTCGTGCTTCCAATGAATTGTGGAGCCTCTTTGGGCTGAAATGGGATGATGAATCGATGCAAAAAGAGCGTGAAAAGGCGATGGAAGAATTGCAGAAAGAGATTGCAAGCGCACGTGAAGCCCAGAGCGAAAATGCCCCGGACAATGGCGCCGCCAAGGCAGATCAAGGCGAATCTGCACCGCGCATGGGCAGGGGCGGCGGACAGGGCAGACAAGGCGGTCAGGGCGGCATGCAAGCACCTGGCGGTGGAATGCCCCCAGGCGGCCCCGGCATGATGGGCATGGGAGGCCGCGGCACCTCAATGGCATCGGTCTGGATTCTGAAAAATGATAAACCCGAGCTGCGCATGGTGCAGACAGGCATCTCCGATGGAGCCTTTGTGGAAGTAATTTCCGGCATCAAGGAAGGTGAAACCCTGATCAGCGGCGTGGTGTATAAGAATTCCAAGCAGGCCTCTCAGAGCAGTCCCATGGGCGGCCCTGGAATGAGAAGGTTCTAAGATTATGACCCAGTGTAGCCTCATCAGCACCCAAGGAATTACCAAGACCTATCAGATGGGCGAGTTTCAGGTGCATGCCCTGCGGGGAATAGACCTCTGTATCCAGAAAGGGGAATTCATTGCCATCATGGGCGCCAGCGGCAGCGGCAAGACCACGTTTATGAACCTTTTGGGCTGTTTGGACAGACCCAGCGAGGGAAGCTATGAACTGGATGGCATTGCCGTGCATAATATGAATTCGAACCAGCTCACACAGGTGCGCAATGAAAAGATTGGCTATGTATTCCAGTCCTTTTACCTTTTGCCTCGCACCACAGCATTGGAAAACGTGGAATTGCCCCTGCTTTATACCCGCCAAATGAGCAATAAAGACAGGCTGGAGCGTGCCCTGGGAGCCTTGGATACCGTGGGGCTTTCGGATAGGACAAAGCACTTTCCCAATCAGCTTTCCGGTGGACAGCAACAGCGGGTGGCGATCGCCCGTGCCATCGTCAATGATCCCGTATTCTTGTTGGCAGACGAGCCCACGGGCAATCTGGATAGCCGCACCGGAATCGAGGTGATGGCTATCTTTCAAGAGCTGCATCAGCGCGGCAAAACCATCATCCTCGTCACTCACGAACTTGAAATCAGCCAATATGCAGACCGCATCATCACTTTCCGTGATGGACTGGTGATCTCAGACAAACCCAATCCCAACCCCCGCAATGCCAAGGAAGATCTTGTCAAGATGCCTATGTTGGATGAGCTTCAGGAGTAAAATATGTCTCTCTTAGGAATCATAAAAATAGCCCTCAAATCCCTTACCCGCAATAAAACGCGCACCTTCCTCACCATGTTGGGAATCATCATCGGCGTGGCGGCTGTGATTGCCATGCTTGCCATCGGTCAGGGTGCCAAGAAGATAGTGGAAGACCAGGTGAACAGCATGGGCACAAACGTGATCATGGTATCCTCAAACTTTATGAGCCAACAATCCAACGTGCGCCAAGCCCAAGGCGGCGGCAACCTGATCAATATAGACGATGTAAACGCTGTCAACAGCGAGATAGATGGGGTGCTTTATACCTCGCCGGTGTATAACTCCTGGGGACAGCTGAAGTATGAAAACAAAAACTGGCGCAGCGGCATTACAGGCGTGGGCGTGGATTACTTTCTCATTCGCGGCATCACCGCTGTGGAAGGGGATTTGTTTTACAATTCCGATGTGGAAAACGGCACCAAGGTGTGTGTGATTGGCAAAACCGTGGCAGACAACCTCTTTGGTGATATCGATCCCGTGGATAAGATCATCCGCATCCGCAATATCCCCTTCACCGTGAAAGGCGTGATGAATTCCAAAGGCGAAAACGTGATGGGTATGGACCAGGATGATATCGTGCTGGCTCCTTATAGCACCGTGGAAACGAGGCTTTTGGGAGGACGCTGGAGATTTATGACCATGATGGTCTCCGCAGAATCCAAAGACCGCATCCAAGTGGTGCAGCAAGATATCCTCAACCTCCTGCAAAGCCGTCACCGCGGCACCACCAGCGAGGAATTTATGGTGCGCACCCAGACAGACGTGGCAGAAACCGCCAGCAGCGTATCCGATACGATGACCGTGCTGCTTGCCAGCATCGCCGGAATCTCGCTCCTTGTGGGAGGCATCGGCATCATGAATATCATGCTGGTATCCGTTACCGAACGCATCAAAGAAATCGGCATCCGCATGGCTGTGGGAGCACACAAGCGTGACGTACTCATGCAATTCATCATCGAAGCCGTCACCATCAGCATCTTAGGCGGCATCCTGGGCATCCTGCTGGGCTTGGGAGCCACCTCCCTCGTGGGCAAATATATGCAGTGGAGCGTGACCGTCACCTCCTTCAGTATCTTCCTCTCCGTGGGATTCTCCTGTGCCATCGGCATCTTCTTTGGCTGGTATCCTGCCCGCAAGGCTGCCAATCTGGACCTCATCGATGCCCTCAGATACGAGTAATTATCTATAAGAGATTGATACAAAGAGGACCTATGAAGCGCTGGCAGCTCGCTCTTGCCCTTGTCTTGGCTTGCAGCTTTTTGGGTGCCGCAGCCCGCAAACCTGCCGCTCCCATCGCAGCCCGCCGCCAGCACAGCCAAACCGTCCATGGCGTTACTCTGGAAGACCCCTGGGCATGGCTGGCTGATAGGGAAGACCCCCAGTTGGCAAAGGTATTGAAGGCAGAGGTTAAATACGCCACTGCCTGCCTCAAGGATAGCAAAGCACTTGCCCAAGAGCTGTTTAAAGAATACAAAGCGCGCATCCCCGCCCTGGAAGAATCCCCCCATGCCCTCTCCAACGGCTATTACTATTACAATCGCCAAAGCATGCGCCAAGAGCATAGCGTCTATTATCGCCGTCAAAACGTGGCCAATGCCCCTGAAGAGCTGCTGATGGACGTGAATAAGCTTGCCAAGGGGAAGAGATACTTTGATCTGGATATCTTCAGCATCAGCCCTGATAATCAGCTTTTGGCATACAGCACGGATGAGAGCGGTGCGGAGGTTTATCGCCTCTGGATAAAGGACTTGAAGACGGGCAAGACCAGAGACCTGAAGCTGGATTATATCTCAGACTTTGTGTGGCAAGCCGATAGCCGCCATGCCCTTGTCATCCTGGATAACGAAATCATGCGCAGCAACCGCTGTTACCGCCTGGATACCAGCACTGGCGAGCTGCAGCTGCTTTATACGGAGGAAGACCCCGCCTTCAACTTAGGCCTGTATAAATGGGGAGATAGAGAACGCATATTCCTGAGCGCCGGCAGCAAGAACGATAGCGAGGTGTGGCAAATAGCCTGGGACGACCTCTCCGGCAGCTTCCGCCCCATCGCCGGCAGACAGCCCAACCTGAAATACAGCGCCACCATCCACAATGGGGATATGTATTTTTATACCAATAGATGGAATCCGGATTACAGCATCGGCTGGTGCCCGCTGGATACCTGTGGTTATGAAGGCTGGCAGGAGCTGATTCCCAGTCCCCAAAGCTATTCCCTGCAGGATTTTACCCTCTTTACAGATCATATCGTGGTTAATTATATGTATGCCGGACACAATCAATTGGCAATCTATGACCGCCATGATGCCCGGCTGCTCCACGAGATTATCCCCGCTGAACCCTCCGATCTGGGGTTGTGGAACAACCCCGATCCCAGCGCACCTAACTTCAATTACTACCTGGAAAGCTGGCTGCGCCCCTACCAGATCTTCTCCCACAGCTTTGCCACCCATGCAGACAGCCTCTATTATAGCGCAGTTTCCCCCACGGGCTACGATCCGGAAAACTACGTCAGCACATCCATATCCTATCCGGCACCCGATGGCACCCTCATCCCCCTCACCCTCATCCACAAAAAGGACCTGCCTCCAGCACCCAATCCTCTGTGGCTCAATGGCTACGGCGCCTATGGTGATGTGGAAAGCCCCTGGTTTTCCCGCTCCCGTCAATCCATCCTGGATAGAGGCGTAATCTGGGCAATGGCACATGTGCGCGGTGGAGGCGAGATGGGACAGGCGTGGCACGACGGGGGGCGCATGCTGAACAAGAAAAACAGCTTTATGGATTTCACCGCTGCCGTGGAATACCTCATCTCCCAAGGGATCACCGCCCCGGATAGGATCCTCATCGAAGGCGGCAGCGCCGGAGGATTGTTGATGGGCGCCGTCACCAACCTCATTCCCACCCGCGTCAAGGCCGTGATTGCCGATGTTCCCTTCGTGGATGTGATCAATACGATGTTAGACGAGGAGCTGCCCCTCACCGTGGGCGAATATAAAGAATGGGGAAACCCCGCCAACCCCGATGAATTTCACTATATGCTCAGCTACAGCCCCTATGACAACGTGCGCCCCGCCGTATATCCCCAAATGCTGATTTCCAGCGGCTGGATGGATTATCGCGTGGGCTATTGGGAAGGGCTCAAATGGGCGCAAAAGCTGAGGGCAAACAACCTGGGTAATTCCCAAATAATCTATCTGTTACAAAAGGATGAGGGTCACACAGGCAGTGCCCAGCGCCTGCAAGTATTTCGCAACTTGGCCCAAAGCGTGGCGTGGGGACTATATTGGATCATTCCAGGGAGGGATAAATGATAAAACCAAGGCTTAACCACAGTTGGCTTGCCCTGCTCTTGCTCTTGATAATGGGGCAATTGAGCGCAAACGACGCTTTGCACACCGCCTTACAGCAACACCTAACATCAAGTCAGGTGGCGGGCTCCACCCTGTCTTTTGCCCTCTGGGAGCCCACTTCCCCGGAACCGGTATATGCATATCATGATAGTCTTTACGTGATCCCCGCCTCTGTACACAAGATATTTACCGCCGCCACAGCCTTGCACCACCTGGGACAAGATTATCAGTGGCATACCACGCTGGCTTATCAGGGAAAGCTGGTAAGAGGCAGGCTGGAGGGGGATTTGCTGGTTATCGGCGGAGGGGACCCCACCTGGAATGAAGACTACTGGGAAAACGGTGCCAAACAGTTGTTTCAAAACTGGGCAGATTCCCTGTTGACGAGGGGAATCACCCACATCGAGGGCAACCTGATAGCCAATGTATCCCACTTTCCCACGCGGGAGTATAATCCACATTGGGACAAAGATGACCGCCCTTATTACTACGCACCAGCCGTCAGCAGCCTCCCCTTCAATGCCAATCGCATCATCCACCAATTTGAGGCTGGCGACAAGGCTGGAGACCCGGTAAAGATCAGCGTTATAGACGATTATGAATACTTTACCGTGGAGAATAGCCTTACAACCGGCAAACCCAACAGCCGCCTCAATACCTGGGCTGTTCCCCTGGCGGATTCGCTGTCCTACACCCTGATGGGCACGGTTCCTGCCAATACCAAGGCAGTGGAAAAGCTCGCCCTGCGCCGACCCGAATACTTTGTTATCAAGGAATTCAGGGAAGTATTGGAGCAAAATGGCATCAGCGTGGCAGGGCAAATCCTCGTCCAAGGGAATGCAGTGGATTATGACCAATTGGAGCTGCTCTTTGTGCAGGATTCCCCCCATCTGAATAGCGTGGTGAGCCAGATGGTGAAGACCAGCTCAAACTTTCTGGCAGAAAGCATTTTGCACAGCCTGGCTGCCGATTATGATGAAGCCTTGAGGCAAGTGGGCAACACGCTGCAAGAGCTGGGTGTGGGCATGCAAAACTTCCGCTTTCAAGATGGCTGTGGGCTGAGCCGAGACACCAGACTGAGCACCCGCGAAATCGGCGCCTTGCTCTATCATGCACGGATTCAGCCTTGGTTTGACGCCTTTTTCTCTGCCTTGCCCATCTCCGGCGTGGATGGCACACTATCCAATCGTATGCAAGATAACAAGGTAAAGGGAAGGGTGTTTGCTAAAACAGGCGGCATGACAGGTATCAGCACCATGGCGGGATATATCCAGACCTCCGATGAACGCCTCCTGGCATTTGCCATCCTCAATTCCGGCTTCAAGAATTCCGCCCATATCCGCCAGTGGCAGGATGAACTGTTGGGCATTTTGTGTGAGATGTATTAGATAGGCGCACGCTGCGCGTGCCTTAGGGTTCAGGGAACAGGGGCCAGAAGACAGCGCTTCGCCAATGCAAAGTCTATTTTCAATTAGTAAAATCCTTGTAATTAGGGGTTACAAAAGCGTCAGCGGCTTCACAACAGTGCGAAGCACGCTCAACTTGAGCAAAGCGAATCTCAACCGTGAACGAAGTGAGCACTCAACTGGTGCTCTTAGCGCCTCTCAACGCTTGCACAGCGAGCCCCCCTGTCCACTGTTCCCTTGCTTGCGCAACGCGCCCAACATTTTACTCTTGACACAATTATGCACTCATATTTATGTAGCTTTAGGGTTCACATTATGAATCCAATTCAAACATAAGGAGAATGCACATGCAGAAAATTACCTTGCTTGTGCTGCTGATTGCCATCAGCACATTCAGCATCCCTCTTTTTGCCGGAGGCTTTGCGCTTTCCGGTGTAGGTTCGCGTTCCACAGCCATGGGAGGTGCCTTCCGCGGGCTCTCCGATGACGCCACCGCCATGTATTGGAATCCAGCCGGCCTGGCTTTCCAGGATGGAATGTCTATATCTTTGGGCGGCACCTTTATCATGCCCTCAGCAAAATGGGAAAACCCCGGAGTCCCCACTCTGCGCCCGGGAGAAACCGAATCCGAGAAGAATCTCAAAGCCATTCCCAGTGTTTTCCTCACTATGGCCAAACATCCCAAACTCAAGTATGGTCTTGGTATGTATGTCCCTTACGGTTTGGGCAGCAGCTGGGATCTTTATGAGACCAATCCCGGGCTCATCGGTGCAGCAGATTTCCCCAAGAATGAGACCTCCAGCAGCATCACCATTTTTGACCTCCATCCCACTATTGCCTACCAGATTTCACCCAAGGCTTCCGCAGGATTGGGCGTGAGCCTGATGTATGGAACCATTGATATGGCAAAGTTTGGGGAAAGTTCATACACTCCCCTCTACCTGCTGACAACCACCGATATATCCGGCAAAGGAATGGGCATTGGCGCCAATTTTGGTTTCCTCTACAAGCCCCAGGATAACCTCAGCCTTGGCTTTAGCGGCAAAATCCCCTCCAGCATCAAGATGGAAGGCGATACCAAAATCACGAACTATGGCGTTCAGCAAGCAGCCTTGGGCAATACCATTGATACTGAAACCACCCTCAAGCTTCCCGCCGAAGCAGGCATTGGCGCATCCTTCAAATGCATGCCAAACCTGATCCTGAACCTGGATTATGCCTATACGATGTGGAGCAGCCTGGACAAAGTGGTTTTGAAGCTCAAAACTTCCGCTGGCACAGTGGAAAACGACATGGTTTTTGATTGGGAAGACACCTCCCGCATCAGCCTTGGTGCCGAGTATGCCCTGGGTGCCGATAAGATCCGCTTGGGCGGATATTGGGAGCAAAGCCCCGTTCCGGAATCAACCCAAACCCCTGCCCTGTCTGATATTGGCGATAAAATCAGTGCCAACCTTGGCTGGGGACGCAAGTTTGGCAGCATGGGCCTGGATTTGAACTTCCAATATGTCAGTTTTACCCAAAGGGAAGTGACAACCCCCACTTTGGACAACCTTCCCGGCGTTTACAACGCCCAATCCCTCTCTGGCAATATCGGTCTCAGCTGGGATTTCTAAACCCCAAAGACTAATTCAAGAAAGGCGGCTTCATAGACTTGATGCCGCCTTGTTCTATGTAAAAATCTCTATGTACTATTTGAGGTGCACAATCTTGGTGCTGCTGCCGGCTTTACCCTGTTTGGCAGTGATGATATAGATGCCGGAGCCCAGCGTCTTGCCATGTGCGTCCTTACCATCCCAGCTCAGCTGTATCTCTTTGCCGCCGGTTTCGTTATACAGGCTGCGCACCAGCTGTCCGCGCAGGTTATAAACGCTCACTTGTACGGGTTGGGAGGTGTCTTTCACGCTTAGGGAAATCCGGGTGGAACCTGCAAAGGGATTGGGATAGGGATTGCCAAAGCGCAGTGCGGGCACGATGTTTTGGTTGGGATCATCGCCATCGCCTTCTTTGAATACGTTCGCAAACGCATACCTCACCAGGTCCTTAGCCTGCTGTGCCTGCATATTGTAGAGGGGATAGCTGAGGGTAATCGCCTTGCCCTCGCCATATTCGTTGTAAATGCCCACCGCCATTCCATTCAGTCCGCCCTGAGGGGTGTCGTCCTCAAAGTCGTTGCCATAGCCATAGATAGCGGTGGCGTGGTCTGCCACTTCCATCCCCTCGATATTGATGAGGTGATAGTTCAGCGGGGCGATGCTCTTATCCGGATCCACCTCCAGCAAGGGGTATCCATCCACCAGCGGCACTGCCTTTAGAAAGCGCGCCGCATTGGCATAATCCACCCCGGATATGCCCAGGGCGCTATTCACCCAATTATCATCATCAAAACTGGCGGGATAGCCGGCATTCATCGCAAACGCCATGCTGGGATAATAGAAGCTGAAGAGGATGTTGCCGCCATTGGAGATATACCGATCCAGCACCTGCTGTGCTATCATGGGCTGGGTGTGGGTGAAGAGGTCGTTGATATGCCAGAGGATGGAGGAATAAACGCCGATATCAGCCAGACGCAGAAAGCTGGGCAAGTGTGCCAAATCCAGCGTATCATATTCAAAATCACCCAGGGCAAATCCGTAGAATTCATCCACCTCCTCATCGGTGGGCTGGGAGGGTGTGGCGCCGGTATAGCCGGTGGTTTCATCGATGACCAGGATGCCCTGATCCATGCTCTGCGGCCGGCTGGCCACCTGCAGCGTGGGCTGGCTGAGGTTGCCATCCTCATCCTCCGCTTTCAGTGTATAGTAATAGAAGTGCCGTCCACCCTGCACGTCCGTATCCAGATAGCTGTGCTCTTCTTTGTCAATAAACGCCAATACTGCCCCTTCCTCCCCTGCCTGTTGGGAGCGGTATAGATGATAGCCGGTTAGGTCGGTTTCCTGATTGGGCGTCCAGTTGAGGGTGATGCCATCCGTCTGGGGGATGTCATAAAACTCCAGTGGCATCTGGGGAATCACGTATGGCGTGCCCACTCCGTAGAGGCGATAGCTCTCGTTGCCCTTGTCGTCAACGCAGCTTACCCCCACATAATATGCCTGCCCTTCTTCCAAACCATTGATTGTGCATGAATTGCCTGTCACCTCGATGTGGCCGCTGAGATTGTATTGCTGGATGCCATAATAGAGGTGATAGGAGCTCACGAGCGGGTCATCCGGCGCAGTCCACTGCACGTAGAGGCTCTGCCCATCCCCCGCATCATACACCTGCACGGTATCGGGTGCGGAAGGCATATCTGCAAAGGAAGCCGCCACCGCCACAGAGGCTTTGATCACTTCCGCGGCATACAGCGGATCGGTATTTATCACCAAATCGTTGGAAGAGTGATAGTAGGGGCAAAACTCCTCTTCAAAGAAATAGATTACGTTGTAGCCCTGCTGCCAGAAGGGAAAGCTATCGCTGCTGCCACTGTTGAGGCTGCCAAAGAAGGCGCCCAAACTGGTGTAATTCTGCGTGATTTCGGAGGTAAACATGCTTTGCTCCATACTGCCGGCATAGGGCATCAGCATCACTTGCCAATTACCGGGGGAAGCGGTGTTGTGGGCTATCATATCATGATTGATCATCAGCCGGATATTCAGGTCGTTCTCCTTTGCCCAGGCGGCATAAGCCCGGGAGCCCCACAGCCCAAACTCCTCCGCGGCAAAAGTCATAAAACGGATGGAAGAGCGTGGCTGGTATCCATATTCCATCATCACCCTCGCCATTTCCAGGGTGGCAACTGCTCCGCTGGCGTTGTCATCAGCGCCGGGTGCGCTTTCATAGGGATTGCCATGGTTATTGGTGGAATCGTGATGACCACCCACCACTATGTATTGCTCCGGGAAAAGGCTGCCGGGCAGGGTGGCAATCACGTTGTATTGGGTGGTATTATTCCATTGGAAAGGGAAGAGCTGCACGTCCGTGAGCCCAAAGGAGAGGTATTTGTCGCGTATCCACTCGGCTATTTCCAAACGATTGGGCGCCAGGGCATAGCGGGTGACAAAGTCCTCCAACCCCTGCATCATCCCCTGCACGGAAGCTGGGTTTACAAGATTCAGCATCTGGGTGATTTCGCTGCGCATGAGGGAGGCATCCGCCATCTGCATTCCGTCCGCGGCAAAGCGCAGGGGCTGCAAATCCAGGATGGTAAAGGGATGGGCGGTCTGTGCACGCAGCTGGATTTCATCCAGATCACTTTGCAAGAGGAGGGCATTATCCATCTCTGTGATCTCTTTGCCAGAGCCTGGCGGCAAAGAGATGGGCTGGGCATCCAGGCTGCTGATCAGATACAGCCTTCCCGTCAGAGGGAGGGATGCCAGGCGGGTGGAAATGCCTTCATACTGTGCGCCTTTATCCATGGGGATGCCTGCCAAAATATGGTTTTGAGTGTAGTAATAAACATCAATCCCCTGTGCATCCAAAGCCTGGGCAGTGTGCCAGATATCTGTTCCATCACGTCCAGTCTCTATCTTTGCCAAATACCGCGCCTGTGTGGGCAGGGCGATCATTATCAGCCATAATACCAGTATCCATGCAGTGCGTTTCATAGTTTATATTCCTGATTCCAATAGTATTTATAATACAAGATATTAATGCAAGATTCATTCCCCGGCTTGGCTTCAAACATATCAATCCATGGCTGGAGGAATATATTTCCTGCCTCAAGCGTTCCAGCCCTTCCTCAGCCCCTTTCCCAGTCTTACAGATGGCAGATTTTTATT
>LSQX01364397.1_pt1 | contig 19650 bp, 21 predicted proteins | sample 654561 | NCBI WGS metagenome assembly LSQX01 (sample SAMN04489861, study PRJNA283612) | anaerobic digester metagenome | isolation source: 4 biogas reactors fed with cattle manure at either 37C or 55C with and... | place: Denmark: Kongens Lyngby | collected 2014
AACGTCACCGGTGCCCCCGATAATATTTTGTTCACGTAGGGGTCCACGTTTTTGGCAAAAAAAGAAGCAGTCACAACCGGTCCACTGTCGGGCCGAGTGACTGCAGAATTATAGGAATGCAGTAAGTGGAGCTGACCAAACCCACATGAAACAAGGGTTTGGTCGATCAAGTTAGCATCTCAAATTTTTCAACGAGTTACATTCACCCTTTTTCAGCTAGTTCCATCTCCCCAAACTCAAGTTTTGGAAGGCTCTCGACAATTTCCACCGTCTGAACGCTGACATTTATAACGCTTAGCAGTAGGTCCAGAATGTACCTCGGATTACCTACTTCTTCAGCCCAATTATTAGGATCATTGGTAATGCCGCTCCTCTTATCAGTCGTAACTCGATAGCGTTCCACAATCCAATCAATGGCGGATCGACCGTTAATTACATATTCATAGGCCTTCTGTGGTATACTTGAAATGGTAATAGAGCTGTTGTAATGGATGGTAGATTTGTCATCTACGGTGCGCATCTTACCTTTGACCTCTCTCTTTGTCTTGGCGTACCGCATCCTCTCTACTTTGTAGTGCTGCTTATCCGCGCCCTGCACGGTAACGCCATCATAAGGTGGGACGTCCTCATAATTAATGTGCAGATCCGCCAATTTCCGGCCAGCCTTACTAAAGGCCCAAAAATCCCTTACATCCTCAACCAGCGGAATCCTTGGCAACATTTTCTGCAAATCATTAGCAAAATTCTCCTGGTACTGCTTGTCATGCAACATTCCATAAACATAATAAAAAATGTCTTCTTTACTAACACGTCGCCCGTACTGTTTCTGTGCTCGTCTCAGTATAAAATCAGAAATTCCGTCTCGACGCACAAAGACCTTACCTTCTAAGTAGTCGAATAGGCTGTTAGCAGACACTTGTTGCTCCTGATAATAATACATAGGAAAACACTGAGTATCACCTGCTAAATGTAAATCAGCCATGACATCTGTAGCTATTACGCCCAAACCGGTATTTGACCCAGCCGAAGAAACAGCAATTACTATATTTTCACTAGAGTCATCCGGGAAAAACATTCTGCCTAAGCCAGGACTTTCAGTCAGTTCTTTTGTAGAGTAATAGAACAGCTTAGTGAATGGTCTATACGCAGACACGACAACATCTTCATCACTAAAGCCTAGTTCTACACCTCGTTGCAAACTATTACGCAAACCTCTAGTCCATTTGATCTTTTTCGGATCTACATCTACGAAGTCAGCTGCCTTAAGGTCTGGATTCGAAAACTTCTGCTGCCAAAATGCTTTTCGCTGCTGTTCATACATGGAAATGAAATCAACCATGTTTCTCTCAAGACTTCTTTTACTAAAGTTGAAAACCCACGTATCCCTGTTAGTGGAAACACCAAGCGAATGAGTAACAAAAAACGAGTCGCTTCCACCATCGAATTTCTTATCCGCGGCCAAAGGAATGAAAGTATCAAAAACACTGGTCCGCTGGTTCAACCAGTCCCCATGTTCATTAGGATGAATCTTCTGCCACTTCATATTCGTATCCGCAATAGAGCGATAGCTTTTGATCTTAGCAAGCTTTTCATCCCGGCTAAGATAATCGCCAATATCATGGTAGTAGATGCGAGCCTTCTTATTTCTCGATTTGGGATTCTTCACTAATAAGGTAATGGAAATCGGCGTTCGCGAGCCTTCCCCAAATACGTTCCCAGCCTCTTTCCGACGTAGCTCTCCTTGAGTCCTGGCATTACCCCGCAAATTAAATACCCATATGCTCGAAAACTCTTCTTCAATTACCCTTCTGAAACCATCCGTACTATTACCATCAAGCCACGCTCCATTGCTTACATACGCGATAACCCCGCCATTGTCAGGATCTAATCTATCCGTACTCCAGCGGAACGCCTTAATATAAGCGTCATACAACGATTTGTTCAAACCTGCCGAAGATCGATCAGCGTAGGTAGAAGCAATTCGCGCCTCCAACTTCGGATATGTTTGATTTTGCGCGTTATCGTTTGCTGATCTTTGTCCAATAGAATAAGGAGGGTTCCCCATGATAACAGTAATAGGCGCCTTTTTCTGCCGTTCGGCCCGCTCAGAGTTGAGCCGAAGTGTTTCCGAAATTAATTCATCGTCAGATTCACCAAGCTGGAATGTATCAGTGAGTACAATACCTTCAAACGGCTTATAATTACTATCTTCCCCCATCAAGTCATGGAACACGTTTTCGATATTCACGGCTGCAATGTAGTAAGCTAGAAGTACAATCTCATTAGCATGTAGTTCGTGGAGATATTTGCGCTCTAAGTCGTCCTTGCCTATTAACCCACTTTGCAGCAGGCGAGTAATAAACGTTCCAGTTCCAACGAAGGGATCAAGAACATGAACATTCTCATCAGAGATGCTTCTCCCAAATTCCTTTTTCAGCACAGCTTCTACCGAATTTACGATGAAATCCACAACCTCGATAGGAGTGTAAACGATACCTAACTGCTCAGCCATTTTTGGAAAGGCCATTTTAAAGAAGGTATCGTAGAGCTCTATGATAATCTTCTGCTTACCTTCAGCGTTATCAATGCCCTCAGCCCTCTTCCTAACAGAATCATAGAACTTCTGTAGTGTATCAGACTCTTCAGCTACCGTCTTTCCTTCTAGCTTCGTAAGCATGTTCTGCATCGCTACAGAAACGACATTGTTTTTCTCAAAGGAGTATCCTTCAAAGAGGGCCTCAAAAATCGGCTTTGTAATAATGTGTTGAGCTAACATCTCAATGGCCGCTTCATCTGTAATGCTCGGATTTAAACTCTTCCGCAGCCCGTTGACAAACTTATCAAAAGCAGCTCTCTGATCGGACTTGCGCTGAACTAGACTTGTGATTCGCTCAATTTGCCGTTCAGCCAGAATTGCGACGTCTTTAGCCCACTGCTCCCAATATCTTCGTTCGCCGACCTTTTGTACCATTCGAGCAAAGATGACTGATTGTAGTTCCTCGAACTGTAAAGCTAATTGCTGGGCTATCCTAGTCGACGTATATTCACTCTCCTCTTCTCGAACTAAGAGTGGATTGCCATCCTCATCGAAAGTAAAATCTGGCCGACCGATCAGAATATTATCTGGTTTCTTCCTATTTAATTCAATTTTATTGACTGTAGCATTGAACCTATCATCATGTGCTCTGAGGGCGTTAAGGACGGTCCACACTACCTTGTAGCGCTCATTATCATCAAGCGCCACTTCTGGTTCAACGTCAGCTGGGACAATGACAGGGATAATAATATAGCCATACTTCTTACCCTCGGCGCGGCGCATAACTCGGCCTACCGATTGAACCACATCAATTGGCGAGTTTCGAGCAGAAAGGAACAAAACCGAATCAAGTGAAGGAACATCTACACCCTCACTGAGGACCCGTACATTCGTTATAATTCGGCATTCATTGTCAGGAGTATCTTCCTTGAGCCAAGACAACATTTGATCACGTGTAGGGGCATCCATAGTACCATCCATGTGCTTGGCCTCGGTAGTCACCATCACTTTTCTCTGTTCTGCGGGTAGCTGGCTCAAGTAGGCTTCATTGGCGACATTATAGGAACTGGCGATCTTCTTAGAATCTTTAATGGTCGAACAGAAAGCAACCGCCCGCTTCATAGGGCTGGGATCCATTTCCTTCGTCGCACCTTCATCGCCTATAAACTGCTTAGAAAGTGCATTAATGGTACCGATAATCTTAGAAGTATCATCAGTATTAACTTCCATCTGGTTACCAGAAATCATCCGCTGCACAGCAGGCGGCACATCATTATCATTTAGGGTGAGAATTAAGACCTTATAATCGGTCAGAAGTCTTCGTTCCACTGCCTCCCCAAACCCTAGACGATAAATTTCCTCTCCATAAATATCTGGATCATCCATGGAGCACAAAATTGCATCAGCTTCGGCAGCCTTACTCTTAGCATCATCACTATAGAGCCGTGGCGTAGCCGTCATATACAAGCGCCTCTTAGCCTTAATAAACTCCCCATCATGAACCTTGACGAACGCAGATTCATCTTCCCCCGCTATTGAAACCCCTGTTGTACGATGGGCCTCGTCACAGATAATCAAGTCAAACTCAGGGAAGCCATTCTTGAGTAGAACCTTTTGGGTTTCGGCAATTACATCAATGGACTGGTAGGTCGAAAATACAACAGTCATGCCGGGACGTTTTGCCTTTTTGATCTGCCTAAACTGATGTAAGATATACTTCGGATCAGTTGAAGCTGGGTAAGCTAAATCAACGACACTAAATCCATCGCCTTCTTCTCCCGCTTGCTTTTGCTTTGTTACTTTAGGATCGGAGCAAATGGCTATGGCGTTAATAGGCTCGTCTGCATCGGCTGACCATTCCCTAAGAGTTTGACCAAGTAAAGCGATAGATGGTACCAAAAAGAGGATCGTTCCCTTACCATTTGTCTCGTTCTCGGCTAGCTTGAGCGCGGTAAATGTCTTTCCAGTCCCGCAAGCCATGATTAGCTTCCCTCGCTCATTCTTTTGGAAATACTTTTTGGCCTTGTCAACGGCTTCCCTTTGATGTGGCCTGAGATCTTTTTTCCTATGTCTAGCTTTATCACCATGAATCCCTTTTTCCAACGCATCCCAGTCTACAGGAGCATCGGTTAGGTCATGAAGGTTTATTCTAGTGACTGGAGGGCTCTGATTCTTGATCGCCTCCGTAGCATTAGATGTCCAGATATTAGTTGTAGAGATCCACAGCCTATGAGCAAAGCGAGTTGTCTGGAATTGTTCATTCTTAAACTCCCTGCTTGAGGTAGAGAGAAAACTGTCCACCATAGGTTTATCTATGACAGAATCCTCTTGGAAACACTTACACTGAATAGCCCAGTAATCCCCCTCCTGGGTTAAACCTACTAGATCTATACCAGTATCACTGCCACCCAAGTCTCCTCGGCTAGGAAACTCATTCCAGAGCCAAACCTCCCTAAACAAATGGGCGTATTTAGGATCAGTCTTAAGATAAGCCTGCATAAGGCGTTCAAAACGATCACCTTTATCGCGTTCAGAAAAGGATATCTTTCGATATTTCTCTAGGATCAGCTTAAATGACACGATCACCAACCACCTTCCTGGGCACATTACCTAATTAGACAAATCCCTCGAAAAACCTTCCCCAAGCGGACAAAGCAATCCATGCCAAAAAAAGAAGGCATGGTCACACTAAGCCCGTGCCTTCCTTTTTCATCCCTAATACTCTCTAGCCAGGAGCATGGTGGAGTAGTCACCGGAGTCAATCACGTAGACCTTTTCTGTAATGGGATCCGCAACTGTAATGGCATGTGTTCTTAGATACTCCGGCTGTTCTGTCCGGTGGATCACCAATTGGTTAGCCTTCACTTTTGGGTCTGTAATTTCCTTAAGCTCAAAGACCTGTAGATAGTCCATACCACCATCAGACTCTAACTTCAATGCATCAACCCTAGACCACAAAAAGATGGTTAGCTCCATGGGAAGCTCATGATTAATGCCCTTTGTAATGTAACGATTGCTACCAAACATTATCAATTCCCCCTCCTACATTAGCCCCTGTTCCCGAAAACTGGTGTACCGCTGCCCATCACCAACAATAATGTGATCGAGAAGGTCAATCCCTAGGAGTTCCCCTGCCTTCTTGATCCTTTCGGTAACTGAAATGTCGTCACTACTAGGGGTTAGCTCTCCGCTGGGGTGATTGTGGGCTAGAATGAATCCCGCCGCATTTGACAGAATGGCCGCCTTAAACACTTCCCTCGGGTGAACTAAGCTAGAATGAAGTGTCCCCATGCTGATCGTAGAGATGGCCGTTGGCTGGTTCTTGACATCCAAACATATAGCTACCACCTTCTCCCGGTCAGAGTAGGCTAGAAAGTCCTCCACTAAGTGAACAGCATCCTGCGGGGTATTAATATAGCGGGGCTCATACATTACACTTGATTCTCGCACGAGCTTAACACTAACAACGTTCACTCTTTTTGCTGGTATGTTCTTCACCAAACTTGTTGTCATCCTGGTGCTCCTTTCTCTCCATAGAAAAGGCCCTAATCTCCTGTGGTGGGGAGGTTAGGGCCTTTTCTTAAGGTAAAATTTCATTAGAACCTCTTTAGAGCTCCTTGTATTCCTCTAGCTTCATTTCCAGCCATGCCTCGACCTCATGGTCAAAGGCACCAACAGCACTGAAAAAGACCACCCCGAAGCTATCGTTGTACAGCACTAGAAAGCGGTAGTACTCTACATCATCTAAGGTCATGGTCTCAAACCACTCGGGGATACAGCCTAAGATTCCTTGGTCCTGATGATTGAGCCCTATTTCCTTTAGATCCCGCACATTGTCACCCGCTTCAAGGAGTATCACATGGCCGGTATCTTCTAGGCGGTAGGTGTTGGGAGACATGTCTTCGAGATCAGCCTGTAGATCATCAAAAAACTTAGTAAGATGCTTGGCAAATGGTTGGCTAATTGCTTTTGCCTCTTTCAGTAGACGTACATCATCTTGGTTCTTGATCACTCGCATAGTTGCTCTCCTTTGGCTTAAAATGAAAAACACCTGGACTTCTAATGAAATCCAGGCTCCTTGCTACCATTTGTGACTTCGGACCAAGCGTAGTGCTCAGCTAGCCATTCTTCAACTGCATCCGTACCTTGTCCCAGCACGCTAAAGACGAAAACCAGCATGCCATTGTCAGGCATGAGCATAACCCGGTAGACTTTATGACCTTTTACGATCAATTTACCCACATACTCCGGCCACATCTCTACAAGCTTAGGGTTTCCTGGTATCATGGGGAGGTGCAGAGCCTGTAAACTATCCTCTGGTTCTAAGACTACAAACTCTGCCATGTTCTCTAATGTGAAGGTTTCTAATTGAGATTCATTTTGGAAGGCCGTAAAGAGGAGCAAGAAGAACTCACGCAGATGATCCAGGTACCACTTCGGCAGCGAGTCTTTTTGTTCCAACAACCGTAGGTCATCAAGCGTTCGAATTATCAGCACTGATACGCTCCACTTTGAGGACCATCACAGACAGGACATCGCCAAAAGCCTGAGTGGTGGTAATAGGCAGGGTTACATGCTTGGGTAGCTCCACATTCCGAGCAACAATTGTGTTCTTCCAGCATGATTCTAAGCCTATCCGACCCTCTGATATTTCCGTTCATTTCAAGCCAGTGGGCTTGCTTGGCAATTTGGTTTAGTCCATTGGCATAAGTAAGCATTTTTACACGTCCTTTCTTCGGTGATTTAGTTATTTTAAAGCAAATCAACGGAGTCTTGCTTGTCCTGCCTGCTGGTGTTGATGTAGAATGCAACTGTGGTCTGAATGCTGGAATGGCCAGCTATTTTTGATACGGTCGTTAGCGGAACCCCTAGGTTGAGAAGTCTGGTGCAAAATGTGTGTCTGAATTTGTGGGGCCGCATGGTGATAGCTAGATACTCTCCATGCTTGTTAAGGAGCTTATTGACCGTATCCCGATCCATCTTGCCAGAGCGTTGTGTGAGTAAAAGATACTCACTGTCCGAGAACTTGTGTTCTCTGCGCTCTGTAGCCATATATTCCTTGGCCACATCGACCACCTCGGACCGCAGGGGTACCTCTCGAATCTTGCCACCCTTGCCTATTACATGGAGCTGTAGAGTTAGGAAATCTAAGTCTTTAAGCCTAATAGATACCAGTTCGCTCACCCTAATTCCGGTGTAGAGTAAGAGAAGCACAATCAGCTTGTCCCTTAGACTAACTTTCTCTTGGTCTTGAATGTAAAAGAGGAGGCGTTCCACCTCATTTTCGGTGTAAACCTCCACTTCTTGTTCTGACCCATAGGCTATGCGTGTTTTGTCCTTCTTAAGATCCACCACCATGCTAGTCATCTGGCCCTGCTGGATTAGAAATTGGTTGAAACAGACCAAGCTGTTGATCTTCTTGTTGATGGTATTCACCTTGTAGTCAAGGGACTCTAGGTGCTGCTTATAACTGGTAACGAAGAACCTAACGAGCTGCCCATCAAATGAAGTCCCTTTCGTGCTTAGATAGTTCAAGAAGCCTTGTACATCGCCTACGTAAGAGAGGATGGTGGAATCTCGTTTACCATCCCCTTTGAGGCATCTCGCAAATTCTAGTACGTAGTCCATGCCACCCTCCCAAAGTCTATTCTAATTACCTCGTATTGGCTCTTTCTAGGTTTTTTTAATCCTTATCTGACGAAACTAAACAGTCTGCGCCACCCGCGGCGTTTTAATGGCGTATACGTGGTTTAGTTAACTACCGGTTCACCATGATTAAATTCTCCGGCATGAAGCACCTCACCATTATCGGCAAAGAGAATTCCTTCATCATGATACAGGCCTTTATGAAAATATCCTTGATAGAGCAGCTTTCCATCCGGTGTAAAGAGCCTACCTTTTTCAGAGAACAGCTCTTCGTAGAAAACGCCTTCATAGTGAAGCTGGCCATCGGGATAGTAAAGCTTACCCCTGCCGCTATAAGCTCCATCAGCGAATTGGCCTTGATACTTCACAGCTCCATCTGGGTAGTACTCTTGACCATTGGAGATCAAGCCCTCCGAGAACTCTCCCTGATACAGGATACTTCCATCTTCTCGGTAAAGAGTACCTTGGCCACTCATGGTGCCTCCCCAAAACTCTCCTTCATACCAAAGCGTTCCATCTTCTAGAAATGCTTTACCTTGACCTTGGGGTTGACCACCTTCAAAGCCGCCTTCATAGAGCACGCCACCACTGGGCCATAAGAATCGCATTGTAAGACACTCTTCTAGATCCACATGGAAGGTACTCGAAGGGCTAGGCCATTCTACTAAGTGAGCTTTAGCCTCACCTTCTAGCTTGATTCTTTGCTCGGGTACTTCTCCCACTTTAGTCAGTTTTCGCTGTGTCGTCCAACTAAATCCAAACATCATGCCACCACCCATCCACTTTCATAAGATTCAGCCACAACAGCCATGGCTACACCTGTAATAAAACCTGCTACAAACCAGCCCACCTGATCACCTTCCTTCACTTTTTTGTTTAGCTTTATTCCAGCAGTAGATACCTACGACTACGCCTGTATAAAACAGGGTCATTGGGTCCAAACATTCACCTCCTTGAGGGGCATAGAAACCTGCAAGATACCATGTGTAAACCAAGAGAGTAAGGTGAGGTAGACGTAACCACCGGGGCTACTCATTTGATACCTCTGCCATGGCTCCATCCACAATTTTTACTTGCTTCTCGTTCAAATTAAAGGGATTGCTAGCGTCACCACTTGGGCCTAAGTTCATCCAGGTTAAAGCGGCCATTACGCCCCATTTTTCTTTGAGTGCCATACAGATTTCTCCCCATGTATCGAAGTGAATCTTGATCTTCCTTGGCTCTAACTCCTGCGTTTCAGGGTCCCAGCCTAGTTCTTGATAAAAAGCCCTGATATAGTCCACGGGTGATTCAAAGTTGTCTACATTTAGCTCGGGTAAAGCTCTGGTCATCATACACCTCCAATTTTGGGCATAAAAATAACCCTAGCAGAGTAATCTCTACTAGGGTTCACTGTGAGTACGAGACGTTATTAATATAGCTTCAGTGGTCGGTGCAGATACGTAAAGTGTGCCCTCTGGATCACCACCAGCATACGAGCGGATTCTCCTACGTAAACCTTCTGGTTATACGGAATTGTATTATGTTTGTAACGGCCAAACAGACTGAGGTAACACCTTAATAGATACCATTTATAAGCCATTTACCATTCTGTTTGTATAGCCGAATGGTCACAGGCAATCCTAATGCAAAATACTCATCATCACCAGTAAACCTGTAGCTCCACTTAGATTCTACGACAGCCATTTCTTCTCCAAACGTTGTGTCTCGATTTTCAATTCTAAAGCGATCCCATCTCAGCCACTCTTCCGTAACCTCTTTGACATACTCTTCTCTGGTATACCAATCGGGATTATGCCAAACATCATCGGTGAGAACTGAGGCCAGTAACGTGGCATTATTGTCGAGTCGCGCCTTAATGAACGTGTCGATTGTCTGGTTAATTAGCTTACTATCGCCATCGACCGCACCACCCATACACCCAGTTAACAGTGCAAGAAGCAATACAAGCAACATGATTCTAGTAGAGTTTCTATTCATCACCCTTATTTCCCCCTTTTTGGATTTATTTGACATCAACACCAAATTACCTGCAAAGAGTATAAGTCAGAGTCTTCGTCGCGCCCATGTCGCCATTAAATAGATTAAGGCAACTTCCACGATGTCCTGTTATGCTGTTCGTGTTCCTGCTGACAACTTCCGCACAAGTTACCAAAGTCGATTGTCGTGAAAAAGCCGTCAGACTTAGTGTCCGACCATTTCTGTTTCACACAAGCCAACTCCATTTTGGATAAAAACGTCTCCAGCAGAGATTAACTCCACTGGGGAGAGCGATTCGATTGCGACGCTACACTACACGATTACTTCCTGCGGCTTTCCTCACGGCATAATTAGTATTCTTCAGTGAGTGGTAAAACTTAAGAGCCTTTGGGTAATGGCTTTAGGAAAGATCGTGCCGCCGACGATTTATTTGCAGTCAGTAAGCAATGAGTTTTTCAGCCAGTCCAAAGTGATAAGCGATCCGCTATTTATCCTGAAATGACCTTCAAAGTCCCATGGAATACGGATCATGATTATAATATATCCTTGAAACTCTCGTCGTTACTGTTACATCATAGAAGTGGGGTAAAGCAACAAGCCATTAAATATTATTTGCTATCAAGTGGGGCAACAGACCCCTTGCGGGTGTCTCGGAGGGGAGACCCCAGCAATATGTACATCCAGTTGCATAGTGGCTTCCCCAAACAAGGCGACAATGGTTAGCAATGGGAATTCACTAATTCCACATTTAAACCATAGGTGCAAAATTCCCTCCCGTTGGTCGGAAACTAAGCTTCATCCTTTAACCTGAATAAAGAGATCGTGTCTGTAGCGGATGAAACAACATCATGGGTAAACTCTAGTGTTACAATATCCTGAGTCTTGAGGAAAACCCCTTCAATATCCAGGATTTCTTCGTTCTTAATCCTGACAGACAACTCATTAGCTACATATTGAGAAAGACTGTGATGTTCATCAGTGCCTTTACCCCCCAACTGCTTCTCTAGTTTCGAACACAAATCAGGGTTGTTCTCCGACAGAATAATCGCAAGTTGGTAAGCAGTAATATATGGCCTACCAAACTTGTGACCAGCCTTTTCGGGGGATAAGTTAACATTTGCCAAAGCTCTCCTTACTTCATCTTCCATCTGATGTTGCTTCCATTTGCTCATGCTATACCTCCCAGTTCTATGTTATTGCCCGGACGTCATCTTAATTTACCGCGTATGCAGCCTACTGTAGCTAAAAAATCGACAAATGTAGGTGCTAACCCAATCAAGGGGGCAAAATGTCAATACATGCCGATACTTTAAAGAGCCACTTCGTCACTGGATTAAATTCCATACCTGAGGATACAACGGGTTTTACACAAGACACCGTAGATTAGTCAAAAAGCACTTTCTTTCTTCCCGTAGACTTAAATATGCTCCAAGCTTTTTTAGCATCACTATAGATCTCGTTAATTAGTTCCAGATCTTCTGCGGCACTATCTCCAACATAACCATTCCCTGCATCAAACGTTTCCCATCGCGCGACATAGTCCAAGTCTAAAAAGGCATCCGCATCTTCACTTGAGTCATATGGAACTAACGCAAAGATCCCATCCACCCTGAGAACTAAACGGTTGGTAATCGAATCATCACCATTTTTGATAGTGTTGATCAGTTGTTGTCTATCCATCATCTCAACTCTCCTCACCGTGCTAGCACGTAGCATCAATTATACGTTGATACCTTTCTATCCTGCATCTATAGTCAAATTGACATGAGAAACCAATCCACTAAACCGTGTTTTTGTATGAATCACAGCAACTGAATTTCAGCCATGCTACCCCTACTTGTGATTCCGCTACGCCTTAGGTGTGGATCCTAGTGGCCACATTTATCTCCCTACCGCTTAACGCCCTCTATGACACTATGTACCGGCCTAAACTCTTTTCTAGTTCTTCCTGCCAGCTCTTGTAACGGGGAATAAGTGTCAGTTGCATGATCCCAAGGGTTCCACCCTGTTCTTGGCTTTCATAGGCCTTCACCATCCAATTGAAGCCATCCCTTAGCGATCCAGTAGCAGTGGCTAGATCAGCATAGCCTTCCTCCGGTTGATTAGTGTTTAGAACGTTCTCTATTTCGCTAAAGGAATGAAGTACGTCAGTAAAGACCGACATGGCTTGTTCAAAACTGCCCTGCCCATTCTGTTCTTTGACGTATTCTAAACCTTCTAGACCTGTTTCGGCCAATTCCAGTAGTCTTTTCGCTAAGTCACGATTCATCGAATTCAATCCTTTCATGCTGCCAAAACTAAGAGCCCGCGAGCATCAAGACACAAAATCAAAGTTTGGTATGCATTATATGGGATACTAAACCTGCCGCAAGGCAATTCCCATATTATGGGGGGTACGACCCCTTGCGGGGTCGACCGACGACCTCGGCGGGCGAGCCCGATCATACTTCATCCGCTTTTGCACGAAAATGTGCCCTCAAATCTTCGGGTTCCAGCCAGCCTTCCTGCTCGCCAGATTTTCGTCCCCTCGCAAGTTCGTTCACAAGACGTAGCGTTGCCTGCGTTTTCTCATAATCCTGTATATCTACAAGGGCATATTTGCCGCGCCCATTTTTCGTCAAAAAGACAGGAGCACCTGCAGCCACATCACGCAACACTTCGCTATAATTGCGTAGATCGGAAATCGGTCTAATGTTCGGCACGTCTATCAGCCCCTTTTTTTACAGTATACGCCAAGATGCTGTAAAATACAATGACATATATGCAGCGGGCAATCCCGGAACGTTTATCCGGAAAGAAAGCTGATCATTGTCATAGAACGTATTGCCAGTCAAACGAATACATACGTACCCAGCAAGAAAAGGGATCCTTAGAAAAAGACCGTTACCCCTACCTTTTTCCTGCCAAGATTCAGTTCTACATGTTCGGAAAATCGCCAATGGAGACCAAATTCCTGATCCAAACCACCTTGCTTAAGCCAGCTTAACTTGAAATTGCCCAGAAGAGCCTCTACGTTCAAACGCCAGTGGAGCGTTTGCTCACCATAGCCAGCCCCCACCCAAAACCTTGTCAGCAAAGAGCTATAAATATCATATTCGACCCAAGGATGAAGACCCTCCCCAGAGAAGAGTAAGCCACCGCGCCAGCGTTGAGCCGGTGATAAAACAAGCTCGCCTTGGTGGGGGTACGAGTAACCGAGGCTATGCCTTTCGCGACTTGGCTTGGCGTCAAAATCTACCATGTGAAGATGCTTGGTGAATGCTTCGTGAATCCAAAATTCGTCTATAGGTTCAAGCTCTTCGAAAGCGGGGCCCTTTAAGAACATCGAGACCAAAAAATCATCCCTAGTTAGCCCAGCATGATGACCTTTGGGTCCCAGTACGTAATAGGGTATCTGCGGTCCATTAATGACAAAGACAATATCCCCAGCGTCTGGATTCTGTACGAAGGTAAAGATACTGGGTATGGCCGCTGGATATAGGTGATCTTTTGTGAGGGTAAGCCAGGCTTCTTTCGACAAAAACTCCCCATTATAGCCGACTTGATCATAACCAAAATAATCAGATCCATAAGGGGTGTACTGATAGGTCTTTTCTCGGGACTGAATTTCAAAGGAGCCACCTAAAGCATAGCCTACAACCCTCTCTTCTGACTCCCGAATGAAGGTCAAATCAATAGGAGTTTCTGTAATAATTCTTCGAGCGACTTCGACCTTCTTGGTTGGATCCGTAAGATAGATATTAGGGTAATAAGCAAGACGAAGTTCATCACCTAGAAGATCAGGGAGCAGGCTTTGGTACTTCACCACAGTGACATCGTCGAGGGTGGATCCATGGTCAGTATAAAGCACGAGATTCGCACCCTCAAACTGCCCACTCTTAGCCGCACGACCGAGATATCCATCAAAGCGCTGCAAAGACTTTAATTGCGCCTCCTGTCCCCCTAAATGAGCAATTGAATCGCTGTTGATCCAATAGACTTCAAGGACATCATGGGTTTGCCAATACCTTCCGATATTGAAGAGCGAAAGCCCAACCAAATGATTGACCCCAGGATATTGGAAAATAAAGTGATTGCGACTCAGTCTTGAAACCTGATCCATCATCTCTAAAAACACATTGATCAGACCAACCTTGTTGCCTGTCTGGTCAATGTACGCCCAGCCTACAAGGCCTTCCGAATTATCAAGCCCCTGCCGCATTCGAGTAAGCACAAGAGGTGTTTCGCCCGGAAACACAGTGACCCCATGTTTGACCTTTTGCCCACCGGCAAAAAGTACTTCAATTGCGGGTAGATAGCCAGCCTCAAGATAGGAGTATAAGGCGTCAGAGGCTACTCCATCTAAGTGGATCACCAAAAACTTATTGGCTCTGTCGCTTGCTAAGACTGGAGCAGTAAGGATCAGTAGGGTTAAAATCACGACCACCAATGGTTTGTGCATGGTATCCTCCTTTGGGCTTGTCGTTTTGCGAGTGTATCGTTAAGAGTCTGCACGACGAGTTCCGGCATGCGGTGGATCATATCATGCACTTCCTGCAGCGTCTTCGGTTTTGAAGTATCACTGGACGTCTTGCGCATCCCGTGCCGCCATGCGAAGACCACGGATTTGTGCCCGCATCCTCTCTGAGATGCTGAGGCCTGCGGTATCGTCCATCACGCAGATCTGACGCCAGTTTGCCCGTCGATTCTTCCAATCTTCTCGTTTGCCGGTTCATGTTTGTTTTTTAGGGTGTTCAACCCCATAAGATTGTTCCAAATCCTCATTGGACAATCACCCCATTACATCGGCAAATTCTCGGATTTCTTTACTTCATTGGAAAAACAACGTGTACTTTTAATAGATAACGAATACGAACATTAGTCAGTGGTTTTTCGAGTGAATGAGTATTTCGCTCTGCCTGGTCCACTATTCCGTAGTCGGTTGAGCGCCTTCAAGCTTGCATTGTACAGTGAATGCCGATAAAGTTCTGGCCATCATGCACCTCCTGTTTTTGCGCATAAAGAAACCCAGCAGAAATTAACTCCACTGGGGCGAAATTAGCTTATACTTTTCTCCGGCCAACACCGGGACAAACATGAGCCAAGATTCAACTCAAGGCATAATTAGAATTCTTCAGCGTGTGGTAGAACTTAAGAGCCATAGGGCAATGGCTTTACGATGCATTCTATCACCGATGGTCTTTTTGCAGTTAGTCTGCAACGAGCTTTTTTGCCAGTCTAGGCTCCAGAACAAACCACAATTAGGCTTGAAACAGCCTTCAAAAACCATGGAATCAAAGTAATAGGATATCCTTGAAACTCTCGTTGTTACTGTTACAACGTAGCCCATATATATCAGGCATCATGTTAAGATATTCTCTGTTCTACCACCACACCCTGAGATCGCCATTAACAGAGGACGATATTTCTCCCGGAGTCTCTAGGTACCACCTCATCGCTTGATTAATACCACAAGTCTTCGTATTCGCAGTATTCTCTACCGAATCTCGATATGAATTTCCTTCCCTAGACTCTTGGCCACCTTCACCAAAAAATCCAGAGACGGGTTATAGGAGCCACTTTCAAATCGGGATATATTGGACTTCTGGGTACCCACACGAAAAGCCAACTCTTCCTGTGTTAGACGTTGAGCGTTCCTCTCTTCAATTATTTGAGAGATCACCTCGTAGCGGGGTTTTAACTTTTCGTACTCACCCCGAAACTCTTCATCCTTCATGAGTTGTTCTTTGATCTCCTCGAACTTCACACCAGGTTTACGTTTGCCATCAACACCTAGTTTACTCACATCCACACCTTCTCTCGTAGTCTGCTTTATACTTGCGGGCACGCTCTAGCTCCCGTGCGGGGATCTTTTCACTCTTTTTCACATAGCCATGAAGTAAGACGAATGTATTCTGCTGAAGGGTTCTCGGAGTGCCGGTCCATGCGCCTTCAGCAGCTCTATCTCACTATATGCCTTAGCTCGCATTTTAGGCTGCAGAGATAATAGAAACTCCATCACTGGCACTTTACCGCTTTCAGTCTGATAATACTCCACACTGTAGCCCACCCGCAGCCCTCCAAAAATTAACGTACATTATCTGCCACTATGTTATCCTATACGATAACAGCCGTCAACTGTTCTTGTCGCACAAATCCAGTCTATGATGAGCAACTAAAGGAAAAGGTTGACGAGGACAGTGCGAAGCATGGAAAGAAGCGCTTTGAGCCCAAGGATGATGATGATGACGATGAGGTGAAGGCAACCAAGTCCACTACGCACCCCGCTTGTGGATTGTTTCAAAAGGGAGAACATAAGGTGGAATGTGCCTATACATCATATGTAGCCTGTGACAAGAGGGCCTTCGTTTTGAAGTGTGCGGTGACTCCTGGTAACGTACATGATAGCACCAACTTTGATGGTGTCTAGACACCATCAAAGTTGGGTATGCATTACATGGGATACCAAACCTGCCGCAGAGGAATTTTCATAAAATGGGGGGCCAGACCCTTTACGTTTGGAAAAGATGTTCCATGAATACGTCTCCATGTACTACAATCCCCACCGTACACATCAAGGATTAGGCGGAGCAACACCCATTCCACACCCTGCGTATCCGCCAACAAAGATGGCAGATACTACGCTCGTGGCAACACCTGTGCTGAATGGGCTCTAGTAAACAACACAAATATCCCTTGCTCAGTATGTGATGCCAACTCCAATTCCACCTTCAGGTAACTTAAGAGGTACTGAAACTTGCGGTTGACCAGCTGAAATGTCGGGTAACCAATATACGTAGCTAACGTGCAAATCATCGTTCCCCGTCATAAACGTTGAATCCAAGTATAGATAGGATTGAATATACATCTCTCCTTCAACATCACTTGCGGGTGCATTAAACTCCCCGCTACCAGAATAGAGAGAGTTCCCACCCTTACTCAGCCAAAGTCATTCGCCTACGTGCTTTTACTAATTGGCTCTCGGAGATAGCCAGTTGACTACTCCTAGCACGCAAGTAAGCCCGAATCAACCAAATTTCGAGCTACTGATCCCAGGTCAAAGTGATAACATATCCCAGACCTCATCTTTCGCACCCTTAAGAAAAAATCATGGTAGTCCTTTGTATGGATTCTTCGCGTAGATTCGCTGGTCATACCCAGCCAGCTCAAGTAATCATTAAGTGTGAACCCTAGTGGCCGCATTCATCTCCCAATCGCTTACCGTCCTTTATGGTACTCTATACTGATCTGCCATGAACATCAAGTCACCGAATCACTGTTGGGAGTATACTACATGAAGCAAAGCCAATCTCTCGATATTTCCAGGAAATGGGGACCCTAACTTCGGGGACACTAGAAGAGAAGCCCCGGACAATACCGAGTTGATATTTTGCCATTAATAAAACTACCTATACTGGATTAAGGTTTCTGCATCGTATTGCTGCTTTTCCAATACTTGAGCATAATGCGAAATAAAGTAGATTGTTTGTTCAAGCAGTTGCTCCAAATACCTCTCGAGGTCGCCTTTCTCACCTGGCAGTCTCTTTTGGAGGTATCGCCTGATCACGTATCGACTATTGTCCCTGGGGTCAAGATCTCCTGTTTGTTGTTCATGCCCATCAAACAAACTCTTTAGTATTTTTGCTAGTCCCGTACGGCTTTCGGCAATCCACACATAAAGTTGAGGCCCTGGATTGTTGCCAAAAATACTACCCGCGTTAAAGTTCTCTAGGCCAATCCAGATGAGATCAGCATCGCCATACTGCCACTCTGCGTTTGTAATGTAAACTTGGTCGTTTCTGTACAACCTTGTTAGCCATTTGCTATTCCACCATGGTTCGCTAACAAGTCTTTCCTGAAGTGAGTAAAGAATATCCGCGAGTTCCTTATCCAGTCCAGACTTTGCCTCCAAGATGTCTGTTACGGTTTTCCAGTTTTGGGCTATGAAGTCGCTGTCTTTGGATAACCTAATCACTTAACTCACTCCAATCTCCAATAGCCTCTAGCCAATCTTCCACCAGCCAGCGCGACTTAGGTACTTGAATAAACTTTAGTGTTTCCCTAAATGCTGCCCTAAGCTTTCCATAAGATAGACTAGTCCATTGGCTAGGGCCAGCACTAATAGGTGGGTGACCAGCGGGCGTAAGAAAAACAGCAAACCGATTGTGTTCAGGTACGCTTAGAGATTCTCCCAATCGGTTCATATCCCTATACTCCCTTGCTAATTGCTCAAAGCCTTCGTTTGCCAACACCTTGTTCTCCACGTAAATTAGAAACAACCTTGGTTGATAGATAACGATGTCGATAATGGATTCCCATCCTGAGTATTCAGTAAATACTTCATAGTTCGAATCGCCTTCCAGTTGCAACGGGATTCCAGAGGCCTCAAGAAAACTTCGCAGGAACATATTTTCCTGACCATGCTCTGATTTGTGATTTAATAGCCATGCAAGAACTTGACTGTGCCGAACTTCATCAGTGCCTATGTTAAGCAGGCGAAATGTGTTAAACCGACCAACTTTATCTTGGGCAAACGTTGGGCGTAACAGCTCGTACTTCCCAACCAGATCTACCATTCTACAATAGACTTCCGCCCTCTGGCTTTCCTTTAGGTCACGGAACTCCTTTAAGAGGGCCTCCATCCTAGCCCGTTTACACACTTTGCCTGTCCCCCTTATCTAGCGTCACAGTCGCACCTGATTATTACCTACAAATTGAATCCATCACTTAGAGTTTCAGTTTCAGTCACAAGCCTCCGAACTTAAGCCTTGCGTGCTGCCGAAACTAAGAACCAGTGAACATAAAGACACAAGACCAAAAATAGAAATTAATCACATGGAATCCACGCCAACCGCTGTGCACTGTCCATAACATCCGGTTTCGCACCAAATTGAGGGGATACAAGCAGTCTCTTAAGCAACGTTCCAAAGCTGTCAGCCAAGAATGTCCAGAATACTTTGGGGGGCAAGGTTGGCGTGCACCAGCATGGCCGAGGCAGATTGCTGCAGTATGGAAGCCTTAATGTGCTCCATGATTTCGAGCGCCATGTCCGCATCTCGGATGCGAGACTCGGCCGCAGCTAAGTTCTCTTGATAGATGCCACTGTGCTGAATGGCCGCTTCCAGCCGGTTATGCAGAGCGCCAAGGCGGCCCCTTTCCCCAGATACATTAGAAAGAGCATCATCCAACCTGGCTAGAGCCTTTGCGGCAAACTCGACCGTGTGGATCATTATGGTGTTGATCCGCAACAGCTCCACTGAAATGCGCGAGTGATCAGCTACTAGAGCCTGTCCTGTTTTTCCCCAAGCTATATGACCGAGCTTTTATCTAAATCCATGACCAGTTAAAGGAAGTAAAAGCACTACATAGAATACTCCTCCAAGTAATAATTGAACGGAGGAAAAGGAAGAAGCCTTCCCCCGGTGGTCAAAGAGCGGTAACTCTACACCGAGAAAAGGCTTCTAACCCAAACAACATCACGATCATAGCATTTTTGTGCGCGTCTATCA
>LSQX01204559.1_pt1 | contig 19647 bp, 7 predicted proteins | sample 654561 | NCBI WGS metagenome assembly LSQX01 (sample SAMN04489861, study PRJNA283612) | anaerobic digester metagenome | isolation source: 4 biogas reactors fed with cattle manure at either 37C or 55C with and... | place: Denmark: Kongens Lyngby | collected 2014
AGTTGTGTATAAGAGACAGGGGCGGGGGGGGAGTTTGGCGCGGTCGGGGAGGCGCAGGACGCGGCGGTCTATTTGGTCGGCGAGGGTGCCGTAGCGGTCGCTGAAGACGAGGCGGGCGGTGGCGCGGAAGAGGAGGCGGTCGGGCTCGGGGACTTGGTCGATGTTGCGGACGAAGATGCCGCCGGGCTGGTCGAGGAGTTTGCCTTCGGTGCCGGCCTGGACGAGGCCGATGATGGCGTCGAGGAGGTTTTGGCGGTAGCCGGCGTAGGCTTCGGACCAGATGACGAGGTCGGTGTCGAGGCCTTTGTTGCGCCAGTAGGTGTGGGCCTGGACGAGGCTGCGGACGAGGTCGAGGTTGGTGGGGTCGGTGATGGAGAGGAGAATGATGGGGAGGTCGCCGGAGATGCCGTAGCTCCAGAGGGCGGCCTGGTTGCGGGTGTTGGCGGCGATGGCGGTGGCGCGGTCGCGGCGGTGGGCGCTGGCGTAGAGGAGGGAGTTGGTGAGGCGGGCGAAGGTTTGGACGTCGGCCTCGCTGACGCGGAGCTGGTGGAGGAGGATTTGGCTGCGGGTCCAGGCGAGGGAGAAGATGCGCTCGGGGATGCGGGGGTCGTGGCAGCGGTTGATGGCGGCTTCGGCGGCGGGGCGGTCGGGGGCGATGCCGAGGAAGGCGTTGACGCGGATGGTTTCGCCGGGGTTGAGGCGGATGCGGTAGCGGATGGCGGCGCAGGGGTCGAGGACGAAGCCTTCGCGGTTGGGGAGGGGGCCGGGGGCGTCGAGGGCGGCGGGGTTTTGGAGGGTGCGGCGGCGGCCGATGAATTGGGCGCGGTCGGTTTCGTGGGTGGGGCCGCGGAGGGTGATGCCGCCTTCGACGAGGAGGGTGTGGAAGAGCCAGGGGTGGGTTTCGGTGCTGCTGCGGGGGCGGCGGGTGAAGAGGAGGCTGGCTTGGTCGGTTTGGGGATGGGGCTGGACGAAGAGTTTTTGGAAGGCGGGGTGGGCGGCGTCTCCGCGGGGGTCCATGAGGACGATTTCGGCGTAGGTGGTGAGCTCGATGGTGCGGGCGCGGCGGGCGAGGTTGGTGAGGGTGAGCTGGCGGAGTTCGAGGTTGTCTTCGGGATAGACGGCGATTTGGAGGCGGTGCTGGAATTGGTGGATGGCGCTGTTGAATTCGGCGCGGCCCTGGGAGAAGACGGCTTCGTGGCGGTCGAATTTGGGGGCGAGGGGCTGGTGGGTGGGGGACCAGTGGCGGGGGGTGTCGCATTCGTGGAGGTAGAAGAAGAAGCCGTGGGCGTCCTGGACGGCGTCTTCGCGCCAGCGGGTGAGGCTGAGCTTTTCGAAGCGGCTGGTGCCGGCGCCGGAGTTGGTGACCATGACGTGGTAGTGGCTGTTGGTGAGGAGGTGGACTTCGGGGAGGGGGGTGTGGGGGGTGGTGAAGACGCGGGTGACGGCCTGGGGGGCGTCGCTGCGTTCGGATTCGGTTTCGGCGGCGGCGCCGGTGGCGGCGCGGGGGCGGCTGAGGGGGATGCGCTCTTGCAGGAGGAGGAGGAAGGAGCGGAAGTGGGGGTCGCTGGCGAAACGGCGGGGCATGGGCTGCTGGTGGAGGAGGTGGCTGATGGCGAGCAGGCTCATGCCGCTGTGGTGCGCCATCCAGGAGGGGATGAGGGCATGGGTGGTGCCGGCGGGCAGGCGCGAGGAGGTGTAGTCGATGGCTTCGTAGAAGCCGTAGCGGCCGAGGGCGCCGGCGTCGTCGAGGCGGCGCAGATTGTGGAGCGCCTGGCGGGGGGCGAGCATGAGGGCGAGGGTGGTGGCGTAGGGGGCGATGACGCGGTCTTGCGCCAGGCCGCGCTTCATGCCGAGCGCGGGCACGCCGAAGGGGCGGTATTGGAAAATTTGGTGGGTGTCCACCTGGTTGTAGCCGGATTCGGAGATGCCCCAGGGCACACCGATTTTGCGGCCGTAGGCGATTTGGCGGCGGATGCTTTCGCGGTTGCTGGTGTGCAGGAGGGTGCCTTCGTAGGAGGGCATGACGAGCATGGGCATGAGGTACTCGAACATGGAGCCGCTCCAGGAGGCGAGCACCGGCGCGCCGCGTCCGGGGGCCAGGCGGCGGCCCAGGTGGAACCAGTGTTCGACGGGGAGCTGTCCGCGGGCGATGCCCAGGAAGCTGCCGAGGCGGCATTCGGAGGCGAGCAGGTCGTAGTAGCCGGGGTCGCGCTTGTGGGTTTCGAGGTTGTAGCCGATGGCGAGCAGGTGGCGCTGGGAATCGTAGAGGAAGTCGAAGTCGTGGTCGGCGAATTCGGCGCATTGTTCGCGGAGGGTTTCAAGCTGTTCGAGGCGGCGGCCGGCGGTTTGGCTGGCACGGTTGAGGAGGCGCTTCCAGGTGGAGCGGCCGGGGGTGCCGTCGGGGATGAGTTGCTCGAAGCGCTGGTGGAAGGTGGCGATGGCCCCGAGGCTGGGGATGGCGCCGAGTTGCTCGCGGGTGGGCGCGGCGAGGTTGGCGAAGTTGGATTCGGCCCAGGGGGTCAGCTCGTTCAGCTCGGTGAGAAAGTCGGCGATTTGGCGTTGGTAGGCTTGGAGCCAGAAGGCGGCTTCGGGGGCGTTGGCGAGGAGGTCGGTCCAGGCGGCGGCTTCGGCTTCGGCGTCGCGGAGGAGTTGGAGGATGTCGGGGAGTTGCGCGGGGGTGCCGGGGGGCGGCTGGAGTTGTTGGAGGCGTTTGCGGATGGCGCGTTTGATCTCGCGCGCGAGGGCGGCTTTGAGCTGGCGCTGACGGGTGGCGGCTTGGATTTCCGCGCGCAGGATGGCGAGGGTGTCGCGGAGCCCTTCGCGCCAGCGGGCGGGCAGGATGGGGGCGTCGTGCTGCTCGTGCAGACCGGCGCGCATGACGAGGAGGAGCCCGCTCATGTTGGTGCTGTCCACCGTGGAGATGTAGGCGGGGCGCAGCGGTTCGAGGGTTTGGGTGTTGTACCAGTTGTAGAAGTGTCCGCGGTAGCGCTCCATTTTTTCGAGGGTGGCGAAGGTGCGCCGGGTGCGCGCGATGAGCTCGCGGCCGGAGAGATAGCCGAAGTCTTGCGCGGAGAGCGCGCCGATGACGCCCATGCCGATGTTGGTGGGGGAGGTGCGCGGCGCGACGTGGGCGAGGTCTTCCTGGAAGTTGTCGGGCGGCAGCCAGTGGGTGTCGGCGGTGGTGAAGTGGTCGAAGTAGGCCCAGGTGCGGCGGGCGATTTTGCGCAGGTAGAGGCGTTGAGCGTCTTGGAGGGTGTCGCCGCGGGGGGGGCGGCTGCGGCTGATGATCCAGGCGGCGAGCGGCGAGAGGGTCCAGGCGCCGCCGATCACCCAGAGAACGGGCGGGCACAGGCCATAGAGGAGCAGAGGCGCGAGGATGCTGGCGATGCCCAGGAGAGAGGCGCCGGACATGTTCAGCAAGGTGCGGGGCAGGGAGTTGCGCGCGGTTTTTTCGGTATGGCTGGCGGTTTGCCATTCGAGCAGATGGCGCTGGGTGCGGAGGCGAACGAGCACGCGGAGGATGGCATCGGAGAATGCCAGCGCGTGGTGGGGGGCGAAGATGAGTTCGAGCAGGTCGAGGGTGCTGCCGCGGGCTTCGCCGGAGCCGGTTTTGCGCAGGTGCGTGCCGAGAGGGACGTGTTTGCCCTTGTAGAGCATGGCGCGGGTGATGCGTAACAGCATGGGCAGGGCGAACAGCAGCAGGAGCACCGAAATCCAGTAGGCGGACATCACGGGCAAGATCAGCGGTGCCCCGCACAGGGCGATGAGCCACAGGAGGGGCAGGAGGCTGCGCCGCAGGTTGTCGAAGATCATCCAGCGGGAGAGGTTGTCGAGCGGATTGGGCGCGGTGGTGCGGTTGGGGGCGGGAACGCGGGGGAGGAGCCAGGCGGCAATTTGCCAGTCGCCGCGCGTCCAGCGGTGGCGGCGGTTCACGTCCACGAGATAGCGCGAGGGCTCGCTTTCGATGAGTTCGACGTGGCCGAGGTGGCCGCAGCGGGCATGGCAGCCTTCAATGAGGTCGTGGCTGAGAATGCGGTTGTCGGGGAAGCGGTTGTGGGTGGCGGCGTGGAAGGCGTGGACGTCGTAGATGCCTTTGCCGATGAACTGGCCTCGGGAGAAAAAGTCCTGATAGACGTTCGAGATTTCGCGGGTGTAGGGGTCCACGCCCACTTCGCCGGCGAGCAGCCGGGAGAAGAGCGATTGCCGCGCGGAGGCCAGCGTCGAGGCGATGGCGGGTTGGAGGATGGCGTAGCCCGATTCGACGAGGTGCGTGGCGGGGTTGAGGTGCGGGCGGTTGAGCAGGTGGGCCATGGCGCCGGCGAGTTGCGCGGCGGTGCCGGGGGGGAGCTGGGTGTCGGTGTCGAGGGTGATGACGTAGCGCGTGGAGCGGATGTGGGCGACATCGCCCTCGATGACGTGGAAGGAGCGGGTGTCGCCCTCGACAATCAGGCGGTTGAAGTCTTCGAGTTTGCCGCGTTTGCGTTCGCGTCCCATCCATTTGCCTTCGGCTTCGTTCCAGAGGCGCGGGCGGTGGAGCAGGGCGAAGCGCGGGGCGCCGTCTTGGGTGGGGTGCCGCTGGTTGAGTTCGCGGATGCCCTGCACGGCCGCCTCAATCCAGGCTGGGTCCGCCGGCAAGGTTTCGGTGTCGGCGTCGGGGAAATCGGTGAGGAGGGCAAACGATAGATTGTGGAGTTGGTTGGCGAGAAAGCGAATTTCGAGGTCTTCGAGCAGGCGGGGGATGTCCGGCGGCGCGGGGAGGAAGGTGGGCACGACCACCATGGTGCGCTGGTCGTCGGGAATGCCCTTCGAGAAATCGAGGCTGGGCATGGAGTCGGGCGGCACGCAGACGGCGAGCAGCCAGTTGATGATGGAGAGAGCCGGGCGGGTGAGCGCCAGGGTGGTGATCCCCCACAGAATCCAGCCCCACCAGGCGGCTTGGCCGATGGACAGCAGCAGATAAAAGGGCAGGCTGAAGAGGGCGGTCAGGAGCGTGGCGGTCAGGAGATAGACCTTGAGCGGATGGCGTTTGAGGAAGCGGCCCATACGCCGGAAAACGGGCACGCGGCATTCCAGTTGCCGCTCGAACGCGCGGCGCCCGTCGCCAATGAGATAATGGCCCACGTGGGTGGTCAGGCGGTCGGCGCCGCGCATGCGCTGTTCGATTGCCATCGAGATGGCGGCCCTGGCCACATCTTCTTCAGCACGATCCGCGTGGCGCGCCAGTTTTTCGACCTGGGTGCGGTAGCGGTTGCGGGTGCGGAAATCCATGAGGGGATAGACCCCGGCGGGGTCGCGCCGCAGCACGGCTTCGGTCACGCTGAGTTCTTCGACAAATGCTTTCCAGTCGATGGCGGCCATCGTGCGCATGCTGGTGATGGAATTGCCGGTGGTGGCATGGTTGGCCGACTGGGCCTGATTTTCGCTTTGCTGGATTTGCTCGATCGAGCGGCCCTGTTCGGCCAGTTCCTGTTCGATCCAGTTGAGCGCCAGCCCCATCGCGGGATTCACCCCGTGGATATTCGCCACCAATTCCGCCACGAATGGCGAGGTCAGCTTGGGGGCCTCGCGCACAAAGTCGCCGAGGGTGGAGACGAATTGGCGGGGGTTGGATTCGATGACCTTCAGGAAGCGTTCGACCCAGACGAGGGCGGTATCGTGTTGGGCGCGCCGCCAGGAAATTCGTTGGGCCACCCAGTGGAGGTTTTCGATGAGGGAGAGCCGCAGCATGATGGGGATGGCCCAGAGTTCGCCGAGCGAGAGCGGCTGGACGGTTTGATAGGCGCGCACAAAATGCAGCAAAATATCGGGGTCCAGTTGCCCGTCGCTATGGCGCACCAGCTCCATCACCACGTCATAGATGCGCGGGAGTCCCTTGCGGGGCCCTGCCGTCAAGCGCGCCAGTTGCCGGCTATAGCCCGGCGACAAATGCGATTCCGCCAGTTCGATTTGCTCTTGAATCAGATGGTAGTTGTCCAGCAGCCACTCCGCCGCGGGGTCAATGCGGTGCCCCCGTTTCAGGCTATCGGTGATCAGCTCGTGGCATTCGCGTATGGTGCGCGCATTTTCTTCGAGCCGGAGCAGCATGAGCTCGCGCCGCGGCACGACCTCGACCTGATGGTGTTTCGCCAGAGTTTTGGCATAGGCTTCGAGTTGATCCAGCCCGAAGAGTTCCGCTTTCAGAAACGCCTCATCCTGCAGCACACCCGGCGCGATGTCTGGCTGTTTTCTTTTGCGACGCCTCTGACGCCTCCCACGCCAGAGGGTCATCGGCTTGCGCCTCCTCGAGAACATATCCATGGCAAAACACCCATGCGCGTATTGTGCATATTCCGGGGCCATGCGTCAAGAAAACAGGGAATTGCGTGCGCATGGCGCGCATGGCGTATGGCCTCATCAGACACGACACCGGATTTCGAAACACAACGAGATTTGGGGTGGTTTGGGGTTGGGTTTGGCGGAAATGGGACAAATGGGGGAGCGGCGGGGACGCGGTGGCGGTTATGTTGTTGACTCTGAGTGTGGACAACCGGATGCTCCGATGTTGGAAGGATTGAGTGTACCAGAATGAGGTGTTGTATGAAGTCGTGGCGCGTGGGCTTGATTTTGAGTGTGGTGGCGGGCTGGTTGGGTGTCGCTCCAGTGGACGTCATCACTTTCACCCACTGATACGATTCGATACTCCCGCCGTTCCATTTTCTCAATCCTTTTCATCCACATTACCGGCACAATAGAGAGATGATTTGATGGAGAAGAGTGGTCAGACTGAACAAGGCAAGCGGCCCATCCCGAAACATGACGGGTTTCGGCATCTCAAGGGCTTTCAGGTGGCGCAACTGCGCGACGATGTTACGTTGCGGTTCTGCGGCCAGTACATCGTCCGGGGCAGCCGCACCCTGTGGTCCAAGAGGCACACATCATGAACCCAAACCAGTCATTTATGCTTTATACCGCGCCGGATGGAGCGGTGAAGGTGGAAGTCTATTTCCAGGACGAAACGGTCTGGCTGACTCAAAAGGCGCTGGCGGAGCTGTTTGGGGTGCAAATCCCGGCAATTGCCAAGCATCTGAAAAATATATTTGAGTCAGGCGAACTCTCCCGCGAGGCAACTGTTTCCAAAATGGAAATAGTTCGTTTGGAAGGTCAGCGTGAGGTGGCTCGTGGCATTGAGTATTACAATCTCGATGCCATTATTGCGGTTGGCTATCGGGTGAACAGTTATCAGGCGACCCAGTTTCGCATCTGGGCGACCAAGACCCTGCGGGAGTTTATCGTCAAGGGGTTTGTGCTGGACGATGAACGACTGAAGCAGGGGAACCGCCTGTTTGGCAGAGACTATTTTGATGAACTGCTGGAGCGGATTCGCGACATCCGCGCCAGTGAGCGGCGCTTTTACCAGAAGATTACCGACATTTATGCGCTGTCGGCGGATTACGATCCGAATGCTCCTGCGACCAAAGAGTTCTTTGCCACCGTGCAGAACAAACTCCACTGGGCGATTACCGGGCAAACGGCGGCGGGATGATTGGATGGCGAAGATTGGTCAGACTGAACCAGGCGAGCCGCTCATCCCGAAGCATGGCGGATTTCGGCATCTCAAGAGCTTCCAGGTGGCGCAACTGGTCTATGATGTCACGGTGCGGTTTTGCGACAAATACATTGACCGGCGCAGCCGCACCCATGATCAGATGGTGCAGGCGGCGCGCTCCGGTGTGCAAAACATCGCGGAGGGGAGCGTGGCCAGCGGCACGTCCAAGAAGATGGAGCTGAAACTGACCAATGTGGCCAGAGCAAGTTTGGCGGAGCTACGCCTGGACTACGAGGATTTTCTCCGTCAGCGCGGCCTCAAGCTCTGGCCGCCAACTGACCGCCGCCGCCAGGCGCTGGTGGCGCGGTGCTGCGCCACCGCCAGCGAGGTGGCGGCGTGGGTGGTGCAGACGGCCAGAAATGGGAATAATGGACAGGATGGACACAATGGACATGGAGCGCCGTCCATGAAGTCCATGCAGTCCATAAGGTCCATCCTCTTCCCCGAAATCTCGGCCAATGCCGCTCATGTTTTAATCGGGGTGGCCATGGCGCTGCTGGATCGTCAGATACAGGCACTGGCGGCGGCTTTTGCAAACGAGGGCGGTTTTACCGAGCGGCTTTATCAGACGCGGCAGTCGAACCGGTCGGTGCGGAGGAAGGAGCCAAATTAGGGGGCGGTGTCGGAGCCGGAGCGGAGGTCGCGGATTTTGGTGGCGAAGCGGGCGGGGAGGTCGGGGGCGGGGGCGAGACGGGGAGACAACCGGCGACTGCCGGATTGCGTGATTTTTGCGGTTTTGGGCGCAATTTTCATGTTTTCGGGCAGTTTTGGGCGTGTTTTTGACATTTTCGGGGCGAAAAATGGTGATTTTCGGGGCAGTTTTGGGTGGGTTTGGTGAAAATGGGCCAATGGGGGAGCGGCGAGGGCACGGTGGCGGTTATGTTGTTGACTCTGAGTGTGGACAACCGGATGCTCTGGTGTTGGAAGGATTGAGTGTAGCAGAATGAGGTGTCGTATGAAGTCTTGGCGCGTGGGTTTGATTTTGGGTGTGGCGATGGGTTGGTTGGGTGTGTCGGGGGCGAAGGGGGAGGCGGTTCGGGGGGACATTAATGGATGGGTGTCGGCGCCGTGGATGGAGACGGGGCTGGCGTTTGCGGGGGATACGGTTTTTTCGGTGACGCTGACGAGTACGACGACGAGGGCGTCGTCGGGGATGAAGTTTGATCAGTCGGGGGATTGGACGCGGCAGTGGGGGACGGGGGCGTTGTCAACGAATGCGGTGGTGAACAGCACGATTGGGCAGGCGCATATCAATGATGGGGGGAATAATCCGCAGAATCTGACGTTTGCGGAGACGAGCGGGATGAAGTACACCTTTCGTTTGGCGGGGGAGAATACTTGGTGGCATCGGCCGTATGTGATTCAGGCGACGACGAATTTGCCGGTGGGGGTGGGGTCGGTGACGGATGACAGCGAGTCGGCGGGCACGGGGGATGTGACGGTGACGGCGGTGTTGTCGGCGGCGCCGAGCGGCGAGCGGGTGTTTGTGCGGTATTCGACGGATGGGTTTGCGTCGAGCGCGTTTGCGGAGGGGTCGGTGGCGGGTGCGACGGCGACGGCGGTGATACCGGGGATGCCGAGCGGGAAGACGGTGGTGTATTATGTGCTGACGAGTGCCATGCCGTCGGCGCGGGTGATGGCCGACCCGGATTTGTGCACGCTGCGGGCGAATGTGAATGGGGGGGCGAATTATTCTTATCAGGTGGGCGATCCGGTGCCGGTGTTCGGGGAGTGCTGGCATGAGCCGGGGTCGGTGGTGCAGGGGACGGCGGATGTGCCGATGCGGAATCCGGTGGAGCCGTCGGCGGGGGATGGTGTGTTTGTGTATGCGGGGAATTATCAGGCGGACTCGGGCGGGGGCAACATGACGAACGGGGTGGTGTGGTATCGCAAGGGGGTGTCGGGCGCGTGGAGTTCGACGAATATGAGCTTTAACAATGAGGTACGGAACAACGAGAATACGGGGTGGATCAAGAACTGGATTGCGGGGCTGCCGACGGCGACTTTTGCGGAGGGGGATGAGTTGCAGTATGTGGTGGCGGCGGGGTATGACAACCGCGACGCGACATTTTTGGGGACGAGCAATCAGGTGCATTCGGTGCCGTTTGCCACGCTGGCTGAGGCGCAGGGGAAGGCGTTTTCGGTGGCGTTTGGCGCGGCGCCGGAGCCGGTGATGGGGAATTGCTGGCATTTTCCGACGAACGAGGTGCCGTGGGCGAGTGATACGATGCGGATACCGCTGGAGCCTGCGCCGAAGAAGGATACCTGGATTTATGTGGGGAATTATCAGGGCGACGCGGATATGACGGGCGGCGCGGTGATTTGGCGGGTGGGGGCGGATGCGTGGGCGACGAATGCGCTGGCGTATGCGCAGGGGGTGGGCGATGACGCGTATTGGAGCGCGATGATTTCGTCGAACGCGGTGGGGGTGGGGGATGTGCTGGAGTATTTTGTGCGGGTGGATTATGCGAACGGGGGGGCGGATACGACATTTATTGGCACGGCGGACCAGATGGATAATGTGCTGGCGGCGGATGAGGGATCGGCGGCGGCGCAGGCGTTTGCGGTGACGGGTGCGGCGGATTTGGGGAATGCGTGGCATGTGCCGGGCAACTCGGAGCCTGCGGGCGCGTTTATGCGGAATCCGCGTTTTCCGTATGCGAATCTGGGGGTGACGATTTACAACGGCAACCAGTTCCAGGGGGAGGGCGAGACGGGGGATCAGAGCGGCGGCGTGCTGCATTACCGGCAGGCGGGGAGCGGGAGCTGGGCGACGGCGGCGATGGCGTTTGATTCGGCGTCGGCGAACAACAAGTATTGGAGCGGGACGATACCGGCGGGGACCTTTGCGAAGGAGTCGGCGGTCGAGTATGTGCTGGAGGTGAACTACAGCGACCGGGACACGACCTTTTTGGGGCGGTCGGGGGATGGCGCGGCGAGCGAGGCGTTTGCGACGCTGGCGGCGGCGCAGGCGAGGCCGTTTGACTTCACTTTTGGGGGCGATCCGGGCACGGAGCCGGGCTATTTGTGGCACGGCGGGAACACGGTCAAGCTGTCGAGCGACACGCTGCAAGTGTGGGTGAAGATTGGCTACAAGAACGGGGACGATGTGTGGGCGGATCACGCGGAGGTGCGGTACAAGGTGGGCACGGCGAGTCCGGCGGCGAAGACGCAGGGCGTGAAGTCGCGGCCGGGCGGGAGGGGCATCAAGGCGGCGGATCCGTCGCTGACGCAGGTGGCGGCGATGAGCTTCAGCCACGAGGAGATGGACCCGAGCGAGAACGGTCATGCGATGTGGTGGGTGGCGACGATTACGGAGCCGGGGCTGGCGGCGGCGCCGAATGCGGCGTTGATTTATCAGATTGCGGCATGGAAGTCGGCGGCGGCGGGCGGCAACGGCGTGGAGCGGCTGGCGGAGTATCGGGTGGACAGCGTGGTGGACACCTTTGAGTATCGGATGGCGGCGGAGGGGGCGAACGCGCTGCGGGTGAACGGGGTGAACGCGGATTATACGACGACGAAGTTTTTCATTGACGAGGGCAAGGGGGAGACGGCGCATTTGCGCGTGGAGTATGTGCCGCCTGCGGGGGCGACGAAGGTGCAGGTGTTCTCGAATGTGGGCCGGCGCGATTTCTGGGATGCGGACTTGGACGGCAACGGCGTGGCGGATGCGATTCGTCCGCCGAGCGGCGATTTGGTGACGACTACGAGCGAGGGCTATTTCCACGCGTATGACATGGCGTGGGATGCGGGTGCGGGCGCGTATGTATGGGAGACGGATGTGGCGCAGTGCGGGGCGTACCGGCTGACGGCGCGGCATCAGATGCCGGGTGAGCCGGCGTGGCGGTATTATTCGGAGACGGGCAGCGGGATTCGCGACCACGCGGTGGTGGTTTCGCCGCGCAAGGTGCTGGATCAGAACATGTACGAGCTGAACGCGCTGACAGTGAAGGCGACGGCGGCGACCAAGGAGGGGCGGTCAACGTTTGCGAGCCTGATTGAGACGAGCGAGCCGAACCGGGGGACCTTCAACGAATTTGGCATAGAGTATCTCAACAAGCTGCAGGCGAACTGTCTGTGGTTCCAGCCGGTGCATCCGGCGTCGAAGTTCGGGGTGGATGACGAGGAGATTCCGGGGAGTCCGTATGCGGAGCGCAACTATTTCCAGGTCAACCGCTGGTTCGGGCAGGGATTTAACACGGATAGCGCGCTGGAGGAGTTTCAGCAGTTTGTGGCGGCGTGCGACGCGGGGCGCAGCTCGCACATGAGCACGACGGAGGTGGGGACGATCAACATCATGCTGGACGGCGTGTTCAACCACACGAGCTGGGACGCGGTGTTTGGCGAGCGCGGCGAGCAGATGGGGATTGTGCCGGTTGGGGAGGGCGCGGAGACGGCGATCGGCAGTCTGCGTCCGGGCTGGTATGCGAATGTGGAGGATTACGGCGCGCCGGCTACCTTCTATCATGGCCCTGCTGGCGGTCAGCACGACATTGCGACGGCGCCGGACCGCAACGATTTTGGCAAATGGAATGACACTGCCGAGCTGTATTTCGGCAACTACGCGTGTTTGGTGCGGCATAATCCGGAAGACGCGGGCAAGCACCTCGATGAGGGCGACTGGTACGACTATGATTCGATGACGGCGCACACCGAGGAGCTGTGGGATTATCTGGGCGGCTATCCGGAATACTGGCTGGAGAAAACGGGGCACAGTCTGAGCAACCAGCCGGGGGTGCGCGACGCCAATGGCACGCTGCTGGACGATTACGGCATTGACGGTTTGCGCTGCGACTTCGCGCAGGGTCTGCCGCCACAATTCTGGGAGTACATCATCAACCGGACGCGTTCGCGCAACTGGAACTTCATGTTCATGGCGGAGTCGCTGGATGGCGGCGTGGTGAGTTACCGGTCGAACCGGCACTTTGACATTCTGAACGAAAACTTTGTTTTCCAGGTGACGGGCGCGGGCACGCCGGGCGAGATTCGCAACGCGCTGGAGGAGCGCCACCGCGCCTATTCGGGCGGGGCGGTGCTGCTCAATTTGACGAGCCACGACGAGACGCTGCCGTTCACCGATCCGTGGGTCACGGCGTCGCGGTTTGCGATGCTGTCGAGCGTCAAGGGCATCCCCATGCTCTTTTACGGGCAGGAGCAAGGGGCGATTCCGTGCACCACCGACAAATCCGGCTATCAAGCTGGGGATGGCACCCCCGGCCAGCCGTCGGAAGGTTTCGCCTGGTTCGAGCTGAACATGGGCAAGTGGACGCCACACTTCAAGATCAACAACCAGTTGCTGATTTGGGACAGTCCGCCGAGCGAGGATTGGTCGCGCGCGATGGCGCAGTGGCATGGGCAGGTTGGCTGGGCGCGGCTGGGCAGTCCGGCACTGCGCAGCGGCAATCAGTACTTTTTGGGGCGCAAACACGAGGGGACGTATGACAACAACCGCATTTTTGCCGTGGCGAAAGTGGAAGAGCCGGGCGCGGTGGCGGCGGGCAAGGACGCGGTGCTGGCGTTTTCGCTGTTTGTGAACATGGGCGATCACAGCGCCGCGAATGAGACGTATGATTTGCAGGCGTGCTGGGGTTTCCTGGGGCTGACCAACAGCGCCGAGGTTTATTACAATGTGCGGAACTTGGCGTCGTCGCAGCCCGGTGCATCGCTTTGGGCGACCCCCAAGAGCGGCGCGGAACTGTGGGACGAGGGCATTTGGGTCAGCTTTGATTCGGATCAAGGCGGGCGCAACATTTACGATGACGGCGCGATTGTGCAGTATCTGAAGATTACGCTGGCGGATGCCGTGCCGACCGAGACGCAGACCACGACGGTTCCGGTGCCGTATGCGTGGCTGGATGCCTATTATCCGGGCGAGCATAGCGCGGAGGAGTATGAAGGCCTTGCCAGCCAACTGGCGGCGAACGGCGTGCTGACCGTGTGGCAGGCGTTTGTGGCGGGGTTGGATCCTACCGATGCCGGGGCGTTGTTTGAGGTGACGGATATTGGCGACAGCGGTGGCGTGCTGATTACGGTGCCGACAGCGCCGGGCCGCGTCTATGCCATTGAATTCCTGGATGGTGATTTGACGCAAACACCGCAGGTTTGGCGACCGTTTGTGAAGAACGGTGTTTGGACCAACATGTACGGCGCGACCAGCCACGGGTTTCTCGACGACGGCACCGCCAACACCAGCGGCACCCCGGTCACGTCGCAGCGCAGCTATCGCATTTGGGTGAGCCTGCCGGAGTAGGGCAGGAAAGAGACCGCAGACTGGGGACAGGAGAGCCTGTCCGCAGATGACCTAGCGCGGAGGGAGTGAACGGGAGACCGGTGAAAAGGGGACGCCGTGTGACCATGACGCCATGACGTCGGTTTTTTGGGGGGAAGGAGTATTACGATTGTGAAGAATCGTAATACTGGGGGGGGGGCGGGAATGGCGTGATTGCGAGATTGCGAGATTGCGGGATTGGGCGATTGGGGGGGCCGAGGCGGCGCCGCTTTGCGGCGAGCATGGAGCATGGAAGCATGGGAGCAGGGCGCTGAGGCGCCTTGGCGATGGCGGTTTTGGCACAAATTTGACGTTTTCGAGGCGTTTGGGGCGTGTTTTTGACGTTTTTGGGGGCGTTTTGGGCGGGAACAGCCACACGGACGAGCATCCCGCATGGGCGGGACAGGCGGACGGACACGGACGGACATCCCGCATGGGCGGGACAGGCGGACATTTGGGACGCCGCTGCGCGGCGGAAACAGACGCAAACACGAGCGGTTTTGGGGTGCTGAAGCGCCTTGGCGCCGCGGCCACCAGCAGCTGCCGAAAAAGGCGGAAATGGCGAGAAATGGGCAGAAATGGGCGAAAATGGCGAAAAACTGTGCCAAAATGGGTTCTTCGTAATATTTTATGGTTTCTTCACCAAAACCACCGCCCGCCCTCCGCTCCGCTCCGACGAGCTTTGGGTGAGCCCATTCTCGCGGAGCGGAGGGCGGGGCAAGTCAAATGATCAAGCGGCGCAAGGGTTTTCTAAGAATTGATCCAGGTTGAGAATCTTTGAGGCGTGAACAGCAAAGGTTCTCATGGCTGGAAGGCTCAAACTCAAGGTTTCCATAAAATTCTACGAAGAGCCCCAAAATGCCGAAAACAGACGAAAATGAGCTGAAAATGGTCGTTTTTTGGTGTTTTTGGGCGGGAACAGCCACACGGACGAACATCCCGCATGGGCGGGACAGGCGGACGGACACGGACAGACATCCCGCATGGGCGGGACAGGCGGACATTTGGGACGCCGCTGCGCGGCGGGAAAAAGGGGCGGGGAGGGGAGTTGCGTGATTGCCGAAATGCGGGAATGGGTAGGAAACGTCGAAAAACAGCGCAAAAATGGGCAAAAGTGGGTGGAAATGCGGAAAAAGTGGAAAATGGCGTAATTTTTTTGGGATTTTGTCCTGTTTTGAGGGGTTGGCGGGGGGGGGCTGAGGCTTATCATTGTATGGGGTAAGGGGTTGCGGAGTGGCGGGGGATTTTCGCGTCGAGGGGGGTGAATCGGCTTGAGTTGGGGGTGGGCTTGGGCTATAAGATGGGACTAGACTTTTCCGAAGAAAACCTCGCTTGTGAAACCTCGATTTACCCATTTGCATTTGCATACCGAGTACAGCCTTTTGGATGGCTTGTGCGCGCTGGACCGGGGGAAGGATCATCGCAGTCCGCTGATGGAGCACGCGCAGAAGCAGGGTCATGTGGCGCTGGCGATGACGGACCACGGGAACCTGTTCGGGGCGGTGCCGTTTTACAAGCAGGCGCGGAAATACGGGCTGAAACCGGTGCTGGGGTGCGAGGTGTATGTGACGCCGGGGAATCACCGCGAGCGGGTGCTGGTGAATGGTCGGCAGGCGAATCACCTGGTGCTGCTGGCGGAGAATGACACCGGGTTCGCGAATTTGATGCATTTGGTGAGTTTGGCGCATTTGAACGGCTTTTTTTACAAGCCGCGGATTGATCGGGCGCTGCTGGCGGAGCATCATGAGGGGCTGATCGGGTTGTCGTCGTGCCTGAAGGGGGAGGTGCCGGAGGCGCTGATGGACGGGCTGGAGGAGAAGGCGCGGAAGCTGGCGGGGGAGTATGCCGAGATTTTGGGCAAGGATCGGTTTTATCTGGAGTTGCAGGATCACGGCATGAAGGAGCAGCAGCAGGTGAACCGCCGCATGGTGAAGCTGGCGGCGGACCTGGGCCTGCCGTTGGTGGCGACGAATGATGTGCATTATCTGGAGGCGGGCCACGCGCTGCCGCACGAGATGATGCTGTGCATGCAGACGCAGGCGAAGTGGAGCGACCCGAACCGGATGAAGTATGGGTCGGACCAGTTCTATTTAAAGAGCGAGGAGGAGATGCGGCAGCTTTTCGGGGAGCTGCCGGAGGCGCTGGAGAACACCTGGAAGATTGCAGAGCGGTGCAACGTGAGGCTGGAGCTGGGGGGGCAGCAGAATCCGCATTTTCCGAATTATCGGTGCCCGGAGGGGTTGTCGCACAAGGAGTATTTGACGCAGATTGCGGTGGAGGGGTTGCGCCGGCTGTATGGAATCGAGGACTGGCTGAAGCCGAAGGATGAGCACGAGAAGGTGGTGGCGCAGCGGCTGGCGCACGAGTTGGGGGTGATCGAGAAGACGGGGTTCCTGAATTATTTTCTGGTGGTGTGGGACTTTATCCACGCGGCGAAGCAGCGGGGGATTCCGGTGGGGCCGGGGCGCGGGTCGGGGGCGGGGAGTCTGGTGGCCTATGCGACGGGGATTACGGGGATTGATCCGCTGAAGTACGGGCTGATTTTCGAGCGGTTTTTGAACCCGGAACGGATCTCGCCGCCGGACTTTGACATTGATTTCTGCCAGGCGCGGCGGGGCGAGGTGATTGACTATGTGCGCCAGCGCTACGGGGAGGATAGCGTGGCCCAGATCGTTACCTATGGGACGCTGGGGGCCAAAACGCTGATCCGAGACATCGGGCGGGCGATGGAGATTCCCCTGCCGGAGTGCGACAAGCTGGCGAAGATGATTCCGGAGGTGGCGGGCACTACGCTGGAGTCGGCGACGAAGGAGAGCGTGGATTTCCGCGACGCGTGCCGGTCGAACAGTTGCTGCCAGGACATTATGCAGTTCGCGCCGCATCTGGAGGATATGCCCCGGCAGACGGGCACGCACGCGGCGGGGGTGGTGATTGCCGAGCGGCCGCTGATCGAGCTGATTCCGCTGACGAAGGACAAGGACGGCAACGTGATCTCGCAGTGGGAGGCGACCACCCTGGAAGAGGTGGGGCTGCTGAAGATGGACTTTCTGGGGCTGAAGACCCTGACGGTGGTGCGCGAGGCGTGCGACAATATCAAACTGACGCACGGGCTGGATTTGGATCCGGAGGCGTTTGCGCTGGACGACGCCAAGACGTTTGAGCTGCTGGCGCGCGGAGACACGGTGGGGGTGTTCCAGGTAGAGTCGGAGGGAATGCGCGATCTGCTGCGGCAGTTGCAGATCAACCGGATCGAGGAGCTGATCGCGATGATCGCGCTGTACCGGCCGGGGCCGATGAAGATGATTCCGGAGTTTATCGCGCGCAAGCACGGGCGGGTGGAGATTGAATATCCGCATCCGCTGCTGGAGGACATTCTCAAGGAGACCTACGGCATCATGGTCTATCAGGAGCAGGTGCAGCAGGCGGCGGGGGTGCTGGCGGGGTTTACGATGGGGCAGGGCGACATTCTGCGGCGGGCGATGGGCAAGAAGCAGGACCGGGAAATGGCCCAGCAGCGCAAGGCGTTCATCGAGGGCTGCGTGCGGCAGAAGACCTGCGACGAGGCCAAGGCGGCCAAGATTTTCGACCGGATCGCAGAGTTCGCGTCGTATGGCTTCAACAAGTCGCACTCGGCGGCCTATGGCATTTTGACGTTTCAGACGGCGTTTTTGAAGGCGAACTATCCGGTGGAGTTCATGGCGGCGATGCTGTCGTCGGAGATCGGCAACACGGACAAGCTGCCGGTGCTGGTGGCGGAGGCGCAGCGGATGGGGATCCGGGTGCGCCCGCCGGACGTGAACGAGAGCGGGCTACGCTTTACGCCGGTCAAGGATTCGATCCGCTATGGCCTGGCGGGGGTGAAGGGCGTGGGCTCCGGGGCGGTCGAGGCGATCCTCCGCGAGCGCGAGGACAACGGGCCGTTCAAGGGGATGGTGGATTTTTGCGAGCGGATGGACAGCGCCGACGCCAACCGGCGGGTGGTCGAGGCGCTGGTGAAGTGCGGGGCGTTTGACTACACCAAGCGGGCGCGGGGGCAACTGTTCGCGGGCATCGAGAGCGCGCTGGCCTATGCCGCGCCGAAGCGGAAGGACCGGGCGACGGGGCAGGCGTCGCTGTTTGACACGGTGAACAAGGAGGACGCGGCGGGGGCGCTGCTGACGGACGAAGATTTGCCGATGGGCGAGCCCTGGACCCAGCGGCAGATGCTGGCGTTCGAGAAGGAGCTGATCGGGTTTTATATTTCGGGGCACCCGCTGCTGGATTGCGCCTGGACGCGGGAGAAGTTCAACCAGTGCACGGCGGGGGAGTTCGCGGAGATGGCGCCTTATACGCGGGTGCGCATTGGCGGGCTGGTGGTGAACGCGCAGAAGCGCTACACGAAGCCGCGGGGGAACACGCCGCCGCGCGAGATGATGTCGTTTCAGTTGGACACGCTGGATGGCACGGTGTCGGCGGTGGCTTTTCCGGAGGCCTATGCCCAGTACGGCGAGCACCTGCAGCCGGACGCGGCGGTGATGCTGTGCGGCAGCGTGCGGCAGGACAACGGCGGCGGGGGCAACGCGCTGTGCGTGGATGAGATTTATCCGATGGAGAACGTGCCCGCCCTGTTCACGCGGGGCGCGAGTCTGCATGTGAACGTGGGCACGTGGACGGATGAACGCATGGCGCGGCTAAAAGAGATTCTCAAGCGGCATCCCGGCAAGACGCCCATCAACATTTGCCTGCTTTATCCGGACAACGCCAAGGTGTTTTTGCGGGTGGACAAGAAGTTGCGGGTGACGATGTCGGAGGTGTTCGTCAAGGAGTGCAAAGGCCTGATCGAGGACATCTATGTGCAGCCGATTGCGTCGGCGGGGCTGACGGAGCCGAAGGAGCCGGCCTGGAAGCGGCGGCGCAACGGCAATCCCCGTTAGCGCATTTCTCGGTTTTCTGTGGCCGGCCTCGGTGAGGCCGGGCGCGGTCAGCGAGGGAGTTGGGTGAGCGCCCACTCGTAGAGGGTGCGGGCGGCCTGGCCCTGCCAGCGCAGGCCTTCGAGGACGTGGCCGGCGGCTTCGGGGAAGCTCCACGAACTGACCGCCACCAGCGCGGCCGTCAATGAGAGGGCGTTGAGCGCGTAGATGAGGGCCAGCGAGAAGAGGCGTCCGTGTTCGCGGATGTCGGGTTGGCCGACGGTCAGGAAGCGGATGGTGAAGGTGAAGTGGAAGGACCAGGTCAGTCCGATCCAGAAGAGGAAGACGGGCGCGTAGGGCTGCACGACGGGGAAGAGCCAGGCCGACAGCACCCAGAGCAGGGCGACCCCGAAGGTGTAGAGCGGGAAGAAGTAGGGCGAGAGCGTGACCCAGGCGTTGTTGCGGGTGACGCGCACGCTGCCGCCGTAGGGCGTCACCCGGAGGCGCGACGCCCGCCCGCCGAACAGCACGCTCCAGAACGCGTGGGTCAGCTCGTGGCCGAGGATGTAGGTGCGCGTGAAGGGGGGCAGCAGGAGCCAGATGAGCGCCCAGATGGCAATGCCGGCCACGGTGGCAAAGGCCGGCAGCATGGGCAGGCGGGTGGGCGATTGCCCCAGAATGCACAGCGCCCGCCAGAGCGTCATGCTGAGCGCCACGCAAACCGGCAGGAGCGCGAGCCCGAAGACGAATTTGGCCAGACGCAACTTCATGGCGGCCATTCTACCCGGAATGTTGCCGGGGCCAAGCCCGACCCGTCAGTCAAGAGGGGCGCGGGCAACCTTCAAATGAGAGCATTTTCATCAATTCTGTAGTCGTTTTATCTACTGCATTGGGCTTGGCCGTCG
>LSQX01257875.1_pt1 | contig 19647 bp, 16 predicted proteins | sample 654561 | NCBI WGS metagenome assembly LSQX01 (sample SAMN04489861, study PRJNA283612) | anaerobic digester metagenome | isolation source: 4 biogas reactors fed with cattle manure at either 37C or 55C with and... | place: Denmark: Kongens Lyngby | collected 2014
TAACTGACGATCGGCTAAATTAGCCAGTTTCTGATCATGCGTGACGATAATAAAAGCAGTATTAAAATCTTGTCTAATTCTAACTAATAGGTCAAACATCGCAGCTGCAGTTTTACTATCAAGATTACCCGTCGGTTCATCTGCTAGAAGACACAAAGGCTTAGTTACTAAGGCACGAGCAAGTGCTACACGCTGTCTCTCACCACCAGAAAGCTGGCTAGGATTGTGAATCATGCGCTCAGCTAGCCCCACTTTTTCTAACACTTCTGCAGCTTGGGCACGTGCGTCTTTTCGTGGAACGCGACGAACAATCAATGGCATTGCCACATTATCCAAGGCCGAAAACTCAGGTAAAAGATGGTGGAATTGGTAAACAAAACCAAGCTTATGATTGCGAATATGACTACACTCTCTCTCGGAAAGGTTTAAGCTAGACTGCCCATCAATCAGCACCTCACCTGAGGTCGCTTCATCCAGCAACCCTAAAATATGCAATAACGTACTTTTACCGGAACCCGAGGCGCCGACAATAGCAAGCATCTCACCGAGGTCAACTGACATATTAACCCCACTTAGGATGTGTAAATCATCCGTACCATCGTGGTAAATCTTAGTAAGATCTCGGGCTACCACTACCTGCTGATTAGCTACCATCTTAGTCATGGCGTAGTACCTCCGCTGGCTGTAATCGTGATGCGCGAATACTTGGATAAAGCGTGGCTAATAAGGACAAAACTAAAGAAACAATAGCAACAATCACTATATCCTCAGGTACTGGCACAGAAGGTAACTGACTAATAAAGTAAATACTAGGATCTAAAAACTGTATGCCAAATAAGCCCTCAATCGCTGGAATAATCACGTCAATATTATAGGCAATTAGGCAACCAAAACCAACGCCTAAGATAGTACCTATAATGCCAATTAATGAGCCTTGGACTAAGAAAATCTTAGCGATTGAAAATGGGCTAACCCCGAGCGTACGTAAAATAGCGATATCTGAACGCTTATCTTTTACTGCCATCACTAATGAAGAAAGTAAATTAAAGGCCGCGACCGCAACGATGAGGCTCAAAATCAAAAACATCATGCGCTTCTCTGCCTTAACTGCCGCAAACCACGTGCGATTGTCCTGAGTCCAGTCCCTAACTAACAAACCGGGTGGCATAGAGACAACGAGCTGCTGCGCAACCTCCTGAGCATCCAGCATGTCCTCAATTCTCAGGCGAGCACCAGCTAATCCCTTATCTCTAAAGAGAGCTGCTGCATCGCCGACACTGACAAAGGCCATGGAAGAATCATACTCATAATGGTCTGAAGAAAAAATACCGGAGACAGTAAATTGACGCATTCTTGGCGAAAAGCCTGATGGATTAATTGAGCCCTGAGGCGCCATCAAAATCACTGTATCACCTACATAGGCACCCAGCATATTAGCTAAATAGCGACCTAGGACAATATTAAAACTACCCTTTTGTAAACTATCAAGATCGCCATAAATCATTTGCTCAGGCAATTCCGATACCTGATGCTCATTGACCGGGTCAATGCCGCGAATCTCAACTCCTCGCAATACATCATTGCGACTCAGCATAGCACTAGAGGAAACAAAGGCCGAAGCACCTGTAACACGCGGATTTTCTTGCGCTAAGTCAGCAACCTCCTGCCACCTTTGAAGACCTGTGACTGCGTCAGCATCCGCTTGAAATACCTGAATATGTGGAATAACTGATAACATACGGTCACGGACTTGTACCTGAAATCCATTCATCACTGACATGACAACGATTAGGGCCGCGACACCTAAGGCAATACCTGCCATTGAGCTACCTGCCACAAAGGAAACAAAGCCATCGCGACGCTTTCCTCTACCACGCGAACGTGTCAGACCGGCGTAGCGGATCCCGATCCAAAATTCATAAGGTGTTTTAAACACTTTAAACCTTTATACTGCGTTAACTATTACAATATTACGATGGAAATTATTATTACTGGCGCACTGCCACCCAAACGCGTTGCTGAGGCTCTAGCTAAAGAGATCCCTCAAGACTCAGCCTTTATTAAGCGATTACAACAGCACAAAGCTACCCGACACCAGTTGGATAGTGACCTTATCGGCTGCACGCCTGCCGAGTACTATCAGGTACAGCAACAAGAGTTTAGCCCCATCGCGGGCCAACGCTATGTTGATGCTCTGCCTGCCCTTGATTACCCCAAAGAAAAGCTAGATGATAATCACGGTATCTTTACCCTAGCACTGTGCAATATTCATGTAGACTTTCAAAGTACTCGCTTGTTCCCAAGCAGTCAGCTACAAATTACTAAAGAGCAAAGCTTAGCATTATTTGAAGCAGTCAAATATTTATTTGCCGAAAAAAAAATTAAATTAATCGCGATTAAATCTGACCATTGGGTACTGGGCCTACCACAATCTTTTGCTGGCAGTATAGCTTCATCCAGTATTTTATCTTACCGTGAACTTCACGACTATTGGCCAAAAGAAGATCATAATAAAGGCTTACGCCAATTGCTCAACGAAATTCAAATGCTTTGGCATAAGCTTCCAGTCAATCTTGAGCGCAAAGCCCAGGGCCTCAAAGAAATTAACAGCGCGTGGATCTATGGTGGCGCACATCCTAAGCAGATTCTACCCGAGCCCACCTACCCTTATGCTATTATTAGTACCCTTGAAAACTCCTATCGTAATGAGGACTGGGGACGTTGGTTGCAGTTACTACCGCAACTCGAAAAGGATATTCAAACAGTCCAAGGTAACGAGTTTCATCAAGCGCGAGCCGCAGCTATTGCCAAGGCTAACAATCCATTTTCAAGCCTCAAGCCAGGCGAAGACTCTGCTGAACCCGAAGCAAGTATCCTCTTCCGCGGAGAGTCACCAAGCTCCTCTAAAAAAACTAGCTTCTTATTGGCAGGTTTCGATCAGCTAATTAAACTAGAATCGCTCAGTTTTTGGGAGCGCACTGTTAATAATTTTAAAAACTCTACTGATTGGAAATCATGGTGGCATCAGTCATAATCAAGCACCGTCAGGCAAACCACGACGTATCTCAGCAGCTCGAAAACAGCGGCATACACCCCTTACTGGCACGTTTATTCTCAGCCAGAGGGGTAAAAAACACCGAGCAAACGGATTATCGCTGGGGCAAATTGATTCACCCTAAGCAACTAAACCAAAACGAGCAAGCCGCTATTTTATTGGCTGATGCCATTGAGCAGCATAAACGTTTATTAATTGTCGCTGATTATGACTGCGATGGTGCGACCGCATGTGCTGTGGCGATTTGTGGCCTTAGAGCAATGGGTGCTGATGTTGATTTTATGGTACCCAATCGATTTGAAACTGGCTACGGCTTATCACCAGAGGTCATTGACATCATCTTAGAACGTTCTGAGATCCATCCTGACCTGATTATTACAGTAGATAATGGCATTGCCAGTGTGACGGGTGTCGAATACGCTAGGCAACATGGTATTGAGGTGATTATTACCGACCATCACCTACCCGGCGATGAGTTACCCGACGCCTTAGCAATTGTTAACCCCAACCAAGTAGCGTGTGATTTTCCATCTAAAAACCTTGCTGGTGTGGGGGTCATCTACTATCTACTCATGGCGCTAAGAGCCGAGTTTAAACAGCGCGGTCGCTATAATGATGGCAACCAGCCACGGTTAGACACGCTGGCTGATTTAGTTGCCTTAGGTACAGTTGCTGATGTCGTTAAGCTCGATTCTAACAATCGGATTTTTGTCGCGCGCGGTCTTGAACGTATGCGTAAAGGCTTTATGCGCCCAGGTATCCGAGCCCTCTTTCAAGTGTCAGGTACTGATTTTAAGACTGCCAGCACCAGTGATTTGGGCTTTAGGATTGGCCCAAGAATTAATGCGGCCGGTCGTTTAGCCGACATGAGTCTTGGTATACGCTGCTTAATTACAGATGACGATAGCGAGGCTTTACAATTAGCAGAAGAACTAGACAAAATCAATCAGCGACGCCGCCACATTGAACATGAAATGAGCGAACAGGCACTAGAGTTCTTAGCTTTTGAAGAAGAGCAAAATCCGGAGCCATTAGCATCAATTTGTGTGTATGAGGACGATTGGCACCAAGGTGTAGTCGGCATCGTCGCTTCACGCCTTAAAGAAAAGTTCTGGCGACCCGTATTTGCCTTTGCTCCGGGTGATGACGGTGAGCTTAGAGGCTCTGGTCGTTCTGTGCCAGACGTACACTTGCGTGATGCCTTAGATTTGGTATCAAAACGTCATCCCGACTTAATTCTCAAGTTTGGTGGTCATGCCATGGCTGCAGGCTTAAGCCTCCGCAAAGATGGCTTGGAAGCTTTTAAAAGAGCTTTGCATGATGCGATTATAACAATGACGGGTAAGAGCAGTTTTGATTCCGTGATCGAAACTGATGGCTCTCTGCCGAGTACGCACGCAACACCACGTACTGCTTATTTACTAGATGAACAGGTATGGGGCGCTGGTTTTCCGCCGCCAACTTTTAGTGATGTATTTTTAATACGTTCTCAGCGTATCCTCAAGGATAAACACCTAAAATTACAGCTAGAAAAGGATCAGGTCGTTTATGATGCTATCTGGTTTAATCATAATGAACCACTTGCTGATATGGCGCGAATTGTTTACGAGCTTAAGATCAACGAATGGAATGGCCAAATCAATGTACAATTTTTAGTACGACACGCAGAACGCTTCGACCCAACACAAGAAAACTCATAAAAAATAAGCGATAAACTGATGATAAAAACTGTATTACTAGCCCTTATTGCTAGCTCGGTTCTGCTAACAGCATGCGCTCACCCTAACCCTCGTGGTGCCTTAGATGAAATGGTAGGTACGGTGGGCGGCGCATATCGAAATATCTCAATCTCTCCAACAAACTGAGATATTTCCTTCCCTGTTTTTTTACCCAAAAACACCTTCAAACCCTGTAAAATATAGGGTTTGAAGCATACTATATATTTTAAAATTAAAGGAATAATTCATGGAAGCCGAAAAACAAAATAGTTTGGCTGCTGAAATTGAAGATCTTATTGATCGCGAGGATGGCCTAAGGGGGTATCTTTGACTACGACAGTAAGTGGCATCGCTTACAAGTTGTAAATTTAGAGCTCGAAAATCCGGACCTCTGGAATGAGCCAGAGCAAGCACAAGCGATTAGCAAAGAGAAAAAAACTCTCGATGATGTGGTCTTGGTTTTAGATGAACTCAAAACCAATCTACAAGATAGCCAAGAGCTTCTTGAATTGATTATCGATGAAAATGACGAAGAAGCGTTTGCAGCACTAGAAGCGAGTATCGAGCAGTACACCAAAATCATTGAGGATTTTGAGTTTAGACGTATGTTCGCAAACCCAGCTGACCCGCTTAATTGCTTCTTAGATATACAAGCCGGTGCCGGTGGGACTGAAGCCCAAGATTGGGCCTCCATGCTATTGCGCCAATACCTAAGATATTGTGAGGACAAGGGCTTTAAAGCTGAGATTTTAGAGGAATCTGATGGCGATGTTGCTGGTATCAAATCTGCAACACTCAAAATCGAGGGCGAGTATGCCTATGGCTTTTTAAGAACTGAGTCTGGGGTGCATCGTTTAGTGCGCAAGAGCCCTTTCGATTCAGCCCAAGGACGCCATACCTCTTTTGCCAGCATTTACGTCTATCCAGAAATTGATGACTCCATTGAGGTAGAAGTCAATCCCGCTGATATCCGTGTTGATACATTCCGCGCTAGTGGCGCTGGTGGTCAGCACGTTAACAAAACCGACTCGGCGATTCGTATTACTCACCACCCTACGGGCATTGTGGTGCAATGTCAAAACGACAGATCACAGCACCGCAACAAAGCCGAAGCGATGTCCATGTTACGTTCTAAGCTCTACGAATATGAAATGCGTAAGCGCCAGAGTGAACTGCAAGCACAAGAGGATGCGAAAAGTGATGTAGGTTGGGGTAACCAAATCCGCTCCTACGTTTTAGACCAGAGCCGCATTAAAGACTTACGTACTGGCGTCGAGGTTTCAAATACACAAAAAGTACTGGATGGAGATTTAGATATCTTTATTGAGGCCAGTTTAAAGCAAGGAATTTAATTATGTCAGAAAAAGAAAATACATCAGTTGAGCAAACTGAAGCCACTATTGATGAGAACCATTTAATTGCAGAACGCCGCAGCAAATTAACTCAGATTCGCAGCAAGGGCCAAGCCTATCCTAACGATTTTGTGCCGGAAAACTTTGCGGCTGATTTACAGAGCACATATGGTGAATTAACTAAAGAGGTGTTAGACCCTCAAGAGAATCCAGCGAAAATTGCTGGCCGTATGATGCTAAAGCGTGTGATGGGTAAGGCGAGTTTTGCAACAATTCAAGATAGCACTGGTCGAATTCAAGTCTATTTAGACAAAAAAAATATTGGTGAGGATGTCTACGAAGAGTTCAAGCACATGGATATCGGCGATATCTTAGCCGTAGAAGGTCGCGTATTCAAAACTAATCGTGGTGAGCTTTCTATTCACGCCAAGTCCTTGCGTCTCCTTACTAAGTCTTTACGCCCTCTTCCTGATAAGTTTCACGGTTTATCCGACCAGGAAATGCGCTACCGTCAACGCTACGTTGATTTGATCATGAATGAGCAAACGCGCAACACCTTTCAGGTGCGCAGTAAAGCAATGACTGCTTTACGCAATATCATGAATGAGCATAGCTTCATGGAAGTGGAAACGCCAATGCTCCACCCAATTCCTGGTGGCGCTGCTGCTAAGCCATTTATTACTCACCACAATGCGCTTGATATGGATATGTACTTGCGTATTGCGCCTGAGCTATACTTAAAACGCCTAATCGTTGGTGGCTTTGATCGTGTCTACGAAATTAATAGAAGCTTCCGTAATGAGGGTGTTAGTCCACGCCACAACCCAGAGTTCACCATGATGGAGTTCTACGCGGCTTATCGTGAGTACACATGGGTTATGGAGTTTACTGAGCAAATTATTCGCCAGATTGCCGAGCGCACGCTAGGCACTCAAGTTATTCAATACCAAGGCAAAGAGCTTGATTTATCAAAGCCTTTCGATCGCTTGACTATTGTCGAGGCTATTTTAAAGTACGCGCCTGAGTATACTGAAGAGCAGCTTCAAGACGAGGCTTTTGTCCGCGAGCAACTCAGAAAGTTCCTTGGTTCTGAAGCTGATGGTCCTGTATTAGCTCGTGCTGGTCTAGGTGCCTTACAATTAGCACTATTTGAAGAAACAGCAGAAAGCCAATTATGGAACCCTACCTTCATCATCGATTATCCGGCTGAGGTTTCTCCACTATCCCGTGCATCTGATGCTAACCCTGAGATTACTGAACGTTTTGAGCTATTTATCACTGGCCGTGAAATGGCCAACGGCTTCTCAGAGTTAAATGATCCTGAAGACCAAGCCCAACGCTTCTTAGCGCAAGTTGAAGCTAAAGATGCTGGTGACGAGGAAGCCATGTTCTATGATGCTGATTATATCCGTGCACTAGAATATGGGATGGCTCCTACCGTTGGTTGCGGTATTGGGATTGACCGTCTCATGATGCTTCTAACTGATAGCGCGAGTATCCGCGACGTATTACTCTTCCCTCACCTACGTAAGGAAGAGGAAGTTAAGTAAGCTAGTTTTTAGCAACTAATACCTAAAAAATAAAACCGGTCTGCGAAGAGGATACTCCACAGACTGGTTTTTGATTTATTTGCTATTGCTATTAAGGTCTTAGCTTATAACCAGTTTTAAAAATAACGGTAACAATAATTACGCAAACCGCTAGTACCGCAAGGATAATTCCCATACTAACTAGATGATTAACATCGGAAACACCATAAAAGCTCCAACGGAAGCCACTCACTAAATACACCACCGGGTTTAATAACGCAATACTTTTCCAAATACCTGGCAGCATATCAATCGAGTAAAACGCACCACCTAAGAAAGTTAATGGTGTTAGGATCATCAAGGGAATAACTTGAAGCTTCTCAAAATTATCTGCCCATAAACCGATAATAAAACCAAACATGCTAAAACTGATGGTGGTTAATAATAAAAAAGCTATCATCCAGACAGGATGTTGAATCTCATAGTCCACAAACACTCTAGCGGTGATCAAAATCAAAATCGCCAGAATAAGGCTTTTACTAGCCGCAGCGCCTACATAACCGAGAATAATTTCAATTGCCGTCACGGGCGCCGACAAGATCTCATAAACAGACCCATTCCAACGCGGCATATAAATTCCAAATGAAGCATTACTGACACTCTGACCTAATAATGACATCATTAATAAGCCTGGCACAATAAATGCACCATAGCTGACATCAGAGATATCACCAATACGCGAACCCATCGCTGCACCAAACACGATAAAGTATAAAGATGTTGTGATGACCGGTGAAAAAATACTCTGCCAAAATGTCCGTAAAGCGCGAGCCATCTCGAAACGGTAAATCGCTTTAATTGCTAAAAAGTTCATTATTTTTTACTCCTCAGAGGCTACAGCGTTAGCTTCTTCTTTTACTGAATCAAGATTGGATAAAAGCGATACAAAAATCTCTTCAAGACTACTTTTTTGTGAGACTAAATCACGAATCTTGATACCTTTGACAGTTAAAATACCTAGCAACTCAGATAAACTATGACCATCCTCATCATCCTCAGCGGTTTTGCGGTAGCTATAAAGCAATGCTGCACCGTCATCAACCAACTCGACTGGATACTCTTGCAATACCTTAGGCAGCTCCTCTAATGGTTCGCTTAACTCAATACGTAACGACTTCTGACCTAGCTGCTGCATTAATTTGTCTTTTTCTTCGACCAAGATGATTTCACCGCCATTAATAATTGCGATGCGATCGGCCATATCTTCCGCCTCTTCAATATAGTGAGTCGTCAAAATCACTGTAAGCCCCTCTTCCTTAGAAAGGCGCTCAACCATGCGCCACAAGTCATGACGCAACTCAACATCAACCCCTGCGGTAGGTTCATCTAAAAACAAGATAGTGGGCTCATGAACCAAAGCTTTGGCAATTAAAACACGACGCTTCATCCCCCCGGATAAACTTAAAATCTTATTATTACGCTTATCCCATAAAGATAAATCTCTGAGCAATTGCTCAACAAACTCAGGATTAGGAGGTAAACCAAACAGACCACGACTAAATTTAACTGTATTGAGGACGGTTTCAAAAGACTCAGTCAGCAACTCTTGAGGCACGAGACCAATTTTTTGTCGTAACTGACGTTGATGCTTGATAGTATCCAATCCATCCATCATTACTCGACCACTACTAGCATTGACTAAGCCGGTAATAATACCAATCAGTGTGGTTTTTCCAGCGCCATTAGGGCCAAGTAAAGCTAAGATCTCTCCCCGATTTATCTCTAAATTAATTTTCTTTAAAGCAGTAAAGCCATTGTCATAGGACTTACTTACTCCCTCAATGGACATTACTACATCATGATTTTCAGCCATATTTCACTCTATTCTGCATAAAAAAGCCGAGTTGAGAGAATGCTCATAACTCGGCTTTGATTTTATCTTTTAAGCGCTTAGCACTATGCTAATCCATCGTATTTTATGAATTAGAGCTATCGCTATCTAAGAAACTCTTTAACTTGTCAGCACGACTTGGATGACGCAATTTACGTAAAGCCTTCGCTTCAATCTGACGAATACGCTCACGAGTTACATCGAACTGCTTACCAACCTCTTCAAGCGTCTGATCAGAACTTAAACCAATACCAAAGCGCATACGTAGTACCTTACCTTCACGCTCTGTTAAAGAGTTTAGTACCTCATCAAAAACTTCTTGCATAGACTTATAAGTGGAAGCTTCCTCAGGAGACATATTGCCAGTATCCTCAATGAAGTCACCTAAATGTGAATCATCATCATCACCTATCGGAGTCTCCATAGAAATAGGCTCCTTAGCAATTTTGAGAATCTTGCGAACTCTATCCTCTGTAATATCCATCTTGGCAGCAATTGTTGCTGGGTCAGGCTCTGCACCAGTTTCTTGTAAGATCTGACGAGTGATACGATTCATCTTGTTGATGGTCTCGATCATATGAACCGGGATACGAATTGTACGTGCTTGGTCGGCAATAGAACGAGTAATTGCCTGACGGATCCACCATGTCGCATAAGTTGAAAACTTATAGCCACGACGATATTCAAACTTATCAACCGCCTTCATCAAGCCAATATTACCCTCTTGTATCAGATCTAAGAACTGTAAACCACGGTTGGTATACTTCTTGGCGATAGAAATAACAAGACGTAAGTTTGCCTGAATCATCTCGCTCTTAGCTTTTTTAGCCTTGTTTTCGCCATTAACCATACGACGGTTAATCTCTTTAAGCTCCTGAACGGACATCAGAATTTCTTCTTCAATCTCAAGTATTTTCTTTTGGTCGTCTTGAATATCAGGAATAGCACGCTCAAGCGCCTCAGCATAACGCGGCTTCTTAGCTAATTGCTGATGTACCCAGTCAAGGTTTGTTTCATTACCATGGAAAGTCGAAATAAACTCAGCTCGTGGCATTTCAACACGTTCAACTACGGTTACTAAAATTGAACGCTCTAGATCACGAACGTTTTGCATCTTCTCGCGCAATCTATCGCATAAAGACTCAGTCATTTTAGCGGTAAAGCGGATGCCGACTAACTCCTCAAGCATGTTCGCTTGATTCTCGAGATAAACGTCTGAACGCTTACGCCCTGCTTCAACCTCTGCCTGCATTGTCTTGAAACATTGCTCGATCAAATCGAACTTTTCTAAGGTCTTAAGCTCAAGGTTCTCAATCTGCTTGCTACTCATAGCGCCAGTTTGCGCCTCTTCACCTTCAGCAGTAACACCTGAACCTGCGTAATCCTCACCATCATCATTGATTAGACCATCAATATAGTCATCAATTGTCGCCTCGCCATCACGCACCTTTTGGATGCCAGACAAGATCACTTCAATTGTTGATGGATAAGTAGCAATGGCCATAACCATATGCTTTAGGCCATCCTCAATGCGTTTGGCAATTTCAATCTCACCATCACGGTCTAACAAATTGATCTGGCCCATCTCACGCATATACATACGAACCGGATCAGTTGTGCGGCCGAAATCTGAATCAACAGTGGTTAATGCAACCTCTGCTTCATCCTCAACATCATCTTCGTCACTGATAGGGTTAGCATCGCTTAATAGTAAATCCTCTGCGCTTGGTGCTTGATCGTAGACCTTAATCCCCATCTCATCAAACGTACTGATGATACTATCCATCGCATCAGTGTCGACCAAGTCATCGGACATGGTGTCATTAATATCACTGAAAGTCAGGTAGCCTCGTTCCTTACCAAGCTTGATAAGCTGTCTTAAAAGAATACGACGTTCCTCAAGTCTCTGAGGAGAGTTCGATCGCGAGCTCCCTCCAGATTTGGAAGGTTTCGCTTTTTTAGCCGCTTTTGAAGCACGGGCCTTAGAGGCTGGAGCTGAACGACTATCCTCTAAATCTTCAACCTCATCATCAACGACATCTGCATCACCATAGTCGTCGAAATCGTTGTCGTTATCAAAGTCGTCCGAAATCTCGCCATCAAAATCGTCCTCAAAGTCATCTGAAACTGATTCTGAAGATTTTGGTGCAGCGCTATCTGCTGCAGCTTTTTTAGCTGCTGCCTTTTTAGCGGCTGTTTTTTTAGCAGTTGCCTTTTTCGCCGTAGCTTTTTTAGCTACAGTTTTTTTAGCCAGCGCTTTTTTAGAAGTAGCTCCCGCCACATCATCAGTTGACGCTTCTGTTACAACAGCTGCTTGAGAATTGCTAGCCTCATCAATAGACTTAGCTGCTGTTGAAGCTGATTTTTTGGCAACATCTTTATTTGTGCTGTCAGTGTTTTTAACCATGTAATGAGTACCCTGTCAACTTAAGTTACGGCGGTAAATTTAACCGAATATTATAGCATGAACCACTTAACTTTTTAAGAAATTATAGCGTGCAAGTACCGCCAAGTATCGCTTGCGCTCGTTATCATTTTCTATACCTGAACTTATTAATGTTCTTATCTCGGCCTCTAAGTTTTCCAGTTCAATTTTTTTAATCGCATCGTTCCACTCTTCCTCTGGATGAGGGAGTGTTTCGATAGTCGAGCTATCCTTACCTAACGAAATGAGCAACTGTTGAAGTGGACTTCCTTGTTCTGCTTGCTGAATAAGCGAACCTATATGACGTGCTCCGTTGACAAAGGCAAAGGCGATAAACTCAACCACAATGTCCATATGGGGATGCTGGCGCAGTATTTCAAGCTGCCTTTCACCAATCCTCTCAAGAATTTGTGGATAATTTGCTAATAAGCTTAACAACTGCCGAGCCAAAGGCACTGGCTGACGAATTGGTTCATTAGACTTTTTCTTTTTTTTATAAGAATCGCTAGACCGATAGCTTGTATCTCTACCGCCCTCAGAGCGGATATCAGCTTTGGAATATGAAGACTGATAATCTCCAGACTGAGGCCTAGCTGAAGGTACATTTGATGTATATGAGTCTTTAGCTGGCGTTGCAAAGCGATCTTTCTTATCCAGAAAACGGCCCAAAGCAACTCTAAACTCATCTGCAGTAAAACGCACCAGTCGCGCTAATTCATTTTCGATCTGAGTACGAATTGTCGTCTCTGGAATTTGCACAACTAAGGCCAACGCCTCCTTAAGGCAAGCGGCTCGACCCTCAGCTTCATTTAAATTAAACTCAACGGCAAGCGACTCAAGTAAAAAAGCAGATAAAGCCTGAGCCTCAGCAACTTTTTCTTCAAACTTTTTGACCCCAAAGCTCTGCACAAAAGAATCAGGATCATGCTCTTTCGGCAAAAACAAAAAGCGAAAAGAAACGTCATCCCGTAATAGTGGTAAAGCCGTATTTAAGGCCCGCCAAGCAGCCCTTTTCCCAGCCTTATCACCATCAAAACTAAATACAATTCTATTGCTAGCTTTTATAAGCTTAGCAATATGAGCAGCAGTCGTTGCGGTACCTAACGTAGCCACGGCATATTCAACACCATAACGTGCTAAAGAGACTACATCCATGTAGCCCTCAACAACTAATACCGTAGCAGCCTTTCGAATCCCTGTGCGATTTTCCCATAAACCATAAAGCTCACTACCCTTATGAAAAAGCTCAGTTTCAGGCGAGTTTAAATACTTAGGCTCACCCTTACCGATAATGCGCCCACCAAAGCCGATCAAGCGGCCACGTTGGTTGTAAATAGGGAAAGTAATGCGTTCACGAAAACGATCGTAGCGTAAACCTCGCTCATTTTGAACGACTAAACCCGCATCAATGAGAAGATCATTAGCATAATCCTCATACACTCGACGCAAATTTTGTCGCTCGCTACCGGTCCACCCCAAACCAAAACGCTGAGCAATCTCAGCATTTAATCCTCGCTGAAGAAGATACTCTTGAGCCAGAGGATACTGCTTAAGCTGCGATGAATAATAGTTTTGAGCCTGCTCTAAGGCCTCATGCAGCAAGTCATAGCGTGTTTTTTGCTCTTTAAGCCGAGCACGCTTTTCGAGACTGTAATTTGCTTGAGGAACCTGCATACCAACTGAGTCAGCCAAGGTCTTAACAGACTCTGGAAAACTCAATCCGACATGCTCCATGAGGAAGCTGATAGAAGTGCCGTGAGCCCCACAACCAAAGCAATGATAAAATTGCTTAGTGGCACTCACGGTAAAAGATGGCGATTTCTCTTGATGAAAAGGGCAAAGTCCCTGGAGATTTTGGCCACTTTTTTTTAATTGGACATACTTGCCGATGACATCAACAATATCAACTCGCGCAAGTAGCTCCTGGATAAACTCTTCAGGGATCAACTCAGAAAAGATTTATCTGAGAATTAGTACATGCGTGGAGGCAATTGCTGGCTACGGATGCGCTTGTAGTGGCGCTTAACAGCAGCAGCTTTTTTACGCTTACGCTCAGCAGTAGGCTTCTCGTAAAACTCGCGAGCGCGTAACTCGGTTAAAAGACCAGTTTTCTCAATACCGCGCTTGAAGCGGCGCAAAGCAACTTCAAACGGCTCATTATCTTTAATACGTACTTGTGGCATAGACAATCAACTAAAAAGGTTAAAATAAAAGTAAAATAGTAGCCCTATACTATAGAACAAAACTATAGAAAAGGCAAATAAAACAATAGTATTAGCGCACTTTATATCGCTTTAAAAGCTTTTAAGCGACACTTAGAGAGCAGATTTACCCTTGCGTATCCAAGACTCTAACTGATGAGGTCTGAGACTATCATAATCCTCAAAAGGTTGATGAATCCATGGATTGTTTGGTAAATATTCGCAATAATAATCAGGCTGAACTGTCGCATGACCCTTAAGCCATAGTACTGCAGAGCGCATTTCCTCAATAGCAGGAAACTCTTTAAGCAAGTGGTCAGACACTTTTCGGAAGGTTAGACCGGTATCAACCATATCATCCACTAAAAGTATGCGACCTTCCAAACTACCACGAGTAATGGTAATAAACTGAGCAATATCTAATTGCCCCTGGACTGTACCAGCCGCCTCACGATAACTACTAGTAGCAAGAATACCAAGAGGTACGTCGAAAATTCTCGACATGACGTCCCCTACCCTCACACCACCACGAGCTAAACAAACGATAGTGTCAAATTTATAATTAGACTCATAGACTTTAAGTGACAGCTCCTCGATAAGTCGATTGTATTGACTCCAACTTATCCATAGATCTGTATCAGTGTTTGGCGGGACGCTCATGTTGTACCTCTTAAATAAATAACGCTATATTATAACTCAAAAGGATTGTCTAACATAATGGTTTCTGAACGCTCAGGACCAGTAGAAATCATAGCTACCGGCACCTCACATAATTCACCGATACGAGCCACTAGATTACGAGCATTTTCCGGTAAGTCATCATAATTTTTGACGCCAGCGGTAATTTCGCTCCAACCTGGCAACATTTCAATAATAGGCTTTGCTTGCGCTACCTGATGTGCTCCGTACGGCAGAACATCAACACGTTCGCCATTTAGCTCATAGCCTACACACAAACCTACTTCCTCTAAGCCATCTAAAACGTCGAGTTTAGTTACACAAAGACCACTAATGCCATTAATGATTACTGAACGCTTTAGTGCGGCAGCATCAAACCAACCACAACGACGAGGACGACCAGTGACGGCACCAAATTCGTTACCCTGCTTAGCAAGATGTAAGCCAATCTCGTCTTCAAGCTCTGAAGGGAAAGGACCTGACCCTACTCGAGTACAATACGCTTTGGTGATACCAAGCACATAATGCAACTCTTGAGGACCGACACCAGAACCAGCTGACGCCTGACCAGATATACAATTACTACTAGTGACAAAAGGATAGGTGCCGTGATCAATATCTAATAACGCACCTTGAGCGCCTTCAAATAACAGGCTCTTGCCAGCCTTCTTAGCCTCATAAAGAAGGTAAGAAACATCAGCGACCATAGGACGCAGCAACTCAGCAAGCTGGAGACCTAACGCCTTCATCTCGTCAAAAGACACCGGCTCAGCATCCAAATAATCTTCTAAAATAGCGTTATGATAATCAAGAGCAGAACGCAATTTCTCTTCAAAGACCTCAGGAATAAATAAGTCTTGAACGCGTATGGCGCGACGAGCTACCTTGTCCTCATAAGCAGGACCAATACCACGACCAGTAGTACCGATTTTTTTATCACCTTGCTTGGCTTCGCGCGCCTGATCAATGGCGATATGATATGGCAAAATAAGTGGACAAGCTTCAGAAATTCTTAGGCGTGAACGTACATCGACGCCCGCTTTTTCTAGCTCTGCGATTTCAGACATTAGTGCTTCTGGAGAAAGCACTACGCCATTGCCGATATAGCAAATAGTATGCGGGTGCATAATGCCTGACGGAATCAGACGTAATACAGTTTTTACACCATTAATCCATAAAGTATGGCCAGCATTATGACCCCCCTGGAAACGTACAACACCATCAACTGACTCTGCTAACCAGTCAACAATCTTGCCCTTTCCCTCATCACCCCATTGGGTGCCTATCACTACAACGTTTTTGCTCATATTCTAGATAAAAAAAAAACTGAAACAATTCAAGTCTATCTTAATCGGCTCACTAGCGGGAGGTTAATTAACCCTGTGTAGCAATACTTTTTAAAAGCCATTGATTATTCTCAAGTACTAGCTCACGAGTGAAGACGTACTCTTCATTCACCTGCTCTGTATTGGGAAATAACTGAACGACAATATGACCTTGTTGACGTAACTGGTGAATTTGCGCTAAATGCTCAGCATCATCAGACCAATCTGTTTTAATAGCTTCATTAGGCTCAGGTGATGCCAGACCCTGGACTAATCGTCTTAAATTCAAACTAAAGCCAGTTGCTGGACGCTCTCTGCCGTAAGCTTGAGCCACCTTATCATAACGACCGCCACGCACTAAAGCATTGTGCCAGCCTTCTGCGTATAGTGCAAAGCTAATGCCGGTATGGTAGTCATAACCACTAATATCAGCCAAGTCCACACTAACAGAAGGGAAACGCTGTGCGATTAACTCCAACTCATCCAAAGCTGTTTGAATTTCTGGTAGTTTTGGTAGAACATCACGCGCTCTTTCAAGGGTATCAATCCCGCCGTATAAATTAGGCAAAACTAACAAAGCTTCTTGAATCTCTACAGGCACATCATCCAGCTCAGCTAAAAATGCTTTTATACTCGTAATCGCTTTTTCTTTGACAAGGCCATTGAGCTTGTCAACCTCTGCTTCTAAAGCAGGATGACTAGCGACTAAAGCGCGCATAATACCTGGGTGATTTAAGTCTAACTTAGCACCATGTACACCCGCTGTTTCTAACGTCTCATAGGCTAAACCGATAACTTGTAGATCAGCCTCAATTCCAGCATAGCCATATATCTCTGCACCAATCTGCACCAACTCACGATCACCGATCAAGTCATTAGGTACGGCATGAAAAACCACGCCACAGTAACACAAACGCGTTACACCAGAACGGTTTAATAAATGAGCATCAATACGCGATAGCTGTGGAGTAATATCAGGACGAATACCCATAGTACGGCCACTTAACTGATCAACAACCTTAGCTGTTTTTTTAGGTAAGTCAGCGCGTTGGCCTGCAAACAATGACTCAGTAAACTCCACTAACGGCGGTGCCACTAACTCAAAACCACTTTGTTGGTATAGGTCCAACAACTTACGACGCAACTCTTCTAAACCTCGCGCCTCTGCCGGTAAAATATCTGAAACAAATTCCGGTAATAACCAATTACTAGCACTCATAATTACTCCGCTAGCTCCTTTTTCGGATTAGCAAAATATTTGAAGAAACTAGAATCCGGTGAAACAACAATCATATCGTCTTTATCATTAAAAGAAGAACGGTAAGCATTTATACTGTTGTAGAAGCTGAAAAACTCAGGGTCTACAGAATAAACATCAGCGTAAATTTTAGTTGCAGTAGCATCTCCAGCACCTCGAATAGCCTGTGCTTCTGCTTCTGCCTGAGCTAAAACCTCAGCCACCTGGCGATCGGCTTCAGCACGAATTCGCTCACTCTCGGCAGCACCACTAGCTCGTAAGCTGTTAGCTTCCTGCTTACGTTCTGCTTGCATACGAGAATAAACAGAGTCAGAAACCTCTGCAGAGAACTCAATACGCTTCAATCTTACATCTACTACCTCGATTCCTAGCGGTGCAGCACGAGTAGAAATATTGGCAAGAATCTCTTGCATCACCACATCACGGTCAAAGGAAATTACTGCTCTCACTGTACGTACGTTAACAGCAGCGTTAAGCGCATCACGAATTTGTGCACCTAAACGGTCCTGCGCAGCCTGAGTAGAAGTACCAAAAGAAATGTAATATAGGCGAGGATCAGAAATACGCCATTTGACATACGAGTCGATAATTAAGTTCTTTTTCTCAGAGGTTTGAATACGCTCAGCATCTTTTGATTCAATCGATTGAATACGCTTATCTAGAAAGACAACGTTTTCAAGAGGTGATGGTAACTTAAACTTCAGACCAGGCTCAGTTATTGTTCGCTGCCATTCACCTAGCTTAAATACCAATGCGTAACTTCGTTCATTTACCATAAACACACTAGAGGAGACTATGATAAATGCAAGCCCTAGTAGAATTGCCCAAAAAACAGGTCTTTTCATAATAGTAATATCCTCACTAATTAAGGTCGAGCAGAATCTACACGATCACGGTTGAGCCCTCTGGCCCGAGGATCGTTAGAACCTGTAGTACTTGATGTTGTGGTACTGGTAGCTGCCGCAGTATTGCTATTAGCATGTTCAAATGAACTAGCCGAAGAATCTTGGCTCTGCGTTGCAGTAGTCTTAGGTGCCGACTGATTAGATGAGCGATTTAGCATGCTATCTAAAGGCATCAACATCAGAGGATTTTGTTGTTCAGAAGTATCGAGTAAAATCTTGGAGGTATTAGAGTAAATATCACCTAAGGTATCAATGTACATACGCTCACGAGTAATTTCCGGCGCTACAGCATACTCTGCTGCGACTTGCTTGAAGCGCTCAGTCTCACCAATCGCTTCGCCTACGATGCTCGCTCGGTAACCCTCAGCATTTTGTAGCATACGAGAGGCACGACCTTGAGCTTCTGGAATCACGCGACTAGCATAAGCCTGACCTTCGTTTTTCTGACGCTCATTATCCTGACCTGCCTTAATCGCATCCTCAAAGGCTGCTTGAACCTGCTCAGGCGGCTGTACGTTTTGAATCGCAACAGTAATTACCTCAATACCTGTATTGTAGCGGTCAAGAATAGACTGCATTAAACGCATAACGTCTTGTGCTGCCTGAGTACGACTTTCATAAAGAATGTTATTCATTGATTCTTTACCAACTACCTCACGCATCGCAGTCTCAGCTGCTTGACGCACAGACTCATCAGGGTCGGAAGTGGCAAATAAATAACTAGCGGCCGGACTTAGTGACTTACCAATATCAATACCGCCGCCATTTTCTACATCCATAATACCGGCCTTAATACGGTACTGGACGTCAAACTGTACATCAACGATGTTTTCATCCTCGGTAAGCATTAATGACTCTGCTAATACCTTATTGCGTGAATTGTCGCGATAACCTACAGAGAAAGCACGTACGTTAGAGATATCAACTGACTCTACAGTCTCAATAGGACCAGGTATATGCCACTGAAAACCCGGCATTACAGTGCGCTTATACTGACCAAATTGTGTAATGACTCCAACCTGCCCCTCACGAATAATGAAGAAGCCGCTGGCTAGCCATAACAACAGACCGACAATTAGCGCAAAAATAATTCCACGTCGAATAAACTTAGGCGACATCTGCATATTTGGCTTATTGCCGCCTTGATTTGGACCTCGCGGAGCACCACCACGATTTCCACCACCAAAAAGAGATTTAAACTTCTTTTCGACATCAGACCAAACTTGGTCTAAATCTGGCGGATTGTTAGAGTCTTGCTGGGGACGCTTAGGCTCCTCGGAGCCACCATCATTTTGAGGCTTTTTGCCCCA
>LSQX01072455.1_pt1 | contig 19645 bp, 23 predicted proteins | sample 654561 | NCBI WGS metagenome assembly LSQX01 (sample SAMN04489861, study PRJNA283612) | anaerobic digester metagenome | isolation source: 4 biogas reactors fed with cattle manure at either 37C or 55C with and... | place: Denmark: Kongens Lyngby | collected 2014
GAAACATCTTTGTAGGCTCCAGGCATTTCTTCTCCCAGTGTTCTCAGGCTGTCGGCCATAACAGTAATGCCCTTTGAAGAGAGTTCTTTCACCAGTTCCCTGCCGCATGTCCTCTTTAACGCTTCTTTTCTGCTGAGAAGCCGGCCTGCACCGTGACACGCTGAAGCAAATGTCTCTTTTTCCGCGCCTTCCGTACCCGTCAGAACATAACTGGAAGTGCCCATGCTCCCCGGGATGAGAACCGGAAGTCCATTAAAGGCCCTTGTCGCACCCTTTCTGTGGACGCAGAGTTTCCGTGCCTTTCCGTTTACCATGTGGGTTTCCATGTGTGCGAGATTGTGGCTCACGTCATAAACGGTATGAAGGGGTCTTCCCGGAAAGAATCGTATGAAAATGTTTCTGACGTCGTCAGTGATCTTTTGGCGGTTGGCCATAGCGAAATTCGCTGCCGCTTTCATGGCGCCGAGATAATCGCGTCCCTCTGGAGAGGAAATGGGAGCGCAGCAGAGTTGCCTGTCGGGGACGGATATCCGGTAGCGTTCCATGGCTCTTTTCATGACCTTGATGTAGTCGTCGCACACCTGGTGCCCCAGTCCGCGGCTTCCGCAGTGGATCATTACGGTGATGCATCCCTTTTTGATCCCCATGCGCAGTGCCTCTTCCTCGCTGAAAATCTCTTCCACCGCCTGTATCTCGATAAAGTGATTGCCTGAACCAAGTGTACCAACCTGCCTGAGCCCTCTCTCCACGGCGCGCTCCGAAACCGCGGAGGGAAGCGCACCTTCCAGGCACCCGTTCTCTTCGATCCGCTCCAGGTCATCCGCAATTCCACTTCCGGAGCGGACTATCCGGGCGGCTCCTTGCTCAAGAATTTTTTCGAGGTCTTTTTTCCTCATCCCTTCGCCTCCGCCCGGCCCGATCCCGCACGGGACTGATGAAAACAGGCATGCAAGTATTTTCTCTGAATGAGGCAGGAATTCGCCGACCGGGATTTCCGATCCAAGCATGCGTACGCCGCAGGAAATATCGTATCCGACGCCTCCCGGGGAAATGACCCCTTCCTCAGCGTCAAACGCTGCCACTCCTCCTATGGGGAACCCGTAACCCTGGTGAATATCCGGCATTGCAATACTATAGCCGGCAATACCCGGAAGGCAGGCCACGTTTGCGACCTGTGTGAGAGCATTCTCCCCCTCGAGCAGTGATTCAACGTATGTGTCGGCGAAGATCAGGCCCGGGACATTCATTCCTGGGACCGCCCCCTTATCCAGCAGCATCCTTACAGGATCGATACGCCTCAGAAAATTCCGCATACGCCGTCACCTCCGTCCTTTTTTACATATCCACGATCATCCTGAGATACGGTGCCGGGACGTTCTGAACCGCAAGGCCCGAATAGGTCGCCGCCTTGACTGGAAGAGCCCCTGTGCCACAGGGGGCTGCGAGGCCTTCGGCATACAGTGAAAGAGGAGACGTTCGCACCTTGACAACGGAGGGTACAAAGAAAAACAGGCGGGTTTCCGCGAGAAAAAGGATCTCGTTCAGCCAGGAAACAACGAGTTCTTCAAGGTCTGTTGCTTTTAGAGAAATGAATTCTGTTCCCAGTCCCTCTTCCTGCAGACTGGCCATGCTTTTTCCGGAGCAAAGAAACAGGAACGCCGCGGCACTTTCCGTGAAAAGTTCGTCAAGGGTATCCCCATGAGCCTCGAACCCTGAATCTGCTTCGTGGTCTATGATTTTCCAGGACATAGAGCCTCCGTTGCCTGCAGAATAATTTTCGCCTCATATTATACCCCCTGGGTGGATATTTCTCTGATCGTGATAAAAAAGAGAAGAAGTCTTGACTAATGTTAGATATCTAACTAAAATCATGCTCATGAATGAAAAAAACAGCATATTTTCGATTATTTACGAAATTCATGAATCCATTCAACGGATAATAGGAAAGCAGATTGGAAAATATGAAGATGGATGTCTTGTGCCGTCCCACGCAGAGTTGCTGTATATTCTCTCTTCTGGCCAGGGCATTACCATGGGGGAGCTTGCGAAAAAAGTCCATAAGACGAAGCCCACGGTCACTGTTCTTGTTGACAAACTGGAGCGCTGTGGTTTTGTGGAACGGCAAAAGTCCAGCAGGGACCACCGTGTATATCATATCCGCCTCACGGAGAAAGGCAGGACGTTGAAACCGTTTTTTGATTCTCTTTTTTCCGGCATTGAACACAAGTTTTTCGAGGGGTTTTCGGACGAAGACACAGAGGCGACTGAGCAAAGTCTTCTCCGCATTGCAGAAAATTTGAAGGAGGAAAAATAAATATGAAGGATTTTTTCACGGCGGTTAAAGACCGCAGGACATATTACTCAATATCGAAGGCAAGCCCCGTTTCAGACGAACGGATCCGGGAGATAGTAGAATTTGCAGTAAAGCATGTTCCCTCACCGTTCAATTGCCAGAGCGGGAGAGCCGTGCTTCTTCTGGGTCCATCCAGCGATGAGTTCTGGTCAATCGTAAAGGAGTCTCTGAGAAAGATCGTTCCAGCTGATAAGTTCGCTCCTACCGAAGAAAAAATTAACGGCTTCGGAGCGGGATACGGCACGGTCCTGTTCTTCGAGGACAAGGGGCCGATCAGGGAACTGCAGGAAAGATTCCCCACCTATGCCGAGCATTTCCCTGTCTGGTCCGACCATTCGTCGGGAATGCTTCAGTATATCGTCTGGACGGGACTGGAGTCGGAGGGGTTCGGCGCTTCGCTTCAGCACTATGCCCCGGTAGTTGAAGACGAAGTGCGGAAAAGATGGGACATCTCCGCCGACTGGAGGTTGATCGCCCAGATGCCCTTTGGCGTGCCTGTATCAGGGCCGGGAGAGAAAGAATTCCTTCCCCTCGAGGATCGGGTTCGGATCTACGAATAGCGACTATTGACCCAGGCCCCGCGCTTCTTTCGGCGCGGGGTTTTTTTAATTGAGAGAAACCGAAAAAAGAGGGATCCTAAATGTCACGAACTGAGAACCGGTGCCCGGCGAACGGTGCACTCCGATTGACTTGTATCCTCAGAGGAGCATAATGTCATCAAACAGTGACACCGAAGCGGAACGGAGGAGGTATATCATGGAACGGGGCAGCGAGGCGAGAAGCGTCGTCTTTCTGGGGTTAACTGTCAATTTTTTTCTGACAGGCCTGAAATATTCAGCAGGATTTCTGGGCAGGAGCAGTGCCATGATAGCGGACGCGACCCATTCCCTCTCGGATCTTCTTACAGATCTTGTCGTTTATTTCGGGCTTTCCGTTGCCGAAAAACCCCCTGATGCCCGCCATCCCTACGGCCATGGGAAAGTGGAGGCGGTTCTGGCAGCCATTTGCGGAATCTCACTGCTCCTTGCGGCCGGAGGGATCTTTTATTCAGGCGTAGCAACCATCTTCAGGATTCTGCGAGGGGCGGGGATCGATCGACCAGGTGTCTTTCCCCTTGCGGCCGCAGTGGTTTCACTCGGAATAAAGGAATGGCTTTTCCGGTACACTATTTCAAAGGGAAGACGCCTGGAGAGCAGCGCACTGATTGCCAAAGCCTGGGATCACCGCTCTGATGCACTTTCATCCCTTGGAACGCTGGTCGGAATAGGGGGGGCTTTTTTCGGCGGTGAAAAAATGAGGTTCCTCGATCCGCTTGCCGCTGTCACTGTAAGCGTTTTCATAGTCAGGGCGGCTCTTCCCATATTAAGGGACAGCCTTGACGAACTCATCGAATCCTCCCTGCCGGGCGAACTGGAAAAACAGCTTCAGTCCGACATAGTCTCTGTCCCCGGAGTGAACTCGTTTCATAAACTCAAAACGCGCCGCATAGGAAGTTCCATAGCAGTGGACGTTCACCTGCAGATGAACGGGAGCCTCTCTCTGACCGAGGCCCACGATATCTCCAGGAAAGTGGAGGAGGCCATCTGGAACCGTTTCGGCGATGAAGCCCAGATTTCTCTCCACATGGAACCCTCCCTTCCTGCCAGAGGAAGCTGAGTTTTACAATTCACCCTCTCCGTGCAAAAATAGAAAAGCAAAAAAAGGCTTTCATTCAATTTCCCAAACCGTAAAGGAGCGTTTTGAAATCCATGGAGACCCAATCCCCGAAAGGCCCTCATTTTATTGAACAGATCATAATGGATGACCTGAAAAACGGTGTCGTGAGCGAAATACGGACCCGTTTCCCTCCTGAACCGAACGGATACCTTCATATCGGTCACGCGAAATCCATCTGCCTGAACTTCGGCCTGGCGGAACAGTTCGGCGGTACCTGCAATCTGCGTTTCGACGATACGAACCCTGCAAAAGAGGAAACAGAATACGTCGAGTCCATCAAACGGGACGTTGAATGGCTCGGATTCAGGTGGCACGCCCTCTGCTTCGCTTCGGACTATTTCCGGCAGTTTTACGAGTGGGCGCTGGAACTTATCCGGGACGGAAAGGCGTACGTCGATGATCAGTCAGCGGATGAGATACGGGAGACCAGGGGTACGCTGACGGCACCCGGGAAGGAATCCCCTTACCGGAACAGGACGGTCGGAGAGAACCTGGATCTTTTTGACAGGATGAAGCGCGGAGAGTTCGAGGATGGTTTCTGTGTGCTCCGGGCAAAAATAGACATGGCCCATCCAAACCTGAACATGAGGGATCCGGTGCTTTACCGGATCCTGCACAGGGATCATTTTCGGACGGGCGGAAACTGGTGCATCTATCCCATGTACGACTTTGCCCACGGATACGAGGATGCCATTGAGGGCGTGACCCACTCGATTTGTACGCTCGAGTTCGAGGATCACAGGCCGCTTTACGAATGGTTCCTCGAAAATGTCTCTGTTCCCTGCAGACCGAGACAGTTTGAGTTCGCGCGCCTGAATCTCACCTACACCGTAATGAGCAAGCGGCTGCTGCTCACACTTGTGAACGAAAAAATCGTCAACGGCTGGGATGATCCCAGGATGCCGACCATAAGCGGTATCAGAAGGCGCGGGTACACCCCTTCGGCCATTCGGCGCTTCTGTTCCGAAATCGGAGTCTCCAAGTCCAACAGCATGGTGGACATTGAATTTCTCCAGTACGTCATCCGGGAGGAGCTGAACAGGGATGCCCGACGGGCCATGGCCGTCCTTGACCCGGTCAGGGTAGTAATAGAAAACTATCCCGAGGGAAAGACGGAAATGCTCGAGGCTGAGAACAACCCGGAGAAACAGGAAGACGGGAGCAGGGAAATTCCTTTTTCACGGGAAATATACATCGAACGGGACGATTTCATGGAAAATCCCCCGAAGAAATTTTTCCGGCTCTCTCCCGGCAGTGAAGTCCGCCTGAAACATGCCTACCTGGTCACATGCACAGGTGTGGTGAAAAATGATGAAGGAGAGATCATTGAGCTGCGCTGCACCTATGATCCCGAGAGCAGGGGAGGGGAAGCTCCGGACGGAAGAAGGGTCAAGGGGACCCTTCACTGGGTTTCCGTTCCCCATGCAGTAAAGGCGGAAGTTCGTCTGTACGACAATCTCTTTACGCTCAGGGACATGTCGGAGATGGAGGAGGGTAAAACGTTCAGGGATTACCTGGACCCTGATTCCATTCGGGTGCTGAAGAACTGTTTCGTCGAGCCCGGTCTTGCCTCTCCGGAACACTTGGAACGATTTCAGTTTCTGCGCCAGGGATATTTCTGCGCCGATCCAGGATCCGAGCCCGGAAAACCGGTATTTAACAGGACTGTCGCTCTAAAGGATACATGGGGAAAAATGCTCCGGAAAGAAAAAGCAGAATAGAAAAAAAGGGGCGCCGTCTGGGCGCCCTTTTTTTATCAGATCAGATAGATTTCCGTTCACCTCCCGTTATTATCCGGCGTTTCTCCCTGAACGATTTTTGCTTTAGGTATTCTGCTTTCACTTCCCCGGGGAAATCCCTCCTTATTTCCAAAAGCTGCGGGGCTTCCGTTTCGCCTCGGGAAAAGTACGGTATAGGGGGCCGAAAAGAAGTGTTAAAATGGAATATATTTTTGAAGTGTTTCGTACGCGGAATCTTCAACAGGCGCTGAAAGAGGAGGTTCGCCGGATATGATCGAAAATGATGAGTTTACCATACACCGCGGCAGCCGGGAGGAAGCGGAAGAAAAATGTTCTGAATGCGGTGCGGAGATCAGGGGGGGCCTGAGGTACTGTACATCCTGCGGTGCCCCCGTGTCAGAAGATGGTCATCCGCCGCTCCGTGAAGTCTCCCGGCAGGAAAATGAAGACAGTCGTCCTCTCCGTGAACCGGGGAGGAGGGTCCGGAGCAACGCCGACAAGGCTGAAAGAAGTTACCGTGAATTCAATGCCGTTGCCCGGCCGCGGAGGAGAAAAAACGAGCGCAGAAGCAGGCTTCCCGTTATTCTTTTACTTTTTGTCCTCGCAGCGGCTCTCGGGGGAGGCGTGTACAGTTTCATGAAGCAGTCGGAGGATATGCCGTGGGACAGTTCTGTTATCAGTAAACCGGAAAAACCCGTATCTTCCGCAGAAACAAACCTGCCCCCGGGGCAGGACCAAAATGCCGAGGCCGGAGGGACAGGGCCCCTGGTTTCGGAAGGGGAAGACGTTCCTGCGACGGATAATATTGGTATTTCCCAGGCCCCTGCGGATATTTCAAAAATCACCGGTCCCACGAGAGGGATCGTAATCGGATCGAGCGTAAACCTTCGAGGCTCTCACACCATCAAGAGCCCTGTCGTCGGCAAGGTTTCGGTGGGCAACAGGGTTGAGGTGACTGATTCCTGGCTGAGCGAAGACGGTGCGGAGGCAGTGGTGCTTTCCGATATCCAGGCGTCCTCTGAGGACGGGAAAAAGATCAGGATCCTGAAGGGAAAGGGAGTCACCCTTTCAGGGATCCCAGACGCTTCCGGAATGGTAAGGGTCACTCTCCCCGAGGATAAAAGCAAAACGGTGTATACGGTAGCGGCGAAATCCCTCAGCGACCCGCAGGCATGGCCCTGGTACAAGGTAAAGCCACAAAAAGGAAAAGAAGGGTGGATTTTCGGCAAATTCCTCACGGTTATTGATCCCCGGGACGAAACTCTTTCACCCGCATTCCTGGACGCTGCCCTGGCATCCTTCGGAACGACGAAGGGGCAGGCCGAGGCATTGCTTGGAAAGCCTGCGAAATCTTCCTCCAGAAAGGTAAAGACCCAGGGCGGCGAGGAAACCGAGACGACGCTTGCCTTCAGCGGACTGACCCTCGTGCTGTACGACGGTCCCGGAGGAAGCGGTGCCCGAAAGGCTGTCATCACTTCAGCAGCCCGACATGTGGAAGGAGGGCTTGCTGTGGGTATGGACAGGCGGAACGTTCTCTCCATACTAGGTCTTCCGAATGACGTCGACAGGGGTGACGAGATCTATCGTGCAGACAGGAATTCCGGGATCAGGATAAAGTATGAAAACTACCGGGTCAAATCGATAGTCCTCGGAGCGCTTAAGTGACAAACGGAATAAACATGGCCGTTCCGCCTGTTCCCGGCTCGGTCTTCTTCCCGGTATGCAGGGAAGATATGACGGAAAGGGGATGGGCGGAACTTGATTTTCTCCTTGTAAGCGGCGATGCCTATGTCGATCATCCAAGCTTTGGCCCTGCAGTGATCGCGAGAGTGCTTGAAAGCTGCGGATACAGGGTGGGGATACTCCCCCAGCCCGACTGGAGGACCAAGGACGCTTTTCTTGCCATGGGACGACCCCGGCTGGCTGTACTTGTGACTGCCGGCAACCTCGATTCAATGCTAAACAAGTTTACCGCGTCGAAGAAAAATCGAAGTGACGACAGCTATTCCCCTGGAGGAAAATCGGGACACCGCCCCGACCGTGCGACTATTGCCTACTGCAGCCGCGTGAAGGAATGCTGGAAGGATGTCCCGCTCGTCATCGGCGGCGTAGAGGCCAGCCTGAGGCGGTTCGCCCACTATGACTACTGGTCCGATGAGGTGAGGAGATCAGTTCTCTTCGACAGCCAGGCCGATATCCTCGTCTACGGCATGGGGGAGAAACAGATACGGGAAATTGCAGACCTGCTGGACAGGGGAGTGCCCGCAGGCAATATCAGGTCGGTCAGGGGGACAATGTACCGTGCGCCCTCACTTCCCGAGAAGATCCGCGTAATGGAAGTACCCTCTTTCGAAGAGGCTGCTGCCGACAGGGTGAAATTTGCCGAGGCCTTCAGGCTCCAGTATCTCGAACAGGATCCCTTTCACGGCAGAACCGTGGCCCAGCGTCACGGTACTGCCTGGGTGATTCAGAACCCTCCCCCTCTTCCTCTGTCGGAAAAAGAGATGGACGACGTGTACGGTCTTCCCTATACCAGGACGTACCATCCAATGTACGAGAAGGACGGCGGAGTGCCCGCTATAAAGGAGGTCCGTTTCAGCCTCGTGAGCCACAGGGGATGTTTCGGAAGCTGCTCTTTCTGCGCGATCCACAGCCACCAGGGACGGATAATCCAGGCCAGGAGCCACGATTCGCTCCTTTCCGAAGCACGGCTTCTCACGACGCTGCCGGATTTCAAGGGATATATCCATGATGTGGGTGGTCCCACAGCGAATTTTCGAATCCCTGCCTGCAGCGAACAGTTCGAAAGAGGTGCGTGCAGGAACAGGCAGTGCCTTTTCCCGTCACCCTGTCCGAAACTTCGCGCGGACCACAGGGATTATCTAGAGCTTCTTCGAAAACTCAGATCTCTCCCCGGAGTAAAGAAAGTGTTCATACGGTCCGGCATACGGTTCGACTATCTTCTCGCGGACAAAAAAACGCCTTTTCTTGAGGAACTCTGCGCCCATCACGTGAGCGGCCAGCTCAAGATCGCCCCCGAACATGTTTCTGCAGATGTTCTCCGAATTATGGGAAAACCGGGAAGGGAAGTCTATGAACGGTTTATGGAGGCCTTTCGAGTAATGAACACCAGGCTTGGGAAAAAACAGTATCTCGTTCCCTATTTCATCTCCTCCCATCCCGGGGCAGAGCTGAAGGATGCCGTGGAGCTCGCGGAGTTTCTTCGGGATATACGGTTCCAGCCCGAGCAGGTTCAGGATTTTGTCCCTGCCCCCGGCAGTCCTGCGACCTGCATCTACTGGACAGGTATCGATCCCATGACCGGAGAGCCCGTCCATGTACCGAAGAGCAGGGAAGAGAGAAAAATGCAGAGGGCGCTTCTTCAGTACCGTGAGCCCAAAAACAGGGAGACAGTGATCAGGGCTCTCGAAGCTGCCGGAAGAAGTGATCTCGTGGGAGAGGGGCCTCTCTGCCTTGTTCGGCCCCAGCACCGGCCGGAAAGAGGGAGATTGTCAGCGCCGATCCTCCCCGGCGGGAAGAAGACCGGCAGCCGATCTCAGAAGAGACGGACCGACCTCGGTAAGAAGGACCGCCGCAAGGATCAGCGCTGACCCCGCGGCCATCCGTGCCGTGAACACTTCGCCCATGAACAGTATCCCTGAAAGGGCGCCGAAGACGGACTCAAGGCTCAGGATGATGGCTGTATGGGTCGAGGGAGTAAACTTTTGCGCCACGTTCTGCACCGCGAAGGCAAAAATAGTGCAGAAAAGTACTGTAAAAGCGATGCTCCAGAGGCCCGAGCCTCCGCTGAATCCGGGCCATGTCTCGAACAGAAGAGCGAAGGGAAGGCTGAGCAGTCCCACCATGAAGATCTGGATGACTGCAAGGCAGACAGGGTCCTCATCAGCGGTAAAATGTTCAATGGCAAGGATATGGCTGGCGAAGAAAAACGCGCACAGCAGCGTGAGGGAATCCCCGGCGCCGATGCTGAGACCGTGCTGCAGCGTGAGAAGGGCCATCCCGGTGACGCAGATGATCGAAGCTGCAAAAGATATGAACCCGGGAAACTTTTTTTTCAGGGCCCACGACAGAAATGGCACGAGGACGACATAGGTTGCGGTGAGAAAGGCCTGCTTTCCCGGGGTGGTGTAATTCAGCCCAAGCGTCTGGGTCGCGAAGCCGAGAAAAAGAAAGAGCCCGATTATCACCCCGGCCCTGATTCCTGCACTGCTTATGGCAGCCATTCTCCTGCGGAAAATGGCTGCCATAAGCAGTGCAGCCGAACCGAAGCGGAGAACGAGCAGCCAGAACGTGGGGTAGCTGTCGAGGGCGTCTTTCATGGCGACGAATCCAATGCCCCAGAAGAGGGCGACCATGGCAAGGGCAATATCTGCGAGTACTGTTTTCATTCCTGAAGAAAGGTGCATTTCATTTCACTCCTGTTGTTTTCAAGTCTTGACAGAGTATACCATTTACCTCCCCTGGAATCCTCCGGACATGGGTGTAAAATATTTTTTTGTCCCGGTTGACATTTTGTGAGTATATTAACTTTTATTTACATTAAGTGGAACCGTAGTATAATGTATTCGATGTTTTTTCCCTCCGGGTTTTCCCGGTTTTCCAGGCAGAATCAATTCAAGACGGGAGGTGGAGCATGTGTTCATATTCGTAGTCTCCTTTTTGATGTACCTTCTTCTTGTGTGGTCGGGCGGGGGCATTCCCCTGATCGAGGTGCTGATCGCCTTGATCCTGGCCTCCGTCACGATGGCGGCCTTTCGCTCATGGCACAAGGGAAGGAAAATCAGTATGAGGGGACTCGACCCAAAACGGTGGTTCGGGTTTATTTACTACCTGTTCGGGCCATTTGCAGTCGGCCTGGCCAAGGCCAATATCGACGTGGCTGTTAGGGTGATAACCGGAAACATCCGCCCCGGCATCATAAAAGTCGACCCGGGGCTCACGTCCGACCTTGCCAAAACGATGCTGGCGGATTCGATAACCCTAACCCCGGGAACACTTACCGTAGACGTGGACGAGGAGGGTGCATTTTACATCCACTGGATCTATGTGGAGGATGAAAATCCTTCTGAGGAACAGGTTTACGGATCTTTTGGCCATTGGGCGAGGAGGTTGGCGGAGTGACAATACAGATTTTCCTGTTTGCGGCAGCGATCGTGGCCCTTTTGGCCATAGCTGCCCTGGGGCGTCTTGTGGCGGGTCCCACCATACCAGACAGGGCTGTCGCCCTCGACACTATGAATACCTACGTAGTGGGACTGATGATGCTTCTGGCGGCGGCCTACGATTCAGTGGTCATGGTTGACGTGGCCATTGTTTATGCGGCGCTTTCGTTCGTCGGGACCATGTTCATCGCCCGGTATATAGAAGGGGAGGTCTGAGCATGACGTTCCTGATCGTTGGGATCCTTATCCTGGTAGGGTTGTTTTTCAACACCCTCGGCGCTTTCTCCCTTTACAGGTTTCCTGATGTGTATACCAGGCTTCATGGAGCGACAAAGTGCACAACGTTCGGCACTCTTTTCACCATGTTTGCGGTGGTTGCCTACTCACTTTCGAAACTGATCGAAAAGGGCGAAGCCCGTTTCGGAGTCTTCATTATTCATGGTGCTGTGGCGACACTTGTTCTTTTAATAACCAACGCCACTGGCGCCCATGCCATCGCCCGGGCCGCTCACAGGAGCGGAATATTTCCTGCCAGGGCAGTGGTGGACAGGCTTGAGGAAAAAGAAGAAGCGAAAGGAGGGGTTTCCAGATGAATACCCTTCTGCACATGGCTGTTCTTGCACTTCTTGTTCTGGCGGCCTTCTTCGCTCTCTGGTTCAAGGACCTCGTGTCTTCTGTTATAGCCCTTGCCGTATTCAGCGTGATGACGGCACTCGAATTCTATATTCTCCAGGCACCGGACGTGGCCATCGCTGAAGCCGCAATAGGCGCAGGGCTCAGCACGACGATCTATATCATCGCCATCCGGGCGTGCGGCAAGATCAAGAAGAGCGACGGAGGTGACGGGAGATGAAAAAGACACTGTTTGTCGTCGCTGCAATTGTTCTCGGTGCCCTCGTGGTGGGCGCTGTTGACAATATTCACCCCTTCGGTGAACCGGGCACGGTGCCCATGGACGATTATTTCATCGCTAGCGCGCTCAGGGACCGCTCGTCGGAGAACGTGGTCACTTCCATCGTTTTTGATTACAGGGGTTTCGACACTATAGGAGAAGCGGCGGTTCTCTTTACAGCCCTTTGTTCAGTTACCGCCCTCTTCCGTGAAGGGAGGAAAAAACCGTGAGGCCGCTTTCAGTCGTTGTACGGACAGGCTGTGACATCTTCGCCTGGTTCCTGGTCATCTTCGGCGCCTCCATCATCATTCACGGCGATGTGACCCCCGGAGGAGGATTCCAGGGCGGAGCGGTGGTTGCGACCTTTATAAGCCTTCTTCTTGTTGCATATGGAGGAAAGAAGGTTTTGTCATGGGTCAGGCTGAATATTTTCAACTCCTTGCTCGTCTTCGGGCTAATGCTCTTCTTTCTGCTCGGAATCATGGGTTTCCCGAACTCCTTCTTTTACAACTTCCTTGCGATACCCCACGAAGTGGTCCAGGCATCGGGTCATGGAGTGATACCCCCGTCGGGAACAATTGCGCTCATGGATATTGCGGTCGGTATCGAAGTGGCGGGCGGCCTTTCGCTGATAGTGCTGTCCATGTTCAGAGGCATCCGGATTTTCCGTGAGGGGCCTATGGAGGAGGAATTGGGCCATGATCGGTAATGCTCCCTTTTTTGTGGTAGGAGTTCTTTTCCTCATGGGGCTCCTCGGGATTTTCATGACGAAGAACCTCATCAAGATCGCCATCGCGGTAAGCATTCTCGGGAGCTCAGTAAACATTTTTCTCGTTGCACTGGGGTACCGGACGGGAGGAACGATCCCGGTACACTTCCTCGCCGGTGAGGGGTCGACCATGGTCATGCCCACTCCCCAGGCGATGACCCTGACCGCGATCGTTATAGCACTTGCAACAACGGCACTGCTTCTGTCGCTTATCATGCTCGTCTGGCGCCATTACGGAACTATAGACGTCGACGAGATCCGGAGGTTGAGAGGATGAACTGGAACGAACATCTTCCCGCGCTGATCCTGATAATTCCTCTCTTCGGCGCATTTATCGCACCGGTATGCTCCCTTGGGGGGAAAACTGCCCGCAACATCCTGCTCGTGGCGATTTCGTTCCTGACACTTATTGTCGCGTTCATGCTCTGGCGCCACGTTCTCGCTAACGGTATCAGCTATTACGTCATGGGCGGTGACAAGTTCAATCTCTCGCTGCCATCAGGAATGGCCCTGCCGGTAAGGATAATCCTGGAAGTTGACGCCTTCAGCGCCTTTATGGCATTGTGCGGCGCCATCGTTTCCTTTGCGGGTGCATTGTTTTCCGTGAATTACATGAACAGATTCACCGGCATGGGGCGTTTTGTTTCCCTTTACTGCCTCCTCACCGCCGGGATGATCGGAATGATGGTGACAGGAGATATCTTCAACTTCTTCATTTTCATCGAGATCTCGTCAATAGCCTCCTTCGGTCTTATAGCCTTCTGGAGGGACAAGCCCACCGCCATCGAGGCGAGTTTCAAATACGCTCTGATCTCCCAGGTGGGCTCCATGTTCATTCTCATTGCTGCAGGTGCGCTCTACGGAAGATACAACATGCTGAACATGGCTGCCATCGGAAGTGTTCTGAAAATGGGGTCAATGGAAAAATTGGTGCTCGTCTTCCTCGTGGGATCCCTTGCAATGAAATGCGGAACGTTCCCCATGCACATGTGGCTTCCCGATGCATACGCAGAAGCTCCAACAGGTGTCACCTGCCTGCTCGTAGCGGTGAGCCAGGCTTCCCTGTACGGCCTGATGCGTGTGTGCTTCTCAATTTACGGCGCTACGATGGGAAGTTCCTTCATACCCTGGATGCTAATTGTCTTCGGACTGGCCTCCATGTTCTTCGGCGTCTCTATGGCCGTGGTCCAGCATGAGATAAAACGGCTCATGGGCTACCATTCCGTATCGCAGGTAGGCTACATGCTCCTTGGTCTCGGAGTCGGTCTTCTCGTACTGGATGATGCCAGGGCAATGGCGGACTACGGCTTTACCGCCATTAAAGGCGGAGTATTCCACATTTTCAACTACACCATGTACAAGGCGCTCCTCTTCCTTACCGCCGGAGCGATCTATTACGCCACCGGGAAAAAGGACCTCAACGAAATGGGCGGATTGGCAAGGAGGATGCCGTACACCACGTTCATGTTTGTCATAGCGGCGGCGGCGATCTCCGGCCTTCCTCCCTTCAACGGTTTTGTATCCAAGCTGCTGATCTACGAATCATCCTTCGCCGTGCATCCATTTCTCGCGGTCGTGGCCCTGGTGACCTCCGTCCTCACGCTGGCATCTTTCGTTAAGGTCTTCCAGACGGCTTTCCTCGGCCCCGAGAAAAGTTCACTGGCAAAAGTCCAGGAAGTACCGGCTGCCATGCTTATCGGAATGGTTGTGCTTACTGCAGCCATCCTTGGAGCAAGCCTCTTCCCGTCATGGACCCTTTCCACCCTCGTCGAGCCCGCGGCAAGGGCCCTCGTTGACCAGAGCGGATATATCGGCGCAATCCTGGGAGGTGGAATGTAATGTGGGGTAAGGTCTACACAGGGTTCGGATACTGGGACGCAAGCGCGTGGATCCTCTTCTTCTTTATCGCCGCGTTCTTCACCCTTTGGCTTCGCTCACAGGGGCGTTCGGACTATAAAAAGGGAACGGATCAGGATGAAATTTACTGGTCGGGCAACGAAGTCCCTGAAGACGGTGAGGATATTACAGTTCCCGCGTCTTCTGCGTACTGGGGATTCAGGAAAGCACTTGAGCCTTTCTATAAAGGCCTTCTTGGAATGCACACCGGGATCGCGACGGACATAGTCGGTTATTATGTCATTGCCGTTGCTTTTCTCGCCGTGTTCATCCTACTGGTTTAGGAGGGGATCCCGATGATGAAGCTGGAGAAATACCTTGAGATCCTGCCGAAATCGCTGTGGGTCACCACCTGCAATTCAGGCTCGTGCAACGGATGCGACATCGAGATCGTTGCGACGATCAGCCCGAGGTATGATATTGAGCGGTTGGGGATGAAACTCGTCGGTACGCCGCGGCATGCGGATGTACTCATCGTAACGGGCCCTGTTACGAAATACATGACGAACAGGCTCAGGAGGATCTACAACCAGATGCCCGACCCGAAGGCAGTAGTGGCTGTGGGCAACTGCGGGGCTTCCGGCGACGTGTTCTATAAATCCTATAATCTCGACGGCCCGATCGACCGCATCATTCCTGTGGATGTCTATGTCCACGGATGCCCCCCTCGTCCGGAGGCGATCATAGAAGGAGTCGCCAAGGCTGTTCTGAAGCTTGAACGGCTGAGAGAGGACCTAAAGAAAGCGGGTGAACAGCAGTCATGAGTTTTCCGAAGAAACCTGTGGATAACGTCAGGTCAGCGAAGACACCGGAAGAAGTCCTCTCCAGGATCCGTGAAGTTTTCGGCGATGCTGTATCTGCAGAGCTCAGGGAAAGAAAAGGCGGAAAGGAAGACCGGGTCGGATTTTACGATGCCTGGCTTTCCGTGCCGAAAGAGGAATTTCTTAACCTCGTCGATACGCTTGCGGAATTTGATTTTCCCCAGTTTCATGTGATCTCGGGAAATGACGACGGGGACGTGGTCACGCTCTACTACCACTTCACCCTTTTCCAGGTCGCGGGGCGGGGAAAACGTATCGGGGTCAATGTATCTGTTCCCGTGGATAAAAAAGATCTCGTCATGCCTTCGCTCTTTTCAAGGATTCCAGGAGTGGAGTACAGCGAGAGAGAAACCCGGGAAATGTTCGGCGTCGATTTCGACGGCCTTCCCAATAAGGCTCTTGTCTTCCTGCCAGAGAACTGGAACGAAAGCATAAAACCCTGGCGCAGGGATGAGGCCGGCCCTTCCGCCGGAGATGTGCGGGAGCTTTCTTAGGAGGATCATGTAAATGGAGAAAAAATACAAGGTTCCCATCGGTCCTGTACATGTCGGTCTGAAAGAGCCCATAACGGCGTGGCTTGACCTTGAGGGAGAAAAAATCGTCGGCGCCACCGTACGCCCCGGGGCTATACACAGGGGCATAGAGTTCATGGCCCGGGACCGCAATCCCATCCAGGTCATCTACCTCTCCGAACGGATCTGCGGCATCTGCTCTTTTGCCCACGTCGTCTGTTTCCTGCGCGCCGTGGAGGATGCCGCATCCATTCCTGTTCCGCCGAGAGCACAGTATATCCGGGCACTCGTTCTGGAACTCGAACGTCTTCACTCTCACATGCTGTGGGCTGGGGTCGCCTGCTACACCATAGGCTTCGACTCGGCTTTTCACCTCGGGATGGTCCTGAGAGAACGGGTCATGGACGTGCTGGAAGTGCTCTCAGGAAACAGGGTCAATTATGGAGTTGCAACAGTAGGCGGCGTCAGGTGGGATGTAACGGCGGAACTTTCGAAGACTGTAAAGGACATGGTCAAGTACTATAAGAGAGAGTTCTCTCCCTTTTACGATGTCGTTACTGCCGATCCCATCGCGAAGGCAAGGCTCCGGGACGTGGGTGTTCTTACCTACGAGGAAGCCATAGCACACAGCGCCGTCGGACCCACAGTAAGAGCCAGCGGTGTCCGGGCAGACCTCCGGGAGAGCTCTCCCTACGAAGCCTACGTGGATTTCGGTGTCAAGGCCGTGGTGCCGCAGGATTACTACGGAAAGGCCTACGGAGACGTGTTTGACCGTTTCCTTGTCAGGGTACACGAAGTCTACCAGTCCCTAGACATAATCGAAAAGGTCATGGAAGGTCTCCCTGAAGGGGACATCATGTGGGAGAAGAACCTCAACAAGGTCCTCGCCTACCTGAAAAAAGCGGAAGGGACAGGGATGTCTTCCATTGAAGCGCCGCGCGGAGATGATACCCATGTTGTCCACCTCGACGGAGGAGACGAAAATGTTACGTGGTGGAAAGTCCGTGCCCCCACTTACTCCAACGCTGTCTCATGGCCGCTTATGTTCAAGGACAATGAACTTGCTGACGCGCCGCTTATCATCAACAGCATCGACCCCTGCATTTCATGCATGGAGCGCATGCTTGTGACCGACGCATCAAGCGGGGACCAGAAAGTCGTGACCCGCACCGAACTCCTGGAAAAATGCAGGGAAAAAACAAGGAGGCTGATGCAGAATGATCGTAATTAGCCTTATCATGCGCCTCATAGCAGGAACCGCACTTATGCTCCTCGTCGCTGTCCTTGCACTTCTTTTCGACGGCGCCGACAGGATCGTGCACGCTCGGATGCAGCGCAGGCTCGGCCCGCCCCTCCTTCAGCCTTTTCTCGACCTGCTGAAACTGCTCGGCAAGGAGAACATCGTTCCCCGCAGGGCGGTGCCCTGGGCTTACAACGGTGCGCCATGGCTGGCTGTTGCCGCCATGCTTCTCGTTTTCCTCTATATACCCGTAGGATCGCTGCCACCTGTTCTGGGCAGTGAAGGAGACCTCATACTCGTCATCTATCTCCTCGGCCTTTCGGGTGTGGCCATGGCAGTTGGAGGATTCGCCAGCGGTAACCCCATTGCGAACGTAGGCGCCCAGCGTGAACTCATACTGATGATGAGCTATGAACTGCCCCTTGCGGTGGTGGTTGCAACCCTTGCCCACGTGGCGTACCGTACCGGAATGCCGGGAGAGCCGTTCAGCCTTGAGACCTTTGCGGGCATGTCTGTCTGGGGTGCGATGGGGAAGGTGGGATTCCTCGGGATACTTTGCCTTTTCCTTGCTCTTGTGCTGGTTGTCCCGGGAGAAACAGGCAAGGGACCCATGGATATACCCGAAGCGAAAACCGAGATTCTTGAAGGGCTGATCATCGAGTACTCCGGCACGAACCTGGCCATGTTCAAGATCACATTCGCCCTTCGGGCCACTGCAATGTCGGCGATCATCGTCGCACTGTTCCTTCCCTGGTCGCTCGGCGGAGCCCTCGGGCTGGGAAGCATATTCCTGTTTGCCTTAGACTTCTTCTGGTTCTGGGTGAAGGTCTTCGTGGTCCAGATCCTCTTCGTGACATTCATGAGGACGGCTTTCGGCAGGTTCAAGATATGGCAGGCGTCGGAATTCTACCTTATCAAGGTGGCGGGTCTTTCCATTGCGGGAATGATCCTTGCCTCCCTGGATCTAGTGATGTAGAAAGGGGGAGAGGAAATCATGCTGAACCGGATGGCGCTTCAACTGCTCCGGCAGATATACGAAAAAACATTTACCAACCCTTTCCCTGTTGCGTCCATGCCTGATTCGTTGTCAGACGCACTCAAGGCTGCGGAAGAGGGTAAAATCGACCTCAATCCCGCTGTACCCGTGGAGGATCGGTTTCGTGGAAGGCTGAACTACGACAAGTCGGCATGCATCGGATGCAAGCTTTGCATCAAAGTGTGCCCCGCCAATGCCACGGAGTATCTGCCCGATGAGAAAAAGATACAGATCCACAATGACCGTTGCTGTTTCTGCGCCCAGTGCACTGAAATCTGCCCGGTAAAATGTCTTACAATGTCGTCAGAGTACCTCATCTCATCCTACGACAGAAAGGCACAGATCACGACAGATACAGGAAAACCAGAGCCGAAGAAAGGTGCGGAAGGCGGGGCAGCCCCGAAGAAGAAAACCGTGTACCGCATCATGTCGGACAAGTGCATCGGATGCACAAAGTGTGCGCGGAACTGTCCGGTCAACTGCATCACCGGAAAGGTGAAGGAACCTCACGTTATCGATGAGTCGGCATGCGTCGGATGCGGAAAGTGCGCGGAAAACTGCCCAGTGAATGCAATCGAGGCAGTGGAGATAGACGGGTGAACCCCTGAGCGGAAAAAGGCACAGCAGACCGGGGTAAATATACCGGTGAAATGTCACAGATGAAAAAGCGGGGCCTTAGGGCCCCGCTTTTCTGGTGGACACTATTCCCTAAGCATTCACAAAACCGAAGAAGGCGAGCCGTTTCCTGGTCTCTTCCCGGCCCAGGTGTTCGGCTACCTCGAATATACCCGGGCTGACTTTCATCCCGGTAATGCCCATTCGGAGCGGCATGGCTATGTCCTTCATTTTTACCGATTCCCGTGCGCTCCATTCCCTTGTGAAATCTTCAAGAACTGATGCCTTCCATTCAGGAACGGCCAGGAGTTCCCCGTAAAATCTCCGAAGGAGTTCCTTGTGCTCTTCACTTACGTCAGAAGCATCGTAGCGTCCTTTTACCGTCTCGAAGGTCAGGAAATAATCCGAATACCCTGCTGCCTCTTTTGCTGTCTGTCCTCTGCCGGCGAGGACGACAAGGGACTGGGCGAGATACTCCCTCGAATGGCTGTCCACGGGAAGTCCCATTTCTCTCCAGAAGGGTTCAACGAGGTCCAGGCGGGTATAGGGATCGAGCCGCTTCAGATGCTCCTGGTTGATGAAGTTCAGCTTCTCCATATCGAAGACAGCCGCTCGCCGGGTTACTCGTGTTAGTTCAAAAAGTTCAGCTGCTTCATCCCGTGAGAAAATTTCGTTGTTTTCACCCGCCGACCATCCGAGAAGGGCAAGGAAGTTGAATACTGCGTCCGGCATGTATCCCATATCCCTGTATTCATAGACGCTTGTAGCCCCGTGGCGTTTTGAAAGCTTCTTCTTGTCTTTTCCCAGTATCATTGGCAGATGGGCAAAAACCGGGTATTCCCACCCGAGAGCGTCATATACAAGGAGCTGCTT
>LSQX01234300.1_pt1 | contig 19645 bp, 19 predicted proteins | sample 654561 | NCBI WGS metagenome assembly LSQX01 (sample SAMN04489861, study PRJNA283612) | anaerobic digester metagenome | isolation source: 4 biogas reactors fed with cattle manure at either 37C or 55C with and... | place: Denmark: Kongens Lyngby | collected 2014
TAACGCGGAATCATATCCTTAATAACCCTTGTAAGAACATGACCAATGTGCGGCATTCCGTTTGCCGTGGGCGGGCCGTCATAAAATGTAAATGTGGGACCGCCTTCTCTTATTTTCATACTTTTCTCAAAGATTTTGTTTTCTTCCCAAAAGCTGAGTATTTGCTTTTCGCGTTTTACAAAATCAAAATCTGATGATACCTTTTCGTACATAATATTTACCTCCGGAATAAAAATCCCCGTCCTATACAGGACGAAGAGTAAAAAATCCTGCTGTAAAGTATATCACGCGGGCATATCGTTGTCAATGAAAAGAAGGTAAAAGGGTTATTGATTTTTCAAAACAACTACTGTATAATACTAAAAGAAATTCACCGTGGGAGAGAAAGAGGGATTGAATGCCAAGATGCAATAAAGTCTTAGTTATAATAAATCCGCGTTCGGGCAGACTGCGAGTACGCTCACAGTTGTTTGATATTGCAAGCTGTTTTTCAGAAAACGGCTGTGAAACGACTGTATTTACAACAAGGGCAAAAGGAGATGCCGAAAGATACGCGGCAGCTATGGCAGACCGTTTTGACATTGTTGTTTGCCGCGGAGGTGACGGAACGCTTAATGAGGTAGTCAACGGTATTATGCGTGCGAAAGAGAAAAAGCCGATAGGATTTTTGCCGGCAGGCACTTCAAATGACTTTGCCCACACGCTCGGCATACCGGATGAAGGGAAAAAAGCGGTTTTGGCAATTGTAAACGACTCTCCCGTTTTGCACGATATAGGAATATTTAATAATGAAAGACATGTTAACTATACGGCATCGTTCGGTTTGTTTACAAAATCGTCATATTCAACTCCCCAACCGGCAAAAAATCTTTTAGGATACGGTGCTTATTTAAGCGTAGCCGTTAAAGAGCTGTCACAAATAAAGACGCATAGGCTTAAAGTCACTTGTGACGGCGAGGTTCATGAAGGGGATTATGTTTTCGGCTCTGTAACAAATGCGCTTGCCGTAGGAGGTTTTATTCACTATAAAAAAGAAGAGGTTGACTTTAATGACGGTATTTTCGAAATGGTTTTAGTAAAAAAGCCCGATAATATAAGACAGTGGTACGATGCGTTAAAAGGCGCCTACAAGGGTAATTTTGACGACCGTTTTGTAACATTAATAAGAGGCAGGGAATTTAAGTTTGAAAGCGACCAGGCAATTTCTTGGTCACTTGACGGCGAATACGGCGGGGAGCATAGACTTTCCACATTCAAAGTCATTCAAAGCGGCATAGAAATTATTAGAAAAGAATAAAAATTCAGCCGTTTATTGTACATATATCAGTATATTTTTAATTGAAAAAATTCTCGGATTGTGTTATTATGCAGTCGGAGGATTTTCATTTATGGACGAGATTACGATTAAAGGCTCAGTAGGAGAAGTTATATATAAAAATGCATCGGGCACTTATACTGTAATAGCATTAGAAACGGATACGGAGCTAATAACTGCCGTAGGCGCACTTCCTGATATTTATGAGGGGGAAATAATAAGTGCGCTCGGTGTGTATAAGCAGCACAGAACATATGGCAAGCAGTTTAGCATAAGCTCTTACAGCAGGGAGCTTCCGACTGACACGCACCAAATATACAAGTACCTTTCCTCAGGCGCCATTAAGGGTTTAGGCGCAAAACGAGCGCTTAGCATAATTGAAAAGTTTGGCGACGACACACTTGAGGTTATTGAAAACTATCCCGAAAAACTTTCATCAATAAAAGGTATATCATTTAAGCAAGCAGAAAAGATAGCAGAGAATTACAAAAAACAGTCAGATTTAAGAAACATAATACTGTGCCTTCAAAAATACAAAATAACGGCGCTCGAAAGCGCAAGGATTTATAAAAAGTTAGGCAATAACGCCGTTAATATTATAAAAGAAAATCCATATAGTCTTTGTTCGCTTGAAATCGGTATCGGCTTTGAGCGTGCAGAATCTATTGAAAGAATGCTTGAAGTTGCACTGCCGCAAAACCTCAGAATTGAGGAGGGCGTTTTATACACACTGCGGCACAACCTTTATGCTAACGGTCACACATGTATTCCGAGAAAAAAACTAATTAAAAGTGCGGCAGAATATTTGCGGACTGATAATGATGCTATTGATATTGCTATAGACAGCCTATCTGACACACTGAGAATTAAAAATGAAATGATAAATAGTGAGGAGTTTATGTTTTTACCCTCCTCATTTAGAGATGAGCTAAGTATAGCAAAAAGAATTATGGCTATTATGCACTTTCCGCCTGTCCGCTCAAACACATTAATTTCCGATATTGAAAAAATTGAGGAGACGGATGGGATTATTTACGGCGAGGAGCAAAAAGAGGCAATTATTACAGCCGTAAATAAAGGCTTACTCATTTTAACAGGAGGACCGGGAACGGGCAAAACGACAACACTAAGAGGTATATTGACGCTTTTTGAAAAACAGGGACTACATATAGAGCTTGCAGCGCCAACAGGCAGGGCGGCGCAGCGTATGAGTGAGGTTACAAACAGAGAGGCTAAAACAATTCACCGACTTTTAGAGGTGCAGTGGAATGAGGACGAAAAGCCTGTATTTACACGCAACATTCAAAACCCTTTAAGCTGTAACGCCGTTGTTCTTGACGAGCTTTCAATGGTGGATATATCGCTTTTTGCAGCATTTCTTGACGCTTTGCCCTTGGGTTGCCGATTAGTATTAGTAGGGGACTCCGACCAACTGCCGCCCGTCGGGGCCGGTAATGTGTTAAAGGATATTATTGTATCTGAAACGCTTCCTGTTATTAAACTCAACACGATATTCAGGCAAGCGTTGAAAAGTGATATCGTTAAAAACTCTCATATGATAATAAAAGGTGAAACACCGGAGTTTTCAAATGGCAAAAAATCTGACTTTTTTCACATTGAAACAGAGTTGCCGTTAATGTGCGCAGAAATGATAGCAGACCTTTACCACAGGCGGCTGCCTAACGCGTATGGGCTTGACGCTTTAACGGATATTCAGGTAATCTGCCCCTCGAAGAAAGGAGAGAGCGGTACAGCGTATATTAACGCTCTTTTACAAAATAAAGTTAATCCGAAATCAAAGCAAAAGGAAATTACAATTGGCAACATTGTTTTCAGAGAGAATGACAAGGTAATGCAAACGCGAAATAACTATACACTTGAATGGGTTAAAGGCAAGGAAAACGGTCAAGGCATTTTTAACGGTGACATTGGCATATTAAAAGAGATAAAAATAGCAGACGAGATTATGATTATTGACTTTGACGGCAGGATAACAGAGTACCCAACAGAGTATTTATATGAGCTTGAGCTTTCATATGCTATAACAATACATAAAAGCCAAGGCAGTGAGTTTAACGCCGTAATAATAGCCGCAACGGGCGTACCGTATCAGCTTTCATACAGAAATCTGCTTTATACTGCCGTAACAAGGGCAAAAGAGCTTTGTGTAACAGTTGGGACTAAAGAAACATTAAAGAAAATGATTGAAAACGATAAGAAAACAAGAAGATATTCAGCCTTAAAGCACTTTTTAACGGCGGAGAGCAAATATGAACAATCCATTGATTAAAGAGGGTATGTTGTCGCTTTTCTTTCCGAAACGCTGCCGCTTTTGCAACAATGTAATAGACTTTAGGCTATATGAGTGTAAAAAGTGTGCGGAGAGCATAGACAAAATAACGGGTGAGATATGCCTGCTTTGCGGATTTGTAAAAAAGGAGTGTTTTTGTTTAGGGCATAAGCATTATTATAAGGCAATTGCCGCGCCTTTTTATTATGAGGGCGCCGCGGGTAAAGCCATAAGGCGGCTAAAGCACACGAAAGATGAAAAAGCAGTAGAGTTGTTCGCAGAAGAAATGGCGCGTATATTTGATGAGAACTTTTCAAATCTTGCATATGACTTTATTACGAGCGTTCCGTTATCAAAAAAATCGTACAATAGCAGAGGATACAATCAAGCAGAGCTTTTAGCGAAAGAGTTTGCAAAAGAAGTAAAGCTTCCATATAAAGAAACTCTTATAAAATCATATGAAACCGAGGCGCAGCATACTCTTTCAAAAACGGAGCGGACGGGAAACTTAATCGGCATTTTTGAGCCGTTTATCGGCGATATATCAAAAGGCAAAAGAATTGTGTTAGTTGATGATGTTAAAACGACGGGAACAACACTGAACGAATGCGCAAAAACTCTTTTAATAGCGGGAGCAGAGGAAGTTATATGCATTTGCGCCGCAATTACTAAAAACGATAAAACGGGAAGCACAAACAGCAAAAAAACCAAAGCTATTACTAAATATATTTGATTTTGGGGGTAGATTTTATGGCTAAATATGAGCGCAGATTAACGGGCAATTTTCATGAAGTTTTATTAATGTGTGAGGAAGCAATAGTCAAAGGTAGCATCTCGGCAAGCTTTGAGGCGGGCAGTGATTTTAGAGTGGGAGAGGCAAGAGTCAGCGTGCGTGTATATGAAAGATTTAGCTACTTAGGCGGCAACAGAGTTAGCTTAAATATGACATTAGCGGGCGAGGGGAACGACTTGTATTTGTCTGCCATAACCTCAGGCGGGAGTCAAGCTATGTTTTTTAAGATAAATACAATAGGAGAGGAAAACTTTCTAAATGCTCTCAAAAAAGAAATTGAGCGTAAATTCCCTTATAGGTAATATCAGCATATAGTCAAACGGATAAAATCGTATCAAATTGTTAACAATTAACTCTTTTGTAAAGTGCTGAAGCTTTAATTCCATAAAAACAACGAAACTTTTAAAATACTCTTGACGGGAAAATAAATATATGCTATATTATCAAAGCGTCAAGTCGCTGGTGTAGCTCAGTTGGCAGAGCAGCTGATTTGTAATCAGCAGGTCGGGGGTTCAAGTCCGTCCACCAGCTCCAAAAAAATATGGGAGAGTACCCAAGTTGGCCAAAGGGGGCAGACTGTAAATCTGTTGTCAGTGACTTCAGTGGTTCGAATCCGCTCTCTCCCACCAGAAAAAAGCAGCCGAAAGGCTGTTTTTTCAATGAAATTTGCCCTTCGGGAATGTTTGATTTGCGTCACTGTAAAAAATGGTGCGATAACTGATGAAAACATTTATATGTTCGGCGGTGAAGGCGTTAAGCTATATCATCTGCGGCTTTCTTTATGTACTCGTCAAGCAAATTTCTTTGTTTTAAGTAATAAAGAACAGTATACCTGTCCCGTAAATCCAAAGCATCATAAACGCCTTTTAGAATTTTGTTTTTATCGGTTATCGGGTTTATAAAGTTGTTTTTATTGCAAAAGCTTTCAATCGCGTCAAAGCGATGAATAAATTGTGAAATAAGATTAACAAGAGCCTTGTCGTCACTTTCAAACATTAATATACGAAATATTGAACAAACGAGCCTTGCCGCCTGTAAAACCAAAAGTCCGTGCAATGTCAAACTATCACCTGAGCATATTTCCAGAAGCTCCCACGCATGCGCTATTATATGTTCTGAGCCGGATGCAGGGCGGGAGTTGCCTATAAACGCCATTCCAAGACCCGTTACCATAAATCCTTTCATTAATATATCTATACCGTGGTGATTTCTATTAAGTATCAGGTGCGCATTATTAAGACAATTATCTGTCGCCAATAATACATCTCCCGCTATTTTCTCGCAATAATATTCACCGTTAAAGGTATTTGATAATTGCCAGTCAAGAATACCTGTGTATTTCCCAAGCATATCTCCAATGCCTGCCATTAGCATTTCATAAGGGGCGTTGCCCATTATATCAAGGTCTGCCAAAACGAGTTTTGGGGTAGAGCATTGAATTGTAGCCTTACTGTTATCAAAAAGAATTGGGGAGCCTGCGGAAAAATAACCGTCCATAGACGGCGCCGTGCCAACAACACCGTAAGGTATCCCGAGCCTATACGATACAAGACGGCAACAATCATTTATAGTACCGGAGCCGACGGCTAAAATAAAGTCCGGCAGGGGGGAGAAAGCAAAAATATCTGATTTCGCCTTTGTATTATTGATATGTATTAAAATAGTGCCTATTGTTTTCGCGTCGGGCAATACCTCTCCTTTAAGTATGAGAGTATTAAAAAGAATATTTGAGTTCTTCAGTATTATTTCCGTTGATTTACCCGCAGCCTCATATGTGTTTTCATCTGCTACTATAAACACTTTTTTATATTTTTTTAATAAATCCGGAAGCTTAGTTAAAGCTTTGCTAAAAGATATAAATTCAACATCGGGCGCTTGATGTTGTTTCTTTTCGCAAGAACAGTTAATTGTTATCATATTATTACCTCAGCAGAAAATATTTAAGTTTAAGATATTCTTAATAAAATTGTAATTGCTTTTTTCTATTTTGACACTATAATTAATACTAAAGAGAGGGATGTGACTTTGACTAAGAAGAAAGCAAACAGAAGAAATATGAGTTTTCTAAGGATTATAATACCTTTTATCATTTTTCTTGTACTTATTACTGTAACGCTCAAAAAGTCCGGCGTTTTTGGCACAGAAAAGCCTTTAAATCAAACAGAGAAGACTACAACAACAGAAACAGCAAAGATAGAAGAAACGACTAATTGGAAACTTATACTTGTCAATAATAAAAACGCCGTGCCAAGCGATTGGAAAATCGAGCTTACTAATCTTAGAAACGACCATAAGGTGGACAGCAGGATTTATCCGGAGCTTCAAAAAATGTTTGATGATTGCCGTAAAGCAGGTTTTTCGCCTTTTATCAGAGAATCGTACAGGTCAAGTAAAGACCAGCAAAGGATTTTTGGTGAAAAGGTGTCGGCATATAAATCCCAAGGCTATAACAGTGAAACGGCGTATGATAAGGCATCTGAATATGCCGCTTTGCCGGGATACAGTGAGCATCAGTTAGGGCTTGCGGTAGATATTACCGCGGAAAATCCGACAATAAGCAACAATGAAAAAATCTGGATTTGGTTAAAAGATAACTGTGCAAATTACGGCTTTATTTTAAGATACCCCGTGGGTAAGGAAGATATAACGGGCATAGCATTTGAGCCGTGGCACTTTAGATATGTAGGTAAAGAAGCGGCCCTTGAGATTATGGAAAACGGGCTTTGTCTTGAGGAGTATATAGAGCAAATAAAAGAAGAGAGTTCTAAATCATAAAGAAAGCTAACAGAATACCGCAAATAAAACCGCCACTCCATCTACAATTATATAGGATTTCTATGACGGAATAAGTATACCATAGGTTTTATCGGATATCTATAATTTTAATAACAATAAAATTCATAACGGCAAGATTTATATCTTGCCGTTTACATATTTTATGAATATATACTGCCTTTTAAATAATAATAAAAATATAAAATAAAAGGAAGTGTATTATGGGATACTTCAATAATTACAGGCTCGTTGAAGAAGACGGCGAATATATACTTGAAATAATGCTTGGCAGGGATATGGAGGAATTCGCAAAAGAATTTCTTTCAGATGAAGCTGCCGAGTCTTCAGAATTAGAAAGTAAAGCGAAAGAGCTGATAAAAGAAAAATATGCAAATATTAAAGTAAAATCAATAAAATTTATTGTGGGAACAGCAGTTATAGCCATTATTCCATTATATGCCGGAAGCGTCACAGCACAAGCCGCAAACGCTCCGACGGCAAGTATCGCACAAACTGTAAAAAGCACTTCATTCTATGTAACGGCATCAAAGCTGAATGTAAGGAGAGGACCGTCTACCTCGTATTCGATTATTCACGCATTATGGAATGGGAACAGAGTTACAATAATCAGCGAGGCAGGCAATTGGTACAGAATAAGGCTGTCAGACGGCAGAATTGGCTTTGTCAGTAAGGATTATATAAGGTCTGACTATACTTCGAGCGGCACCGTAACGGCTTCACAACTTAATGTCAGGCAAGGACCGTCTACCTCTGAAATGATTTTCCATACACTTTGGAAAGGAAATAGGGTAAGCATTATCGGAGTTTCGAACGGGTGGTGCAGAATAAGACTTTCAGACGGCAGGATAGGCTGGGTAAGCGGTGAATATATAACAGAAGCGGGCAGCACTCAACAGCAAAAAATTGATAAGGTGGTGTCTTTATCAAAATCTTTAATAGGCACGCCGTATGTGTTCGGCGGCAAATCACCGGCTGACGGCGGATTTGACTGCTCCGGACTTACGGTATATGTATTCGGTCAAGTCGGCTATACGCTAAACAGAATTTCAACAGAGCAGGCTACACAAGGCGTGTATGTTTCAAGCGGCAACAAAAAAGCGGGTGACCTTGTGTTTTTTTCAATTAACGGCACCGGAAAGGTTGACCATGTCGGCATTTATATAGGAAATGGTCAGATGATACACAGTCCAAAGCCGGGAGATACCGTTAAAACGGTCAGCATAGATACTTCGTATTGGCAGCAGCGCTATATTTCCACACGCAGAATAATTTATTAAAAATGGTAAATTCGCTTGACAAATCCGTGTATTTATGATTATATATAACTATTCGGTAATCGTTACCGAATTGTAATCATTACAAGTGATGTACTCGTAAATTCATTACTTGTGTTAAAGGATAGATATAATGGGCACGGACTACGAAAGAGCATCTTCTGTTTTAGTGAAAAATGGCATTAAACCGTCACATCAACGAGTTATGATTTATTTTTATCTTGAATCAAACTTTATTCATCCTACTGCACTTCAAATCTATGAAGCTTTAAAAAAGACTATTCCCACGCTGTCAAAATCAACGGTTTACAGCACTTTAAAAGCTTTTTTGCACGCCAATATTGTAAGAGAGATTACGATTGAGGAAAATGAAATCAGGTATGAATTCAATGTGCATGACCATGGTCATTTCAGGTGTAACAGTTGCGGCAGGATTTTTGATTTTAAGATAAACATTGATTGTATAAGCGCTGATGAGCTTTCAGGATTTCTAATTGACGATAGAAATGTTTTCTACAAAGGCATTTGCAAAGATTGCCTTGAAAAACAAGCGTAAGCTTTATTTTGTTTAGTTGAGTGAACGCTCAATAAATATATTTGAAAGGAAGATACAAATGGCTGTTGAAAGACAAAAATTCTACATATGCAAACACTGTGGCAACATCATTAGTTACATCGAAAATTCAGGGGTGCCCGTAATATGCTGCGGTGAAGAAATGGCGGAGCTTAAAGCTGGAGTTTCTGACGGGGCGTATGAAAAGCATGTTCCGGATGTCAAGGTAGAGGGGAATAAAGTCAGCGTTCAGGTAGGCTCTACCCTTCACCCGATGGTACCGGAGCATTACATAAGCTGGATTTATATTCAGACTTCACAAGGCGGGCAACGCAAAATTCTTGACAAGACAGGGGAGCCTACGGCTGTTTTTATGCTTACGGACGACGATAAGCTTGAAATTGTGTATGAATACTGCAACCTTCACGGACTTTGGAAGGCAGAAGTATAATTTATGAAATAATACTAAGGAAAGGTGACAAGAATGAAAGAACTTAAAGGAACAAAAACAGAAGCTAATCTTTTAGAGGCTTTTTCCGGCGAAAGTCAGGCAAGAAATAAATATACCTATTATGCAAGCAAGGCGAAAAAAGACGGGTATGAGCAAATCGCCCAGTTTTTTCTTGAAACAGCAGAGAACGAAAAGGAGCATGCTAAGATTTGGTTTAAGCTTCTTTATAACGGTGTTCCTGACACCAAGGAAAATCTAAAAGATGCGGCGGCAGGCGAAAATTACGAGTGGGTAGATATGTATGCGGGCTTTGCTAAAGAGGCGCGCGAGGAAGGCTTTACAGAAATTGCGGAGCTTTTTGAAGGTGTTGCGGCTATTGAAAAACACCATGAGGAAAGATATTTAAAGCTTCTTGAAAATATTGAAGACGGTATCGTATTTTCAAGAGACGGTGAAAAGCTTTGGAAATGCAGAAACTGCGGTCATATTCACATTGGCAAACAGGCGCCTGATATGTGCCCTGTATGCGACCATCCGAAAGCCCATTTTGAGATATTAGCTGAAAACTATTAGCAGGAGGTATATTATGAAACAGTATGAATGCAATATCTGCGGATATGTTTACGACGAGGCACAAGGTGATGCCGGTAACGGCATAGCGGCAGGCACAAAATTTGCTGACCTTCCGGAAGATTGGGTTTGCCCAATTTGCGGAGCAAGCAAAGAGGATTTTTCAGAATTATAAACCTTGCAGCAATAAAGTTTACCGCCTTAAAACGATTAGCTTTTTCGTTTTAAGGCGGCTTTGTTTTTTGTTATTATAGCTAAATTGCCGTCATTTCCTTAAATAAACGAAGAAAAGTACGGTAATCTTCTTCTGAAACATCAGGCGGCGTCTGGTGGTCTACCGCAGGTATAAAACCACCGCTTTCTATTGCGGGAAGCAGTCTTAAGAACTCTTTTTTTATAGCCTCTTTCCCTTTGCTCATAACAGTTTTATCGTATCCTCCTATCATAAGCCACCGCGGATAGTTTTTTCTTATGCGGTTTACATCAACTCCCGCCATTCGCTCAAGCGGCAAGCAACCCTCAATTCCACAGCTTAGAAACCACGAAATAAGAGGCTCTACTTGACCGTCCGTATCAATAAATACTTTTGTGCCATGTCTTTTAATTAGCGGCACGATTTTATCATAAAAAGGCTTTATAAATTCATCATAAAGCTCTTTTGAGAGCATAGGACCGTTGTTATATGACATATCCTCCGCAAATGTCATAAAATCCGGAGAAAGTATACTGTATATCGTTTCAAGCGTTCTTTTATGAAAAGCCGTTAAATCTGAATTTATTTCAATAAGTAAATCGGGTTCGTCATAAAATGAATATAGATGATTTTCAATTCCAAGGAGCGTTCGGGGAAACCAAAAAAATCCCTCAAGCGTGTACCAAATAGCCGTTTCTCCACGAGTATGAGCCTCTTTTATTGATTTTAAGCAGTTTTCAAGGTCTTTTAACACTTTTTCGGGATACAGGTGCTTTTTTATTTCGTTATATTCTTTTTTCGTAGTTATAATAGGCGAGCCATAACTTTTAGCGGCAGGGCATTTAGGGGAGCGCGGGGAAATCCAAAACTGCTCGTGACAATCTAAACCGAAAAATCTGAATAATTCTTTGCTGTTAAAAGGACAATTCGGGTTAGCTTTTCTCCAATTATCAACAGTTTTATCCCAAAAGGATGCCCATTCTATCATAGGCATTCTTTCGGGCTTTTCAAAATTTAAGACAGCTAAAAAATTATCTCTGTTGCTCATAGTATCACCTTTACGGGCCAGAATAAATCGTTAAGAATATTTACGATTTATTTATACCATACCCAACAATATAATTCAATCGCTGATTGACTTTTCAAGTGCGTTATAGTAGACTTTTACATATTTAATAAAGAGGTGTTTATATTGGATTACCGTGAATTTTTAAAAAGCGCCGCTCATGTGAAACCGTCTCGCCGTCAGCTTCACACTTTAAGCGAAGTCAGCTTTTACGCGTTTATTCATTTCGGACCTAATACATATATGGACTATGAATGGGGTTACGGTGCAGAGGACCCTAAAATATTTAACCCCGAAAACCTTGACTGTGACGCGTGGGTTGAAGCTATAAAATCCGCCGGTATGAAAGGCGTTGTCATAACGGCAAAACACCATGATGGATTTTGCCTGTGGCAAACGAAATACACGGAGCATTCAATGAAAAACAGCCTCTATAAAAACGGTAAGGGCGATGTTGTAAAAGAGCTTTCAGATGCGTGTAAAAGAGGCGGAATTGAATTTGGATTTTACCTGTCGCCGTGGGACAGAAATTCAAAACTTTACGGTACTGACGAATATAATACATATTATAAAAATCAATTGACAGAGCTTTTAACCGGCTATGGCAAAATATTTCATGTCTGGTTTGACGGCGCTTGCGGCGAGGGTCCTAACGGCAAAAAACAAGTCTATGATTTTGACGGCTATATTGAACTGATACGAAAATACCAGCCTGATGCGACAATATTTCACGACGGCGGACCTGATATTCGTTGGTGCGGTAACGAGGCGGGTGTAGCAAGGCACGCGGAATGGGCAGTTGTTCCGAAAGAATTGTGTAAAAGAGCAAAGTCGCAAACAGAAGGCGCGCTTTTAGAGGGTGACTTGTCGCATATGTATAATTCCGATAGTGATATTGGCACACTTTCCAATATTATGTATTCAAAAGGGCTTGTTTTTTGCCCTGCAGAGGTTGATATGTCTATCCGTCAAGGTTGGTTTTATCATTCATATGACGAGCCGCATTCACTCGAAAGACTGTTTGATACATATATAAATTCAGTTGGAGGGAACGCCTCGTTTATACTAAATATACCGCCAATGCCGAGCGGCAGATTTGATGATAAAGATATTGCCCGGCTTAAAGAGCTTGGGGATAAAATAAAAGAAAGCTTTAGAGAAGACTTTACACTCGAAGACGGTGCAGCAATAGAGTATGAAAAGCTTTATGATACACAGTCTGCGTACACAGTAACACTGCCCGAAAAGAAAAAGATAAAATATATCGTGCTTGAAGAAGATATAAAGCATGGTCAAAGAGTGGAGTCTTTCGTAATTGGCAAGCGTGACGGTTTTGGAAATTGGCTTACTATTTACTCCGCTTTTACTATCGGAAATAAAAAGATTTGTCCGGTAAACATAAAAACAAACGAAATAAGGGTACACATTACAGCGTCAAGAGATGAAACATTGATGAAAAAGATATCTATTTATTAATTAAGCTTTAATATTATGAAATCAAAAAGAAATAAAACTATTATACTGTCGAACGAGCAGGAAAACGAATATATAAAGCGCTGCATTACTGAAAAAGAGCTTATAGATTTACCGTCTTTAATTGACAGCGTTATTTATGGCGATACATTCAGTGTTATGCCGAAGCTAAAAGAGGGTTTTGCAGACTTGCTAATAGCAGACCCCCCATACAATTTAGATAAGGACTTTGACGATAACAGTTTTAAAAGTAAAAGTGAAAGTGAATACAGAGAATATACTGAAAGCTGGCTCTTGCCTGCCTTGGCTCTCCTTAAAGATACTGCCTCTGTTTATGTTTGCTGTGACTATAAATCAAGCCTCATAATAGGAGATATTCTTTCACAGTATTTAATAATGAGAAACCGCATAACATGGCAAAGGGAAAAGGGCAGGGGCGCTAAGAAAAATTATAAAAACGCGATGGAGGATATTTGGTTTGCCACTGTTTCGGATGATTATACATTTAATCTTGACGCCGTAAAACTTAGAAGACGAGTTATAGCGCCGTATAAAGAGAACGGCAAGCCAAAGGATTGGCAAGAAACAAAGTCGGGGAAATTTAGGGATACCTGCCCCTCAAATTTTTGGGACGATATTTCCGTGCCATTTTGGTCAATGGCAGAAAATACAAGCCATCCAACCCAAAAGCCCGAAAAGCTTATAGCTAAGCTAATTTTAGCAAGCTCTAACAAAGGGGATATAGTTTTTGACCCGTTTTTAGGCTCAGGGACTTCAGCCGTTACCGCAAAGAAGTTAGACCGCCGCTTTGTTGGAATTGAAAAGAGCAAGAGGTACTGTGCGCTTTCACAGCATCGACTTATAAAGGCTAATGAAGATAAAAGAATTCAAGGCTATGAGGATAATGTGTTTTGGGAAAGAAATACACAAAAATAAGGGGCTGTTTTGCGACAGCCCCTTTTGCTTATTGTTTATCCTGCGGATATATGACGCCTATTTTCTTTCGTATTAGGTCCATTTGGCGTGTGATATATAGGGAATGAGAATGCGGCAGGAATGAGCTTTCCTTTTTGCCCTCTCTCAAACAATTACAAACCTCTGTTATCTGTTCTTCAAAGCCGTTGCCGTAAAAAGGCTTATCTATTTCATAGCTTTCCCCGTCATATATGTTTATTTCAAGCTTTTGCGGCGCATAAAACCTGTCTACATGGACAGAGCCTTTTTCACCGTATATATAGCCGCTATTTGGCTTTTTGACCGTCATTCCGGATGACAGCGAGGCTATACAGCCGTCCTCATATTTTATTAAAACACAGCAATGTTCATCTACTTTTGTTCTTTTGCCGACATCTGCTAAAGCCGTAATTTCCAAAACGGGTGACGGAGCGTACCAAGACGCAAAGTTTAAGGCATAAACGCCGACATCAAGAAGTGAGCCGCCGCCATACTCAGGCTTAAATGCGTGGTGGTCGGGCTCGTCAGTCATATCATAGCAAAAGTCACCCTCAATCGCGCGCACTTTGCCTATAAGCCCGCCTTTAATAAGCTTTATTAACTCAATTGTACCGGGTACTACTCTTGCCCACATAGCTTCCATAAGAAATGTATCATTTTCTTTGGCGCAAAGAATTAAGTCCTCAAGCTCTCCCCCGTTTACCGTTATCGGTTTTTCACATAAAACGGCTTTTTTGTTGTTTAACATAAGACGAGAAGCAGAAGCGTGAACGCCATGCGGCACAGCTATGTAGGCGGCATCAATATCATTTGATTTCGCCATATCCTCATATGAGCCAAAGCGTTTTTCAATCCCGAATTCATCGGCAAATGCGTTAGCTGTGTTAATGTCCCTTGACGCTACGCTCGTAAGCTCTGCTCCTTTTGTGTTTTTTGCGGCCTCTGCAAAACGGCGGGCAATTGAGCCTGTTCCGACGATGCCCCAACGAATAATCTTTTCCATATTTATTATCCTTTCTTTAATATTCAAGCTTTATGTCTTCTCTGTTAGGCAAACTTGGAAATGAACTGCATATAGAGTCCATATACCAGTATGCCACAGTAGAAATTTCGTCCTCTAACTGATAATATCTGCCGCCGCTTTGCCAACCGAGCGCTTGCTGTGTCACTTTAATGTCAGAATTGAAGAAAATAGCATCAGCAATATGCCAACGGTACAGCGAAAAGGATTGACCTATTCTATACGGGCTGTCAGGTATTTCGGCGCCGTCATTCGGATGATTTATTTTGGAAAGTCCCGAATAAGGAGTACAAAACGGCGTATATTTATCATTAACATCAAAGTTATATGAGCCTAAAAAATAGTCCTCCGTACCGGTACTGCAAATAGTGGGAAAATCAGTATCACCGTCAAGGTAAAACTTTGTTTCACCCTCGCCCCACCAACCTTCCCGCGCCGTTTTCCAATACATATATGTACCTACATATTGCCCCTTGCCTTTTACATTGTCAAGGATTGTATGAACAGAGCCTTGCTTGACTGCCTTGGTTTTTCTAAATTGGGCGTGGAAATATGCCGCGTCATCCGGTACATCGCAAAGCGTATAATTTATTTGGTAATAAACTGTAATATTATCATCAGTTATATTTTGGAGTGTTATTTTAGCGCCGCTTCTAAAAGGCATTTCCCAAAAACAGTTGTATGACCTATTAGGCGTTACCGTAACAGGCAGAGATATTAAAGGAGCATAGCTGTAATTATCGGAACAGGCGAAAAAGTCGTTATACGGAACTTCAACGCTCGGTATATCGCTATTATCCCAATACATTCGCAAAATCATACGGCGGTTTTTATAATCACTGTCTTTATGCGGTCTGCTGTCGGTAAACCATATATGCTTAATTGCGCCCTGCCCCTTAATATCAGCAAGCGTAAATGTTTCATCAGGCTCTATAACTATACTCGGAGAAACTTTCCAACCCTGACCTAATTCTCTTGCACAGAAAGCGCCCGTACCCTCAGTTGCTTTTCCCGCTTCTCCTTTTTCGCCCGTGAAATTTTCTGCACAAATAGAGCGTGATTTAGCGTCGCTTAGTCGCCAAATATTATGCATTCCTATACCAAGACCGTTTTGCATAGTGATGCCCCTTTCTTTCGCTGTGCTTTTATAATTATGTACTTTAAGGATACGATATGAAAACTTATGTGTCAATATATATTCCAAAACTCTTGCCAATTTTCCGTTTGCGTGGTATATTTTACTATGGTGATTTAATAGTGGCAAAAACAATTATGGTAGTCGGCAGCGCAAATACGGATATTGTAATTCGGCTTCCAAGGGAGCTGCATAAGGGCAGCTGCGTGTTAGCGGACTCACAAAGTGTATTCTCCGGAGGCAAGGGCTTAAACAGAGCCGTAGCGCTCAGCAGACTTTCTGAAAACTCTATTTTTTATTGCTGTATAGGCGAGGATGCTTTCGGTGATACGCTTTTAGAAACGCTTAAAAATGAGAATATTAATACATCAGGTGTTTTTAGAACGAGTGATGCGGGCAGCGGAGCGGCGTATGTTCTGCTTGATAAAGACGGTGACAACCGTATAGCCGTTTATATCGGAGCGAACGGATTTTTAAAAGATGAAAAGTTAGACAAAATAGTAAAATCTTTTGACAGGGCGTCCTTTTTAACACTTGAGCTTGAAATACCGCTTGAAAGTGTAGAGCGGCTAAATTTTGAAGCACAAAAATCAGGTGTTCCCGTAGTAATAGATGCAGGACCAATGCGAATGCAGACGGATAAAAGCATTTTCAAAGGTGCGTTTCTTTTAAGCCCGAATAAAAGAGAGGCAGAGGCTATAACGGGAATAAAAATTGAAAATGAAAACGATATTAAAGAAGCTTGCAAAGTGCTTTACGATATAGGCGTTACATATTCGCATATTAAGCTTGGCGAAAAAGGCTCTGTCTGCTATGACGGTACAGATTACATCTTTTGCCCCGCCTTTAACACAGGGGCACCCGTTGTGGATACTACAGCCGCAGGGGACTGTTATATGGCAGCTTTGTGCAGCGCCTTAAACAAATCAAAAAATATGGAAAAAGCGATGTACTATGCCTCTGTTGCGGCAGGCATATCGGTAACGAAAAGCGGTGCGGCACCGTCTATGCCTTATTTATCTGAAGTCGAAGAGGCTATAAATAAATTCAATAGAGAGGGTAGATTTTAGTATGAATTGTTCAATATCTGTTTCCTTAATGTGTGCGGATTTGCTGAATCTTGAAAGGGAGATTGAGCGTGTTACGAAAGATGGAGCTGATATGCTTCATATTGATATTATGGACCCTTGCTTTGTTCCTAATATTACATTTGGGATTGACACTGTAAAGGCTATAAGAGGAATAACAAGGCTTCCGCTTGATGTTCACATTATGTCGCTTAATAATGAACTGCTTATAGATGAGTTTATTAAAATCGGCTGTGAAAGAATATCTTTTCATGTGTCTGACGGTAGCTTTGCACTAAGGCTTTTGCGTAAAATACACATAGGCAACGCGCGTGCGGGAGTAGCGCTAAGTCCGACTGCAGACGAGGGAATTTTGCGTTATGTCAAAGATTATATCGACTTTGTTTTAGTTATGGGTGTAGAGCCGGGTTTTGCAGGGCAGGATATCAATCCTTCTGTTTATTCAAAAATAGCATCGGCAAGGCTGATTTTAGGCGAGGGTACGGACATTACTGTGGATGGTAATATCGGTGTCGATAATGGTGTAAAATGCCTTAGAAATGGTGCTAATACCCTTGTTGCGGGTTCGTCCTTTGCTTTTGATGAGGATGGATATATTGATAAGAGTATTTGTGCCGCAAGAGCGAATATTGTAAATTTCCTGTAACTTGCAAACTTTCCTCGGAGGTAAATAAATATGGACTATAAATTTTCAGAAAGATTTCTAAATCTAAAACCGAGTGCAATAAGAGAGATATTTAAGTATGCCGCAGACCCCGAAGTCATATCTCTTTCTGCGGGTAATCCCGCACCGGAGGCTTTCCCTGTGGAGGAAATCAAGGTTATTTGTAAGGAGATTTTTGAAAATACTCCTATTATGGCTTTGCAATATAATATTACCGAAGGATATGCACCGTTAAGAGAGTACATATATAAATATTTAGATGAAAAATACGGGCTTGTATCTTCTTTTGATGAGGTGCTTATTACCTCCGGCGGTCAGCAGGTTATGGAGCTTTCTACAAAGGTGCTTTGCGACGAGGGCGATGTAATAATATGTGAAAACCCAAGCTTTATAGGCTCTTTGAATTCTTTTAGAAGTATAGGTGCAAAGCTCGTCGGAGTAGATGTGGAAAGTGACGGAATGTCTATAACGGGGCTTGAAAAGGCTCTTAAAGAAAATAGAAATGTAAAGTTTATTTATACAATTCCCAACTTTCAAAACCCGACGGGAGTGACGATGTCATATGAAAAAAGAAAGGCTTTTTACGAGCTTGCGTGTAAATATGATGTTTTAATAGTCGAGGATAACCCATACGGAGAGCTTCGCTTTAAAGGTGAAGATATTCCCTCAATAAAGTCGCTTGATAAAGAGGGCAGGGTTATTTACGGCGGCAGCTTTTCAAAAGTAGTAGCGCCGGGGCTTAGAGTTGGTTTCGCATTAGCGCCGTCAGAAATTGTAAAAAAGATGGTAGTTGCAAAACAAGGTGAAGATGTTCATACGAATATACTTGCGCAGATGATTTGCTGTAAATTTTTATCAGAGTATGATTTTAACGCGCATCTTGCGCGTCTTAGAGATATTTACAGGCGGAAAGCCGCTCTTGCTGAGAATTTGCTTGACGAGTATTTAGTCCAAAAGGAAATTACATACTATCCCGTAGAGGGCGGCTTGTTTTTATGGTGCGCTTTACCTTCCGGTATAGATATGATTGAGTTTTGCAAAAAGGCAATAAAGGAATATAAAGTAGCGGTAGTCCCGGGAACTGCTTTTTTAACTGACGAAAACGCGTATATAAACTGTTTCAGGATTAACTATTCAACACCGTCTGACGAGGCATTGGCACTTGGCATAAAAAAGCTTTCAGAAATGATGGCAAATTATTGATATAAGAAAAATTAAGTTACGGAGGAATTTAGAATGGATAAAACTCTTGTTATTATGGCGGCAGGTATGGGCAGCAGATACGGCGGGTTAAAACAGCTTGAGCCTGTGGGACCGGACGGCTCTTTGATTATTGACTATTCTATTTATGATGCAAAGCGCGCGGGATTTAATAAGGTTGTTTTTATTATAAAAAAGGAAATAGAGCAGCAGTTTTATGAGGCTATCGGTAAAAGGATTGAAAAGCATATAAAAGTTGAATATGTTTTTCAAGAGTTAGATGCTATCCCAAAGGGGTTTAGCATTCCAAAAGACAGAGTAAAGCCGTGGGGAACGGGACAGGCGATTTTAGAATGCAAAAATGTTATAAACGAGCCTTTTCTCGTAATAAATGCCGATGATTTTTACGGTAAAGATGCATATCAGGCTATGGCGGATTGGATAGAATTAGAAAAACCGGATGAAACAAAGCCATATAAAATATCAATGGCAGGATACATACTAAAAAACACGCTTTCTGAAACGGGTCATGTCGCAAGGGGAGTTTGCGAGGTTAATGAGGACGGTTTTTTAACAGACATTAACGAGAGGCTTAAAGTTCAAAAAAAGCAAGGGCAAACGAAGTTCGCAATAGAGGATGATACTTGGGTTGATGTAGACGAAAACTCGTTCGTTTCAATGAATATGTGGGGACTTGGCGCGCACATGCCAAAAGAAATTGAAAGTCGTTTTCAAAACTTTTTGGAAAATGAAGTTCCCAAAAACCCATTAAAAGCAGAGTTTCTCCTACCGAACATCATTCGTGATAT
>LSQX01040728.1_pt1 | contig 19644 bp, 18 predicted proteins | sample 654561 | NCBI WGS metagenome assembly LSQX01 (sample SAMN04489861, study PRJNA283612) | anaerobic digester metagenome | isolation source: 4 biogas reactors fed with cattle manure at either 37C or 55C with and... | place: Denmark: Kongens Lyngby | collected 2014
ATGCTCACATACTCAACATGAATGCAGAGTCTTATCGGTTTAAACAGAGATTGAGCAAGAAAACAGGAGGTGTTGCTATGCCTTGAGTATGTAATTACCCCAACAAACTGAGGCTATTGAGGTTAATTTAAAGGTGATCCAGTGATCAAGTGGATCAGATTCAAAAGATCATGGGTGGATCACTTTCACTGATCAACTGGATCAGTTTCGAGTTGACGTTCGCAATATTGGTTCTTGAAAGGGCAAGGTTGAAATCGCTGTTACGTTTACGCATTCTTCGGTATCGTTCTAAGCTGAAAGGTTGTTTAGGATTCATTTAACCTCCAATGGTAGCATTAAAAATAATAATTTGATGTTACTAGCAGTCATTCCTGCAGTTTTACTTCAACCGCGGGCATGTACTTGTTGTGGTTCCCAAACGGCATATGGAGACATATTTTGAGGCAGCTATTTTTTTTACCGTTCAGGCATAAAGATTATAATTAATGAACAAACAAAAGTTGGGGGCGAAGAGCGTTTGCTTTTCGCCCCCAATATAATTTATTTCTCATCTGTAAATTTGCAAATTCAAACATTAAACCGTTGCCTGATATATTCATGTATTTGGCTTGCACTTAACTCTGTTGTTGATGGCCCGGTTCGGATATAAAAACGCTCGGTGTTGTTATCTTTAACAAATACAGGGGCTTGTTCCTTGTTTCAGTACATCACATAGGCAAGTTTGGTATTATTATGGATAGAGGTAACAATTTAGTGCAAGCACTAACAAATAACGATACTATACAATGGTTTTGATATAATTGAATTAGCTTTATGTGCATTCAATCAAAAGTGTTGTTAATGAAAGAGTATGCTATAAGGCTACTGTTTCCAGAGACTTTATCTTCCATGGTTCTTAGGAGATGAGGGTGAAAAGAAATGGACTATGCATTGGCTATTGATGCTGGTGGTACCTTCATCGATTTTGTATTGATGGATCAGCATGGAGCTTATAAGAGTTTCAAGGCACTAGCCAAGCCAGATAAAAATGACTATGGAATCATCGAGGGATTGGAGCAATTTGCGGCTGAATTGGAAACTACTTTGGGTGAGCTTATTAATGGTGTTAGTGTCATTATTCATGGGACCACTGTTGCGACAAATGCTGTTTTAAGCCACAGTGGAGACCGTGTTGCCTTGTTAACAACCGAAGGTTTAAGAGATCTACTTGAGATGCGGCAAGGGGTGCGTGACGATTTGTATAATAATCATTGCTCCCCTCCTAGACCGCTTGTTGAACGCTGGCTTCGTATACCTATTAGAGAACGGATAGACTATAAGGGCTCTATTATTAAACCGCTGGATATGGATTTTGCCTGCCGGCAATTGACAAAGTTGATTAATAAGGATATTACCGCGGTAGCTATTGTTTTGGCCCACAGCTATGTTAATCCCGTTCACGAGCAGAAGCTGGGAGAATTGGTAGCGGAATTATTGCCTAATGTAAGAATAAGCCTGAGCCATAAGGTTTTGCCTAGGGTCCGGATGTACTGCAGGGTCAGTACCACTGTGCTGGATGCCTATGTCTCCTCTGTGCTGGAAAAATATTTGAACGGCTTGGTGCAGGCACTGAAACAGCAGGGATATACAGGCAGGATATTCATAATGCAGTCTAATGGCGGCACAGTAAACGTAGAAAGTGTTTTACAACTGCGTGTAACTTCTCTGCTTTCTGGGCCAGCCGCCGGCCCTAATGTAGTTAAACTGATCAAAAAAAGGGAGCCGGTTCGTAATGCTGTGGTCATGGACATGGGGGGTACTAGTTTTGATGTTTCACTAGTGCGTAACGGTGAGCCGGGGATGACCGACAGTGCCAGTATAGCTGGCTACTTAATAGGGCTGCCAACAGTGGATATTCATACCATTGGTGCTGGTGGGGGCAGTATCGCTTGGGTTGATGCGGGTGGTTTGCTGCATGTTGGCCCCGCCAGTGCTGGTGCGAGGCCTGGCCCTGCCTGTTACGGTTTAGGCGGTCAGGATCCCACTTGCACTGATGCCGATCTGGTGCTCGGCTTAATAAATCCAGAGTATTTTTTAGGGGGGCGGCTATCCCTTGATTTGGAGAAGGCCTATCAAGCAATTAACGAAAAAGTGGCTATTCCTTTACAGGTAGATGTGGTAGAGGCAGCACTGGGTATCTATAAAATGGTGAATACAGAAATGGCCGCAGGGATCAGAGAGATTACCCTTGAAAAGGGCATTGACCCACGGGAAATGGTTATGGTAGTGGGGGGTGGGGCTGGACCTTTGCACGCTGCACATGTTGCACGCCAGTTAGGCATATCTCAACTGATTATTCCTCATGAGTCTTCAGTGATGTGTGCTCTCAGTATGTTCTGCTGTGGTTACCGGCGTGATTATTTCAAACACATTTACCGAAATATAAAAATTGTGGACCCTGATGAGTTAAAAGCCGCATTTGATTCTCTATGGGTTCACGCATGCAGTCAGGCTGGGGAGGAGATAGATAACCTTGAACTGACCCATAAACGGATTTATATGCGCTATAAGGGGCAACATCATGAATTAGGTGTTGATGTTACCGGTGTAGATGATCTTGATAGTGAAACCTTAAGCGCCCTCTTTCACCAACAGCATTCCCGTATTTACGGTTATGATTTGATTGATCTGAAGGCAGAAATTGAGTTGTTAGGAGTGTCTATCGTTGTACAGGGTAAAAGCCGGTATCCTGCGTTTGTTGAACAACCATCTGCAAAATTTTCTTCCGGCAATTCACAACCGGTTTTAAAGGGCAGGCGTATGGCTTATCTGAACGAAACCGGTGATTGTGTTGAAGTACCGGTTTATGATGGTGATAAAATGCCGGTTGGGGTTAAATTAAATGGCCCTGTTTTAGTTGAACAGCGTCATACGACAATTGTTGTTCCGCAGGGTTTTGCCCTGTTTTCTGATGAGAACAGGATTTTTAGGATGGAACAGCTGAATTAATATCAGAATTGCGAGGGAAAAGAGGTAACTCCGATGGTAGACCAGATATCTGCGGCTGTAATGCAAAAAAAGCTCAAATCCATTACCAGGCAGATGGCAATGGCCATGATTCGCAGTTGCCGGTCCCTTAATCTAACTGAGGCTAAAGATTTTTGTACAGGGATTTATGGGCCGGACGGTGGTATCTGGGAGCAAAGTGAATTTATACCGATCATGGCTTATACCATACCAGCCTCAATAGCAGCGACAGCCGAATACTTTAAAGAAGAACTTTACCCGGGTGATGTGATCATTCACAACGATCCATTTACTGGGGGCAATCAGACCTCAGATGTAAAAATCATTGAGCCAGTTTTCTATGAGGGGCAGCTTATTTGTTTTGTTGCAATAAATGCACACCAGGCTGATGTTGGTGGGGCTGTGCCAGGAGGTTATAATCCCAGGGCGAGGGAGATCTGGCAGGAGGCTTTGCGCATAACTCCAGTGAAAATCTTTGAACGAGGCCGGTTGCGCCGCGATGTATGGGATCTAATCTTTGCCAACATCCGTTTGCCGATAGTAAAGGAAGATATCATGCCAATGGTTGGTGCTTGCCACCTGGGGTGTCGAGAATTGAGGCACCTGATCGATGAGCATGGCTTGCGGCAATTCAACGAAAACCTCAGTTATCTGTTTGATGCTTCTGAAGCCTCTATAAGAGAGCAGTTATCGAGCATACCTGAAGGAGTTTATGAGGCTGAACATCCTGTCTTTGATGATGGAACAGACTCTGAAAAATCAATGAAGATCAAGCTTCGGCTTTCTGTAAGCGGTGGTAAGGTATTATTTGATTATACCGGTACTTCACCCCAGACAGCCGGTTATGTGAATGCTCCTTATGCTGTTACTGTCTCCGGCTCTCTCTTCGCATTGCTGATGTGTTTAGAAAACGTATTTCCTAAAAATAAGGGGATGATGCGGCTTCTTCAATTTAACATCCCTGAAGGCACTATGCTTAACCCTCGTTTTCCGGCGGCCACCGGTTTTGGAAATCATTTGACAGACCAAATTGGGGCAGTTGTAATGAAAGCGTTATTCCAGGCAATACCCGAACGGGTTACTGCGGGATGGAATCCATTACTATGTGTCATGCTATCCGGCTATGACCGAGCACGCCAGAGGCAATTTGCCGATATGCTGATCAATGCTTGTAAAGGGGGCAGCGGAGCCACTTATGGGTATGATGGTTGGTCACATCTGGGCTTGATCGGTGGAGGGGGAGGTATAACCGCTCAAGACCCGGAGTTGTTTGAGCTGGAAAACCCGGTTATTTTTCATCACTTTGAGTATGCACAGGATTCGGGAGGTGCGGGGCGATGGAGGGGAGGACTGGGGGTAGAAACCGTGGTGGAGATTACAGAGGATAATATTGAAGTTAATGTTTTTGGTGATGGTGTCCGCCCTGAAGCGGCTGCTTTTGGGCTAGCCGGAGGAAAACCCGCGAGTGCGAATTTTCTTCAAATAACACTGCCAACAGGTGAACGATATTTACCAAATTCTAAAGATCTAGTTGGCCCTCTTCCTAAAGGAACGATAATCCACCAGATTGCCGGAGGGGGAGGAGGATATGGCCCCCCAGAACATCGTTCTCAGGAACAGATAGAGTACGATTTGCAGGCAGGCTTTGTCAGCGAAGAAGCGGCAAAGCTGTTGTATGGTTACCGTTCCCCCGATAAAAAAAAGGAAGGAGGCAGAACATGAAAAGGCCTGAGATTCTAACCGCCAGTGATCAAATCGAAGATGACCTTAAAAATGCAATTTTGCGGGGCGAGCTGAAACTGGGAGAAAAGCTTCCCACAGAAGAGGAACTGGCTGAGGTATATGGTGTTAGTCGCCCTACTGTACGGGCTGCGCTGAAGTCCTTGGAGGAGAAAGGAATCTTGAGGCCCCGTAAAGGGTGCCAGGGCGGTTGGTTTGTCAGGAGTCGCAATAAAGATCAGGTGGCAGCGTACCTAGGAAGCTATATGACGATGTTGTTAAACAGCAATGAGCTGACGAGTGTTCAACTTTGGGAGATTCGTTCTATTGTTGAGGTTAAGGCTTGTGGGTTAGCTGCTGTCCGCAGGAAGCCGGAGGATTTGCAGGCTATCGCGGCGGCTTTGCCTGTAGATTACAAGAATTTAAGCGATTACGAGTATCACAGCAAGGATATAGAATTTCACCGCCGGGTTGCTGAGGCTACCCAAAATCCATTGCTGGTGATTACCATAAATGCAACAACCATGGTCCAGGAGCTCTATGCCATGACCATTCCTGCTCCGGATAAAATCAGGCAAGAATTGAATAACAACCTGTTACAGATATACCAGGCTATTGTTGAGCAGAATGTGGTTCAGGCAGAGAAAGCCATGGCAGAGCACCTCAGCTATTACAAGAGGATGGCAGGAGGGGTTAGTTTTTCAAAAACTGAATAGCATAAAACATGGATTGAAAAACCGGACAAGATTATCAATAGATTTTAAAGATGGTCTGTGCACCATCTTTTTTTGTTTTTAAATGTCAACTTTTATTACATTAGGTGGAAAACTTTTTAACCTATTGCAGGGTTAAAAGTAATTTTATTGAAGAGAATTGGCGAAAAGGAATCAAAAAAAGATAAGGAGGTGTGATAATGTGGAGCGTACTACTAAAGTATACTGACAAAATAAGCAATACGCAAGTCGTTCCTCAGAATAATATCCCTTTGTTTAATCATTTGTGTCTCAATGTTCGTAGCGGGAGGCAGCTGTGTGAGGCCTGCGTGGACGCCTGTCCAGTACAAGGTATTAGCCTGGATAGGGACACGGTAAATATCAGTGAATGTGTAAACTGTGGCCTTTGTGCAGTTGCCTGCCCTACAGGAGTGTTTGATCACCTCTGGGAAGCAGCAGAGAAGGTTGTGAACTTTGCCAGCAAGCATCAGCCACATCGCTCTTTGTGGGTGACCTGTTCCAAGGCTCCGTTATACAGAGGGGCACTTCGCATCAACTGTCTTGGAGAGCTTGTTCCAGAATTAGTGCTTTACCTGCTGAGCCACGATGTCGGTAAGGTCAATGTGCTTTACGATGCTCAAGCCTGTGAGAACTGTGACTTTAGGTCTGGGGAGTTGCTTTGGAAGAAGTCTTGTGAACAATTATCGGCAATCTACCGGAATGATGGCTGTTTTAAGGTGAGCGATCATTTGCCGGAAAGGGAACAAAGCAACAATCAACAAGTTGATATAACAAGGCGGGATTTCTTCCGATCATTGACCAGTGGAGCTCAGCAACTATTGGTTGAGGCCGTGTTGGGTGAACGGCCTGAGAAGGTTTATGAACCGTTTAGCCAAAGCCTATCATTACGCAGGAAGTTATTTATCCATATCATTTCTCAGCTAAACACAATACAGATAAAAACACTGGACCCCGGCTATTTAAGACACCCGGAGATAGGAGCTGAATGTACATTTTGTGGCAGTTGTGTTAAATTATGCCCCTCAGGTGCTATGAAGATAGAAAAGCTGGATGAAGATTGTTTGGGATTATTGAACGATGCCACTATGTGCAATATGTGTGGCTTATGTGCTAATACCTGTCCTAGTAAAGCCATCAAAGTGGATTGGGCGGTTCCCGATGATCAGCCGCTGCAAAGGGTGCTGCTGGCTCAAGGGAAACGCTGTCAATGCCCTAGTTGTGGGGAGTTTTTCTGGAACAGCAAAAATAGTGGTGCAATTTTATGCCCTGGATGTGAAAGCAGCCGCTATAAACCAAAATTAACATGGGATGATTGAACAAGGAGGTACTTTTGAATGGGTGATCAAAGCATGAAAATGACAAGAAGGTCTTTTATTAAGGCCTGTGCTGCCACTGCAGCATTATCATACAGCGCCAGCCAGTTCTCATCGGTGTTTGAACCTGCCAGACCTGCTGCTGCCGCTGATGATATTACAAAAGGTGTAAAATTGGTGCGCACCGTATGTGCTCCTAACTGTACCAACAGCTGCGGGCAACTGGTGCATGTAAAGGATGGCAGAATTGTTAAAGTTGAGCCGGCGGAGTTCCCGGATCCGCGGTATAACCGGATCTGCCTGAAAGGCATTTCCAATGCCTTGCAAAGGACCTATTCACCTGACCGCGTTAAATATCCCATGCTCAGGGTAGGAGAGCGTGGTGAGGGGAAATGGAAACGAATTTCCTGGGATGAGGCCTATGATTACCTCGCTAAAAAGATAAAAGAAATTCAAACCAAATACGGGGACGGGGCAATGGCCTGGATGAGCATGACAGGGGATTACGGGATGTTTGGGCAAGCAATCTCCCGCCGCATTGCTAATGTGATGAAGGGTACTCTCCTGACTAACCTGGGGATCATGGGTGATTTGGCTTGCAACATAGCTTATTTTCCCGCTACAGGTATGCTGCAAGATGGCCATCCTTGGCCTGATTTAATGAACACTAAGTTAGCCATTTTTTTCGGCTGCAACTATGCTGAAACATCTCTCAATGATACGCGGTTTATCTGGGATGCCATGGAAAATGGCATGAAACTGGTGGTGGTCGACCCCCGTTTTTCAAATACTGCAGCTAAAGCTGATCAGTGGATTGCGATTCGCCCCGGAACTGATGCGGCTTTAATTTTGGGGATGATGAATGTTATTCTGAAAAAGAACCTTCACAAACCACAATTCTTAATTGACAATACCAATGTGCCATTTGTGATCCGTACCGATACAGGGCAGTTTTTGAGGGTAAAGGATATTCAGGGAGGGGCTTCTGAGCAGTTCATGGTCTTTGATGCCGCTTCCGGAGAATTAAGACCCTGGGGGACTACCCCGCATGCTCTGTCAGGAAAAACCAAGGTAAGATTGAATGATGGCAAAGAAGTTGAGGTCTGCACTGCATGGGACCGTATCAGTGAATATATTGCTCAGTGGACTCCTGAAAAAGCTAGTGAGGTTTGCGAAGTTCCTGCTGATGTGATCACTGAGTTGGCAGTAGAGTACGCCACTACTGAACCAGCGGCTATCAGAGTGAGCCAAGGTATCAACCGCTACTGGCAGGGGCATCAAGGAGTTAGGGCTGCTCTGCTGTTAGGAGCTCTCTGCGGAAATCACGGCAAAAAGGGAGCGGGTGTTTCCTGGGCAGGAGGAACACTGTTTAAAATGATCGCCAGTGCCCCATCTTGCTGGTTAAATCCTCGTGAGAAAGAGGGTTACGAGGAGAAGGTTGTTGTGGGCAGTCATCTTTTTGAGTTGATCCCCAAAGATCAGCCATGGCCGATCAGAGGCATTTGGTTTAACCATTACAACTACGCAACACAAATGCCTAATTACAACAGATTTGTCAAAGAGATTGCTCCTAAACTGGAGCTGATCGCTGTTAATGAGCAATTGATGAATGATGCTACAACTTATGCAGATATTGTACTTCCAGCCTGTTCCTGGTATGAGCAGGAAGCCGAATTGGTGGGTTCCTGGTCGAATTATTACATACAGTACAGGCACCAGTGTATCGAACCCCTCTGGGAAGCCAAACAGGACCACACAATATACGCAGAAATATCTGAAAGAATGGGATATGGCGAGTATTGGGGATCAGTGGACGACAGTATCAATGAGATCATCGATAATTTTGTAGAGGACAAGCTGCGTAACATCGATAAGAAAGAACTCTTTGAAAAAGGTGTTACCAAGGCACTTTACCCAGATGATTTTGTCCCCTTTGCTGATCAGAAGTATTTTACGCCGTCCGGCAAGCTGGAAATCTACCAAGAGGGTTTGGAGCAGTATGGTGAGGCGGTACCAGTTTTTGAAGAACCTATAGAGAGCAACCGCAATCCAAAGTCGAAAAAATACCCGCTTACTTTTATGAATGTACATAGTGTTTTTACTGTTCATTCACAACATGCCACTCTTCCCTGGATCAAAGAGATTAACCCTGAACCACGAGTGGATATCAATGAAAAAGATGCTGAAAAGCGCGGTATTAAGAACGGTGATTTGGTAAAAGTTTTTAATGACCGTGGGCATGTGGTTTTAAGAGCGCGAGTAACTAAAGGTATAAAAGAAGGCTGCATTAATATTTATGAGGGATATTGGAAGAAACAGTTTGTAGACGGGGATCTTGCCTATTTGACCCATATGGAATTAAATCCGGTGCAAGATGCAGTTATGGAGAGTAATTATGCGCCATATGACAACCTGGTAGAAGTAGAGAAAATATCTGATGGCCGGAGGGATAAATAAATGAGTAAGAAATATGCTCTCGTTATCGACTTGAAGAGGTGTGTTGGGTGCCGGACTTGCACGGTGGCCTGCAAGATGGAGAATAATGTACCCCTTGGGATTTCGCGTATGCGGGTATTTAATAATGAAGGCAATTTACACTTTGACAGGCCCACCGGAAATTATCCGGATCTAAAGCTATACTGGACACCAGTCCCTTGCATGCATTGTGAGGAGCCGGTATGTGTCAAGGCATGCCCGTCCGGTGCTCTCTATAAAAGGGATGACGGTATAGTTTATTTGGATAAAAGCAAGTGCGTTGGCTGTCGATACTGTTCCTGGGTGTGCCCATATGATGTTCCGCAATTTGATGCAGAGCAAGGTGTCAGCGACAAGTGTACACTTTGTGCCCATCGGGTTGAGAAAGGGGAAAAGCCGATGTGTGTAATCTGCTGTCCCGCTCGTGCCATATATTTTGGGGATCTCGGTGACCCAACATCAGAAGTATCCAAATTGCTGAGCAAGCGTAAAAACAAGGTGCTGTTGCCTGAGCAAGGCACTCATCCACAAACACGATATCTGTTTTAGGAGTGAGCAAGAATGAAGATAGAATATAGTTTGGCAGCTAGTTACATCTTTCTGGGACTGGCCATTGGAATGGTGATCTGGCTTGCAGGGGTAAAAATTATTAGTAAAGAAAAAGCTGACGCGCCGGTGGCTGCTTCTTACCGTAAAATAACAGCTATTTCTGTAGTATTGGCTGTTTTAGGGATTGTTTTTGCTGTGGGGCACCTAGGGCGCATTGATAGATTTATGAATATGGTTTCCAATTATAGCTCTTGGTTATCGTGGGAGGGCATTTTTTCAGGAGGCTTCATGGGCCTCATCCTGGTTTACTTTTTGCTAAATAAAGCGGCAGAACGAAGCAAGTATATTGACCTTTTCTTGTATTTAGCGGCTCTGGCAGGTATTGGGGCTCTTGTGAGTAGGAATATGCTCTATGCGGTGGTTAAAGCGATTCCGGCCTGGAACACACCCCTTGTAATATTTGCCGATAGCTTTGCTGCCCTTTTACTGGGTGGACTACTGTTTTTGGTATTGACCAGGAAAAATACTTCACAATCTCTGATGCATTCTCTTACCAAGGCCATTTTTATCGTGGCTATTGTAAGTGTTGTGTCCGTAGTTGTTTATGAAATCTATGTGGGCCTAACTTTATCGGCATTGGCAAGCCAGGGTGTTGCTGTTCCCGTTGCCTGGCCAGGCTCTGTGCTCAGAGTTTTGGTTGGCCTGTTGGTCCCTGTTTACTTGCTTGCCAAGTCTTTAAAGGACACTTCCCAACACCAAACAGCAATTTACCTGACAGTTTCTTTAGTTTGTGTTGTTGTCGGTGAAGTGACGGCTAAGATAATGCATTATATTGTTGCAGTCAAGGGTCCGCTATTTTAAGCGCAAGTATATTTTGGAAGGGACAGAATGCGATGTCTAAACATCAACGGTTTGAACTGCTTGCTAAAGCGCTGTTTTACCCTACACAGGAATTGATGGATGCTATCAAAGAAGGCCTTTATAGTGAGGAATTTGGGGAAGCCCCTGTTCCTAGCAATCTGGAAGAACTGGAGGTTGAGTACTGCCGGTTGTTTGTTGGCCCTGGGCGTGTCGAAGTGCCTCCATATGAATCGGTTTACCATGGTCATGATAGCACCATGCAGCAGGGACTTGTGATGGGGCCGGTTACATTGGAAGTAAAAGAACTCTATTATGAGGCCGGACTGCAGCTTGCTGCCGATTTTTCTGATATGCCGGACCATATTGCTGTTGAAACCTTGTTTCTGGCATATCTGGAAGCACAATTAGAACAGTCGGCTGATGAGGATCTGTTAAAGCTGGAGCACCGGTTTTTAGTAAACCATTTGGGTAAATGGGTTGCCCCTTTTGCAGATGCAGTTAAAGAGAAGAGTCGTCTACAATGGTATGCTTTTATCAGCGAGGAATTGAAAAAAGCGGTTCAGGATAAGTTGGAAACAATTTGCCGGAAAAACCCTGTTTGCTGATCCCCCCTCCCCCCTATTTTTGTCGAAAGTAGCGAATAGGGCAGTGTGAGGTTATGGCGAAAAGACCCCTAGCGGAGAAAATCCATGGGGTCTTTTCCTTATGTGTGGCAGGTTATCTCCGAATTTTTTATTTTTGGTGCTCATTTTTCTATATGTTGCAGGCATAGTATTTTTGGAATTGCAGGTTGACATCTATTCAGAAATCTGACTAACATAAACAAGCAGGAATGGAGTAAAACTACCAATCAAAGCAAGGCTGTTTGTGGAAGGAGAATATACATGACAAGGGATACCAGCCTTTTGAAAAATGACAGGTTTGCAGCTTTGGCAGGGATTGAACTTGTTAAGGTGGAGCCTGGCTATGCATTGGCTAAAATGAAGGTTGAGGAAAAGCACTTGAACGCCTTAAATATCGTTCAGGGTGGGGCAACCTTTACGTTAGCGGATTTCGCCTTCGCTGCTGCCTCCAATGCCCACGGGCAGGTTGCTGTGGGGATCAATGCCAGCATTTCCTATTTTCAAGCGCCCAAAGGAAAGGTTCTCTTTGCCGAAGCCACAGAGCTACATGCCAGCCGCAGGCTTGCCAGCTATAATGTGGATATCCGTGATGAAAACGATGAGCTGATCGCCCGGTTTACAGGGACAGTATATAAAAAGAAAGAGAAATTGAATTTTAAGAATGGTTAAAATTGGGGCACAATTTTCAAATTTTATGGTTACAAATCACTAGCGATTTCCCTTTCTAAAACCTTAATTATCTCCCTGGCCGTAGGGGGGCAGCCCGGCACGTTTTTTTCAAAGCCTTTGGTGCAGCTTCCTACTCCGATGCCTTTTCCCTCGATTTTCTTATAACCTTGCCCTATGGCAACCTTTTCTCTTAAGTTATCCAGCATCCCCTGTTCGCGTAACCTGTCAAGGGCATGGATCAGGCTGCCGTAGCAGGCTGAACAGGCGTCTTTTTCCTCTATGTATTTGGCTAAGTTCTCAATTTCCCGGGTATGGGGTATTTTTTGTGTGGTATGGTTCTCATTCAGTTCGCGTATTTGCGCCTTTGAGGCCAGGCAACTGCCGACACCTATCTTTTCCGCTATTTTGATATATTCTATTTCTTCAGGGTCGTACCCCAGTAAATCTGCTGCATATGAATCGATCAAAACAGGATCAAAGCCCGCAATAATCCGGTCCATTTTCACGGAATTTCCCCCTATTTCATAGTTCAGATCCCCCATTAAACCATCTACTATTATTAGGTCGCTTTTTACGGCTTTATTTAAATAGGCGATGGGTTTATGCAGCCCCAAAGTGTGGAACCTTCTCTTTTCTTGATCAGGAATACAGCCTTTCAAGTTTTTCAAGGCGCAGGTTATTTTTGTCTGGCAGTGCCCTTTCAGGACCGGCATGTTGATCAAGTAATCCAACTCCATCACTTGATCAAATATATTTAATTCCATGCCTTCTACAGAATAGGCTTTGTATGAATCCTTTTTCAAATCGATCAAAGGGATGCCCAAGTTTTTGGCAATCTCCGTATACCCACATATTTCAAAGGCCTTTGCAGTTTTATCCCCTACTTGGGAGCTTTCTAAAACTGCGATATTATTAAACCCTTTTGTTTTCAGGTATCTGATCACACCTTCAACAAGCTCAGGGGATGTGGTGGCTCCCGAACTGGAAGGTTTGGCAACTACCAAATTTGGTTTTATGCCTATGAGGGCATCTTTGTCTATGAAATCCTCTATTTTTATGGTCGATAAAAGATGAGAGGCCATCTCTCGGGGATTGTCCCCATAGATCACGAAGATTTTGTTCTTCAGGGTATTTCCCTCCAATAAAATGTGCTCCATGTTTCTTCACATAATTATAGCACGGTGAGTCAGGGGGACGGTGACTTTGACTCATTTTTCTCCAAAGTCAAGGGGATGGTGCAACCGGCGGGAAATCAAATGCCAATATGCAGGGAATAACACAAAGAATGTCAAATAAAAGTAATTATGCCAGTTGAGGTGTGTATTTATGCGGATCCGAAGAATACCATGGTATGTGCTTGTTTATTTTGTTTGGATGGTTTGAGATAATCGACTGTCGAAGGCTTTAGTCATGTAATGTTTTTTGAAGGATGTGATTGCATGGCTAAGATGATACCTGATCTTTCTCCGGAAAGCATTACAAATAACGGTGAACGCTTGTTTTATGGTGCAGCTGCACAGCTTCCTGACGACTATACAGTTTTGTATTCATACCAGTTTCGCTCAGAAGAGGGTGAATATGATTCAATCAGAGAAGCGGATTTTATTATTGTGCATCCGTCTTACGGATATGTTGTTGTTGAAGTGAAGCAGGGGGAGGTGTGTTATAAAAACGGCAGCTGGTATGAGTACAAAAAAGGGTCCTATCAACCAATGCACAAAAATCCGGAGAAGCAAGCTATTAGGGCCATGTATGCTGTTTTAGATGCATACAAGAGGGAAACCGGGCAGGAGTTTTTTCCGCTGGCTATTCGCTATGCCCTCTGTTTTCCGGAGTGCGGCCATATTACCGGTTCCCTGCCCCAGACATTAAAGGACGGTGGTATCTGGACCTTTCAAGATTTGGACAATTTAGCGGAGCGAATTGTCGAACTTTTTGCCGGCCGGGCTGTTGAGCGAAATGACAAAGCTGCCAAAATATTAATAGAAAAGGTATTGGCACCGTCATTTAGTGTTTTTTCTACCCTTGAAGACAAAATTAAAATGTTTAATCTCACCGCAAAGAGGATTCTGACCGAAGAGCAGAACCGGATATTAGATGAAACAGAAGAAGACCGTCAAAAGATATTTTTTGGGTCTGCCGGAACAGGCAAGACCTATGTGGCTATGGAAAAAGCCCGCCGCCTTGCCCAGCAGGGGAACCGTGTTCTGCTGACCTGTTTTAATAAAAACCTGGTGCACCTGTTTAAAAAGCACTGTGCGATGCCGGGCATAACAGCGAAGAACTTCCATGACTTCCTGTTGGGGACCCTAAAGGCGGAGGGGGTTTTCACAGATGATATTCCCCAAAATGAAATGGATAGGTTTTTTCGGCATGACCTGCCTGAATTAGGGTTGGAATATTTTTTATGCCTCCCGGAGGAGAGGAAGTATGACGGGATCATAATTGATGAAGGACAGGACTTCTATGAGGAATGGCTGCTGTGTTTGGAAGCTGCTTTAAAAGAAAATGGGTATTTTTATATATTTGTTGATCCCAATCAAAACATTTTCGGTGTGGATAAACAGGCCTTGAAGAAATATCCTGTGTCGAAACACCGGCTGACTGTGAATCTCCGCAATACAGAGCAGATTAATAACCTGATGGGGAGCCTGATCGGGAAAAAAACGCCGAGAGTAAAGCTTATCGGCGGTTTGCCGGTGGCGTTTTTTGCCTGGAGTGATGTGGATGAAGAAAAGAGGCTTATTCAAAGGGAAGTTGGGCGCCTGATCAGCCAGGGGCTGCGGCCTGAACGCATCACAATACTCTCACCACACAGAAGAAGTAAAGGCAGTTTGGCTGGGGTCGAAAAAATACATGAGTGGCCTCTGATAAGTTTAGAAGACACCGGGCAAAACGGGATCAGGTTTGCCACTGTCCGCTCTTTTAAGGGGCTGGAGGCAGATGTTGTTTTCTTGATCGGAGTGATAGAGGACAGCCCAGCCTGTACAATAAAGGATATCTATGTGGGCATTTCCCGGGCGCGTTATCTGTTATATATTTTTCATCATAAGGACTGGAAGTTTCCAGAGTAAAGTAGTACTAGTGCCCCCTTAGTATGAAACCTTCTTAATATTTATTGTTGTATAATTCTTGTCATTTTTAGAAGGAATATAGCGATAAATGTCAAATAGGGTAATAATCTTTAATTCATAAAAATGTTGGGTAAAGGGGGGTATTTTGATCTAGGATTTGTGGGTTTGTAAAACCAATTGTAGAACTAAAAAAGATAGGATGGTGAACTCATGAAAAGATCTGTATTTCGTTTTGCTGTGCTTTTATTGGTAATTGCTGTTGGTGTGGTCGGGGTATCAGGATGCGGTACTTCGGGCAATAGTAGTGAAGGCGAACCTACAATTATAGTCAGTTCAAAACCTCCTACAGAGGCGATGTTATTGGGTACTATGACCTATATGTATTTAGAACATTTGGGCTATCCCGTTGAGAATAATATGGCGTTGGGTTCGCTGTCGGTAATACGACCGGCTTTAGAATCCGGGGAGATTAACTGCTACTGGGAATACACTGGGACAGTCTTGATCAACATCATGGATCATGAGCCTAGTTTTGATGCTGAGGAATGTTATCAACTGGTCAAAGAGTATGATGCCAAGAACGGTATTATATGGCTGGATTATTCTCCGTTTAATAATACTTATGGGATTATGGTAAGGAAGGATATTGCTGATAAATATAATTTGAAAACGATATCAGATCTTGTAGATGTAGTTAATGAAGGTGTTCCTCTTAAGTTTGCCAGTTCTCAGGAGTGGCAGGAACGTAGTGATGGTATGAAGCACTGGGAAAAAGTTTATGGCTTTACCTATCCGAGAGAACTTGTGGCTAATATTGCAGTGAATATGACCTATGAGGCTTTGGATGCGGAACAGGCAGAAGTAGGTCTTGCTTTTACTACAGATCCTCGGATTTTGGGTTACGGACTGGTGTTGTTAGAAGATGACAAAAACGCATTTCCTGTATATAACCCAGCACCTCTTTTCAGACAAGAAATCATTGACGCATATCCTGAAATCCCTGAACAGATGAAAAAGCTGAGTGAAATACTGGATGAAGATACTATTATGGCATTAAATAAAGCAGTGGATATAGATAAGAAGAGTGTTGATGAAGTGGCCAGGAATTTTCTGCAGGAACAAGGTTTGATCGATTAGAGCTATAATTGTACATGCATTGCTGCGCGATCAGGGGGACAGGTTGAGTGATCGGACCCGATCACCGGGACTGTCCCCCTGCGCGATCACAGCACCGCATCGGTGCCAGGCTTGCTTTATTGCTTTAATTTGAGTCAAGTGAGTCAAGGGGACGGTGACTTAGTGAGTCAAGGGGACGGTGACTTTGACTCATGGCCTAGTGGTGCCAGGCTTGCTTTATTGCTGTAAGTCCGGAATATATTAACCCCATAACATCTACTTGCTAATCACATCCTGAAACTGGTAAGATGAAAAGGAGAAGTGGATTGCGTGTGCTGGTTTCAGGGAGGTAATCCTATGCTTGAGCACCTGTCTGCTGAGGAAAAACATGTCTTACAAGAACTTAAAAAAATCTTGGAAAAACGATTGGGTAGTCAGCTCATTAAATTAGCCCTTTTCGGCTCTAAGGCGCGGGGGGATTTTGATTCAGATTCGGACTTGGATGTGGCGGTGATCGTCCGCGGACTGACCAGGGAGCTGAGGAACCAGATTTATCATGATGTCGGCGAATTGGAGCTGGAATACCTTATCCCGTTGTCAACTTTTGTGATATCTGAGGAGCAGTTTGAATTTCTAAAAAAACGGGAGCGCAGAATTGCCCTAGATATCGAAAGTGAGGGGATACCACTGTGACAGGTGAGAATATACGAGAGAATATTAGAGATGAAATATTAAAAGCAGCTAATTTGCTTGCTGCTGCGGATCTGCTTGCTGAAAACGGCTTCATCAATGATGCTGTGTCACGGCTGTATTATTACCTTTTTTATTATATAAGAGCACTGCTGCTGACCGAAAGTTTGCAGCCAAAGACACACGAAGGCACCTTTCGACTCCTGGGAATGCACTTCGTAAATAATGGGTTGCTGAACCGCAGTATTTCTCTTATTTTTTCGAAATTGATGAAATACAGGCAGGATGCAGACTATAACCCTTCTTTTTTCTTCACGGAAGCCGATTTTAAGGAGTTCAGGGAAGAGGCGGTGCAGGCGGCTTTTGATATACAGGAATTTTTAAAGAAACGCGGCTATATTAAATTGCAGAAAGGTAATGAGCGAGAAAGGAATGATTAAGGTTCATAAGTTCATTGTTGGAGTAATGGGCGGCGGGGAAGGTGCTTCCCGCAAAACGTTGGAGATGGCTTATCAGTTGGGTAAGCTGCTGGCAAGTGAGGGGTGGGCGCTCCTCTGCGGGGGGCGTGCTGCCGGGGTGATGGAGGCCTCTGCAAAGGGTGCAAAGGAAGCAGGGGGCTTAACTGTTGGTATCCTACCAGGCCGGGACAAAAGCGGGGCCTCGCGGTATATCGATATCGCTATCTGCACCGGGATGGGTGATGGGCGCAATTATATTAATGTTCTCTCCAGTGATATTGTGGTGGCACTGCCCGGTAGAGCTGGTACTATCTCTGAGATAGCTCTGGCGTTAAAGAGCGGTAAAAAGGTGATTCTGCTGGATTTTGATACAGGAGATCTTTTTGATTTTTACCGCAGTGAAGGGCTTTTATGGTCCGTCAGGACTCCGGAAGAGGCGATCCGGTTGATCAAGGAATACTACGTAGAGAAATATAATTCACCTGCATAATAGAGGGAGTTGGGGAAAGTATAAAGCGGCTGGGTCTGAGGCTGCTTTTTTTATCGGTGGTGGTATTAGGTTTTCGAGTGGGTAAGGCAGGTATTTCAGTTGGCTGGTTATTCGTAATAATGGTGATAGGATTGCTTAATTGCGTTAATCTGATTTTCTGATTTCCGGCTTCCGGCATCTACTTCTGCAGCCTTCCCATTATCGGCATAGGGGGGCATTGCCCACTATTTTCTAACGACTAACCACCAACCACTAACAACCAAATTGCCAGGCTTGTTTTATTGCTTTATTCTAAAACAATTCCCACCTCTAACCTCCCGCTTCCCACCTCTCATGCCGCCAGGCTTGCGTTTTTGCTTTATTGAAAGCAGCAAGTTACCCGCGATCAGGGGGACAGGTTGAGTGATCGGGCCAGATCACCGGGACTGTCCTCTGCGCAAGCAGGGGACAGGTAAGATGAAACCCTTCTAGAAGTAATTGCATCTCCTTATTTTAAAGGAGTGTAACCTATCTCTTGAACCATTTTTGTTACCCATGTCCTGACTGAACACTGAACATGAACAACCACCAACCACCAACCACTAACCACTAACCACCAACCACCATAATAACCCGCTGGAGTAACCGGCTGTTTTTTTGGAAAAAGGCAGGTATTTCAGCTGTTAAAGAAGTAATCATAAAAGGGTGATAACCCTGAATCTGTTTTTCAGGGATTTTTTGCCCACAGGGTTTAAGAATTACTCAAATAAGGTGATAACCTTTGAAGGAAAGTTTTTATTCTATAGCTAAAGTAGCAGAGGTAGAAGTGGACATCAAGCGGTCGAAATTTATCGCTGTTGCATCACCTGTTGATGGCGAGGCTGCTGCCATCTCCTTTATTGAGCAGATAAAAGAAAAGCACAAGCGGGCGACCCACAATGTTTTTGCCTATCTTATTAATGAGCAGCTTATGCGCTACAGTGATGATGGAGAACCTGCGGGGACTGCCGGAATGCCGGTGCTGGAAGTGCTGAAAAAGCAGAACTTAGAGCGAACAGCTGTTGTGGTCACCCGTTATTTCGGCGGAATTAAGCTGGGGGCTGGGGGGTTAGTGCGGGCCTATAGTGATGCAGCCAAAAAAGCAGTTGACAGGGCGGGGATAGTGGAAAAGAGGTTGCACCAGGAGATCTTTGTACAGGTTTCCTATCAACTGTTTGGTGCAGTGAAACGAGAGTTGGAGCAGGCCGGATGCGTGATTCAGGATATCGCTTATGGTGAGCAGGTGAGCATCAGCTGCCTCTTGCCTGTGAATGTGGATATAATACCCAGGCTGGAGGGGATTACAGCCGGAAAAGCGGAGCTAAGGAAGGGAGAATTCTGCTACATTTAATGCTGGGCTTTGATGACGTGTACATCAGCTGCAGATGAACCAGGGAAAACTAACAAAAAGGAGTATCTTCACGTTGAGAGTAAAGAGTAGGGAGGTGAGGTTATAAAACCACGTGAATACTCAGAATAATGGAGTTTTCAACGGTTCTCGGCAATACTGTCTCGAAAAAGAATTGTAAGTATATTGGCATCTCATGTTGCGGAAAACCGAGGTGTCACACTTTTCATGGGCACCGACAAGTGAATTTAAAACTCACGATATTGCAGAAAACAAGGATAGGAAGCGAGGAAGCAGGGAAGCAGAAAGAACGTCCCCATGCTTCCAAAAAGAATGTCAATGTGCTTCCAGAGGAGGGGAAGATGAGTTTAGTAGAGATCAAGGGGCTGACTAAGAAGTTTGGGAATTTTACTGCGCTGAATGATGTTAATTTAAGCATGAATAAGGGGGAGATATTCGGTTTTATCGGTCCCAATGGTGCCGGGAAAACAACAACCATCC
>LSQX01206228.1_pt1 | contig 19643 bp, 19 predicted proteins | sample 654561 | NCBI WGS metagenome assembly LSQX01 (sample SAMN04489861, study PRJNA283612) | anaerobic digester metagenome | isolation source: 4 biogas reactors fed with cattle manure at either 37C or 55C with and... | place: Denmark: Kongens Lyngby | collected 2014
GAAATCTGCAGGGAACCAAGAGAAGAAGTATAAAGAAAAAGTGCGACATTGGGGACGTTTCTCGCTGTCGCATATGCAGGATTTCCTTAGGTATTAGATATGCGACAGCGAGAAACGTCCCTTAAATATATAGTGAAAATCTTACTATTTGCAGCAGGATTTTTTTTTCTTTTGTAGAATAGTTCTTTGGGTTAAAGTAGGGAAGTTGCATTTTTACTTAAAATATTGAAAAAAATCCTAAAAAGGGGGTAAGCTGTACATAAAAAAGAAATCGTTCCCTGATTGTATATTCTGAAGGAAGATTTTTAGCCTTAAAGGTTTAGAGGGTAGGAGGTTACCCAAAAAAAATTTTAGGAGGGTTAATATGGCTTTAGATCCAACCAAACATGCTGACTGGGAAATTGCTGAAGACGCAGAATCAAGAATGAAGACGGTTTACCAACTCGGTGAAGAGTTGGGCCTGGATAAGGAAGAACTTCTTCCTTATGGCCACTATGTTGCCAAGGTAGATTTTAAAAAGGTTTTGGACCGCTTAAAAGACAGACCCGATGGTAAGTATATTGACGTTACAGCCATTACCCCGACACCGTTGGGGGAAGGTAAGTCCACCTCCCTGGTAGGACTGGTTCAGGGTTTGGGCAGGCGCGGCAAGAATGTCATCGGTGCAATCAGACAGCCTTCCGGAGGACCGACTATGAACGTTAAGGGTTCTGCTGCCGGCGGTGGATTGTCGCAGTGTATTCCCCTTACCGAGTTTTCTTTAGGCCTTACAGGCGATATTAATGCCGTGATGAATGCACATAACCTGGCTATGGTCGCCTTAACATCACGTCTGCAGCATGAGTTTAACTACAGTGATGCCTTTTTGGAAAAGATCGGCCTGAAGCGGCTGAACATTGACCCGCGGAACGTAGAAATGAAGTGGATTATGGACTTTTGTGCCCAGGCGCTGCGTAACATTACAATCGGCATGGGAGGCAAAATGGACGGATTCATGATGAATTCCGGTTTTGCCATCGCCGTTTCCTCTGAGATTATGGCCATTCTTGCTGTTTCCAATGATTTGAAAGATATGCGGGAGCGCATGGGCAGGATTGTGGTTGCATATGATAAAAAGGGCAATCCTGTAACCACTGCCGATCTTGATGTTGATGGCGCGATGACCGCCTGGATGGTGCAGGCATTGAACCCCAACCTGATGCAAACGCTGGAAGGACAGCCCTGTTTTGTCCATGCTGGACCTTTTGCCAATATTGCTGTTGGGCAGAACTCGATTGTGGCCGACCGTGTAGGGCTGAAACTCGGCGATTATCTGGTAACGGAATCCGGCTTTGCTGCTGATATTGGGTTTGAGAAGTTCTGGAACATTAAGTGCCGTATGTCTGGCCTCAAACCTCATTGCGCTGTGCTTGTGGCCACGATTAGAGCACTGAAGTGCCACGGCGGGGCTCCGCTTCCTGTTCCTGGAAAGCCGCTGGATCCCGGATACAGCCAGGAGAACATTCCCTGGGTGGAAAAAGGCTGCGAAAACCTGATTCACCTTATTAATGTGATTAAGAAATCCGGTATGAGCCCGGTAGTTTGTATTAACGCCTTCCATACCGATACGGATAAAGAAATTGCTACTGTCCGCCAGCTGGCTGAAGAAGCAGGTGCAAGGGTTGCGCTTTCCAAGCACTGGCAGTATGGCGGTGAAGGCGCTCTTGAGCTGGCTGATGCTGTTGTGGAAGCATGTGAAGAAAAGAATGAATTCAAGTTTCTCTACGAGTTGGAAACTCCTCTGCGCCAGCGCATAGATCTTATTGCAAAAGAAGTTTACGGCGCCGCCGGCGTTGAGTATTCACCGGATGCTATGGAAAAAGCCAAAAGAATGGAAGCTGATCCCGAACTCCAGAAGCTGGGTACCTGCATGGTGAAGACCCACTTGAGTTTGACTGACAACCCTGTATTAAAAGGTGTACCCAAGGGATGGAAGCTCTTTGTGCGGGATATCCTAACTTACAAGGGTGCCGGATTTATTGTTCCCGTGGCAGGACAGATCAGCCTTATGCCCGGCACAGGTTCCAATCCGGCCTATCGCCGCGTTGATGTAGATGTGGAAACAGGTAAAGTAAAAGGATTGTTCTAAGACTCTGGTTTGCATATAAAAAGATACTATAATGATTGTTTTTGATGGCAGAGTAGGTGCTATGCGTTAAGTGCTAAGGGATGGGAAGTTGCCCTTAGACGAAAGGGGCCCTGTTAAGGACGTGTCTGCGACATGGCACCGCATCCGCTGTCCACATAAGAGCAAAAGAAGAGCTCAATACCTCCTTTCTCTTAGATGTGGCAGTCTGCCCATCTTTAGGGAAAGGAGGTGTTTCCTTCTATGTTGCATAGCAAATTTAAATCGGAGCTAACCACACAGATGCTGGTCAGGATGTCCTTGCTGATAGCCCTGAATATTGTTTTTGAGCGCTATTTAAGCCTTCGCATACCTTTTGCCGGAGTTGAGGGGCTGCGTATCGGCTTTGGTGGAGTGCCGGTTATTTTTGCCGGGCTATTTATGGGTCCTTTAGCGGGCGGCCTTGTTGGAGCAGTGGGAGATCTGGTGGGCTTTTTTATCGGCGGTCCCATGGGGCCTTATATGCCGCATTTTACGCTAACAGCTGCATTGCGCGGCATTATTCCCGGTCTGGTTTTTATAATAGCCGGCAGGGGCAGGCGTGAAGTGGGGATTTTTCCGCTTTTCCTGTCAGTTTCTTTGGTATTTGTCCTGGTAAATGTCCTTCTGGTTCCCTATTTTATCGAAACACTATTTGGGACATTCAGAGCCGTTACTGTTCCCCCCAAAATAGTGGAAGCAGTTGTCTCTATCCCCGTTTACACCGTGATATTATTTACCCTGGGCCGTGCCTTAAAAAGGGTTCTTGATACGGGAATAGGCCGCAGGGTTATTCATGTTTCAGGTAAACTATGGTAGTATTTCAGGCCTGTGCCGCGCTATTTGCGGTGCGGGCCTGCCCCTAAATAGATGTTACCCGCTGAAATGTTTTTCTCTTTAATGTATTATATTTATCTATGAAGAGGTGGTAGATATGCTCCTGGCTATAGATGTTGGTAATTCCAATATAATGTTGGGGGTATATAATGGCCAGGAATTGAGGATGTGCTGGCGTATATCAACAAACCGTAACCAGACAGATGACGAATATGGGGTAATAATCAGGAATCTTATCCAGCATAACGGGTTGGAGACAGGGTCAATTGATGCAATGATTATTTCTTCTGTTGTGCCTACGCTGCATTATCCCCTGGAGAAGATGGCCCAAAAATATTTTAACCTTGTACCCCTGATTGTAGGCCCCGGGATTAAAACAGGCCTTAATATACTGTATGACAACCCCCGTGAAGTAGGAGCGGATCGTGTTGTCAATTCGGTTGCAGCAATTGAGCTCTACGGCGGCCCTTTAATTATTGTTGATTTCGGTACAGCTACAACGTTTTGTGCCATATCTGAAAAAGGAGACTATGTTGGCGGGGCAATTGCTCCCGGTATTGACATTTCCATGGAGGCCCTGTTCCAGAAAGCGGCAAAACTGCCTCGCGTCGAACTGGTTAAACCGCAAAGGGTTATTGGGAAGGATACCGTTTCCAGTATGCAATCAGGTATATTATTCGGGTTTGTGGGCCAAGTTGACGGTATCGTTAAACGTATGGTTAAAGAATTTTCCAAAAAGCCCTTTGTTGTTGCAACGGGGGGATTGGCAGGGCTTATTGCGCAGGAGTCTGAGACAATCGAGGAGGTTAACCACTTCCTTACTCTTGAAGGTTTGCGCATCATTTATAGAAAAAACGCTTTATCCGGGAAAAAGTAAACTCAGCGAAAAATTTTTGTTACAATAGCAGGAATTTGCGATGGAAAAGCGAACCTTAAACTTGGAGGAAGAATCTACAGCCTCCTCTTAATCAAAATTGGGACGTGTAAGGTGTGTAATATGTAATATGTAATAATGTGAAATTGGTAACAATTATTGGTTAACAAAACAGTTACAACATCGGCAGGGATGATCCTACATTGGCTAAAAAAAAACCACAGTGGGTGCGTTTTATTCACCACGGCAACCTGGCTCTTTCCTTCGGGATTACTATGATTGCGGCAGTTTTTTTAGGGCTCTATGGAGGATGGTGGGTTGACCGCCGCCTGGGGACTTTCCCGGCTTTTATGTTGTTGGGGGTTTTTTTAGGAGTTGGAGCAGGGTTTTATAGTTTATGGCAAGAATTAAATGCATTAATGGGAAAAAAGCCGGAAAAGGAGTCAGAACTGGAAGATGATGAGCAGCGGGAATAAAGGATTAAAAGCCGCAGAAAAAGTCATGGCAATACTGGGTGTAGTGATTATTATCGTATCGTTGTTGCTCGGTTACAGGTCCTTTGCTCTGGGCGTAGCTCTGGCTGCTTTCGTTGCCTGGCTCTTTTACCGCTGGCAGATGACGGCTGTGGTTAATGCAGAAGGTCTCTCCCCCCGGAAGGCAGCGAACAGACTGGTAGCCCGTTCACTCATAAGGCTTTTTGTTTTCTTAGGTTTGTTAGGCCTTTCTGCTTTGGCAGGAGAGCTGTTCCTATTTGGGGTATTAACCGGCCTTCTTCTTGAGATTATGGCTTTCATCGGCCAGGCTTTTTTAATTATTCGAGGAAAGGAGGGATAGCATAAATTGGGTTTGGAAGCATTGCAACATTTATTAGAACACGTACAGCCCGTGATTCTGTTTAATCTGGGTCCTGTGCCTATCAGTACAACTGTGTTCAATACCTGGATAATTATGATCATCGTTTTTATCGTAGCATATCTCATCTCCAGGCGTTTCAGCACCATACCCGGGGGAATTCAGAGTCTGATTGAAATGGTGGCAGACTTTTTTTATGATCTCCTGGAGGATAACATGGGCAAGGAAGGACGCAGGTTTCTCCCATTGGTCGGGACTCTCTTTTTGTTCATTTTATTTCTCAACCTTGCCTGGTTCATCCCGGAGATGAAACCGCCTACTACCGACCTGTCTACCACGGTGGCGTTTGCTGTAGTAACAATTATCCTGGTCGAGCTTATCGGTATTAAAAAGAAAGGACTGGGAGGGTATATTAAACATTTTTTTCAACCCTCTCCCTTTTTGTTTCCGCTAATGGTTATTGAAGAGCTGGTTAAACCTGTGTCTTTATCCCTTCGTCTTTTTGCCAACATGTTTGGTGAGAAGACGGTGGTTGCGGCACTGTTCCTGATGTTTCCCTTATTGCTCCCGACCCCGGTGATGGTTTTAGGGGTGATTATGGGCGTTATCCAAGCCCTGGTTTTCTCTTTGTTGACAGTGGTATATATCAGTTCTTTTATCAAAGGACATTAAAGAAATTAAAAAGTATTTAAGGAGGTTAGAGTAATGAATGGATTGGCTTATATAGGTGCGGCTCTGGCCGTAAGTTTAGCTGCTTTTGGTTCTGCTATTGGGCAAGGGATTGCTACACGTGGTGCAGTGGAGGGCATTGCCAGGCAACCGGAGGCCGGCGGGGATATTCGTACCAGCTTAATTCTCGCCCTGGCTTTTATGGAGGCCCTGACCCTCTTTTCCTTTGTAATATCCATCCTCCTGTGGACTAAAATTTAATAAAATTATGCGATAATATAAAGGAGGTGGTGTTATATGGAGGCTATTTTAGAAGCCTTGTCTTTTAATATTTGGAGTTTTTTACTCATGACGGTTAATGTTTTGGTGGTCTTAGGAGGGCTTTATTTAATACTCTGGAAGCCTCTTAACAAAGCTGTGAGTGATAGAGGAGAAAAAATTGAAGGGGATCTCAGGGAAGCGGCTTCTGCCAGAGAAAAGGCGGATGAGCTTTTGGCCTCTTACCAGCAACAACTAAACGAGGCACATCAGGAAGCTCAGGCAATATTACAACGGGCTACCGAGATGTCGGAAGTTACACGCTCGGAACTGGTCGCCCAGGCTAAAGAAGAAGCCGCGCGTGCTCTGGAGCAAGCGCGGCTGGAAATAGAAAATGAAAAAAGGTCAGCTATGGCTGCCATTCGCGGTCAGGCGGCAGAACTTGTAGTCATGGCGACAGGCAAGGTTTTGGCACGCACCCTTACCTCTGAAGATCAGGAGCATCTGCTTCAGAATGCCCTTGTGGAGGTGGAGAGATTATAGTGAACGACAAAAGAGTTGCCCGGCACTATGCGGAGGCCCTCTTTTATGCAGCCCAAAAATGGGGGCAAGAAGAAGAGGTGGGAGAGAAGCTTGCCTCTTTGAAAGAAATATTTGAGGAAGATGCCGAGCTCCAGAAAATCCTTTCCAATCCGCTTTTATCTTCCCAGGAAAAAGAAAAGGAATTAAAGGATCTGCTTCCTCGGATAATGAGCAGAAAAAAAGAAGAGATGTTTACTTCTATTGCTCCGGAATACCAACGCCTTCTCGATCAAGCGAAGGATATTGAGGCGGTGGGTGTAACAGTGGCTGCTCCCCTTTCCCCTGTTATGGAATCCGAACTGGAAAGCAGGCTGGTTCGTTTTGTTGGGAAGAAGATCCGTATGGAGATAAGGATTGAACCAGAAATATTAGGGGGATTTGTCTTACGCTGGGGAGACCGGGTAATAGATGCCAGTGTCAAGAAAAAGGTGGAGCTCATGGGCACCCGTTTAAGGACAGTCTAGTACCCGGGTTGGTTAACTGATGTAAAGGGGTGAGAAGAATTGGATAGTAAGCTTGAAGAGATTACCAGCGTTTTGATGCAGCAGCTAGAACGCTATGAGCTGGAGATAGAGGTAGCCAACAAAGGTATCGTTACTTACGTGGGTGACGGCATCGCTCGCGTCCAGTTGGGGCAAGTTATGGCCAGCGAACTCCTGGAGTTTCCAGGGGGAGTATACGGTATGGCCTTGAACATCGAAGAGGATAGCATAGGGGTGGTTATTTTAGGTCCGTACCAGCATATTAAGGAAGGGGACGAAGTCAAAAGGACGGGCCGCATTATGGAGGTACCGGTAGGGGACGGCCTTATTGGCCGGGTGGTGAGTCCGGTGGGTGAGCCCTTGGACGACAAGGGTCCGATCGATGCTGAGAAGCACCGGCCGGTAGAATTTCTCGCCCCCGGGGTGATCAAGCGTCAACCGGTAGACACTCCGTTGCAAACAGGTATTAAAACTATCGATGGCATGTTCCCCATCGGTCGGGGGCAGCGGGAGTTGATCATCGGAGACCGTCAAATCGGAAAAACGGCTATTGCCGTGGATACAATTATCAACCAAAAGGGTCAAGACGTTATCTGTATCTACGTAGCTATAGGCCAGAAGGCTTCCACTGTAGCCAGCGTTACTCAAAAATTTGAGGAAACGGGTGCAATGGATTACACTACTGTGGTGGTGGCCAATGCCGGTGAAGCAGCCCCGCTATTGTATATTGCTCCCTATGCCGGCTGTGCTATAGGCGAATATTTTATGTATGATCAGCAACGGGATGTTCTGATAGTTTACGATGATCTTTCCAAACACGCTGTGGCTTATCGAGAGCTTTCCCTGCTATTAAGGAGGCCCCCCGGAAGGGAAGCTTATCCTGGGGATATCTTTTACCTGCACTCCCGTTTACTGGAGAGGGCGGCCCGCTTAAGTGATGCTATGGGCGGCGGTTCAATGACAGCCTTACCCATAATTGAAACCCAGGCGGGTGACGTCTCTGCTTATATCCCCACCAACGTCATCTCCATTACTGACGGTCAGATTTATCTGGAAGGGGATTTATTCTACGCAGGCCAGCGTCCGGCCATTAACGTGGGGCTCTCTGTTTCCCGGGTTGGAGGGGCGGCCCAGGTAAAGGCTATGAAGCAGGTAGCAGGGCGTTTGAAATTGGACCTTGCACAGTACCAGGAATTAGCGGCATTTGCTCAGTTTGGGACAGATCTGGATAAAGCTACAATGGCAAGTTTATCCAGGGGTGAACGGATGATGGAACTTTTAAAACAGGGCCAGTACCAGCCTATGGCGGTGGAAGAGCAGATAGCAGTAATTTATGCAGGTGTGAACAGATATTTAGAGAATTTGTCTATTGAAAAGGTAGGGCCTTTTGAGCAGGAGTACATCCGTTTTCTGAAGAGCAACTATCCCAATATCCTCCAGGAGATTCGGGAAAAGAAAGCTTTGGATGATGAGCTGGAGGAGCTTTTGAAAAAGAGTATAAAAGAATTTCTAGACAGTTTTGTTCCGGTTAGCGAAACTGGTTCCTGATTGCCAACCGTCAAGCAATAAACGAGTATTTTCGGTTGGCGGAAGATAAAGGCGGTGGAATACTTGTCTAGTATAAGGGAAATTAAACGGCGTATACGGGTGATAGGCAATATCCAGCATGTTACCGGTGCGATGAAGATGGTGGCATCAGCCAAACTGCGCCGGGCCCAAAGTCAGGTGTGGGCAACTCGTCCTTATGCCCTAAAAACAGCTGAAGTGGCAGGCCGTTTAGCTTTGGCTCCAAATGCCCAGATGCTCCCGCTAGTAGCGTCCCGGGAGGTTAAAAAGACATGCTATGTATTAATGATTGGAGATAAGGGGTTAGCGGGGGCATATAACGCCAATGTTATTCACTTGGCCCAGGAATGTTTGGCCAAAGAGGAGAAGCCGGCTGCTTTAATTATATTGGGCCGCAAGGGTGTACAGTATTTTCGCCGGCGTTCGGTGGAAATGCTTAAATATTATGTAGACATTGGAGATGAACCCGATCTATCCCTGGCCCGGGAGCTAGCCCGGCAACTTATGGAGATCTTTTTAAACGGGCAGGTAGATGAGGTGAACCTGGTTTACGCCCGTTTTTATACAATCCTGCGCAATGTTCCTCAGGTGGAAAGGCTTTTGCCTATAGAAACTCCTTCAGTTGAAGGAGCGGAAATGATGGATTATATTTATGAACCAGAGCCTGTGGGTGTGCTGGAGGCTATTTTACCCCGTTACTGTGAGATAAAAGTGTACCAGGCCCTTTTAGAGGCCAAGGCTAGCGAAATCAGTTCCAGAATGGTAGCCATGGATGGTGCCACTAAGAATAGTGGCGAAATGATTGATCAATTAACCTTGTCCTTCAATAAAGCCCGCCAGGCCGCCATTACTACCGAACTACTGGAAGTGGCAACTGGCGCTGAAGCTTTGAAGGCCGAGGGGTAGAGGAGGGACTTGACATGAACGAAGGAAAAGTGGTGCAAATTATAGGTCCGGTAGTAGATGTGGAGTTTCTTGAAGAAAATTTACCCGCTTTATATAATGCAGTTATCATTAAAGAAAAAGAGATTGACCTTACCATGGAGGTTATGCAACATTTGGGTGACAATAGGGTCCGGTGTGTAGCCTTGTCCTCTACCGACGGCATGCAAGGAGGGATGAAGGCTATAGATACGGGAGCCCCCATAAAGGCTCCGGTAGGTGTTTCTACCTTAGGCAGGTTATTTAATGTGGTGGGCGAAGCTATAGACGAAAAAGGCACATTGGAACCGGAAGAGTGGTGGCCTATCCATAGGGAACCCCCTTCCTTTGACGATCTAAAGCCTTCTACCGAGATCCTGGAGACAGGCCTGAAAGTTTTGGATCTTTTAGCACCCCTGCCCAAGGGCGGAAAGATGGGTCTATTTGGCGGGGCCGGTGTAGGAAAGACGGTTCTGATTATGGAGCTCATCCGCAACATTGCCTACGAGCATGGGGGATATTCTGTTTTTGCCGGTGTAGGTGAGCGTACCAGGGAAGGTAATGACCTTTACCTGGAGATGACTGAATCCGGAGTTCTAGATAAAACAGTCCTAGTATACGGCCAGATGAACGAACCCCCGGGAGCGCGCATGCGGGTAGGGTTAACAGGGTTAACCGCTGCCGAATATTTCCGGGACAAAGGGGGCCAGGACGTACTGTTTTTTATTGACAACATTTTCCGCTTTGTTCAGGCAGGTTCTGAGGTTTCAGCTTTGCTGGGCCGCATGCCCTCTGCTGTAGGTTATCAGCCTACCCTGGCTACAGAGATGGGTGAACTCCAGGAGCGTATTACCTCTACCAAGCAGGGTTCCATTACCTCGGTTCAGGCGATCTACGTTCCTGCCGATGACCTTACAGACCCGGCTCCGGCTACAACTTTCGCTCATTTGGACGGGACTATTGTGCTTTCCCGGCAGTTGTCAGAATTGGGAATTTACCCTGCCGTGGACCCCCTGGATTCAACTTCCCGGCTGCTCGATCCCCTTGTTGTTGGGAATGAGCACTATGAAGTAGGAAGGGGTGTACAGCGCATTCTTCAGCGTTACAAGGAACTTCAGGATATCATCGCAATTTTAGGTATTGAGGAGCTTTCAGATGAGGATAAGATGATAGTAGCCCGTGCCCGTAAAATTCAGCGCTTCCTTTCCCAGCCTTTCCATGTGGCTGAAGCTTTTACCGGAAGGTCAGGAGCTTATGTGCCCTTGAAGGAGACGATCAGGGGATTTAAAGAGATTCTGGCGGGTCAGCATGATGATTTGCCGGAGGAAGCTTTTTATATGGTTAGCAACATAGAGGAGGCAATTCAAAAGGGACAGGAGCTGGCCTGATGAGTACGTCAAAATTAGAGGTTGTCACTCCCCAGAAAAAGATCTTAGCGGTAGAAGTGGAGAGCGTTATTGCTCCGGGAACAGAGGGCTACCTGGGCGTCCTTCCACGGCATGCCCCCCTTCTAGCCATTTTAAAATCAGGCGTGGTTTATTATCGTAAGGTGGGGGGGAAGACAGAGCATATGGCTGTATCCGGGGGTTTTATGGAAGCAGGCCCTGATAAGGTAATTATCCTGGCGGATATGGCAGAGCTTTCGGCAGAGATTGACATAGAAAGGGCCCGCCGGGCCAAGGAGAGAGCAGAAAAGCGCCTTCGGGAGCGGCCTCCAGGGTTAGACCGGGACCGGGCGGAAAAAGCTTTACAGCGGAGCCTGGCCCGGTTAAAGGCTGCCTCATCATTTGATAAATAAGTATCCCTGCTTGTTTAATGCAAGAGGCAGAAGCTTCACTTATAAAACAAACAACCCCTCCTTAAAGCTATACATATAAGGAGGGGTCATTATTAGTTTATGTAAGTAGGGATTAGCTCAATTACAATAATTGCATCTAATTACATCGGTTTCGGATCTTTCTGGGTTCCTTCAGCTTCTTTTCTTATCTTAGCCTCGCAAAAGGGGCAAATAGATTTGCTCCTTCCCGGGGGTTCTTCAAAAAAATCCCCCCCCAGGGTGGTTTCAGCCAGAGCCCCCATTTCAAAAACCCGTCCGCAAATCAGGCAACGTTGCTGGTATTTATCACTCATAACTTTCCTCCTCCCAAAAGCAAATCAAGATCTGATGTATCCAGCTTGTAAAACTATCTATCCGCAGCATGAGCATATTATCACGCTGTCCTAAATGCCGTTTGGGCAGAATCCTTCCTGTTTGTGATTATTCCTTTTGCGGTGCGGACTATCATAATAATATATTTATCTGTTTCAATTATAGCCATTTCCCGATCAGGGTGTCAACCATATAATTATCCAAATGTTTTACAGGTATACACGATATGGTCATGGAATGGCTCCAGGGCTCATCCGATAAGGATGGTCTGTAGCAAGAAAGAAAATATTTTCGCAAAAAAGGTTGTTGACATTAAGTTTTCTATATGCTATAGTGAACATTAATAGTATATTAAAGCCTGTGAAGGGAAATAGTATGCAGGTAGGAGAAGTTCAGAGAGCCGGGCTGAGGGATAAGACCCCGAAGCTGTGAGCCCGGTACTTAATCGCCTGTTGAATGGGTCCCAGAGGTGCCTGTCCGAAGAACCGTAGGGCAGGACGGAGGCTTCACCGTTATAAGAAAGGGGTATCGGAGCAGTGTGTTTTGTTAGTGGTCCCGTACCTTGCCGAGAGTGACCCCTCCAAAAAGGGGTAATATGGGTGGTACCGCGAGTAATCCCTCGTCCCTGAGACGAGGTTTTTTATTTTATATAAAAGGAGGAAAAACGATGGAGATCAAAAAAATAATTTTGCCAGAGAAGGAGATTCCCAGACAGTGGTACAATATTCAGGCGGATATGCCTACCCCGCTTCAACCCCCGTTAAATCCTGCTACCGGCAAACCTGTGGGTCCGGACGATCTGTTGCCGATTTTTCCGATGAATCTTATTGAGCAGGAAGTAAGTACCGAAAGGTGGATCGGCATACCTGAAGAAGTGCTGGAGAAACTGTTAATTTACAGGCCAACACCGCTGCAAAGAGCCTTTGCATTGGAAAAATACCTGAATACTCCGGCAAAAATATATTATAAAAATGAATCCGTAAGCCCTGCCGGAAGCCATAAACCCAATACAGCTATTGCACAGGCTTATTACAATAAGGTTGCCGGTGTAAAAAAACTTACAACGGAGACCGGTGCAGGACAGTGGGGCAGCGCTCTGAGTCTGGCATGTACATTTTTTGACCTGGAATGCAAGGTTTACATGGTAAAAATCAGCTTTGAACAAAAACCATACCGCCAGTTAATGATGAAAACCTGGGGAGCCGAGTGCGTTTCCAGCCCCAGCCGCCAAACAAGTTTTGGCCGAAAAGTGCTGGCTGAAGATCCCGATTGCCTGGGCAGCCTGGGAATAGCTATCAGTGAAGCTGTGGAAGATGCGGTAACATCGGAAAACACCAAATATTCTCTGGGGAGCGTTTTAAATCATGTGATGCTGCATCAAACGATTATCGGGCTTGAAGCACAAAAACAGTTCGAAATGGTAGGTGATTACCCTGACGTGCTGATCGGTTGTGTTGGTGGCGGAAGCAATTTTTCCGGACTGTCTTTCCCATATATCAGGGATAAAATTTATGGGAAGGATATTCAGATTATTGCTGTTGAACCGACCGCTTGCCCTACAGTAACCCGGGGGCCCTTTGCCTATGATTATGGGGATACCGCTGCCAACACCCCGCTTTTGCCCATGTTTACCCTGGGGCATAACTTCATGGCGCAACCGATCCATGCTGGAGGGCTGAGGTACCACGGGATGTCTCCCCTTGTAAGCCGTCTGATTCTGGATGGTCTTATTCAACCGCGATCCTATAACCAGCTGCAGACTTACAGGGCGGGCATGATTTTTGCCCAAACAGAAGGGTTAATCTGTGCACCGGAAACCAACCACGCTATCGCCGCAGCAGTTGAGGAGGCCGAGAAAGCCAGGGAGGAAGGCGTTGCGAAAACAATCGTATTTTGTCTGAGCGGCAACGGATTGCTTGATTTGGCCGGTTACGATGCTTACCTCAGCGGGAAATTAACCGATGCTTCATTGTCGGAAGAAGAAATGCAGAAGTCACTGGAGGCAATCAAATCTTTTCCCAAGCCGGCAATCTAAATATTGTATGAAGAGGTGTTAATGGGGGGAGGCATATAAACATTACATGGCCCCCCTTTTCTTTCATTTATACTCCTGTTATAATAATTATCATCAATGTTGAACTGGGGGATACGGAGCAAGATGACTGAAGCGAAAAAGTTAAAACTGGGGTTACCGGCTGGAAGCTTGCAAAAATCAACCTTTGAAATGTTTAAAAAGGCCGGATTTAATTTTTATCTCAATGAGCGTTCATATTTTCCTTACATCGATGATGAAGATCTTGATTGCATCCTGATCAGGGCGCAGGAGATACCCAGATATGTTGCCGGTGGTGTGCTTGATGCCGGTATTTCCGGCAAGGATTGGATAACCGAAACAGCGGCGGATGTGGAGGAAATAGCAGAACTTACCTATTCGCGGCAGGGTCTGAAACCTATTAAACTGGTGCTGGCGGTTCCCTATGAATCGCCTGTTCAGAGCGTGAAAGATCTGCAGGGCAAAAAAATTGCTACAGAACTCGTGGAGGTAACAAAAAGTTTCTTAAATAAGCATAACGTGCAGGCCTGTGTAGAGTTTTCCTGGGGCGCGACGGAGGTGAAACCTCCTGCGCTGGTAGATGCCATTGCCGAGTTAACTGAAACCGGACGTTCATTAAAGGCAAATAATCTGCGCATCATTGATACTATTTTGGTTTCAACCCCCCGCTTTATCGTTAACAGGGAGAGCTGGAAAATGGAATGGAAAAAAAGTAAAGTGGAGCAGATTATTACCCTGTTGAAAGGTGCACTGCTGGCGGAAAATAAGGTTGGATTAAAATTGAATGTAAATAAAAATAACCTTCCGGAAGTGCTTTCTTTGCTTCCGGCCTTAAGGAAACCCACTATTTCCCAGTTGCACGAAGAGAGCTGGGTCGCTGTGGAGACTGTTATTGATGAAAAAACTGTGCGGGAACTGGTTTATAAATTAAAAGAGGCCGGGGCGGAAGGCATTATCGAATATTCTTTGAATAAGATTATTCCCTAGTGCTTACCCCAAAATTCCTTAAAACTATTTGTGGCGAAAGAAACGCCTTTTTCCTGCTTCAAAGGAAAAGGCGTTTTTATTTTCAGAACCCGATTTGAGAGTATTTGGAATTATTAAATTTTAATTTGCAAGAGGATTTTTAATAGACCATGCAGAATTAAAAAAGTGGACATAAAAATAGGCAACGAAAGAAACAGAAAAAAATGTTTAAATCCTGAACAATTTTTTCTCAAAAGAGGTCCCTTGCAATGGAAAAAACCCGTATTGTAATGATCTCTCCCCTGCCCGAGCTTACCAGACTTGCGCAGCAGGTTTCTAAAGAGCTAAGTTTTGAAATGGAAATCGTAGAAGCCTTTTTGGATGAAGGCGTGGAACTTGGCAAAAGAGCTGTGCAGTCCGGTGCCGATGTTATTATCAGCCGTGGCCCGACAGGAGTAATTTTAAAAAAAGAACTGCCTATACCGGTGATCTTAATTCAAATTACCAACTTTGATATCATACAGGCCTTATATCATGCCAGGCAGCTTGGCCGTAAGATAGCATATTTCGATTATATCAAGCGCAAAGACTTTTACGATTTCACAAATATTGCCCAAATTCTTTCCCTGGAGGATCTGCGCCTTTTCTTTTATCGTGACGAAAAAGAATTGGATGAGGAAATTAAGAAGGCACGTGATGAAGGTATTGAAGTAGTGGTTGCTTCCGGTGTTTGTGTGGTTCGTATGGCTCAGGAGCAGGGGATGCAGGGCGTGATGGTTTTTGCTTCGCGGGAGGCGATCGTTGATGCCCTGAATTGGGCAAAGGATTTTGTTCACATCCGTCAAAAAGATCGTGAAAAGGCCGAATATCTTAAAACTATTATTGAACATATGCAAAGCGGGGCTATCGCTGTAAACTGGGATAATGAAATTATCCTATTTAATCCGGTAGCGGAAGAGCTTTTCAATGTTTCCGGAAAAGATCTTCTGGGCAAAAAAATAAAGGATATTCACATTCCTCAGGTGCAAAAAATTTTTCAATCCTTAAACTTAGTCGAAAACGAATTACAAAAAATTAATGGTAAGCAGATTGTATTCAATCGTATTCCCATACTAATGGGCCATGAGTTTTTGGGGACGGTAATGATCATCCAAAATATTCATGAGCTTCAGAATCTTGAAGGTTTCATGCGCAGTAAGCTGTATGCCGCCGGGGGTTTTCTGGCGCAGCATACCTTTCAAGATATAATAGGTACCTCTGATGCAATTAAGGGAGCCCTGGAACGCGCCCGGAAATTTGCCCTGACGGATTCAACAGTATTGATTACCGGGGAAAGTGGAACAGGTAAGGATTTGTTTGCCCACAGTATACACGCCGCAAGCCCGCGCCGGGAAGGTCCCTTCGTTGTTATTAACTGTGTGAACTCTTCAGAAGATCTTCTTGAAGGAGAATTGTTTGGTTATGAAGAGGGGGCCTTCTCCGGTACAAAGAAAGGTGGGAAGGCCGGTCTTTTTGAACTTGCCCATGGCGGCACGCTTTTTATCGATGAAATTTCCGCACTTTCTTCTTCTCTGCAACTAAGCCTGCTGCGTATTTTCCAGCAGAAAGTGGTCAGCCGCCTTGGCGGAGAGCGCCTGCTTCCCGTAAATGTTCGCGTTATCGCTGCAACCAGCCATTTTTTGCCCGCTGAAATTAAAAAAGGAAAATTTCGGGAGGACCTCTTTTTTCACTTAAATGTTCTAAACCTGCATATTCCTACATTGAGGGATAGAAAGAGTGATATTCCCCTCTTGATGAATTATTTTGCTGAAAAATACAGTGGTAACAACCGGGGAACTGCAGACAGGTTTCCGGATTCCATTGTTCGTTTCCTCAGCGATTACGACTGGCCGGATAATGTTCGGGAATTGGAAAACTTCATGAACAAATACGTCATTCTTTCCGAGGGGAGTAAAGATAGTTTTAGACTAATGGAAGAGCTGGTCGATGAGCTTTATCGTTTCAGCGAAGATAGTAAAATTATCAAAGGGGATGAGGATAGTTCCTTAACGATAAACATCGGAACTTTGGAGTATATGGAGCAACAAATTATCAAGAAACTCTCTCAGCAGACCGATATAGATAAAAAAGATCTGGCTTCCCTTCTGGGAATCAGCAGGACTACACTATGGAAGAAATTAAAAGCATTACACACTGCAAATCAATATACAGTTCAGTAATTATTAAATTGCGTGAGGTGATGCCATAGAAGATTATTTACTATTTAACTGTGGTTTGGTTGTTTTTTGTAAACAAAAAACATAAAAAGGAGGGATTTCCCGGAAAGAGTTTCCGGGAAGCATTATGAAAAATCCGGTAATTGTAAGTGCGGCACGGACTATTGCAGGTAGGTTCGGAGGAAGTTTGAGCAGTCTCAGCGCCGCTGATCTTGGAGCGGCTGCAGTGAAGGAAGTAGTTAAAAGGGCAGGAATTAATGGTGAAGATGTTGATCAGTTGGTATTCGGATGTGGATGGCAGGCCGGAATTGGCCCCAATATTGCCCGTATTTGTGCAGTCAGGGGAGGCCTACCGGTAACAGTGCCGGCTTATACGGTCAACATCCGCTGTGTCTCCAGCTTGCAGGCGGTGGCTGAAGCTTGCAGGCATATCATCTGCGGAGAAGCGGATATCGTTATTGCCGGCGGTACGGAGTCTGGTTCGAATGTTCCCTATATCATGCCTCAAGCGCGCTGGGGAGCACGGATGTTTGATTTTCCTGTTTATGATGGTCTGCATCTGGACGGCTTTATGTGCAAGCTGGCAGGTATGCTCATGGGCAATACAGCGGAGAATTTGGTGGAAAAATATTCGATCAGCAGGGAAGAGCAGGACCAGTTTGCTCTGGAAAGCCATCAGAAAGCTTCCAAGGCAGTTGCGGAAGGTAAATTTGATGTTGAAATTATCCCGATTGAAGTTACTGTAAAGAAAAAAGGGAAAGTGGTTGTAGATAAGGAAGAAATACCCCGTGCCAATGCGTCGTTAGAAGCAATGCTTAAATTACCGCCGGTATTCAAGAAGGACGGCGGGACGGTAACCGCTGGAAACAGCTGCGCGCTCAGTGACTGCGCTTCCGCCGTGGTGATTATGTCTGAGGAGAAAGCCAAGTCCCTGGGGCTGACGCCCATGGCAAGAGTTCGGAGCTATGCTGTGGCAGGAGTAGATCCCAATTACATGGGCATTGGCCCGGTGGCAGCCACTCCAATTGCTCTGAAAAAGGCAGGATTAACCCTGGATGACATTGATTTTATTGAGCTGAACGAGGCGTTTGCGGCACAGTACATTGCCTGTGAAAAAGAACTTAAATTAGACCGTTCAAAGGTTAACGTACACGGTGGGGCGATTGCCCTGGGGCACCCCGTAGGGGCTACCGGGACGAAGCTCATTACCACTAACATTAATACCCTGAAAATGTACGATAAGACCTTTGGATTAATTACTGCCTGTGTCGGTGGCGGACAGGGTTTTGCTGTTGTACTGGAAAGGTTAAGCTAATACTTATATTATTTGAGAGGAGGAAAAAATAATGGAAATTAAAACCGGTTTTGTTTTGGGAGCAGGTATTATGGGTTCGGGGATAGCTCACCTGATGGCCCAAAAAGGTGTGCAGGCTATCCTGGCGGATGTTGACGATGCCATCTTAAAGCGTAGTATCGGTAATATTGAAAATCTGTTAAACAAAAGGGTTGCCAAGGGTAAAATGACCGAAGGGGAAGTAAAGGAGCTTTTGGGCCGTATTAAAACTACCACGGATATGAAAGAAGCCGCCAACGCAGATTTCATCATTGAAGCGGTAATTGAAGATGTTAAACTGAAGCAGAAGGTTTTCGCCCAGTTGGAGGAAGTTGCGAAACCGGAGGCAATTTTGGCAACTAATACCACCGCCTGCTCGATCTCTGAAATAGCATCTGCTATGAAAGATCCCAGCCGCCTGACAGGGATGCACTTCTTCAACCCGGCAGTGGTAATGAGGCTGGTTGAAATCATGCCCGGCCTTGCAACCAGGCCGGAAGTTGTAAAAACAACCAAGGAGTTTGCCGAGTTTCTGGGCAAGGAACCTGTTATTACCGATAAGGAAAGTATTGCCGGCGTTGCCAGCAGGGTTCTTGCCGGATTGCTGAACGAGGCAGTCTGGGTACTGGACGAAGGCATTAGCACTGCGGCAGATATTGACAAGGCAATGAAGATGGGTTCCAACCTGCCGATGGGGCCGTTATCGCTTATTGACATGATCGGCATTGACACTCACCTGGCAAAAACCAGAACACTCTACGCCAAGCTCGGGGATGCACGTTATCGTCCCTGCTATCTGCTGGAGAAAATGGTTCATGCGGGCTACCTGGGACGTAAAAGCGGCAAAGGTTTTTATGATTATTCCCAGGATCCCCCTGTTCCAACAGTTTTAAAATAAAGGCTTTTATTAAATTTTATTAAATGAAAAAACAGGAGGTGCAAAATAATGAATTTTGACTTGACTGAAGAGCAATTATCAGTTCAAAAGATGGTCCGGGAATTTGTGGCCAAGGAGATTACCCCCAATGCCAAGCAATGGGACCTGGAAGAGTATTTCCCCATGGATCTCTGGCGGAAGATGGGTGATCTGGGGATTGTCGGCACATCCATACCTGAGGAGTATGACGGTGTGGGGATGGACTATATTTCTCACGCGATTGTAGCTGAAGAACTTGGCTACGGTTGTTCGTCCATGCGCGGCAGCTATTCCGTGAACATCTCCCTGGTTGCTAAAACCATTCTCAAGTGGGGCACAGAAGAACAGAAGAAGAAATACGTTGCCGGCATTGCCACCGGTGAGATGTTCGGCTGCTATGGGCTTACAGAGCCTGACTCCGGCAGCGATGCCGCTAGCATGAAGAGCGTCGCCGAAAAGGATGGCGATTACTATATTATTAATGGCAATAAGATGTGGATCACTCATGCGGATCAGGCGGATGTATCTATAGTTTTTGCGAAAACCGATAAGGAGAAGGGTGCCAGGGGTATTACCGCTTTTCTGGTTGATAAGGGGACCCCGGGATTTACTCCGCAACCAATTCATGAAAAAATCGGCCTTCGTTCACAGGATACCGGCGAAATAATTATGGAAAATGTGCGCATTCCCAAAGAAAATATGCTGGGGCCCGAAGGGAAGGGCTTTGCGGTTGCCATGTCCGCCCTCGATAACGCGCGCTATACCGTGGCCGCGGGTTGTGTGGGCACTGCTCAGGCAGCGCTGGATATTGCCAAGCAGTATGCCA
>LSQX01289709.1_pt1 | contig 19641 bp, 12 predicted proteins | sample 654561 | NCBI WGS metagenome assembly LSQX01 (sample SAMN04489861, study PRJNA283612) | anaerobic digester metagenome | isolation source: 4 biogas reactors fed with cattle manure at either 37C or 55C with and... | place: Denmark: Kongens Lyngby | collected 2014
GGCGGCATCCTGGAAACCGAATGCGCTGAATTGCTGCAGGAGTTTTTTAAAGGGAAGCGTTTCAGGTAAAAAATTTCAAGCGCTACACATTGTTTGACCAAAAAGTTACATTTGTATTTTTAATCTGTCCGATTTTTTATACATTCGAAAATTAAACAAAATACTATGCATATTGGCGTTGCCGGAAACATTGGAGCGGGAAAAACCACGCTGACAGAGCTGCTCTCCAAACATTATAACTGGATGCCTCATTACGAAGAGGTGGATGAAAATCCTTACCTGAACGATTTTTATAACGACATGCAACGTTGGTCGTTTAACCTTCAGATTTATTTTCTCAACTCCCGGTTCAAACAAATCGTCAATATCAGGGAATCGAAAAAATCAGTCATTCAGGATCGCACGATATACGAAGACGCGGAGATTTTTGCACCTAACCTGCACAGCATGGGGCTGATGAGTACCCGTGATTTTGAGAATTATTACACGCTGTTCAATCTGATGGCCTCGCTTGTCGAACCTCCTGACCTAATCATCTATTTACGGGCATCGGTTCCAACCCTGGTTAATCAGATCCAGAAGCGGGGTAGAAAATACGAGAACTCTATCCGGCTGGATTATCTCAAACGGCTGAATGAACGATACGAAAGCTGGGTAGAGACTTACCGGGATGGAAAATTGTTGGTGGTAGATGCTGATTCGATGGATTTTCTCGGAAATCCCGAGGACATCAGTACGGTCATCGACAAAATTAATGCTGAATTGCACGGTCTGTTTTAACAGATCCCTTTCTTTCTATTCTTATGCAACAAAGGCCTGTCCCCCAAAGGATCAGGCCTTTTTACTTTGGATAGCCTCCAGAATCCCCGACCACTGGTCAGCTGGGACTTTGGACCCAGTTACTGATATCACCTTGGATGCCAATAGGTTGCCAACCTCAAGACACTGAGTCAGAGACAACCCGTTCAAATAGGCAAACAGGAATCCTGATGCAAACAGATCGCCGGCTCCGGTGGTATCGATAGCTTTAACAGGCAATGCTGGTGCGCTGGTGACTTCTTGACCCCTTTGCGCGAGGGCTCCATGGCGTCCGGTCTTCACCACCGCCACCGGGCAGAGGCTGGCAAGTTCAGCCACAGCCTGTTCCGGTTTCAGACCCGTAAAAGCGCGCCCCTCCTCCTCATTGGCAAAGATAAAATCGACATAACCTGGTATCACTGAATGGAGAAAGCCACGATTCTCCTCCACGACATTATAACTGGCCAGGTCGAGAGAAACCAAACAGCCCTCCGCCTTGGCCAGGTGTAGAGCTCGGCGGATTAGGTCGTGATTCTGAACCATATATCCCTCAATATAAAATAGGCTGTATCCCATGAACATCTCCGGACTGAGGAACTCCGGGCTAAGATCCGTGGCGGCACCCAGAAAAGTGCCAAAGGTGCGTTCGGAATCTGGGGTTAGGAGAGCGTTAGCTCGACCGGTTGGCTTTGGAGAGCGGTAAAAAATTGGCTCTATCTTACTTTCTTTCAAATTGTTAACATAAAACTCCCCCCATTGGTCTTCTCCGGCTGATCCAATAAAACCAGTGTCCATCCCTAAATTTGCCAGTCCGTGGATGGTATTAGCTGCCGATCCTCCTGCCACCATTGTAACCGGTAGGCCTTCAACGGCTTGCATGATCTCAGTCACACGTTTCTCATCAACCAGCTGCATACTTCCTTTCGGCAACCGAAGCTGATCGAGGAGGGTATCATCTTTCAGATGGATCAGTACATCGACAAGGGCATTGCCCATTCCGAGGATTTTTTTCATGACAAAGATTTTTGCAACACGGCTAAAAGTAATACCAGATGGTTCCGTAGCGCTCCGGATCTTCCCCATCTTTTTGCAGGCGTTTCAAGTAATCGTAAATTGAAGTATCGGTGTAAAGGTAGTCATCCACAAATGTTACGCGAGATTCCCAGGGATAGAATCGGTAGATCCGTTCGCCGGCGGGTGTAATCATCGTAACCTCATGATCCTGCCATGCCCGTAGATGAGATTTACCAAGTTTCGGAACATTGAAAACCGGCTCATCGGTTCTGACCATTCCTGGCAGAAAGCGGGCCTCCTCTTTACGTTCCTGCTGAATACGTGCAATGGGCACCCTGAAATCTTCCGTCTCGGCCTTTCCTTTGGTATTAAACGAATAGTAAGGATCCACCCCGGACACTTTTAAAACCCTTCGAAGAGCACTTGTTTCATACTTCCGACTATTAAAATAGGTGAATACCTGCTGATTATACACACTCATACCTGCTTCCCGGATCATCCGGATCGATTGGATAAAGTCGGCCGTGATCTCGGTAGGATGCTCCACATGTGTGACCACACAAACTTCCCTTTTACCAAATTCATGATGTTCTTTAAGCAAGGCAATCAACTCTGGTGTAATACGATAAGGTAAAGTCACCGGTATTCTGGTTCCAATACGGATTCGCTCCACATGATCAATCTCTGCCAGCTTGCTAAGAATCTTCTTAAGATAGCCATTCGGAAGCATCAACGGATCTCCGCCGGTAACTAATACTTCAGTAATATGTTTATTGTCTCTTATCCAATTGATTGCCTGATAGATGAGGTTGCTCGAAACCCCAGAATCCTCCACTGATTTGATCTCCCAATTACGCTGACAATAGACACAGATCTGCGGGCAGGTATCAATCGGCTTAAGTATCAAAATCTGAGGATACCTGCGTGTGATTCCTGGAATCGGAGAGGTAGATTTTTCGCCCATGAAATCCATGTCCACCTGGAGCATCTTGTTATCTGCTACCCGCTCGCAGTAATTACGGCTAGGAATCACCTGCGCCCTGACAGCCCGGTCGATTTCCGATGGCCCTTCGGGGCTGAACATGGCAAAATAATAAGGGGTAATCTGAAACGGGATATTCCGCTCTTCGGCGCTCCGAAGTCCATCCTCCTCCTCGGGGGAGAGCTTCACCAGCGCTTTGACCGTCTTCAAATCGCTGATGATATGTTTCATCTGCCAATGGTAATCGTACCAGTCATGCTCCGAGGCTTTGAAGTATTTCAGGATCCGCTCTTTCATGATCTGGAATTCTTTCTCCAATTGCGGATCAGTACCTTTGGGAATCAAATTGATAGATGTCTCCATTTTTTTTGCATATGCGTTCAGTCGTCTCGAACGCATAGAGGCAGCCTTTTCAGGATCCTCCGGTATAGTCAGGATCTCTTGGGTAATATTGGATTGCGCATTGATCCCCCTAAAAAGATAGATGAACTCCATGATAAAACCCTCACTTGGAAAGATGCTCTCATCAGGGTCATCAGCTGCCAGTTTTCGTAAAATCTTTAGCGCAGAAAGGCCTGTATTTTGCTCATTCTCAGACCTTATGATATTCTTCATAGCCCGAATGCACTCCTTGGCATTATTGCGCTCACAGATGTGAAAGTGCGTTTTCCCACGATCGGAATAGATGTTAAAATATAACCGCTCCTGATCGGCGAGATAACTCATTAGCGTCTTTCTTGCTTCGGCCAGTGACTCGGATTGTTTTAAAAGCTGCCGGATGGCCGGATCAGCTTCCCACATGATCTTTACTAACTCTTTAACTCCCTTATTTAGAATGTTTTTCATTAAACGACATTTTAATTCAAGTTACAATATACTAAAAAACAGGGGAAGCTCAAAACTGAGGTTGCTCGATCGCCTCCCATTCGAGGGCACAAACCATCAATCCTCTGGGAATATGATAGCAGCCTTTCCATTTGCCACCCTTGAGCGGAAGCAGCACTTCACCTTGGCGGTTGAGATAGCCAAACCATTCGTCATATTCGGGATCGGGGAAATGGCTCCAGACGTACTGTTGAACCCGATCGATCCATCCGGGCAGGCGCGGGTCAGCGGTAAGGCGAAAGCCTTTAATCAGGCTGATGAGAGTCTCCATATGAACCCACCAAAGCTTCTGATCCCATTCCAGCTGTTGAGGCGGATATCCTTTACTATCAAGGAAATAGTAAATCCCACCATATTCGTGATCCCAACCAAACTCAACGGTCCTCAGGGCAATATCGACAGCACGGTTAATCAAGGGGGTATTGTTGTTCCGACCGGCCAGATCCATGATGAACCACATGGCTTCAATGGCATGACCTGGGTTGAGCAGGCGCCCCTCAAACGAATCGGAGAAAGAGCCATCGGGATGAACCTGCTCTCGTATCAGTCCGGATTCAGGATCAAAAAACACCTCCATCACCTCATGAATGCACTGATCGATCGTCTCCTCCACAAGGGTTTTTTCTAACAGTGGCTCCAGCTCAAGCGCGAGATTGCATAGGATCATCGGCAAGGCAAAGCTCTTCAAAGGTCGGGTGCCGGGATAAGCTTTGCTATATTTACCTTTTGGATTATCACTTCTCCTAAGGATATTACGGAAAGTACGAACTGCCATCTCTGCACTCTCAGCATCGCCAGTGGCCTTGTGCCATTCACCGAAAGCCATCGCCGCAAAACAATCAGAAAAGATGTTGTATGGCTGGACCAACGGTTTGCCCTCGCGGGTGAGAGAAAAAAACCAGTTACCCTCTTCATCCCGCGCATGGTTCTTCAGAAAATCTAGCCCGAGGCGCGACAGGTCGAGCCACTCCTGACGAGCCTCGATCAGGTTAAAAAGCTTCGCAAACATCCACGCCTGCCTAGCCTGTAGCCAGACAAACTTGTCAGTATCATAGACCCTACCCTGCCTGTCGAGACAGGTAAAATACCCCCCATAGAGCTGATCAGGCGAGTTTTTTTCCCAAAACGGAATCACACGGGTGAGAAGCTCAGAACGATACCAAGTCGCCTGGAGAGTCGACCCCTGGCTGAAGGTTGGAATTAAGGAAGGCTGACTATTTTGATTCATATTCATAATCAAGGTGATATGTTCAAAACAAAGGAGAATACTACTCTTTCTGTACAGAACCGTAGGTAAGTCCCTCGCTGGTATGGGTTGCAGGCCAGATCAGGCTCACCAGCCAGCCGATGAGGAGGGCAGAGATGAAGCCAGCAAATCCGTACATCAAGAAGGAAAGAGCAGTAAACTGCTTCACTAAGAGTAGCACCACGAAGCTCCCCGCCATACCGATGAATGCCGCGACTGGCCCAATTCGGCGGATGAAAATCCCCATGGCGAAGAGAGCTGCTAAGCCGCTAGTGAGGAGCCCCAAAAACGTATTAAACTGATCCCAAAGAGAGGCTATATTCCATGTTGCCAACATAATAGCCAACGAAGTACCCGCTAGTCCGGCCACAATTCCCGACCCTCGAGCCACCCGCATCATCGCCCGATCAGTGCGATGGCGAGCTAAAGGAGCATAAAAATCATTCGTAAAAGCCGCCGCCACGGAATTGATATTGGAAGAGAGCGTTGACATCGCCGCAGCAAAAACAGCTGCAATGAGCAGTCCGGCTAATCCGGGGGGCATCTCGCTCATGATGAAGCTGGGGAAAACGGAATCGATATTCGGCATTGCCGGGTTGATATCCTCCGGATTCGATTTATAAAAAGTGTAAAGCCCGGTTCCGAGCAGAAAAAAGATGATGGTAATGGGTACACTGATGATCCCGTTGAGCCAGATGCTTTTACGCGCAGCCCGCTCGTTGGCCGTGGTCATATAGCGCTGGATGATCGACTGATCGCTTGAGTAGGTGAGCAGTGTATTCGCTAAGCCACCGAGTAAAACAACCCAGAGCACCGGCTCCGACCAATGCAGCCGGAAATCAATGGTTTTGAACTTGTCATCGGCAAAGCCTGTCTCTACTAATCCGAAAAACCCTCCATCTGTACCCATACTCATGATTACCAGGGCAATCAAAGCCCCTGTTACGAGAATAAACCCTTGAACCACATCGCTCCAGACCACAGCCTCGATTCCTCCCGAGGTACAGTAGATAATGGTTATGATCCCCATCAAGGTGATAGAGAGGTACACGTTGATCCCAGTAACAGCATTGAGCGCCAGAGCTGGCAGGAAGAGGACAATGGCCACGCGGGTGATCATGAACAGGATAAATAATGCTGATGCCAGGTAGCGCACTCCCCTGTTAAATCGTAACTCCAGGTATTCATAGGCGGTTGACAGGTTCAGTCGCCGAAAAAAGGGCAGGTAATACCGGATGATGACCGGGGCAATAAAAATGATGCTGAGATTAAACAGAAACATCCGCCAATCCGTGGCATAGGTTTTAGCCGGAATGGCCAAGAAGGTGATGGCGCTCAGCGTGGTGGCGAAAATACTGATACCGGCCGCCCACCAAGGTATCCGACCCCCAGCTTTAAAAAACTCATCGGTATTCCGGTTGCGGCGCATGAACAAAAACCCGATGAAGATCATGCCGACGAAATAGAGGAACAGAACTATATAGTTGAGAACGCCAAATGGCTTCCCGTCAGGCATTTCGACAACCTGAACAGCCCGAGTCCTCACCCCTGGCCTGATCTCTCCCGACGGCACCACGAGGCGCTCATTCCACCAGAACGCGGTGGTAGTCACCGGTGGGTTATCTGGCAGATAACTAAAAACCGACCATTGGCGGGTGATGGTGTTGTATAAGAGCACCTCCTTCCGGAATCCACCATGGTTCTCCATTAAACTGTCGCGCCGCTGCACTATCCCGAGGCGAGTCTGTTCATCGGAGGCCCGACTGGCTTTGAGCAATATACGCTCAGTCTGATTATAATAAATCCCCGGATCACCACCAACCAGCAGGATAAAGTGCGAGCCTGAGGTGACACCGGTAGCCGCAGCCAAGGGTAGAACCTGGCCGACTTCATCCAGGATATCGCCTTCGCCCGACCAGACTCGGGAGGTTGGACTGTATTTCCAGACCGAAGAGTAAAATGTTGTCAATGAATCTGTTAATGATCGCCCACCCAGAAGATACAGGCATAACTCGTTTCCATCCGACTGAGTAACCATTGTGGCATGACTCAACGGTAAAGGTATTCGCCCAGCGGAAACCCACACCGGTGTAGTAGATTTTAAATCAAGCAGATACAAACGATCAGAGGGCCCGTCTGGTGCTATCCCACCTGCCACATAAAGGGTGCTACCGATCAGAGAAGCAGCCGGGCTTGAGAGTGGTTCGGGTAGATCAGGCAGAGGAGTGATCTGAATAGTATGATCAATTAAACTGATGCGGAACACCAGGCTCACCGGACTGCTACCGTTTTCTCCGCCTATGCAGATGAGCCCTTCTGAAGTGCTGATTGTGGCTCCATAAGCCAACGGTTCCGGGAGTTCATACCCCGATTCAATCCATAAAAACGAGCCATCACTCTGTTCCTCCAGAAACCAGATCGCCCGGTAATAACTTTTAACTCCCCCTTTCCACGGTAGTGCCTGCTCAAAATCAGTGCCTCCGGCAATAATCAAACGGTCACCCAGGACTCCAGCATATCCTCCAGCAACCCCTTCAGCCTTAGAGGAATAACACGAAAAAATCCAGAACAATGGTAGTAATAGAACCAGGAGCCTTGCACCCGATATCACTTTTCTCTTGGTTTTTATCATTATCGGGAGAATAGGTTTTCCATATCGAGCTGGGCAACATCAGCACTAAATCGCTGATAATCTGATCTTGACATATTTCGTACAGGAGACCGAAACGCCCCACACTCAAAACCGATATACCGCATAAAAGCTTTTCCGGTGGCTATGCCGCCATATTTACCCAACAGCCGGATCATATCGATGGATTGTTGTTGAAGTTGCCGTGCCTGTAGCAGATTACCATCATTAAACGCTCTGATAAGCTGATTATACAGCGGAGCGGCATAGTTGTAGGTACTTCCCACCGCCCCTTTCGCCCCGAGCGCAAGAGCAGCCAGCATGTTCTCATCCCTGCCCCATAGAAGATCGTACCTTCCGCTGTCAAAAGCCAGACAACTCTGATAATCCATAAAATCCTCATGAGTGTATTTGATCCCCATAAAGTTGGGTAAGCGATCGGATAATCTCTCTAAAAGACTGATCATGGGGATGTTAACTCCCGTCAGGACGGGTATATGATAGAAATAAAGTGGTAGATCGGGGACCTCTTTTCCGATGAGTTCGATGAATTCAGCTAAGGATTCCACCCCGGCTGGTTTAAAATAGTAGGGTGCCAATACAGCTACCGCATCGATGCCGATAGTGGCTGAGTGGCGCGCCAGAGCAGCACACTCCCTCCACGAGGTACCACCTACCAAGTTGATCACCCTTAGAGCATCTTGATCGTTCTTACAGGAAGCCCAGGCTTCAGCAACCTTCATCCGCTCATCCACCATCAGCGATACACCCTCCCCAGTCGAGCCATTGATAAAAGCCCCACGACAGCCATTGCGAACCAACAGTTTATAGTAATCACCTATTCGCTCGTAATCCACATCTCCTGTTGAATTCATGGGAGTAAAAGGGGCAGCAATGAGACCGGATAACTTTTTCATAATCGAAAGATTTGGGGGAAGATAAGAAAAATATTCCCTGTTTTTCCGCTGATGATGATCCCTCGCATCTATGAATTTACCGTAAGGACTTATCTGCCTTTAACAGATGATGAAGTGTCACCAACGTGAAGTGAAAGGCCCTGCTTCATTGGGTATTACAACGCGCATGGGCACCAGCCGGTTGGTAGTTTCTCTGATCATAATCCTGATAATCAATACCTGTCCGATGGATGCGTTCGCCGAAGGCCTGATCATTGTGGTTCAGCCAACAGACATTGCCGACTGTAAGGGCAACACAGTGACTTTTAAAATCACCATTGCAGATGCAGCAGGCACTGTACATTACTGCTGGCAACAAAAATGGCCCGGCGAACCTGGGTTCAGCGATATCGTGCCCGCAGAAACCACCGACAAACTCAAAGTAAGCAATATCGGTACCGGGACCAGCCCTCCTGATGGTACACAGTTTCGAGTGAGCGTATCCGATGATACAGGAACTTATTATTCCGAGGCTGCCACCCTGACTGTGAACCGAATTGTGGGTATCGCACCAATAGGTAAAGCCGGATATACCCTCTGTGCAGGCAGCAACATCACGCTAACGACCTTGACTGATGGACTTGAACCACTTGGCTATCAGTGGATTAAACACGAAGGCCCAGGAATCTGGTACGACATCCCGGGAGCAACCAGTCCCTCCTTTTCCATCCTGGATGCAAACTGGGAAGATGCCGGGGAGTACAAACCACGGGTCATCTTCCCAGCTACCGAGAGCGGCACCTGTATCGAAACCAGCACCATTGTTAGGACCGTAACCCTGAACATCCCCGAACCCGGAACCATCGGGTCCGACCAAGAGATCCCCTCCGGAACCACCCCAGACCCTTTGTTATCTCTGATCGAGGCCATCGGTCCCCAGGAGGCCATCCTCTCCTATCAATGGGAAGAGAGTACCGATGAAGGAAATACGTGGACTGAGATATCCGGCATAACCACCCCGGATTATGCTTTCCCGGAACCCATCCATACCACCACCCATTACCGGAGAACAGCAGTATCTGTGTTGAATGACGTCAGCTGTTCCGCAACAACTGATTCCGTCACCATTGCCGTCAGAGATCACCTGACGATCTCCAAAGCCATGATCACTAATTCAATGAAACCCGGCGACGAGATCATCTATCAGATTAATTATGCGAACCGGAATACTATCGGAACGGCACAGAATGTTAAAATAATCGACTATCTTCCTCATTCCGATAAATTTACGTTTGTAAGCGCCTCGAATGACGGCGTATTTGATGAGTCAACCAATCGAGTAACTTGGAACCTTGGCAGCGTGCCGCCGTCAACATCCGGGGTTGTCAAGATAACTGGCATAGCTGGTCGCTCGGGATGGACCTCTTTCGCCCCCGGTGCTTATTACCTATCAGAAGGAAGCAGCCAGATTACCCTGACCAATGATGCGTCAATAGAGAATTTAACCAATGAACCGATTTTCATCGATGATCCTGTCGAAAACGAGATCACCCAGTTTTGCGGAGTCGTCCTGGAGCCGGCTAACCGGATCGGCTATATTGATGCGGAGGCTAACAGCTTCCTGAATTATGTGGTCACCCTGGGTAATTCTGGGAACATTACTGACCAATTCCATCTTAACCTTGAAGCTAATATCCCACCAGGACAGATCAAGTTAAATCACTCATTATTAAATCTATCCGACGAAGCAATATCAGAAACAGGCTGGATGGCTCCCGGTGAAGAGCTAGTCCTAATTCTGAGAGTAGAGAACGATCAGGGAGCGTTGCTTAACCAATCGTCCTATGCCCGAATAATCGCCAGTTCCGCTGTTTGCGGCCAGGTGGGTGAAGCAACGATTATCACCACCTCTTATCAGGGTAATCCCGGGAGTAGTTGCGACCTGGCCATCCTAAAATCCGGACTGGCCTCCGCAACTGTTGGAACACCTTTCTCTTATACCCTGACTATTCAGAACCTTGCCGGATCGGCCGAATCGTTCTCTTTCTACGATCAGATTCCTGAATCAGTCAGCTTTGTTTCTGCCACATGTGAGAATCCTGATGTTCTCCTCTATCACTCCGCAGGAGAGCTCATCGGAATTTATCCTAAAGATTTCAACAACAACGATATACCAATAACAATCACGGTTACAGTCTCGCCTTTCTGTGCGGCAAGCCCAGCCTTCACAAGTTGTGCAACAGTAAGCACTCCTACCGCGGAGCAGTCGCTGGAAAACAATGTCTCATTTCTGACTCAAACCGTCAATTCAAACATTTCTGCGCCGGGATTTGATCCTGTTGCTTCGGTTTGTAGCGGGTCAGCGACCATCCTGACCGCCACCGGCGCGGATGCCGGGTACTCCTATAAATGGTATGATGCAGAGACTGGCGGGACTCTTCTCGTTACCGGAAACTCTTATGCCACGCCGCCATTGATGAACTCGGCTGTCTTTTATGTAACCATCTACAATCAGGCAGAGCCAGCTTGCGAAAGTAGCCGGACTAAGATTGAGATTTCGGTTGACCCACTGCCGGTGACCTCACCAATATTCCACAAGTAAGAATCTTATTATCAATATTTTAAAAAACCAAATTCATGAAAACCTTAATCGAAATCAAAAAACTGATCCTGGCTGTCTGCATTTTGCTAGTCGGGTCCATCGGAATCCAGGCCCAAGTTGGTGAACTGGACCAGCAGGGAGACATGACCACCTGCCTGAATTCCACTGAACCTTATGGTGTTGTGTTAACTCCAGGTTCCACGTATGAATGGAGCGTTATTCCAGCTTCGGCTGGTACGATTGTGTTCCCAGAAGCGGGTGTCACCAATCTGATCACGGTCACCTGGACTCAGGTAGGCACTCATGTCCTCCAGGTGGTTGAAACAAATGAACACTCCTGCGTGGGCAGTCCGGTTACTATTAACGTAATTGTCAACGACTTACCCTATTTTGCTGATATCACTGCGTCAGGTGTTTGCTCCGGAAGTCCTATTGGTGTAATTCTACCGGGAACCAGTGATAACGGAATAAGCATCAGTTCTTGGGATATTACTGATGTAGCGGTTGCCACAGGATTAACCGGCACACCGACTAAGCAGGATGGAATTACCGATCCGAACCAGATATCCGAAGACTCCTTTATCAACCTGACAAACAATCCGTTAAATGTGGTTTACACAATTATTCCGCATAGTGCCACCTGTCAGGGACCAGCCTTTACGATTACGGTAAGCATCAGTTCAGCTCCGGTGGTTGATCCAATCACCGCATCGGTCTGTTCCGAAAATCCGATAGGCATCAACCTGCCCGTTGTTAGCAAGAACGGATTAACCTTGGATCAATGGGATGTTGCGGTAACCGTTGATGCAGGATTAGTTGGGACTCCCACCGAAGGTACTGGATTAACAGATGCCGCAGCCATTGCCGGCGACCTGTTCACCAACACCACCAGCGGTGCTCTGAATGTCATCTACACGGTAATTCCTCATTCGGGCAGCTGTGTTGGCGAAGCTTTTACCATAACCGTCACCATTGATCAGCAGCCAACGGTAGAGAATGTTGGACCGCTAATGGCATGCTCTGGCGATGTGATCAGTGTGGTGCTGGAGGGAACCAGTACTAATGGTCTGACGCTGACTACCTTTGATATCACCGTTGCAAAAGATCCGGAACTGATTGGTGATCCGACTACCGGAACCATCACAGAACTGGATGGGATAGCCGGAGATCAGTTTACCAATCCTACCGATACCGTTCGTGAGGTGGTTTACACCATCACGCCTTACGCTGGCACCTGTCAGGGGAGTCCATTTACGGTTACGGTAAGGATCGCACCATCAGTCAAGACCTCACCTGTTTGGCATAAATAGTTGATCCCGATGTTTTTGAATCGAATCCAATGGATCCTGTTGATGACTGGATGGCTCTCAACAGCCCTGAATGCCAGTGCCCAGGTTTCGGAACCGGATTACACCAATCTGGGAACCAGCAGGATCTATTGGGTTGATTCAACTACTTATCCGGGATCCATTTACACCTGGCGAATTGATGACGCCATGGTTCAATGCTCCACCAAATGCGCCCTGGTTCATACCTGGAAATCATCGGGTGAATTTACACTGAGTGTTCAGCAAACCCGCGCTGATGGATGTCGCGGGGAGATTATAACCAAAAAGGTGCATGTGGATGGGCAGGTCATCACGATTGCCGCCAATCCAGATCAATCAAAAATCGTTGGCGAGGAAGATCCACCCGAGTTTACCTACACCTTCTGGCCGGCACTCTCGCCAGGTGATTCGCTCCGCGGCCGACTGGAACGCGTTGCAGGTGAGGAAGTTGGAAGCTATCCAATTCTATTGGGCAGCTTGACCGCTGGGCCGAAAAATTCCATTAGGTACATTTCGGCTGATTTCAGGATCTGGCCGAAAAGTGAGAATTACATCTATGTCACCGCTCTCCAGAATAGCAAAACGGAAGGCGATCCCGATCCCCCTCTCGAGTTTATTGTCTCTCCCGCCAGCTCGCGCCCGATCCTCTCCGGTCACCTGGAACGTGATCCCGGCGAAACACCCGGCACCTACTGGATCAATAGCCGGCTGGTGTGCCCGAAGGATTATGTGATTGACTATACAGGCTGTTGGTTCACCATCAACCCTCGGATTATTACCGATATCACCGTTTATGCCGATCCACAAACGAAAGAGTATGGTAATGAAGATCCAAACCTAACCTATCGAATTGAACCCGAAGGGACCAACGCCCGGCTCACCGGAAACCTGGGACGCAACGGCGATGAAAATGTTGGCGTGTACTCGATCCACCAGGGAGATCTGGATGCCGGTCGGGATTTTCGGATCACCTTTGTGCCCGCAACTTTTGAGATCCTGCCGAGAAACCTCACCGTTACCGCTGATCCCCAGCGGAAACCGTTCACCACACCCCCAACCCCTGATCCGCCGCTTACCTTTACGTTTAGTCCGGCACCTCTCGTCGGGGATGATTGCTTCACCGGCCATCTCTGGCGTAAAGCTGGCGAGAACCCGGGCAGTTATCTCATCATGATGGATAGTCTAACGGTCCGTACCCCCTACCGGGAAACCAGCAATTACAAACTCGAATATGTCAGCAACTACCTTGAGATTTACTACGCCGAAACCCATGAGATCACCGTGACCGCACTTTCGGGACAATCGAAAGAGTATGGCCAGGCGGATCCAATACTACAATTCACGGTCGAACCGCCTCTGGATGAAGGAGATGCATTTACAGGCTCATTAAGTCGGGTGACAGGCCAGAATGTAGGACTGTATCAGATCACTGCGGGCACTCTGTCGGCCGGACCGAAATACTGTATCAACTTTGTGCCAGCTGATTTCATCATAACTCCCAAACCGATTAGTGTCTTCGCTGATGAGCAATGGAAGTCCTATGGGATGCCTGATCCGTTACTGACCTGGTCGGCTGACCCTGAACTGTTCATTGGCGATTCTTTCACCGGCTCTCTTGATCGTGAGGAGGGAGAGGATGCGGGCAAGTATCGGATTGTAAATAAGGATCTTTCGGCCGGAGATAATTATCAGATTCATTTTGATGATAATATCTTGCACATCACACCCATCACGTTACAAGTATTTATCGAAAATCAGACCCGCGTTTATGGAGCAGCTAATCCTCCGCTGACTTTTAGCATTGAGGGATTCATTGATGGAGACAGTCTGCCGGATATCGATACACCTCCTGATATCCTTACCTCAGCAACCAACAGGAGTTCGGTAGGGAATTATTCAATCGTGGCCTGTTGTGGAGAAGACAACAATTACTTGTTCAACTATCATCCTGGAAATCTATCGATTACACCAGCTAACCTACTTATTGCTGCTAACGATCAGCGTTGCGAATGGGGGAATCCACCGCCGGGTTTAACTTATAGCTATTTTGGGTTAGTCAACGGAGATACCGCCACACGGGTGCCGCCATTGTTAACAACAACAGCCACTGAGGAGAGTGAAGCGGGAATTTACCCGATTAAGATTTGTTGTGCAGAAGATTCAAACTATCAGATTCGATACCAGGAAGGAGCACTCCAGGTAACCGTGGTTCAGTTCGATCCAGAGATTATCTGGAGTACTCCATCCGATATCATATATGGTACCTTAACCTCTGATTATCTGCTTAATGCAACTGCAGTATTTCAGGAAGACACTCTAGCTGGCCACTATCAGTATGATCCGCCAGTCGGGACACTGCTCCAGGCTGGAGCCGGCCAACAGTTAACAGTGACGTTCATTCCGGAGGATCAGAGTCGGTTTAGAGCAGCGCACAAATCAGTGGAAATTAATGTTATTCCATTAGATATCAAAGGATTGTGTCGGATTTCGGACAAGACCTATGATGGAACGGTGGCAGCCACGATAGTAGAACGTTCCATTATTGGGGTTTTGCCTGTTGATGCTGGCGAGGTTTATCTGATGGGAGGGGAGGCTTTATTTTCCGATCCGGATGCTGCGGCTCACAAGCAAATTTCGATCACGGGCATTCATCTGGAGGGCAGCCGGGCTGGCAACTACCAACTGGCAGGGGTTGAGGTGACTAATGCTACTATATGGCCAGTTGAAGCCGAGGCCGCTCTCAGCGTAGATAAAGACATCTATTATCATAAGAATGAGATAGTTACACTAACCGCCACCATAAAAAACGGAGCTCCATTGGTGGCCGATGGTCAGCAGGCAGCAAAGTCGGTGACATTTCGGATAGATGATCAGGTAATGACTGGTGCTTCTGGTCAAACCGAACTGCCGTTATGGATTGAGCCGGGAAGTCGCAATTTACAATCACAACTCTCATTTACAGTAGATCAGATCATGAGTACAGGAAGCTTTTTTTCAGGAGATAAGCAAGTGATCGCCAATTTCAATCAGGCCAGTCAGAATTTCCGGATTGCTCCTCAGGAGGTTGTTACGAAGTTCTCTTACCATCAGGGTTTTGAATTCATGGTCTATCCGAATCCATCGCCCGGAGAGGTAACTTTCCAGATTACAATGGATCGTGGGTCACGGGTTATTCTGAACCTCTACACCATCAATGGGGAGCTCCTGTTAAATCTTTTAGATGAATTCATACCAGCCAATAGAACCAGGCTGATAACTTACTCCGGCATGCTTTCACACCTGGGTCAGGGGATCTATTATTATCAGTGCACGGACGGAAGGCGGTTAGAAACAGGAAAGATTGTTATTATCCAAGTATTTAATTAACAGGTGGTTTCGTCAACTTTCGATCATTTTTTTGATCGCATCCACCACCATTTCCCGTTCCTGATCTTTGATACTAGTGGAAGATGGCAAGCAAAGGCCGTGATTAAACAGCCATTCGGATGTTCCATCCACATAAGCCGGGCAATTGCGGAAAACTGGCTGTAGGTGCATCGGTTTCCAGAGTGGTCTGGTTTCGATATTCAGTTGATCCAGTCCGACTCTCAGATCGTCGTTGGTCACGCCTCCTGTTTGTTCCGGTACGACCAGGATTGTTGTCAGCCAGCGATTTGAAAAGAATTCATCGCTAGGTTCATCGGGGAAGATGATTCCGGGCACATTTTTCAGGGCTTGCTGATAGAACCGGAAATTTTCGCGTCGTTTGGCAACGCGTTGTTCCAGCACTTCCATCTGGCCACGGCCAATTCCAGCGGAGATGTTACTCATCCGGTAGTTATACCCGATATGGGAATGTTGGTAATAGGGTGCAGGATCGCGGGCTTGGGTTGAGAGGAATACGGCCAGATCGCAATATGCTTTATTATTTGAGAGCATGGCTCCGCCGCCTGAGGTGGTGATGATCTTGTTTCCGTTGAACGACAGAACTCCGATGTCGCCCCAGGTTCCGCAAGATCGTCCCTGGTATCTAGATCCAAGAGATTCGGCAGCATCCTCCACCACAGGGATCTCAAATTCAGCTGCGATTCGCATGATCTCATCCATACGGGCAGGCATCCCGTACAAATGAACTACGATGATAGCTTTTGGCCGCTTGCCGGCCTTAATGCGGGCCTTAATAACCTCCTCCAGCGAAGCCTCCTCCGCTGTTGGGCGGATATTCCAGGTTGAGGCTTCGGATTCGACAAATACCGGAGTAGCTTTCAGGTAAGCTATTGGGTTGGCAGAGGCTGAAAAAGTGAATGTTGGGCAGATCACCTCATCGCCCTGCTCTACACCCAAAGCGATGAGTGCCAAGTGAATTGCTGCTGTTCCGGAGGAAAGACAGCAGCAATGGGCAGCGCCGGTAAAACGAGCAAGATCCTTTTCCAGCCCAGTCACATTGGGTCCGAGCGGAAAAACATTGTTCAAGTGGAAGGCTTCCTCGATGTATTTCATCTCATGACCGCTCATGTGCGGCGTAGAGAGCCAGATTCGATCCTGAATAAAATCAGCCATGAGTCAAAGATAATCCGCTTCTGCCATTTTTACTATTTTTACTCTCTCATGAAGAAACTCCTTCTCATCGGGTTTTGCTTTTCGTGCGCTCTGGGATCCCTACTGGCGCAGGAGGTCATTGCCACGGCCGGTCACAATGCCAAAGTGGGAGATGCCCAGCTTAGCTGGACCGTAGGTGAAGCTGTCACCGGAACTTTGGTTGGTGGAACCTTTATCCTGACACAAGGCTTTCAACAAACCCGCCTCATCATTTCGTCCACCGACGATCTGCCTTTTCCGAAGTTAAAACTGACGGTCTATCCCAATCCGTTCCTTGATCAGATGCACCTGCGGGTGGATGAAGGCGACTTTTCTCAACTGCGATATACCCTCCTGACACTGGAGGGCAAGGTCCTTCAGCAAGATGAGATCACTACCCGGCAAACTGTGATAGATCTTGGCTCTCAGCCTGGAGGATGTTACTTGTTACAAATTAGGGATCTATTCGGCAAGGCGTTGAAAACATACAGGGTAACAAAAGCGCTTCTTCCTTGATGTCGGATAGCACGTGAGTTCTGCTTATCCGAGCTAATCACGTTTAACAATCTTTAACAACTCATCCGTACCTGAAAATCAGAATCCTTTCAGGCAATGATTACTTTTGGTCATCCTCATACCTGAAATATTTCTTAATACCTTATCAAAATGAAAAAAATGAAGACCGGGATGGCTTTGATAGCTCTACTATTGATGCCGCTCTTTTTGGCAGCTCAGACCGAAAAGGTTGATCTTGATATGTTTTACAAGATCAAGCAGTTTGAAAAATCAAATTCACAAATCGAAGAACTCTCATTTTGGATGACCGACTACCTGGGGCCACGTCTGACGGGTTCACAAAACAAGGCGCGAACCAATAACATTGTGAAATCCAAGCTGGAAGAGATGGGTCTGTCGAATGTCGTGATTGACCCGGTTCGTCCATTTGACCGGGGAGGCTGGGACAACGAGAAGACGTATGTTGCCATGACGGCTCCTTACTATTGTGCTTTTACAGCCACGCCGAAAGCCTGGACAGGCAGCACCAAAGGTCTTGTCAAAGGAGAGGTTATCATGCTCACTGTTCAAAATCCTGATGACCTCAACCAGTATAAAGGGAAGCTGAAGGGTAAGATTGTGATGATGCCCTCCAGCGCCACCTACACTGTTCGTTTCGAAGCCATAGCCTCCCGTTTGACGGAGGAGGAGCTTGAAGCCCTTGAAAAGGACAACATATCCGGTGGTCGCCGTCGTGGTAGCCCGGTCAATTTTGATTTTGAAGCCTATCAAAAAGCCCGTCAGATGATGCAAGCTCAAGCCGAATTTCTTAAGAATGAAGGCATTGCAGCGATTATCAATCAATCCGGAGAGTTTAACGTTCCCAGGTCTAATGGTGCCAACTACCGTGCTGGCGACAAAGAGCCGATTCCCGAGATCAACCTGCCGATCGAGGCCTACGGTCGGATGGCTCGCATGATTCAGCACGAGGTGCCTGTAGAGATGGAAATAGAGATAAAAAATCGCTTTAGCAAGGGTGATCAGGTGAACAATGTAATGGCCGAGATCCCTGGCAGCGACCCAAACTTGAAGGATGAAGTGGTTCTCCTGGGTGCACACCTTGATTCGTGGCACGGAGGCACAGGCGCTGCTGATAATGCATCAGGCTGTATTGTGATGATGGAAGCCATCCGTATTTTAAAAGAGCTTGGAGTCCAGCCGCGGCGCACCATCCGTGTAGCGCTTTGGGACGGAGAAGAGCAGGGCCTGCATGGCTCTAGGGGATATGTAGAGAAATATCTGCGTGATCCGCAGAGTTACGACTTAAAACCAGGGTTTGAGAAGTTCAATGTGTACTTCAACATGGACAATGGAACGGGTCGTTATCGCGGGATCTACCTGCAGGGCAATGAGATGATCCGCCCGGTCTTCGAAACCTGGATGGCACCTCTCGATAACCTTGATTGCAGCACAGTCACTATCCGGAATACTGGCGGCACCGACCACCAGTCGTTCGATGCTCTTGGCCTTCCGGCTTTCCAGTTCATCCAGGATGAAATTGAATATGGCCGCGGATATCACACCCTGATGGATACGTACGAACGATTGCTGATGGACGACCTGAAACTCAACGCGATGGTCACCGCTTATCTGGCCTATCAGGCTGCCATGCGTGATGAACTTTTACCACGCAAACCGTACAACCGGCCTGATCCAATTCAAAGAGGCCGAAGGTAAAATAGCGAAAAAATTCACCCGTCAACCAAACCTGTCAGGTCTGACCGACCTGACAGGTTTAAAACTAGGTCGGGACTCTAACCAACTGAGCTATCTGCTCCGGATCATCCTGATAAGCTATGAGCTTCTGAAGAAAAGCTCTCGACTTCTGTCTCTTAATATACCGCTCAATCCTGATCGCCTCCCCCCTGGTAGCCCCAGCCCAAAAAGAGGCAACCAACTCCCACGGCCGATGCTTCGAAGTGTACGTATTGAAAGGCTTGGTGTTGTGCTCTATCACCCTGCGGGCCGGATCATCGGTGTAACCAACATAATACTTGTCCGATGATCCTGAATAAAGAATGTAGATGTAATACATTGACTATAAATGCAAAAGGGCCGGCTATCGACCGACCCTCTTGCGCTCCATCCTGGACTCGAAATAGCGATCCTCTGATTAATCCCGACAGGTCGGGACTCTAACCAACTGAGC
>LSQX01386009.1_pt1 | contig 19640 bp, 19 predicted proteins | sample 654561 | NCBI WGS metagenome assembly LSQX01 (sample SAMN04489861, study PRJNA283612) | anaerobic digester metagenome | isolation source: 4 biogas reactors fed with cattle manure at either 37C or 55C with and... | place: Denmark: Kongens Lyngby | collected 2014
CAAACAGCGCACACCTAAAACCAGAGTTGCATATACTATTATTACAAAAATCCTAAATACATAGGGAGGTTTCTATGAAAATAAAATGTTTTTACATTTTTACTATATTAATATTATTAACTTGCATATTTATCATACCTAACAAGGTATCCGCACAATCGCCAACTGCTACACTTAGAGTTGATGGGGGAGCACCTATTCCCTATGACTCAGTGCAAGATGCTATAGATGATATTGAATTTATTGTAGGAACAGAGTTCCTTGTAGAAATTGCTAATGGCACTGTAACTGAAGCGATAAACATTTTACAGCACACGGATAAGAATGTTTATATCAGACCGCAATCCGGTGCAACAGTTACGGTTACGAAGACAATTACAATTGACGGAAACGGACAAATTGACGGTCGTGAATCCGTTGTCATCGAAAACATCATATTTGATTTTACAGATGATAGCGCTCCGGCAGAATGCATATACTTAAATTTAATACCTGGCAGAGTCGGGAACGCATATACTCATAATGTCTTTGTAAACGGATGTACTTTCAACGGCATTTATGACAAGACTGTGGCTGTAAGAAGCACGACGGGCGGTACGAGGAACCTGTCAATTATGAACAGCACCGCTACCGACATGCACAGTCTCGTTCAGCTAAGAGCTTTGTCAGGCTTTGCCTTTATCCAAAATGTTACCTTGCAAAACTCCGATGGTGGGGTTAACTTCTTTGGCGAAGAACCTATTCTGTATATTGACAGCTGCAACTTTGATGTAACGGGATATGCCGTTCGCAGTGGTCAGACAACGGGAAATATCAGAACTCTTGGCGCAGTTAATATAAACAACAGTATTCTTACGTCCAACTCTCCAGGAATAGGTACTATTGTTTTGAGAGGAGACAGTACGAACAATATAAACATTATCCATTCGAATATAACCAACAACGAGGGTGGACCGTATATTCAAAATGAAAACGATGACAGCATACACAAATATGACATTGACCTCATTGAGTCCAATGTTTCAGGTCTAGTTGACCGTATCGCCACATCCACTATATCAGTTATTGATGCACCAAATGTTAAAAACGGCCCAATTTGTGTGCAAAGTTCAAACGGCAACGGTGATAACGGTAACGGCGATAACGGCAACGACTTGATAACAATGCTTTTAACCATAATTCTGGTTGTCTTGGCCATCGTTCTGATTGCAATACTACTTCCATTTATTGTAGCAATCTTTATTATAAGGCGTTTGCTGCCAAGGTAAATGATCTTAAAAATCTAAACACCCACTAGTTTGGGTGTTTAGATTTCTAATCTATTTATAATACATAACGGTAATGGAAGTGCTTGTTGCTGCCATGTATATTCACCAACCAAATAAATATTGACCTGTTAATATCACTATTCTACAGAAAATGTACAAGCAGTATACTCGTCCTCTAGTATCCCAGGCAGACAGACAACTACTTATCCATGGTCTGCATTTCTCCACCACAGCATTGTTCCCAACACACCCATTACATTCGTTACAATCACAACAAGAATCCCTGCAGCATCGATAGTAGCATCCCCTGTCATACCGCTTGCAACAGCTGGAATAGACCATGGAAAGAGATGTCCATATCCTACTGCTGCAATGATTTGTGCAAGAACAATAGTAAAATCATAAAACCAAATGATGATAAATAACCTCTCCCAATACTTGCAAGCAAAGCAACAGGTGAAGAAAGAAAAATTGTTAGCACTGCACATAGAATATAAAGCTTCACTCCACTAATCAAAACTTCCAATGAGAGCCCAGGTATATAAATCAATACACCTACAATCAGACTGGTCGCAAATACGAATACTGATAAAATCAGACACCAAAGATAGATAACAATAAACTTGGAAAGAACTATCATACACCGAGACGTTGGAAGGGCCAACAAATCTTTTATTGTTCTGTCTGAGTATTCTCTTCCAAATACCCAGCTTGTTACAAACCCAAACACAATAAGGCCACCTATGGCAATAGCTTGGGATATAAGGCTTAAAAATGATGGCCAGTCCGCTGTACCTACAAACTGTGCTTTTGTTGATATGAGTCTCATCTTTTGTGCAAAATCAGGGTCTTTAAGAACAAACATGAAGAATCCACCAACAAAAGGAATCAACATTACCGAGAGCAGAGTTATCAAGGGCACCTTTGAGCAAAATAGTTTCTTGGATTCTATAAACACACATGTCAGCAGCCTTCTCATTTTGACGTTCCTCCAATCTCACTGATGGTTCTAAGAAAATACATCTCCAAGTCTTCAACTTCGACCTTCAAAAGCGTTGGAGGACAACCTGCATTTACAAGCACCACAGCAACTTTGTCTGGATTATTAACAGCATGCTCATCCACAATCTGCAAAGAATCAAAACTTCTATGAACAATGTATCCATTATTGGAAAGAACAGCTTCCATATAATCTCTATCCCTTCCATCTATAATCAATGTTTTTTTCAATTGACTATGCAGCTGCTTTGCATCAATATTTTTTATTAGTTTTCCTTCATGTATTATTGCAATATTAGTTGCAATCCTGGAAATCTCCTCTAGCTTGTGACTTGATATAAATATGGTTACATTTGAGTTCTGAGACAATTCCTTAAGCAGACTACGTATTTCAACAATTCCAGCAGGATCAAGTCCGTTGGTAGGCTCATCAAGAATTAGAATCTTAGGGCTATGAATAATTGCTTTAGCAATACCAAGTCTTTGAGCATTTCCCAAAGACAAATGTTTTGCTTTCATTGATTCATAGCCATCCAACTTTAATTTCTTAATAACCCGGTCAACACATGTGTTATCATCTAATCCCCTTAACTTGCGATAAATCTCCAAATTCTCTCTTACAGTCAAATTAGGATAGGAATATGGGGTTTCTACAAGATATCCCACATCAGACCAGATAGTAGTATTTCCCTTGTCTACTTTCTTGCCTAGGATAAAGCATTGTCCGGATGTTGGAGCAACCATTCCCAGCAACATCGTTATAGTAGTCGTCTTGCCAGCACCATTAAGTCCAAGGAAACCAAATATCTCACCTCTGTTTATTGACAGGTTCATGTTATCAACCGCAGTGACATCCCTATACTTCTTTGTTAATCCAACAGTCTTTATTACGTCAATCATTTTCAAGTTCTCCTTCCAACACCTGGACGGCAAGACCTCTAATCAAGAGCTTAAGTGCATCGTCAAAATTCTTTGCTCCAACCTCTTCGATATGCAGCATACTCATAAATATTGCTCTGAGTGAAGCTGTAACAACTTCCAAACTAACTCCTTCTTTTATTTTGACATATAAGAAAATTTCAGAAGCAAAATGCATGTCAAACAAATGATGCTTAAGAATAAGCTCTTTAGGAAGTTTTCTCATTAAGTATTCCATCTCATTATCTTTAACAATATTGATTATGAAAGAATGTCTGACTTTTTGATACAGCTCATAAATAAGCTCTGAAAACTTATCTGCATTTAAGTCTTCTTCACTCTTGAGACTGTCAGCCAGCCCTTCCAAAAGTGACTTTTGATAATCTTCCAATACAGTGAAAAACAGTATTTCTTTGGAATCATAGAATTTATAAAAGGAACCTTTTGCTATCCCCGCCATTTGCACCAATTGGTCAACTGTTGTCTTCTTCACTCCATATCTGGATAAACATTCACGGGCAGCCTCTTTTAACTTGTCATTTATAAACCTTTTTTCTTCTTCACTAAATGCAACTGCCATAACAACCTCCATACTGTATGACTGCTTTTGTGTATTCAGTCATATCTTATCATAAAAAAAGACTAGTTGTCAATCTTTAAACCCACCATTATCAAGACGATATATCACGAACTTATCCTTATCATTACTACCTTTAGAAACCATTATGTCACTAATCCTTCTAAACGGAGTACTGGTATTAAGAAAATCCAGATACTCACGATCCGGATAGTACAGTATCAAATCCATGGTTCTTCCATGTTTCTCAAATGAAAACAAAATATTCTGCACAACCTTTCTAAAAATCTGTACTGTAAACGGATTTAAAGAAATAAAAGCAGTTGTCCTTCTCCTCTATTCTATAATGCTGCGCAAGGCAACATAAAAACTCTACAGGAGCGGATATGTCTCCTGCTTTTAAATTGTAGCTATCCTTGTTCGCAAGAGCTTCTTCAAAAGTTATTCTATTTGCTTCAATGCCAACAACAGGCAGATTAAATCGGTCATGCAGATAAAATGCGACACGACCTCGGCCGCATCCAAAATCCACAACTTGATCAACTCCATTAAAATCATAATTTTCACATAGCACATCCAACGCCCTGTATGGGGTTGCCTCATACCTATGATACTGTATATTCACTCCAAGCCATTCTCTTGTTCCAACTGTCACTATTCCTAGAGCTTCATCTCGTTTTCTTTCATCCATTCCTGCTCCTTCATTTCGCTTATATAATCTTGCAGCCAAAAACGGTTGCATAAATAATACATAGTCTATTTCATTACAATAACCAGTTACATTATACAATTAACCCAGCTAATAATAAATCTGCGTTGGGATACATTGAAGAAAACCTAAAAAACCAAATAACTGCATTGGTGTAATCCATTTCGTATTTAATTTTCACCATTGGCAAATGGGCTGATACTTGTGGTAATATACTGTTTCAAATTGTTCCCTCTGTTATACTGACAGCATTCAGTCGTAGAAAATCCTTAAAATTAGAAGAACTACATTTTGAATTCCTGCCACTAAAAATAGTTTCAAGGTAAATATTAATACGTCATTTACTTTTCCAGCCGTAGCGGAAGTAATAATTTTTGACATTATTACAGAAGTATATAATGCAACCGGGATTGGTATAGTTTTTATCAAAAATTATATATTAAAAATCGTACCAATGCATGAACGAGTGAATAAAATGAATATTGAAATTTATAAAAGACAGATGTATAATATGTGATGAAAAAAGCGGGGTTAATTCATCGGTAGAATACTTGGTTCCCAACCAAGACAGGCGGGTTCGACTCCCGTACTCCGCTCCAAAAAAGATCTTGTTCGAACAAGAACAAGATCTTTTATTTTTCCCATAAATATTTGTAAAACCTTTACAAAAAGAGAGAATTGAATATATAATACACAAAACAGGCAAATTGACGGAGGTATATTATGAAACTCTCTAAACTATTGATTTTGCTTATGTGCGTCCTTATGCTCTTTGCAAGTTCATGTGATTCACAACCTGAATCAGATAATCCAACACCTGAACCTACAGAGACAGATATGCCCGAGGAAAAGAATACCATTCTATATCAACTGCCAACTCAAACACCACAGCAGATGATGTCTTATGTAATAATAACGAAAGACGAGTCCTGCATAGTAATTGATGGCGGAAATACAGGTGATGGCAATTATCTACTTAACTTCCTGAAAGAGAAGACAGGAAAAGAAAAACCTGAAATTGATGCATGGTTCTTCTCCCATGCCCATTCCGATCACGTCAATGCATTTATAGCTTTGGTGAATCAGAAGAAAGATGAGTTTGCAGTCAAGAAAATATATTACAACTTCCCAAGTAAAGAATTTGTAAGGACATTTGACAGCTCCTCTGTGATTGAAACAATGGACAATTTCCACGCCGCAGTTGAAAAGCTTGACAATACGGAAGTTATTATTCCCCAGGAGGGCGACAGGTTTGACATAGGTAGTGTTGAATTTGAAATTCTAATGGTTCAGGACGAAGAAGCAAACTTCATGAGGAATGGCAATGTTGTAAATAATAGCTGCATGATTTTTAGAATGAAAGTTGAGGAACAAACAGTCCTTTTCCTTGGGGATACCGGTGTTGAGCAGGGAATTATGCTGTTAGTAAAGCATCGGGACTATCTTAAGAGCGACATGGTTCAAATGGCACATCACGGACAGAACGGAGTTAACAAAAAGGTTTACGAAACCATCAATCCCAGCGTCTGCCTGTGGCCCACACCCGCCTGGCTATATAACAACGACAATGGCGGTGGTTATGATTCCGGCCCATGGCTTACAATTGAAGTAAGAGGTTGGATGGAGGAACTAGGTGTCAAACATCACTTTGTCGACAAAGACGGTCTACATGAAATTGTTTTTCCTTTTGAACTGGACTGAAATTATTAAGATAAGGCCTCCTGGTAATGGAGGCCACCTTTATTCATGCCGTAATGACTTGACAGGATCCAATGAGGATGCTCTTGCTGCAGGTATAAAGCTTGCCATCATGCTTATACCAACACTTATTAATATCCCTAATATAACATGGGGAAGATTAATTGCAACAAGCTTGGTACCAGTTATACGGTATAAAACAATGTTGGCAAAGCCACCTGTGACAACTGCAATCATTACACCAATTATTCCGCTGCTTAATCCAAGCAAGGTACCCTCAGAAAAAAAAATTCTTCTAATATCCGCCTCTCTTGCTCCTATTGCTCTTAAGATTCCAATTTCTTTTGTCCTCTCTACGACACTGATAAAAAGTACCACCATGATCATTATACCAGATACCACAAGTGACACAGCGGCTACTCCAGTAAGCCCAATAGTAACAGTCTTGATGAATGACATGACTCTATTCAGAGCAGAATCTCTGCTGTTTATATCAAAACCAAGTTTCTTTACCGCCAATTTTATATGTTTCACATAATTATTACTTCCCGCAGTCACATAGAGAATGTTAACCGAACACTCAACATCTTCATAATTGGCATATACAGTCTTGATTCTGGAAGCAGGACTTCCATCGTTTTCAATAATTCCGCTGATAACAAATGTCCTTTGCTCATCGTCATCCATTATCAACCCAACTTCCTTGCCAATCAAATAGTCATAATCCTTGTTCAACACATCAGCAACAGACTCGCTAATAAGTATCTCACCACTTCTTGGCATCCTTCCCTTCTTGAGGTCAAAAGAAGAACCCTTGTGGAGAGTTGACATAACCGCAATACTATCACTTCTTCCATCCACTTTTAAAATAGTGGACCCCGTTATTATACTTCCTTTTTCCACACTCTCTATCCCTGAAATGTCAAGTATATCTTCAACTTCCTCTTCAGTAAACGGCTCAAGATTTGCAAAAGATGCAAACCTTCTTCCTGCAGAGCCATCCTTCCCCTGCTTTACCACCTCAATCATCAAAGGATTGGCTTGAGAGTACATCTGGCTGGATACAAAGTTCCCTATACCTCTTGAAAGAAACAAGAGTATAACGACTGAGAATATTCCTATTCCAGTGCCTAGAGAAACCAGTATATTTCTAAGCTTGTTCTTTCTTATGTTTTTATACGCAGCAGATAGGGAATGCAAAACACCATAGCCTTTTGAAGAAAAATGCCTTGTCCTGTTGTCAAAATGTCTTTCAGATGCTTTGCCACCATCTTCCGATACAATACCATATTCCAATCTAATAATTCTGTCACATTTTGCTGCCACTTTCTCAGAGTGGGTAACTACTAAAACCAGTTTGCCTTGCCGGGCTATGGACTTTAAGAGTTCAATAATTCTATCCGCATTATCCTTGTCAAGAGCTCCTGTTGGCTCATCCGCCAAAATTATATCAGGATCATTCATTAGAGCCCTTGCAATTGCCACTCTCTGCCTTTCTCCTCCGGACAAAGAATGCGGCATTTTATTCTCAAACCCAGCAAGCCCAAGCATGGAGAGCAGATTCAATGCTTTTCCTCTTTTTTCTTTTTTTGACATGGTAGTCATATCTGTGGGGACAAGTATATTTTCAATAACTGTATAACCAGGTATAAGGTTGAAGGACTGAAACACAAAACCAATATTCATCTTCCTGTACTCATCCAGCTCTTTTCCCTTTAAATCCTTTATGTTCCTCCCACTAATTTGCACACTGCCTTCATAATCCGAATCAAGGCCGCCAATTACATTCAAAAGAGTAGATTTCCCCGACCCGGATTCACCAACAACAGCAACAAGTTCCCCTTTATCCAAAGAGAGATTAACACCCTTGAGAACTTCTTGCACCTTATATTGTGTAATTCTTTTGCAGCTGGTCAATCTCAATCAAAGCCATCATCAATCCTCCGTATTTCCATAAAATATGTTGGTTATGAACTCCTCAACTTCCTCCCATGCCTTGTTTGCATCCTCCAGTTCGGGAAACAGCATCTGGAACACATGAAACATGCCTGGATACGTTGTCTGGGTAACTAAAACACCTGCATCTTTAGCCTTTGCCGCAACCTTCAGTGTATCATTGAGGATTATCTCATCTCCACCTGCCTGCATCAGCATGGGTGGAAAATCATGATACTCTCCATATACAGGTGAGATGTATGGATTGTCCGCCCTTTCATTACCAACATATGCAGGCTTTCTTCTTTTGTAATTGAGATTTGTCCATGCCGACATGGTTATGAGTCCTGCAGGCATGGGCATATTATTATCCCTCAGGAAAAGTACTATTGCTAGTGCAAGGCCACCGCCTGCAGAATCCCCCACGATAATTATATTTTCGGCAGTAAACCCATTATCCAAAAGCCAGTTGTATGCAAGAAGAGCATCTTCCAGTGCTGCAGGATATGGATCTTTTGGAGCAACCCTGTAGTCCACTGTCAGCACTGCCGCTCCACTTATCCTCGCATACTGCACTGCCGCCCTTCTGTAGGTCATGCCGTTATCCTTAAGCGACCGTGTATATGCTCCGCCATGCAGCTGCAGTATTGCCTTGTCAGGATTAGCATCCTTTTTCACGACCCATTCCATAGCAATACCATCAACCTCAAATATTTCAAGCGTATAATCCTCAGGCATCTTGAAATTCTTGTTCAGCTCATTCAGCATCTCAATATTCTTGTTGTCCTCAAAATCAAATCTGCCTATTTTGTCCTTTATTCTTTTATACATAAAGAAAATGCCAATTGCAAAAACGAGTATAATTACCAATACAATTAATGATTTCTTCTTACTCATCATCCCAACTCTCTTCCAGCATTACCTTGTATGTTTCAGTCAGTTTTTCCACAAGCTCAATCAGTTTGTCCGTATCGGATTCTCCTAGAGAATCCACAATCCTTTCTGCAACAGCCAGAATTCTTCCGTTTGCTTGTTCCAAGGCTTTCCTTCCCTCATCTGTAAGCTCAATATTTATGTTTCTTCTGTCATCCTTATCTATCATCCGGGTAATATAGTTTCTTTTTTCAAGGTCATTCAAAATTCGGGTAATGGAAGGGCGTGACAATTCCAAAATTTCGGACAGCTCCGATGCTTTCAAGTATCCATCGTCCTTTGAAACATTTCTTAAAACTAAATATTCGCCCGTGGACAGATTCCCTTTGGCAAGCAGCTTGTTCAGCTGTTTTCTCATATTCAAAGTAGCGTATAAAAGATGTGCGCCTTTTAAAGTTTTCATGTTAACCTCCTTTGTTTTGATGTATAATAGTTTTGTATGTAAACTATTATACATCAAAACAATTAATGTGTCAAAAAAAAGCAAGGCAATAAATACCCTGCTTTTTTATGTATAAATCACTATTAAAACTTTTTAAACCTGTCGCCAGGAACTCCGCAAATTGCGCACTTTTCTGGAACGTATTTCTCAATATTGCCGCATACAGGACAGAGATAATAGAAAACTTCTTCAGTCTGATCAATATTCTCAAGTGCTTCCTGATACAGTCTTGCATGCACTTCCTCAGCTCTCATTGCAAAATTGAAGATAGTTGCAGCTGCTTTGTTTCCAGCTTCCTGAGCTTCCTTCAAGAATGGAGGATACATCTCCTTGTACTCATATGTCTCTCCTGCTATTGCATCTTTCAAGTTATCTTCTGTTGAACGAAGCTTGCCAGCTATTTCAAACTGCTTTCTTGCATGGATTGCTTCTGCTTCAGCAGCTGCCCTGAATAGTTTTGCGGCATTAATTCTTCCTTCCTTTTCAGCCTGCTCTGCATATGCCAAGTACTTTCTGTTAGCTTGAGATTCTCCTGCAAATCCTTCCATTAGATTTTTAACTGTTCTGTTTTCTTCCATTTCTTCTTCCTCCTTCTTTTCATACAAAAGCTTTAACAATTTTTCCGCTGATTCTTTAGGGAATCCTTCCGGATTCTTTTCAATCAGCGACCCCAACAACTCTTTGGCATTATCACTTTGAGGAAGCATAAAGCCTGCCTCACGCACGATATCTTCTGCCATAATTCTGTTGGACTTCTCGATAGCTTTGGCAAGATTTCCAGGTAAACTGCTTGCCATGTTTTCCTGGGTTGCCTTGCTGCGCAAAAGTGCATTCATTGCACCAACAACGGTTTCTGTTTTTGGCTGCTGGGGCGGATATTCANNATATTTCTTACTGCATATTTTTCTGACATATTCATACCTCCCCTCAACCAACCTTTTCAAACTTCCAGTTAGGAACTTTACATACAGGACAAACATCCGGCAGCTTGTCTCCTATGTAGACAAATCCGCAAATAGTACACACATGAACCTCAGCATTCTCAAGCATGGCATCTCCCTCTTTCATATATCGGGTGAGAATTGACTTGAGCATGCGGGTCACCTTTTCACTCCAGGTTAATGCACGCAAAGCACCCCTGTCTTTTTCTTCTGCAGCTACAGCATTTGCATTCGGCATACCCTCTGATAAATCCTTCTCCACCATTTCAAGCAGCTTGTCAAATCCTGGACTTTCATATGGAGCAGCAACCTTCTTGAAATATCCGGCCAGTTCCTTGAAAAGTTCCGATTCTTCCTGTTTGTACTGCTTTTCACATCCTCTGGCAAGATTTGAAAACAGCGCACTGAGTTCCAATGGAGAAAGCTCGTCAACTTCAGTTGATACCTCAATTAAAGGTACTTCTTTCTCTTCCTGTACAGGTGCTGCTTCGCCCTTCTTTACAAACTCCGACTTGGATGCTCCACATAACGGGCACACCCAATCTTCCGGCAGCTCATTCCACGGTTTTTCATTGGATTCTTCATATTCGTAACCGCATACAGAACATACATATTTGACCATCGTACAACCTCCTCATTAATATTTATATTTAATCCTAACTAAATATACAAAGCAAAAATACCCATGAAGAAATATATCTTCATGGGTTAACATAATCAAGGCAGGTTAAATCCTTCAGTCTCGGCAATGGCAGACCGATAATACTTCTATACAATTTCTGCTTCAATTTCTCAAACGAATACTTCACAAATATTGCTCCGTCCATTACATTTTTTATATAACTACAATACGATTTTACCTCATTTTCCGACAAAAGTCAATAACTTAATATAGTTACAATTTCACAGCATCCGGGTCTTCAGACAAACATATTTCAAGCAAAAGCTCCAATTCCTCCGTATGGTCATCACCAGGTTCCTCGTATTCCAAAAACTTTACAACATTCATTTCAAAACTATCAGCGCCGTATTTGTTCCAAAGTTCCTGAAGATGCTTGTTTGGATGAAGTTTTGCATTAAGCTTGAAATTATTGCTGTTGAAATCAACTCTCGTCTCCTTGGATATACCCAAAAACACATTTCCCGTTGCCTTGCACCTGTAAGATATTACACCCATCTCAGGTTTCCTGTTTTTATACATCTCAATCAATTCTTTTCTTCTTCCTTTATCCATATCATCACCTCATAGTTTACTTAATCAATCTTCCCGTACTAATTCCCTCAAGCACATCAACATTTTTGTAATGGTCAACTATTCCTATCAAATTCTTCATTTCTTCAGTCATGACCTTGTTCTTATGATACACAACACTAAAGAACCTGTCCCAGCCTTTATCCTCGTTTGTTATAACATGTATTTGACCGTTCTTTACCTCCTCTTCCACAAGCCTTACAGAAATAACTGCAAGAAACCCATTTTCAATAACGGATTTCTTGATGGCATCGGAACTGTTTCCTTCCAGTGCAATTCTAATAGGCATTCCTTTTTCCTGCATGTATCTTTCAAACAATTCCCTGGTTCCGCTTCCCTCTTCCCTCATTGCAAAACTTTCGCTCTTCAGCTCTTCAAGCTTTACCATATTCCTCTTTGCAAAAGGATGCTTTGTACTGCAAATGAGGACGAGAAAGTCATTTAGTTCAGGAATTGAAATCAAATCAGGACTTTTTACACTCCCCTCCACTATACCTATATCCAATTCAGACCTTAAAAGCTTTTCTTCTATATTCTTTGTATTGCTTACGTAAGAATATATCTCGGTATTGGGGTTGATTTCTCTTAAAGCATTTATGACATCCCCAAGGAGGCAGTCACCTACAGTGTGCGTTGCCCCAATCCTTATTCTTTTTAAATATGCATCCTGGAGCATGGCTTCTTCCATGTCGTCAAACATCTTTACCACATTCCTTGCATAAGAAAGAAGCTTTTCACCCATTTCGGTAATGTAAAGCTTTTTAGACAGCCTCTCAAACAATAGACCGCCATAATGTTCCTCCAGCTCTTTTATGGCCTGGCTTACTGTCGGCTGGGAGATATATAGATTTTCTGCAGCTGTACTCATTTTGCCGCTGTCCACAACCTCAATAAAAATCTTTAAATGCCTGATTGTCATAACATCACCTTTTTTCAACATCTATAGGTTTTACCTATGACTTTAATCAGATAATATCATTTTATTATTAATCTCACAAGTGATATATTTAAATAGAAGATAAATTCATTCTAAACAAAGAGGTGCATTTAATGAAAGTGCTTATAATTGGAGGAGTTGCCGCAGGCACCAAGGTCGCTGCAAAACTGAAACGTGATAATTTCGAGCTCGACGTCACAATACTGACAAAAAGTAAAGTTATATCCTACGCAGGATGTGGTCTTCCATACTACGTTGGAAACGTAATTCAGGAAGCAAACAAGCTAATCGTAAACACACCCGATAGTTTTCATAAACTTACAGGAGTTAATGTACTTGTCGAAACGGAAGTAACACAAGTAAATCCTGAAGAAAAATACGTGGAAGCCATTTGTTTGAAAACACAGGAAAAGATGCGCTGCGAGTACGACAAACTGGTAATAGCTTCGGGAGCTGAAGCTGTAAGACCAAACATCGAAGGAGCAGATCTTGATAACGTATTCTTTATGAGAACTCCCGAGGACGCATATGTGCTGAGAGATGCCATTGAAACAGGAAACATCAAAAGGGCGGTAATAGTCGGCGGAGGATATGTAGGCCTTGAGATTGCAGAAAACCTGAATTCACAAGGGGTTAGAGCTGTGGTTATTGACATGGCAAAACACATCCTGCCAGGCTTTGATGATGAAATTTCAGAGTATGTAAAAAACCACCTTGCAGAACAAGGTATTCCAATCCTCACAGAAATAAGACTTGAAGCCATACTAGGTGATGGAAAAGTAGAAAAGATTAAAACAGACAGAAGAGCCATGAAGGCAGACGCTGTCATTCTCTGCGTTGGCATAAAAGCAAATACTGAGTATCTGAAAGATTCAGACATTGATTTAATGCCCAACAAGACAGTGAAAGTAAATGAGTATCTGGAAACAAACGTAAAAGATATTTATGCAGTAGGCGACTGCGCCACAGTAATAAACAGGGTAACAAACAAACCTTATTGGTCGCCCATGGGTTCTACTGCAAACATTGCAGGCCGCATCGCTGCCAAAAACATTGCTGGAAAGAAAAAAGCATATCCAGGAGTATTGGGTACTTCTGTTGTGAAGCTGCCAGAGCTTAATGCCGGAAGAACAGGACTGACAGAAAAAGAAGCAAATGAAAATGGATACAATGCAGAAAGTGTTGTAACTGTTGTGGATGACAAAGCCCACTACTATCCTGACGCTTCATCCTTTATTGTAAAGATGATAGCAGACAAGGATACGAAGAAATTATTGGGACTGCAGGTTTTGGGTAAAGGACAGGTTGACAAGATGGTTGATATTGCGGTAGCTGCAATAACCATGGGAGCAACCCTTGAGGATGTTGAGAACATGGATCTGGCATACGCACCTCCTTTCTCAACAGCAATACATCCTTTCTCTCACACTGTAAACATACTTTTAAATAAATTGAATGGAGAATTTGAAACTGTCACACCTGCAGATTTTTCTAAAGAAAAGGCGGAAGGTTTTAAGTTAATCGACGCATCCTTAAGTCCAAGTATCGATGGCGCACAGTACTTGGATTTGGCAAAGATAAAAGGAGAAGTGGATGGTCTTGGACGAGATGAAAAACTTCTTCTGGTATGTGCAAAAGGGAAAAGAGCATACATGCTTCAAAAGAGACTCAAACATTTTGGATATACAAACACAAAAGTGCTTGAAGGCGGAACAACATTTAATGATTTGGAATAAAATTATGGAGGTTTTAAGATTATGGGATTAACAATAACTGCGGAAGATGAAAAAAGAGTCAAAGCTTTGGGATTTTTACGCAACAAAGGAACAAACAACTTTTCAGGAAGAATTATAACTGTAAACGGAAAAATAACTGCAGCTCAAAACAAATGCATAGCTGAAGCTGCCGAATTGTACGGCAATGGAATAGTTACCTTTACCACAAGACTTACAGTGGAAGTACAAGGTATTCCTTATGACAAAATCGAAGACTTCAGAACGTACATTGCAAAAGAAGGTCTTGTAACTGGTGGTACTGGTTCAAAGGTAAGACCCATAGTGTCCTGCAAAGGCACCACCTGCCAGTACGGACTTATTGACACTTTTGGATTGTCTGAAGAAATACACGAAAAATTCTACAACGGATATTCCAATGTAAGGCTTCCTCACAAGTTCAAGATAGGTGTAGGCGGTTGTCCCAACAACTGCATAAAGCCTGAATTAAACGACTTGGGCATCGTAGGACAGCTCATTCCTAACTTTGATGAAGACTTCTGCAACGGATGCAAGAAGTGCCCTGTGGAAGACGTATGTCCAATCAATGCTGCAAAGGTATCGGAGGGTATTCTCCACATTGACGAGAACGAATGCAACAACTGTGGACGCTGCGTTGAAAAATGTCCCTTTGACACTATTGAAGACGGTACTGTCGGCTACAAGGTGTACATAGGCGGAAGATGGGGAAAACGTGTTGCTCACGGAATACCTCTTGGAAAGATCTTTACAGATAAAGAAGAGGTTATGAGTGTAATTGAAAAAACCATACTTATATATAGAGAACAAGGCAAGACAGGAGAACGTCTGTCAGAAACCATCGAAAGACTTGGTTTTGAAAATGTGGAAGCTCAAATACTCTCCAATGAAATACTTGACAGAAAGCAGGAAATACTTGAAGCAAATCTGCATTTGACAGGCGGCGCTACCTGCTAATAACCCCCTAAAAGAAAAACTTTCATCGCATGATGAAAGTTTTTTCTTTAGTTCAAACAGAAAACATACTGTATTTCATTCTTTCCAACCATAACTTGAGAAGAAGTTATACCAAACACTTCGTCAATCAATTTGCTTTCAAAAACATTTTGAGGAGTGTCACAGCAAACTATCTTTCCTTCATGCATTAAACACACCTTGCCTGAATAAGTTAAAGCACTGTTAAGGTCATGCAAAACCATTACAACGGTTTTCCCCATATCCTTCAACTTCCTTATCATTTCCAATATCTCCAGCTGGTGATTTATGTCCAAATACGTAGTCGGCTCATCCAAAAACACAATATCCGTATCCTGCGCAAGAACCATAGCCAGGTACACCTTCTGCCTTTGGCCTCCTGAAAGTTCAAGCACATTCCTATCCGCTATATCGCAAAGACCCATTGTAAATATAGCTTCATTCACAATCTCTTTGTCCTTCTTCTGAGGCGTGCGTGAAAAACCAAGATAAGGGTATCTACCGTGCAGAACCAAATTGAACACAGTAATATTGGGAACTGTCCTAATCTGCGGGAGAAAGGACACTTTCTTTGCCAGTTCCTTTGGTGGTATTTCTGAAACATCCTCTCCATGAATACTTACCTTTCCGCTAAAAGGTTTTAGTACATTGGCAGCGGTTCTAAGCAAGGTAGTCTTTCCGCAGCCATTCTTCCCAATTATGCTGGTTATCGTTCCTTCTTCAAATTCAATATTAATATCCTTGACAACTGCTGTCTTTTCGTAGCCTGCAGTTACATTCTCAAGTCTAATCATAAAGCTGTCCTCTCCTGCGACTTATTAATAGATAGATAAAGAATGGCCCTCCCAAAAACGACATGATAATTCCCACAGGAATCTCAAAAGGAGCAAAAAGAACCCTTGCCAAAAGATCACACAGCAATGTGAACAAACCACCCAGCAAAGCAGACACAGGTATCAGTATTCTGTTGTCATATCCAACAATTATTCTTGATACGTGGGGAACAATAAGTCCGACGAATCCCAAAAGACCTGCAAAACTTATGGCGCTGCCGGAAAGAAGAGCTGCCAGGATTAAAAACAAAAATCTGATTCTTGAAACTTTCATACCTAGTGACTTTGCACTTTCATCTCCCAGCGCCAATACATTCATGTCGTAACTAAGTATCAAAGAGAGTATTAATGCAATAGCTATAAAAATTCCTGCAAAACCCAGCTTCTCCATTGTCACTCCTGACAAACCTCCAATTAAAAAAGCCGTCCTTTCTATGGAAACATCGGGTTTCAAAGTAAGGACTGTATCCGTTATCGCCCCTATAAAGCTGGATACCGCAACTCCTGACAGAACTATCGCCATTCTGGATGCACCTGTTTTCCTGGCTATGAAATATACCATCAAAACCGCCAAGAGAGCACCCAAAAAAGCGGCAATGGTTGTGTAATATATGCTGGCAGGAAAGAAGGCAGCTATCAAAACAGTAAACAGACCTGCACCGGAATTTACACCAATTATGCTGGGACTTGCAAGGGAGTTGTTCAAAACAGACTGGAGAATAGTTCCTGAAACAGCCAAGGCACAGCCTGCAAGAACTGCAGCCAGAGTCCTTGGTATTCTTACAAAACTTACAATCCTGTAGGTTTTGGAAGTTACATCTCCTTTACGTATGGCTTCAATTATCTCAGAAATGGGTATTCTTGTAGATCCAATGCTTATGCTAAGCAAAATACCAGCAATTAATAAAACAACAAGGAGAGCTACAACCATCAAGTTATAGCTCCTCTTGTTTTTACTCAAACTTTTCAGGGTAGAGAATTTTCGCAACGTATTCATAGCTTTCACCCCATCTCGCATTTGGCTTGTAGTGGAACAAATCCTTTGGCAGCACAATGAATCTGTCATTCTTGACAGCTTGCAGCTCGCTCCAAGCAGGGTTCTTCTCCACCCTCTCCTTCAACGCCTTCAGCGCCTTTTCAGTATCACCCATGGTAACTACAAATATGTACTCAGGATCTTCCTGTATGATTACTTCCATACTTAAGTCTTCAAGGAGAGAATTGTGTTTCGAAGCAATGTTTACAGTACCAAGGTCGTTTAGAATTCTGCATGCGTTGTTGTCATCATTCTTTGCCTTTGCACCACTGGAGAACGCTCTGATAAACAACATGTCAGGATTCTTTGTCTTGTCTATTTTGGCAAGTATGTCATCTATCTGTTTCTTTACATCAAGACCATTTTTCTTATACAACTCCTTGTCACCTGTTATGTCGGTGCATATGTCCAGCATGGAAAGATAGTCTTCAAAATGTTCCACTTTGAAGAATGCAAAAGGTATGTCTACCTTTTCAAGAATTACTGATATACTTACATGACTCTCTATATCCGGAGAAAGCAGTACAAAATCAGGAGAAACATCCAGTATTTCTTCCACATTGGGCTCTTTTATCGTGCCAACAATCCTGGTCCCCTCAGGCACATCCATACCCCTCTCGGTTATGACATCATTAGTTACACCAACAAGCTCGCCACCTGCAAGCATCCAGGTTTCAGCATAGGAACCAACAAGAGAAACAACCCTTTGAGGCTTGTCTTTCAGATTGACAGTATTATCTAATGAGTCCGTGAAGGTATAGTAATATTCCACGTCTTCTTTTCCATTATTTGCCACGCACCCTGTAAGATATGCAATTGCCAGAAGTACAAAGAATAAAAGCCACACTGTTTTTACTTTTTTATTATCAACAACCATCCTATCATCCTTAATATATTTTTCCTCTACAATAATCATATAACTTAACAAATGTATTGTAAAATATGATTGTTTGATAGTTGTAATAGGTTTTACCTATATGTTTGTGATAGTATGGTTGTCTGTAAAGAAATATGCGAGGAGGTTTAAATGGAATTCTCATAACCATGATGCTGAAGAAAAGATCGATTGAGAAATAACGGTTTGGAGGAAATGAGCACCGGAATTTGTCCCCGGTGCTATCAGAACTACAAACCTATTTTAAGACTTGTAGCAGACCTCGTTGTAGAGTCTGAAAAACTATGGCTGTCCATATTGAATTAGAACAGCCATCCTCAATAACTTTTTGCCAGGAAATCAACAATATCCTTTGCTTTTGGAGGACATCCCTTTACACATTTGGCAAAACGCGACGTGCATATACCTATACCTATTCCATCAAGCGTTTTGTCCTTAAACCCTTGTCCAATATATATTTTCTCCTCAAGTTTATTCAAAAGATTCTTGTCATCAAGCCTCTCCAGTGCATAAACAAGACTTCCGTAACACGCCGAGCAGGCACTGTCTTCAACAACATTTCGTACCAAATGCTGCACTCTTCTTGTTGGCCTAAACTTTCTTTTGCCAGTATCCTTGTTCAGCTCAACAATATCCATATTTGCAAGATTTGTTGTACCTACACCAATATCCTCAGCCATACCAATATACGGAATTTCACCAATATCAAAACCTAACAACTCAGCGGCATATGCATCAACAAGCACAGGGTCTTTTCCTGCAATGATTCTATTCATTTGAACAGGGTTTCCACCCTCTTCAAAGTTTAGATCTCCATTCATTCCGTCAACTATTACCAGGTTTTGCTTCAACATTTTGCTTAGATAAGCAATTGGCTTGTGCAAACCCATGGTATGAAATCTTCTTTTCTCTGTGTTCGGTATGCACCCTTTCATATTCTTCAACGCACATGTAAGATTGGTTTGACAGTGTCCCTTAAGCACGGGAACATTTATGAGATAATCAACATTTACGGCATAATTGCATATGTTAATCCTCACACCACCATACTCAAATTCCGAATAAGTATCCCTTTGCAGATCAATAAGCGGGACATTATATTCCTTCGATATCTTTTCATATCCACAAACCTTGAACGCTTCACGGGTTCTGTCGCCTACCCAGGAACCTTCCATGATCACGATGTTCATATGTCCTTTTAATTGCAGGTATTCAATTAAGCCTTCCACTATTGCCGGTGTGGTTGTTGCGCCTGAACTTGACGGCTTTGCCAACACAAGATTCGGCTTGATTCCAACAAGAGCATCCCTTTCTATATCCTTTTCAGGCTGTACAACTTCAAGAAGTTCCATAATCATCCGCTTTGGATTATCGCCATAAATGATGCGCAGTGAATTATTACCCATCATGCATATCATCCTCCCCATATAGCTTACCTCAACACACCTCTTTCGTAAAGCAGGGGTAATTTGTTGAAATCCGCTGTGAATTAATTTATAATGTTGTTGTTAATAAATTCTACGGAGGTTTAAAAATGGCTT
>LSQX01399553.1_pt1 | contig 19640 bp, 18 predicted proteins | sample 654561 | NCBI WGS metagenome assembly LSQX01 (sample SAMN04489861, study PRJNA283612) | anaerobic digester metagenome | isolation source: 4 biogas reactors fed with cattle manure at either 37C or 55C with and... | place: Denmark: Kongens Lyngby | collected 2014
ATTGAACTTAAACAGTTGGACTGCCTTTCCATCCACCACAAGCCAATATCCAACATCTTGCCCATCGCCGAAATCCTTCTCAGGTTCTGCTGTTAAGCCCGTCCCCTCGGAAGCTGCCTGTTCTGTTGAGCCATCAACATTATCCTTGTCTGTTTCACCAGTCATCTCGTTCCTTCCGCCGTTACCGGTCTCTTCGGCTCCAACTCCTCCCGGCCGACTTGTGCCACTGTTCTCTTTACCTTATGCGGTGTTATTCCCGTTTCCATCGTTCGAACCATTTCCTGCCTGGTTACCGTCCAAAGCCCCGGCTATATCATTGTTTTCCGAGTTATCGTATGCTCCTTCAGGCTTCTGGATATCTTCATAAGCTGTTACCAGCGTAACATCCGAACCCAGAAACTCCATCGCATGCTGCAAATCCCTGTTCGCCTTAACCAGATTGTCCCTAAATATAAAGGTATCGCTATAATAGTCCTCAAAGCTTTTTAAGTAATCACCCTGCAATAACTCCTTCAGTGAAAACTCAGGCCTGCTCTTGAGTGCTCTATTTTCCAATACCGAAATCTCAGGCTTGTCAAAATTAAAAAAATTTAAAATGCCTAATCCTGTAATAACTATAATAAACACAAAAGCATCAATTCTTAACCTCTTCATATAAATCCACCAGTCCCAATGACATATATTCTTCGAAACATTCAAATCCTTCTCCGGTTCCCTAAAACCTAAAGTATAAAAACGGGTTGTATGTTTGGTCTACTAAGTTTGCAATAACTAGAATAAGCGTTAAAATCAGTAGAATATTTCCTAGTAACATATACTTATTATTTTTATTATATTTATCCCACATTTTTTTAGGTAGTGGTGTACTTGCAAAGATTAAAATTATTATTAATATTGCATTAGTATATAAGTAATACAAAACATCATTATTTAAAAAGTTATTGCTTATTGGATTAAACATTACCTTTAGATAATTAAAGCCATTAGCTAAAGAATCAAAAGCAAATATTACCCAGGAAATGATTACTAGTGTCAGTGTATAAATTCTTCTCATAAAAGTTGGCCATTTATCTAAAACCTTCATAAAGACAAACTTTTCAAATATTAACAACAAGGCAAAATACAAACCCCATATTAAAAAGTTCCAGCTAGCTCCATGCCATATACCTGTTAGTAGCCAAACTATAAAAATATTTCTAATGTTTTTAGCAAGACTTACCCGATTTCCACCAAGAGGAATATAAACATACTCTTTAAACCAAGTGCCCAGTGATATGTGCCATCTTCTCCAAAAGTCAGTTATACTAACACTTGTATAAGGATAATTAAAGTTTTCTAAAAAGTTAAAGCCAAACATTTTACCTAAACCAATTGCCATATCTGAATAGCCTGAAAAATCAAAATATATTTGAAAGCCAAAAGCAATGATACCGAGCCAAGCCGTTAGAATTGGCAATGTTGAAAGATCTAAAATCGAGATATTTTCCCAAAGCAAACCAATACTATTTGCTAAAAGCGCTTTTTTTCCAAGACCAATTATAAAACGTTTAACACCTTCATTAAAAAGACTCCATGTTTCAATTCTGCCATCTATCTCTTTAGCAACTGTTTTATACCTAACAATTGGCCCAGCGATCAATTGGGGAAACAGAGTAACATAAGTTGCAAAAGCGATTAAACTGTTTTGAACATCAGTTTCTTTGCGATAAACATCAATTGTATAAGACATAGTTTGAAAGGTATAAAAAGATATTCCAATTGGAAGTGTAATATTTAGCAGCGGGACACTTAAATTAAATACATTGTTCATGTTTTCTAAAAAGAAGTTAGAATATTTAAAAAATCCCAACATACTCAAATTGACAATAATAGAAACTAAAAGCCAAAGTTTAGCTCTTTTGTTGTTGTTTTTAATTTGGTTTCTATAAATTTTTTGACCACAAGTGTAGTCTAAAACAGAAGAAAAAAGCATTATCAAAATATACTTTGGCTCACCCCAACTATAGAAAAATAAACTTACAAGCAATAAGACAAAGTTTCTATATTTTCTTGGTGTTATAAAGTACAACAATAAGGCTGCTGGTAAAAAATAAAATAAAAACAATACACTACTAAAGACCATAGCTACTCCTTTATAAAAACAGGGCTTAAAAGATTAAGCCCATTTTATGTTATTTAAAGAAACTATTGATAACTTCTTTTACTTTATTAACTTCTTCTTTTGCAAAAGTGATTCTTTCTTCATCACTTGCCTCTTCACGCTCATCATAAGCACCTAACATAATAAAGAATACATAGTCTCCATGTCTGACGACTTCACTTGCCGCTACTTTCGCTAAATTCATTGGATACATAAAAGCATCCGTATTTAAAAATTCACGATACTCAATTAAATCTTCTTCAACATCATCTGCCATTCCATCTTTAGCTTTAATTGCGATAAATGTATCAACATTCATTGTAATCATTGGGGATTGAGCGATAAATTCTTCAGCATTTTTCACATCAATGTCCATAAATTCTTCTAACTCGGCTGCTTCGATATCTCTATCTGGAAAATAATTATCTCCCAACTCTTTTTTTACTGCTTCATGGATATTTTTAATTGAAACGTTTAGTGTTTCATCCTCTTTTGGCACTTCATTTTTACACCCAACTAAAATAGTTGATAGTAAAGTCATTGTTAATAATACTAATAAAATCTTTTTCATCATATACTCCTTTATTTGTTAGCGGTTGACTAACTTTGTATTACCTATACATATTAGTTTGAACACTTAACTATGTCAATATGATTATTTTAGTGTTGACAACATAGAAATAATTTGTCCTTTTGCCCCTAATAACAATCTTTTTAATCTTGTGAAAATGCTAACTTAATTATATCGGTCACAACAATTTTTATTCTTGTTTTATATAGTATAATGACATCACTTGAATATGAATAGCATATTTATTGTGGGAGGAAATATAATGTATAAGGAGTTTTTTTCAATGATAAAAAAGAATGATTTTAACGATGCAATCGTTATTGATGGAGTTGTAGGTGTTGGTAAAACAACACTAATGGATTTAATAAGTGACAAACTAGGCTATCAGAAATTTTTAGAGCCAGTCATCGATAACCCGATTTTAGATAAATTTTACCACGACCGTAAAAGATACGCTTTTACCCTTCAGATTTTCTTTTTAAACAGAAGATTTAAAATGTTAAAAGATGCTGCAAAAATTAAAGAAAAAACAATAATGGATCGAAGTATTTATGGTGATGTTATTTTTGCAAAACTATTAAGAGACAACAATGAAATGTCACAATCTGAATTCGCTATTTATATGGAACTTTTAGCAAACATGCTAGATCATATTGAAGCGCCAAAACTAATGGTTTATTTGAAAATTGACACAGATAGTGCAATTGAAAGAATTAAAAATAGAGGTCGCGATTTTGAACAAATTGTCGAACGCGAATACTGGGAAAACTTAAATAAAGAATATAACGATTATTTTGACAATTACAACTTGTCACCTCTTTTGGTAATTGATGCCAGTAAATATGACATGGTTAATAATGCTGAAGACCGCAAACATATAATTTCATTAATTGAAGAGGAAATTTTTAAAATTGAAAAGAAATAATTTAAAAAGAAACCAATAATGAAGTGAACCCCAATAGTTGGACCAACAACTAAAGGAGGTTCACTTTTTATATGGCTAAATTTTTTTGTAAATTAATCTCTATTTTGATAAGTACTCGTCTTTTATGCGATCTTGTAAATAAATATTGGTATATTGATCTAAATTAGAGTTTTCAAAGAGTTTATAGGCAGTTGTTTGGCAAGAATGACATGTTTTTTTTGGAATAGTTATTGCCAAAATGTTATCATTTTTATCATTATTAGAATGGATGGTATTATAAGATGCACATTTGTCACAAATATTAAACGTTTGCACCTGCTGCTCCATAATGTTGTCAGTGTCATAGTAGATATTATTCGTTTTAGTAACAGTGGTCATATTTTTAAAAACTTTTTTGGCAAGTAGTTCTCTGTTTTGCCAGCGATCATAAATGTATACTGACAACTGTTCAATGTGTTTAGTAATTTTTTGATCTTGTTTAATTTTATTTTCATTAAAGTCAGGTTCAACAACATGCGAGTAATCTAAACCTGCCATCGCTAAAATAATTCCTAAATTAATGTATGGGAGGGCTGATTCAATTGAATAGCCACCTTCTAATACAGCAATATCAGGATTTAAGCGCTCATTTAAAATAGCGTAGCCTTGCGCTGTAAAATTCATATTTGTTAAAGGATCACTATAATGATTATCTTGACCAGCGGAATTTATAATTAAATCAGGTTTAAAGTCATCTAGAATTGGCATTACGATATTATCAAGTATGTATAAAAAGCCCTCTTCACCAGTATTTGGTGGTAACGGGATATTAATATTGTATCCATAGGCACTCGGCCCCCCAAATTCATCTATAGAACCGGTACCCGGATAGAGAGTTCTTCCGTCTTGATGAAGAGATATGAATAAAGTGTCTTTATCGTTCCAGTAAATATCCTGTGTTCCGTCACCGTGATGACAATCGGTATCAACAATGGCAACGCGTAAATTGCCGTATTCTTGCCTTATTCTCTCTATCATTACTGCTTCTATATTAATTATACAAAAGCCCCTGTCTCCGTAGACAACTCTTTGGGCATGGTGACCGGGCGGACGTACCAGTGCAAAAGATTTATCCACCTTTTTGTCCATAACTAACTGAAAAGCTTTTATGGCTCCACCCGCTGAAATGAGATGGGACTGGGTAAGCCTCGATTCAACATTTGGAACACAAAAATGAACTCTCTCAATATCCTTTGTCTGAGCCTCAATAGGGTTATAAAAACTTATTCCTTTAATGTCTGCTATTCCCTCTTCAAAAATCTGGTCTTGGGTATAGAGGAGCCTCTCCTCCCTTTCAGGGTGAGTCGGACTGATCGCCCAGTCAAAGGCAGGGAAAAATACCAATCCTAGAGATTTGTTAGCTTTCATGTAGTGTCTCACTCCTTAGGTTTTCTATGATTCCCGGTTTTATCTGTGCTTTGACCCGTATGTTTTTTCCAATTGCCGAAAATCCCTTAACCATGGTAAAACTACTCTCCTCTGTGATCTCAATCTCCAAGGATGCCTCATCAGCACCCATGGCGGTTGCAGCTTCACCAGCCAGTTGCATTGCTTTTTCCTTTGCATTTTCCAAACTGTAGTCCCTGCCGACCCTCTCAAAAAGACCAAGCTCCGGAACCGACAGCCTCCCCAAGGCCGTGTCTGCCAACAAGGTGATCTCAACAGTAGGTCTGGCCAGAGCCGCACCTATGGCATTGGCAACGCTGTAGTCCTTAGGGAAACGGCAAGGAATGCCATAGGATTCCTGCAGGTGAGGTGCCAAAGCCTCAGCCGGTCCCCCGATGATATGCACAGCCTTGGGCAGGACCTTTTTCCCATGCAGCAACTCTTTCATGGTGTATACCGGCTTGCTGTTTATTCCCAGCAGCAGATCGTCTGTCTTGGCCTTGATGCGGCTTGCCATGGTTCTGAGAATGAGCATGCCTGCCTCTTCACCGCTAAGGGCGAGCTCCTTGGCAAGGGCGGACATAGAGACCTCTGCCCTCTCCTTTTCCTCACGGCCGACCTTGATTAGGCCGAGGCAGATCATCGCATCAGTTGGTGTGGGATACTCCCCACCAAAGGCATAGGCCCTCCCCACTCTTAGGGGGCCTATCTTCAGCTTACCGTTCTCAACGGTGATGCTGCTGTCCCCTCCCATACCGATAGACACGCTGTATATCGCACGTACCAGTGTCCTGTACTCGGAAATGGTCGCACCCAAGGGCTCAAACAGCGGGACGCCATCGGCAAGAAAGAATATATCGGTGGTTGTCCCCCCTATATCCAGAAGGATCGCATCCTCGCCTCCCGGGATCAGGGCGCTCATACCCAAAAAACTGGCGGCAGGACCGGAGAGTATGGTTTCCACAGGTTTCTCTAAGGCTCCTTGCCTCTCCATGGTCCCTGCGTCAGCCTTGAGTATGTACAGGGGTGCGCTTATTCCCTTTTTCGCAAGGGAAGCCTCCATGTGTCTGAGAAAGGTTTCAAACTGGGTAAAGACGGCTGAGTTGAGATAGGAGGTGAATACCCTTCGGGGAAAGTTCAGGGTCCCGGACATCCTGTGCCCGAGAGTGACCTGGCCGAACTTCTTTAGAAGCTTGCTTCCGATAGAGGTCTCGTGGTCAGGATTCCTTGTGGAAAACTTGCTGATCACAGCGGTGTTGAGAATCTTTTCCTTCTCAAAAGCTGAAAATGCCTTGTCGATCTGGGCCATATCCAAGTCATCGACGACAATGCCACGATGATCCACATACCCTGAAACAGTTTGGACAACACCCTTGCAGGAGGAAAAGTCATGGATGATGCCAGGCCCCGGTTGCACGATCATCCCTACAGGCTGTGTCGTCTGTTCCACTATCGCGTTGGTTGAAATGGTTGTGCTCAGGTTAATCCTCTTGATCGCAGAGGGATCGGCACCCTGCAGTATCTCTTCCAACGTGCTCCAGATGGTAGAGAAAAGGTCATCCCTGTCGACAGGTTTCTTATGCGTCTTAACCACCTGTCCATCCCGTATAAGGACTCCATCTATATGGGTTCCACCCATATCTAAGCCAATAATCAAATTTAACTCCTTAATATATAATAGTATAGCCCAATCACCTTAAGTTTACAAGTTTGAGGATTCTTTCAATATTGAGGATATTGCATAAAGAAACACCGGCGTATCCCCTCAAGACTAGGAGATACGCCGGTGCGATACGAAAGGGCTCTGGATGTTAGGGCTTGTTTTTCTTCCTAGGAAGGAACAGGGCATTTACCGGATCGATCATGAAGGAGACTTGCTCCTCTTCCTTGAAAATTTGCATATTATTCGTATAAGGGATAAATGCTTTTATCATCTCATTGTTAGGAAGGGTAAGCTCGTATTCCACATGGCTTCCAACGAAAACCGAAGAGGATACAACTGCATTGAACGTTTCCTCCCCACCCTTGTATGGTATTACAGTCAACGACTCCGGACGGATGACGAGGGCGGCATCCTTTCCGACCTCATAGCTCTCCACGCTGCTGTCGATATGGTCGGGAATGATGCACCGGGCGCTGAAAACACCCCCATTGTGCGTCTGCACTCCAATGACATCCTCTGCAAGGGAGGTCACCTTGAGGTGTATGATATTTGCCTGACCGATAAAATCGGCAACAAAAAGGGACTGGGGGTTGCTGTAAATTTCAAATGCAGTGCCAACCTGCTCCACCTTACCCTTGTTCATGACTACAATCCTATCAGCCATGGAAAGCGCTTCACTCTGGTCGTGGGTGACATAGAGGCAGGTGATGCCCAACTTCTTCTGCAGCCGGCGTATCTCTGTCCTCATATGGATCCTCAGTTTGGCATCGAGGTTGGAAAGGGGTTCATCCATCAGCAACAGGTTAGGTTCCATGACTATCACCCGAGCAAGGGCGACCCGCTGTTGCTCCCCCCCGGACAGCTGACTCGGATAACGGTTTTCCGTATCCACAAGGCCTACCATCACAAGGGCATCCCTGACCTTGTCTCTGATGTCCTTGTCCTTCTCGCCGCGAGCCTTCAGGCCATATGCAACATTGTTATAGACGCTCATGTGAGGGAACAGGGCATAGTTCTGGAACACAAACCCGATCTTTCTCTTGTTCACCGGTGTGTTGGTCATGTCGCTTCCGCGAATTGTTATGGAACCGCTGGTAGGGAGTTCAAAGCCTGCGACCATTCTAAGGGTCGTAGTCTTTCCACAACCTGAAGGGCCCAGAAAGGTTACCATCTCCCCTTCTTCGACCTGGAGGCTCACCTTGTCGACAGCTGTTATATATCCATCATCCTTTTGGAATGTTTTCGTTACATCATTAAGATCAAGCGCCAATTTTTTCATAACTGATACTCTCCTGCTGGGTAAATTTTCTTGTACTCCATTTCATGAGTGCGAGCATTATTGCATCCACAACAAATACTATGATGATCAGGACTATGGAGAAAGCTGAAGCCTGTGAAAACTGCAATTCAGTCATGCTTTCCAGAATTCTGGTCGTCAGCAGTGTCCAGCGAACTGAAACCAGGAAAATGGTTGCACTGATTGCAGTCATCGAGTGGATGAACAGGTATCGCATCCCAGCAAGTACGGCTGGAATGATAAGGGGAATCGTCACATGGGTGAAGGTCCTCAATGAATTCGCCCCAAGGGAAAGGGACGCTTCCTCAAGGGCCGGATCAATTTGGGCCAGTGATGCGATGACAGATCGTATTCCTGTCGCATAGTAGCGAAATACGTAAGCAGCCACTAAAATAGCGAGGGTGCCTGTCAGCAGTATAGGCTTCTGGTTGAAGGCGATAATGTAGGCAATACCTACGACAGTGCCCGGAAGGGCGTAGTTGAGCATGCTGCCAAATTCAAAGAACCTTTTTCCGAAAAAGTTCTTCCTTTGGGCGATATACCCTATCACGACTCCAAGAATAGAGCCGATGACTGTCGAAAGCACTGCAATAAGCAGTGTATCCGTAATGGCTTTTTTCCCGTGGGCAAAGACATATTTGAAGTGTTGCAGAGTGACGGTGTTGTTGACACCCCACACCTTCACCAGAGAGCCCCATAAGATGATCGCATACAGGTAGAGAATGAACACTACGGTGATCGCACAGACTGCGCTGATAATGGCTGTCAAAAGATGGGGAAGCTTTCCAAAGGCAGACTTAGCCCCATTCTTGCCGGTAACCGATACATAGCTCTTCTTTCCAATAAGCACCCTTTGCAGGATAAATACCAAAAGCGCAGGTATGAGAAGCAAAAACGAGAGGGACGCCCCACCCTTCAGGTCAAACATTCCCGTTATCATCAGATACGCCTCGGTGGGCAGAACAGGGAATGTGTGTCCGCCTAAGATCAAGGGAGTGGCGAAATCGGCTAGGGAGGCACCAAAAAGAAGCAAGATTGAGTTACCTATCCCCGGCAGGGAAAGAGGGATGGTGATGGTACGGAACATCCTCCAACGCGAAGAGCCCAAAGAGAGCGCCGCATCATCAAGGTTTGCACTCATCGTATTGAGAACGGCGGTGATGACCATAAAGGCGACCGGGAAATAGGTGAGAGTCTCACTGATCCATGTCCCTATAAAGCCATATATGGAAAAGTCCGTTATCCCTAAAGCTCTGAGCAACATGCCATTTGGGCCCAAAGCGAGTGTCAGGGAGATACTGCTGGTGAAGGGGGGTGATATCAGCGGAAGGATCGTCACAGCTGCCAACAAGCCCTTAAAGAAGGGAGGAAGGGAAGTCCTCGTCACAGCCAAGGCAAAAATATACCCCAGGACCGTCCCGGTCACGGCAACCGCCGTGGCAAGAATAAGAGAGTTGTACAGGGCTCTGATGTTATAGCTTTTGCCCATGATTTTTATCAAATTCGTAAAACTGATGGAGCCGTCAACAACGAATGTGGTCGATAACAGCTTGATAATCGGCAAGAATATAAAAATTGCAAAGATAATCCAAATGGCCACAAGAGTTCCAAACAGCACCGGGTCTCTTTTTGCCATAGATCTTCTTGTGTGCTCTACCCTAGTTGTTGACACGATACATCCTCCTACATAATCAGAACATCGGGAGAGGCACACCGCAAACGAGCAGGGTACCTCTCCACGTTACATTTAGGTATCTACGTCACACTACTGTTGAATGACCTCATCAATCCAACGCTCGACCAGACGGGCCCTGTTGTCACCCTTCCACTCTGCCTGGGCTTCAAGCAATTTCACCTGGGACATATCAAGTGCTGGGTTTGTTACGACAACGTCAGTGCGGGTGGGGATATAGTTGATCAAATTCTCCACCATCACCTCACCAAGGCGCTTGGAAGAAGCCCAATCCATCAGGACTTTTGCCGCTCCGAGGTTTTTTGCTCCCTTTACAATACCACTGCCCTCGATTCCATAGGTTACCCCTTCTTTTGGATACGATACTGACAAGTCATACCCCTGCTGCTGGATATCAAGTGCATCGACTATGTAGAACACACCAGCTGAAGCCTGTCCGGTAGCAATAGGCATCGCCCCACCGGCACCGCCCTTGGTATAGAGCTGAATATTCTTATGAAGTTTTTTCTGATATTCATAAGCCTCGTCTTCACCGTAAACCTGTATCAGAGAATAGATCCTTTCAGTTGCAGTGCCGGAAGTTCTTACATCTGCCATCTGAAGTGATTGGCCATACCTGGGATCGGTAAGATCCAACCAGCTTGTCGGAACTTTAAGGCCCTTACTCTTGAGATACTCGTTGTTGCTCAAGAAGCAAAGGGGAATAATGCCAATACCTGTCCAGTAATTTTCTGTGGAACGGAATTTTGCAGGAATCTTGTCTGCTTCCTTGGGAGAGTACTGTTCAAACACCCCCTCAGGGATACCGGCTTCATAGGTATCTGCGGGACCTCCCCACAGCGCGTCTACTTGAGGATTTCCTTTTTCAGCAATAAGACGTGCCAGAGCTTCACCTGAAGAGAGCCTTACAAAATTTACGGATATGCCAGTATCCTTCGTAAACTCACTAAAAATCTTGGTGGCATATTTTTCCGGCATGATTGAGTAGACGTTTACTGTCTTGCCCACCTTTTCTGTCGTCTGCACCTCTTGTGCTCCAGCAGCAAAAATCGGCGTCAGGCACAACAGCACCATCAGAACAGAGAGTAGAATGTGTTTCATCTTCATTGTAATCCTCCTTTAGGATTGTAAGGGAGCACACTGCCCCTCCTACCAAAATACTACATATTCTCTATCTCCATTCTCCCATCTTCCGGGCATAATACAAGTTACAATACCGTAACAATCACTGCTCCTTTACGTCGGTAAGCATGTAACCGATCCCCCATTTGTTGATGATGTACCTTGGAGAAGCGGGATCCTCCTCTAGCTTCTTCCTTATCCTACTCATATTTACCTTGACCAACTCATCCCCCTGTATCCAATCCTCATTCTTCCAAACCGTCTGCAGGATCTTCTGCACAGATACCGGGGCATGGAGAGATTTCGCCAAAACCTCAAGTATCCTGAACTCTGTCGGGGTGAGGCTGATCATTGCATCACGCAAGTGGAGGCTATGCTGCTCAAAATTGATTTTCAACTCCCCTACAACCAGGACTTTTCCCTCAAACACCCGGGTCCTTTTCAAAACCTTCTCCACGCGTAGCAAGAGCTCCTTATAGTTGAAGGGCTTGGATACATAGTCCTCCCCTCCCACTTCAAGGCCTTCGATTATCTGGTCATCCTGATCATGTGAGCTTAAAAATATTACGGGGATGTTCATATCAACCAGATGGGTACAGACTTCCAGGCCGTTCAAACCGGGAAGCCCTATATCAAGGATCACAATATCCGGTTCCCAAGCAGATGCGACCTCTACAGCCTCATCACCTCTCAAAACAGAATTGACGACATACCCTTGCTGCTCGAAAATATAGGTGAGAAGCGAAAGGATATCTTTTTCATCATCGACCAGTAATATCTTTTTTTTCATCGTACTGCCTTTGCCGGAAGCGTAAATGAGACCATTGTCCCCTTGTCCTTCACACTTGTAATGTACACCTGGCCCCCATGTTTCTGAATGATCTGCCTTGCTATGGAGAGCCCCAACCCGAACCCATCCTGATGTTCCTCGCTCGCCTGTTTCTCCTGATAGAACTCCCTGAACAGGTTCTCCCTCCCTTCCCCTACGACACCCGTCCCGTTATCGGTGATACTGACAACCACCTGCTCGTCATCCTGAGTCACTGAAATTACGATATATCCCCCCTCCTTGGTATGTTTTATTGCGTTGTGAATCAGATTTATAAATACCTGCCTGATCAGGGACTCGTCCCCCAAGGGGGTGCTTACCAGGGCAGGAAAGGTGTAGCGGATGGTTTGTCCCTTTATCTGAAGCAAGGGAGCGAAGAAAGCGACGACGTCCTGGGTAATGGTACGTATATGTATCTTTTCAATTTTCTTGAGTTCAAACTCCTTTTCAAATTTCAGGAGCATGAGCATGTTCTCACTGAATGTGATAAGTCTCTGTGTATATTCAAAGTTAGACCGCACGAATTGTTTCTGCTGCTCATTCAAAGGCCCCGGGACCTCCTCCAACAAGAGCGATCCGGTTGTTTGCATAACAGTCAAAGGGGTGCGTATCTCATGAGCAAGCATCGATTGCAGGGAGAGGCGGGATGCTGAAGAGGTTTTTCCTCCCCTCCTGCTTGCGAATACGAACACCCCTATCAAAAGCGTAAAGTTGAGAACGAACATACCGGAGAAGGGAAAGAACAACAGGCTTGCCAGCCCCGGCACCACCGAAGCGGAGGCAAGAAGCAGAAAGTTCTTTCTTGTTGGCCTCAAGTGAAGGGACAAGGTAACCCCATACATGATAAGGGCAACTGTGTTGTACATGACAAACCAAGGCGAAAGCGAGGAGATGGCAGTCGAGCTGAACGTCGAAAAGAGAAAAACTGCCGTATATGCAAGGAGCAGGGGCCTAGCAGCAAATAAGTCTTTTTGTGTATTTCTCTTTCTGGCCGCACCGACAGACGTCAGCACAAAAATGAGCAACAACAGGATGCTGAGAATCCAGGACATACCGGCTTGAACCGTTCCTTGCTCCCCTACAAGGATTGCCAGTGAGGCCAACAGGAATAGAAGGGAAGATATGGGCAGATACATCAGGTCTCCTTGGAATCGAAAAGATGAAAGGATGAGGGATGAAAGTGCATCAGCACTTGCTCCTTAACCTCGTACTCATCCACGAATGTGAGGTTATGGGGAACCACTACCCGGATAAAAGTCTCCCCGAACTCGACTTCATACTCAATCGAGTATCCGTTGAAGGAGAGCCCAGCTATCTTTCCAGGAACCTGGTATGCACTCTCAGGTGGATGATAGGAGCTCAGAGTCACGCTTTGCGGTAAGATAGCCACGAATACCCCGTCCCCTGGAAGGTAGGTACCATCACACTGGGCGGGATCCAATGCGACTTCCAAGTGATTGAAGGTCACTACAGCCTTTTCTGCAGTAAATTCCAGAATCTTACCATCATAGAAATTGGCATTCCCTATAAAGTCGGCAACAAAAGGGGTTCGCGGGTTGTTGTATACTTCACGCGGAGTCCCTACCTGTATTATGGCTCCCCTATTCATCACCACTACCCTATCAGGCATGCTCAGCGCCTCACTCTGGTCATGGGTCACATAGACGGTGGTGATTCCCAGAAGCTTCTGCATCTTCTTAATCTCCCGTCTGGTCTGCAATCTCAACCTCGCATCCAGATTGGAGAGCGGCTCATCGAAGAGGAGAAGTTCCGGCTTGAGCACCAGAGCCCTTGCCAAAGCGACGCGCTGTTGCTGCCCATCTGAGAGCTGATGGGGAAACCTATCCTCCGTGCCTACCAGATTGAGCATCTGGCACATCATCGCCACATCATGCTGAATGGTATCACGATGTTTTTTCCGCGCCTTCAATCCATAGGCAATATTCTCAAAGACATTCATATGGGGAAACAGGGCGTAACTTTGGAACACCATCGGGATGGTCCTCTGTTCCGGTCCGTTGTAGGATAATGAGACCCCATCCAGGAGCACCTCTCCGCTATCGGGAGGGATAAACCCTCCGATCATCCTAAGTGTCGTACTCTTTCCACAACCGGAAGGACCGATGATGGTGATAGCCTCTCCCTTCTGAACGACGAGTGAAAAATCCTTTACAGCCGTTATTACCTTGTTCCCGGCACATGCAAACGCCTTAGAGACGGATTTGAGCTCCAGATGAGGAACTCTCGATGTGTCTTGTTGATCTGCCAAAATGTATCCCTCTGCTTCTTCGACCTATCGTTTTCGGATAGTGGCCGAAACGACCTTTCCTATGGATAATCATATCATCCTTTTAAGTGAGGATGGGAACCTTCTTTTTATACCCCCTCCTCCGATAGAAGATCACCTTACATGCACCCGGAAAGATCAAGGCGGCAGGGTTGAAAATCGGCGTATCTCCCTTTAGGGTGATACGCCGAAATGTCATGAAAAAGAGAATGTTCGAAAATCAGGGAGGGAAAGGTCTCTCCCCATGCATTAGTATCCTCCCTTCAAAAGAGGATCGGCTTTGCGCCACTGCCCTACTTAGTGAAGGTTACCCCTGGAACTACCGTAAGTACAGAGTAGGAGACACTCCTGTTGCGGTTTGTTCGTACCATGTTTTTATCCAGCATGACTGAGCCGAAAATGATACTTGCGAGCAGGTACACCACCAGGAATATACTTCCGATGAGTAGCATGCGATTACTTTTTTTATGATTGGACTTCATGATAGTTGTGCTCCTTCTTAAATAGGAGGAAATAGGTTTCTATCTCCTCGAGACTGATCTCCAGGGTCCTCATCGATTCGAAAAGATTCGGCAGTTCACTTTTGATGAAGTGGTTCCGTTTTTTCTTGAGGACCAGGGACTTGGCGCCCTTGGCGGTAAAGTATCCGATTCCCCGTTGGTTTTCCAGAATACCTTCTTCCTGTAGCATAGAGTACGTCCTGATGACCGTGTTTGGATTTACCTCCAACTGCATCGCCATGTCGCGGACTGAGGGAATACGCTCCTCCTCTATCCACACGGATCCGATGATGAGTTCCTGGACATATTGGGCTATTTGCAAATATATGGGTGAACGGTTATTAAACTGCATCTGTAGCTTGGACCTCCTCAACCCTAAAGAAAGCTGTAACCCAACAGAACAGGGGAAGCACTACAAAATAGAGGACCTTGGAGAAAACCCTGAATGCCCCTGCAGCACCTCTGGCTGGTTGGAACAGCAACGAGTCGAACGAGAATATCACGTCGAACGTCCTAAGTGACGAGCCGTACTTGATGGAGAAGACGATCTTCACAAACAGCAGGCCGAGTACGCCCAGGGCAATGCCTATCACTCCTAATGAAAGGACCGTCTTGAAGAAGTGTCCCTTGTGGAAATAGGTCGATCCCAGAAGGAATATTGAGTGCCAGACCCAATAAAGTGCCAACTGTGATGCCATCGCCCTTGTAAAAGGATTGAACAGGGTGACCGGATTGCCAAAGAAAAGCAACTGTATAGGTTCGGTGATCACAGATGAGAGGAAAAACACCGCTATGAGGGCAACCGGGTAGACAAAGGCTGTAAGAACCCCTTTAGCAAGGAATTTTTCCAATGAGGTAGCCGGAAGCATCAGCCACTCCTGCTGTCCATTCTTGCTGAACATGTCCTCTGCAAATGCCATGCTGGTTATGATCAGCCCTCCGAAGAAGAGAAAATTAGGAAAAAGCCCTGCATACACAGCTGAAGAGTACCCGGAATAGGAGTATTGGGTAACAAAGGACTGAATGGTCTCAAATACGAATAATATCAGAAACAGGGTTGCAGCATATATGCTAAGGTCACGCTTGCTCGTCTGCACCTCACGGTTTATCAATAAGCCAAATCTATTCATTTCACGCCTCCTTGCATACATGCGGGGTTCTCAACCACCACGTTGAAGAGGGTCTCCAGGTCCAAAGGCTGCCCCTTGCCCCCCTCTTTCTCATCCCTCTCCTTAAGGACCATCCAGCCTCCAAGGACTTTCTCCTTGTAGGCCACCTCCTCACCCTTATCCGGTTCGGTAGTGACAAGATCCATGACAAACTTGTCAGTGATCGAGTCTACCGTATCATTGAATATGACCGCCCCGTCATGCAGGATTATCAGGGGATCGATCAAATTTTCCATATCCCTGACCTGGTGGGTGGAGATGATGAAGGTCCTGTCCTCAGTCATCGCAGAGGCAACTGTCTGGCGGAACTGCCTTTTGGAGGGGATGTCCAAGCCGTTGGTAGGCTCATCAAGGATGAGCAGTGATGTGTTTGAAGCAAGGCCGAAGGCAAGCAACAGCTTTTTCTTCTGTCCCAAGGACATTTCATTGAGATTCTGCTGCATATCAAGGTCAAAGTCCCTACAGAACTGCTCAAACATCGCATGGTCGAATCTAGGATAGAACCCAGAACGCATCTTCAGGTATTCCGATGCCTTCATCTTGGGGAGGGGAAACTCCTCAGGAAGATAGAAAATCTCACCCAGCATCGCAGGCTTGCGCCCTATGGGATCAAATCCCAAGACCGATGTATACCCTTCATTGGGGAACAGCTGACCGCAGAGCAACTTCAATAAGGTTGTCTTCCCCGATCCGTTCTTGCCCAGCAACCCGTAGATATTTCCTTTTTTAATTCTCAGATTCAAATGGGAGAACAGCTGGTTCTTTCCGTAGGAGAATCCGATGTCCTGCATGAGAATCACTTCACCACTCGACGAAACAACCTCTTTCGACCTTGTTTGTCCGCTTTCTATCTCGTTGGCCATATATGCCTCCTTGGTTACATTAGTGAACTAGGTAACTAATACACTAATATTGAATGTTTGTCCACCCTTTCACTCATACTATTCTTATAAGTTCGCATATTTCTTTTATCAAAAATCATGTTGCTTACTGCTAGTACAAAAGCCATATTTGCTGGTAGTATCCTTTCTCGCATATGGACGGTTCGTTTATACGCAACAGCACATCCCAAGAGCCTTGGTTGTTGGGAAAACTTAATACAAAAGGGCCAAATACTACAATTTTTGGTACAAAAATTTACCATGGACTAGAAAGGGCAAAAAGGTGATGAACAAGAACCTGCAGCTACAAGACAACAAGACCTATCTTGAACGTCAGAACAAGACCGAATCAAATGCACGAAGCTATCCCAGAAAATTCCCCATAGCCATCAAGAAGGCAAAAGGTTCCTGGATTGAAGATGTGGAGGGAAATTCCTACCTGGACTTTCTCTGCGGGGCTGGGACGTTGGCCCTCGGGCACAATGATGATGAAGTCAACCAGGCGATGATTGACCTCATAACATCCGGAGCGCCCCTTCATACCCTGGACCTTACAACACCCATAAAAGACCGGTTCGTCGGGACCTTATTCTCATTATTACCCCAAGAGCTTCAGGAAAATGGTAAGATACAGTTCTGCAGCCCTTCAGGAACAGATGCGGTCGATGCAGCGATCAAGCTGTGCAAGACTGCTACCGGCAGGACGTCAGTCATCGCCTTCGGCGGAGGCTACCATGGGATGGGCCACGGAGCTTTAGCACTTACTGGCAACCTCCACGCAAAAAACAGGATTAACGGCCTCATGAGTGATGTGCACTTCATGCCATACCCCTACTCCTACCGCTGCCCGTTCGGACTCGGAGGGGATCGAGGTATCGACGCTGCCTGTGCGTACTTTGAAAAGACCCTCAAGGATCCTGAGAGCGGCATTACCAAGCCCGCAGCAGTCATCCTCGAACCGATACAAGGAGAAGGCGGGGTGATCCCGGCCCCTGTGAAGTTTCTCCAGACAGTAAGGCGTGTAACCAAGGAACTGGGCATTCCTATGATAGTCGATGAGATCCAGTGCGGTATCGGTCGCTCGGGGAAATTCTTTGCCTTCGAATATGCATCCATCACACCTGATGTCATCCTTGCTTCCAAGGCTATCGGAGGAAGTCAGCCGATGAGTGTGGTCATCTATCACAAGGATCTTGACCTGTGGGAGTCCGGAGCGCATGCCGGGACTTTTCGCGGCAACCAGCTTGCCATGACTGCAGGGACTGTAGTGATGGAGCGTGTGAGTGACAGCTCTTTCCTTGAGGAAGTGAATGCCAAAGGCTCCTTCATAGAGCAGCGGCTGCTCAAGATGAAAGGTTCCTGTCCCATCATAGGGGACATTCGTGCGAGAGGCCTTATGATCGGCATTGAGTTCGTCGATCCCAATGGTGAGAAAGACATGCTCGGATCGCTCCCTCCAAGCGGCACCATCGCTGCCAAGATCCAGAAAGAGTGCTTCGAGCACCGCCTTATAATGGAGAAGGGAGGCCGCTACGGATCGGTGATGCGTTGTCTGTGTGCCCTGAATGTCTCCTATGAAGATATTGAGAAGATGCTTGTGATTTTGGAACAGGCTATACGAAAGGTGGCCGGTGATGAAACCTGATACCGAGTTGCTGTACTTTCTGAACAATGAAGAGAGGACTAAAGAAGCTTACAGGAAGATGGTCACAGAGACAGTCCAAGCTATCCTTGACTCTCTCTCCGATGACAAGGCATATGCAGGACAGAGCCCCCAGGGTCTTCAGGATATCATTGGCCGCCCAACTCTTCTGCCAGAGCGAGGCCTTGGATTTCCCAAAGTCCTCGAAGAGGTGAGAAGGACAATACTTCCCAACTTCTTGAGGACCTCATCCACCGACTATCTGGCCCATCTGCATAGCCCTGCCCTTCTTGAGAGCATCTGCAGTGAGCTGATACTCTCAACCTTCAACCAGTCGATGGACTCCTGGGACCAGGGGCCTATCGCTACTGAAATAGAGCTCCAGGTCACTAAAGAGTTGTGTAAGCTCTACGGATACCCTGAGGGCAGTGACGGCATCTTCACTTCAGGCGGCAGCCAATCCAATCTCAGTGCCCTCATGCTTGCCCGGGACTGGTTCTGCACAACACTCCTAAACCATGATGTGAAGAAGCTCGGACTGCCCCCCTCCTATGCCAAGCTCCGTCTCTATACCTCGGAGGTATCGCACTTCTCCATGGAGAAGAGCGCCCACCTCCTGGGCCTCGGATATGACGCCGTACGCAAGGTTCCCGTCGACAAGCTTTGCAGGATGGACAGCCGAGCCCTTGAGAGCCTCATTCTCTCTGATAAGGAAGCGGGTCTTATCCCCTTCTGTGTGGTAGCCACTTTGGGCACCACCGACTATGGCAGTATTGATAGTGTGGATGAGCTGGGTGCCATCACGAGGAGGCACAATCTCTGGCTCCATGCCGATGCCGCCTATGGCAGCGGGGTGAAGCTCTCCGATCAATATGCCCACCGTCTCGGCCCGATAGAGGTATGCGACTCCATAACAGTCGATTTTCACAAGATGTTCCTGCTACCTATCAGTTGTGGTGCCTTCCTGGTGAAGGACGGGAAGAGTCTGGAGGCTTTTTCCCTCCATGCGGACTACCTTAATCGAGAAGAGGATGAGGAGGACGGATATTCCAACCTGGTAGGGAAATCGATGCAGACTACAAGGCGTTTCGACGCACTGAAGGTCTGGATGGCATTCCTCACCCGTGGAAAGGATGGGTATTCGAACATCATCGACACTTGCATTGGGAATGCGGCCTACCTGTATGAGAGGGTATCGGAAAATCCTGTTTTTGAGGTTGCCATCAGACCCGAGATAAGCTCAGTGGTATTCAGGTTGCGGAAAAGTGACGGGACAAACAAGAAAGTTCGCCGTCTCCTGCTACATACACATGGAGTGGTGATAGGACAGACAGTCTATGCCAACAGGACATTCTTGAAGTTCACCCTGCTCAACCCCCTGCTGGACCACAAGAAACTCGATGAACTGCTGCTTCTCATTGAAAAGTTGGGTAAAGAGGCTGAGAAGGAGTAACCTCAGCGCAGCCAGATAATGTAATTGAGCAACAGCCCCCTAG
>LSQX01185378.1_pt6 | contig 19639 bp, 17 predicted proteins | sample 654561 | NCBI WGS metagenome assembly LSQX01 (sample SAMN04489861, study PRJNA283612) | anaerobic digester metagenome | isolation source: 4 biogas reactors fed with cattle manure at either 37C or 55C with and... | place: Denmark: Kongens Lyngby | collected 2014
AGGATGGGAAGGCCAGTACCGGCAGCTTCAAGCACACACATTGGATGATTTTCTTGCTCAGCAGGTAAGGTGAAAATGTCAGCTGCGTGGTAATATTGGCGTACATCCTCTAAAGGGATAATGCCAGTTACTAAAAGATTATCCGGTGCCTGATCGACAAAAGATTGCATTTCTTTGGCATCAGCGCCGAGCACTTGACCAAAGGTGATTCCACCTACCCAAATAAAAAGATAATCTGGTCGTTTTTTTGCCATCTCAAAGAAGAGATCAAAGCGTTTACGAGGTTGTAGTTGCCCGTTACCTAGGATGACAGGACGGTTTTCTGGAATCTCTAACGCTTCCCTAGCCTTTAAGCGATCTTCAGCTGTACGTTCATACCGGCTCATATTTATAGAATTATAGAGCACATCAGTGTTTTTTAGGTTCATATCTTCCGTGAGTTCTTTTTTAACAGAACCTGAACAAGCTAAAACTAAATGGGCTCGACTATAAAACCACTTTAAATAAAGTTTAGCAGCCCAGCGCCACTTTTCTGCCCAACGAATGGATCCTAAAAAGGAGTCAGGCACTAAGTGAGCTGAAACAACTTTCTTAACATTTGGTTTAAACAGCCATTTCATGGCATATAGTCCCATTGTCTGGATATGGACGATATCGTATTTGCCTTGGCCGTTGACCTCCACTTCAACCTTAGGGTTATTCTTTAAGGCTTCGGTGATTTCCACATATGCTGTATGAACGCCATGTCCTTTAACGGTAAATTCGGTTTCTGAAATCATGTTTACTTTTATTTTACTCATACCTAGATTATAAGCTGAAACCCTCGAATTTCCATGGAGAATTGAAATTTTATTAAAAACAGAGTGTTGATGAGATAAAAAGGGAGACTGCTCTCCATGACTTTCATTTGTTTAAAAAAAGTGCTTTTATTAGGGTATCTATTATTCTTCTGACAAAAAAGAGAAAATGAAACATAAGCAAAAATAAAATCGCAAGGGTAAATTAAAGGGACAGAATATAGATAAACTTTAAAATCCTTCTAAATATCTAGGGAGGGGATAGTAAAAGAGCTAGATAAAAGTAAANNGTAAAGAAGCTAGATAAAAAGTAAAAAAGCTAGATAAATGTAAAAAGACAAATAGCTAGTAAAACTATTAGCTGTGTCAGGAGTCTATGAAGAGCTAAATGAAACGTTGAATTAAGAGTTGGATGGAGCCAAGGGCTGAAAAATTTCTGAGGTCAGGGATTCAAAGATGGCACAAGAATTAGGATGCAGGGAGCTGTGTTTGTGGAAGATTGTGGGAAACAAGCTAATAACTACCATGGTGGCCCAGTGATTGACACGGACTAGTCAATTTGATAGTATGAACTAGTAAGTACCGGGGGTGCCTTTAAAAGCTGAGATAGAGCCTAGCTCTGAACCCGTAACACCTGATCTGGATTATGCCAGCGTAGGGAAGGTCGGCAAAATGAAAAACATTTACCGTTCCCTTGGGAGCGGTATTTTTTGTTTTAAAAATCAATTGATTCAGATTAATTAATGTAATTCACTAACGATTAGGAGGAAAAAACATGAATTCTAGTATTGCTATTCAAATTTTACCAGGAGTTGCCGAAACAAGTGAAGTTGTCCGGATTGTAGACGAGGTGATTGACTATATCAAAAAAACAGGACTCACATATTATGTAGGACCTTTTGAAACTACTGTCGAAGGAAATTTAGATCAATTGATGGACATCGCCAAGCAAGCTCAAATCATAGCCATAGAAGCTGGTGCACCATCGGTCTCCATGTATATGAAATCAGTCTACCGTCCATCAGGTGAAATCCTGACGATCGATGAAAAAGTTACGAAGCATCACCGATAAGCTGTATAGTCTGACTGCTATAGTTGCCATTTTAGCTTTATGGCAGATTATTTCCATGGTCGGACTCGTACCTAGCTTTATGTTGCCTTCACCGGTACAAGTGGTGAAGGCCTTTGTAGGGGATTTTTCATTGCTCATGATGCACTCAAGAATCACCTTGTTTGAAGCATTTTTAGGACTGAGTTTCGGAATTATGCTAGGGTTTTTAATTGCTTTTTTAATGGATCGCTTTGAACCGATTCGCAAAGCTTTTTACCCTCTTTTAGTCGTAACTCAGACAGTGCCAACAGTAGCTATTGCACCATTATTGGTGCTTTGGTTTGGTTATGGAATCCTACCGAAGGTGTTACTGATTATCTTGACAACATTTTTCCCCATTGCGGTTGGTTTGTTTGATGGATTCCAATCGGTGGATTCAGATGCCGTTAACTTGATGCGCTCCATGGGTGCTAGTAAAAATCAGATATTTAAGCATATTAAATTTCCAGCCTCTTTGAATTCATTTTTTGCCGCTTTAAAAATTTCAGCTTCATATTCCATTGTGGGAGCAGTTATTTCTGAGTGGTTGGGAGGTTTTTCTGGACTAGGAGTTTATATGACACGGGTCATTAAATCATATTCTTATGATAAAATGTTTGCGGTGATTTTTTTGATTTCCATTATTAGTTTGCTTTTAATGGGCGGGGTTCAAATGATTCACAAGAAAATGACACCCTGGGAATTAAGTCCAGAAACGGAAGCGAAATACAATAAATGATTCCTGTAAGACGGGAAGGTTAAGAAAAGGAGCCTATCAAATGATGAAGAAAAAACATATCGTGGGGTTACTTCTCTCAGCTCTATTAGTGGGTTGTACGCCAGGTGGAACAACTAACCAGACCAGTAATGGAACAGAAGCGGGTAAAACAGAACTTAAAAAAGTTACCTTTTTACTAGATTGGACACCAAATACAAACCATACCGGTTTATTTGTAGCCAAAGACAAAGGCTACTTTGCGGCAGAAGGTCTTGATGTAGATATCAAAACGCCACCCCAAGGCGGAGCCCCACAGTTGGTGGCGGCTGGGAATGCGGATTTTGGAATTGATTTTCAAGATACCTTAGCACCGGCTCTGGCGGCGGAAGAACCCTTACCAGTTACCTCGGTGGCTACTATCTTGCAACACAACACCTCTGGTATTATTTCTCGCAAAGGCGAGGGCATCGATCGCCCGAAGGGTATGGAAGGTAAAAAATATGCCACTTGGGATAACCCGGTGGAAAAAGCCATCATTCAAAATGTAGTAGAGAGTGATGGGGGAGATTTTTCATCGGTAACATTAATACCTAACAACATTACCGATGAAGTGGCAGCCCTTAAAACTAATCAAATAGATACGGTTTGGATTTACTATGGTTGGTCTGGTATCAATGCTCAGGTTCAAGAATTTGAGTTTGACTATTTTGCCTTTAAGGACATCAATCCTGTTTTTGATTACTATACACCGGTCATCTTAGCTGCTGACAAGCTGATTAAAGAAGATCCGGAAACCGTTGAAAAATTTGTGCGGGCAGCGTCTAGGGGCTACACGTGGGCAGCAGAAAACCCGGAAGATGCTGGGAAAATCTTACTGGACAATGCACCTGAGCTAAATGAGAAGTTGGCAATGGAAAGCCAACAATGGATGAGTACACAATACCTAGATGAGGGGAAACCTTGGGGTATTGTCGACTCTAAGCGCTGGGATGATTTCTATGGTTGGCTTTGGGAAAATGGCTTAATTGAACAAGAAATCCATGCTGGAAAAGGATTCACCAATGACTTCATTGAGCAGTAAAGAAATGGATGCCACTAAAAAACCAACAAATCGCCTTGTCTTAGAAACCCAAGGAATCGGTAAAAATTATGGTGGCAAAGTTCTTTTAGAGGATATCAATATTACGGTGAAGCCTGGAGAACTAGTTAGCATTTTAGGAATGTCAGGCTCTGGTAAAACCACTTTGTTTAATATTATTTCAGGATTGATTAAACCTGAACAAGGAAGAATTCTCCTTCATGGTGAAGACGTGACAGGAGAGACGGGCCATGTTGCTTACATGCTACAAAAAGACTTGCTTTTGCCCTATAAGACCATTGTCGATAATGTGGCACTACCTTTGATTATTCGTGGGGAGAAAACTGACAGGGCACGAGTCAAAGCCGCAGAACTCTTTGATTTCTTTGGCCTAGCGGGTACTGAGGACAAATACCCGCAACAACTGTCCGGCGGAATGCGGCAACGAGCCGCCTTACTTCGCACCTATCTTTTCTCTAAGGATTTGGCCTTGTTGGATGAACCATTTTCAGCCTTAGATACCATTACGCGATCATCACTGCATCAGTGGTATCTTCAAGTGATGGAGGATATCCGTTTAACCACCTTGTTTATCACCCATGATATTGATGAGGCCATTCTTTTGTCGGATCGGATCTATCTTTTAACCGGTACCCCAAGCCGAATTAGTTGTGAAATTGTAATTCGCGAACCCAAGCCACGATCCAAAGAGTTTCGGATTAGTGAGGAATTTCTCCAATATAAACGAAAGATTATCGAAGAACTAAAAATGGGATCTCTTTAGTGCATCGCTTTAAGATTAGAAAAAGTATAAACTAGCTTTATAAGAGAATTACATAAGTAAATTACATAAGCAAACAAGGAATGACAAGATTCTTTGCTAAGTCTAAATCTCGAATAAAAAGATTAAGCCCCTCCAGATCATTTTCACCTGGAGGGGCTTAATCTTATAGTAACCAATACATAAAGAGGTAGATGCTTAAGGAAATCACCGAAAGGTTGATCATAAGAGTGTATTATCTTAATTATATGTGAAGTCTAGACATTTAAACTTCTCTTATATGCTAGCTCATGCTTCTGCCTTTAGTTTGGGTTTTAAATAATCGGGCAGGCTTTTAAGCGAATTTTTTAATTCTGCAAGTTATCCTGTCAACTTGCGTTTGTGATTAGCAAAAGTTCCTTATTCGCTCAGAAGAGTTTTGGAACCGTCAAGAGATCTCAGGTTTGAGATTTCCTCGGTGACTTCGACAACACCAAGGTAGGTGCCTTCTTTATCCCGCACAGCATAATAGCGGATTAGGATAAAAAGACCGCCTTTTTGAATCCAGAAGCTTTCTTCATCTTTCTTGCCAGACTTAAAATCATTGACCAGAGCTTCTACAACATGAAGGCTTTTGGGTGGATGGCAATTTTCAACATCGCGACCAATAATGGAACGAGTTCTTGGGAAGACGCGGGATTTGCCCTCCGAGAAGTAATGAACTTTATCATCGGCGCCAACAAAGGTGATGTCTCCAGGCAAGGTGTTAAGCAAAGATTCTAGTTCATTGGTGTTAAAAAATCCGGATGGAAGCTTTATTTCACCATCGGTTTCAGGGATAACATTTGTTTGATCGCCAGTCTGTGCTTGATACCAAGTTACTGCATCAGAAGGTGAAGCCCCTTCGATTCCACCGGTAAAGACATAGCCGATTTCTCCAGAGTCGTGGGCAATGAGTAGCCAGTCTTCTGTTGTGAATTTCTCCAGCATCATTGGCATGAGGATGTTATCTTCTTTTGAAATCATGCTGCGCACATCTGCCATCACTTTTGTGCCCAACTCAACAATAGAATCTTTCGAACCAGTTTCAATCATTTCATTTAGCTTCCCAATGGATTCTCTGATTTCATCATCAACGCCCCACATTACTTTTGGAGGGGCTGTAACGCCTTCTCGTTCTAGTAAGGGGAAAAAGAGGTTTTCTTTCCGCTTGTAGTGCTCTGAAATCTTTGACAAGGACTTACTGGCAAGGGCTAAATCGGTTTTATTGTTATTGATGTTATATTCTTCTAAAGCAGGTTCGAAATTGGTTTTTAAGAAGGTTTCAATCCCTTCGTTTTCTTTTTTGAAAACAAAGGCTGGGTGACCTGGTGTGTCTTCCAATGGGAAAAAGCCTTTTAAAGGTTTTTGCATAAATACTATGCCGTCTTCAAATACAGATGCATGAACATCACAGAGTTTTTGGATTTCAGATACTGGCATGCCTTCCGCTACTAATTGCTTTTCAGCTTCAGATAGTTCATTACCAGAGATCTGACCAAACTCACGCTTGAAAATGACCCGTGCTTCTTCCTGACTCATACCATTGTGCAGTGCTTCGATTAAGTTTTTTAATTTATCTTTCTTTTCCATGTTGTGCCTCCATTTAATGTTGTATTTCATATTTCAAGGTTTAAAGAAAACGTGTTTCAACCAAAATCTTTAAACTTTAATTGTTTGCTTGATTTAATTGTAAGTGAATTACTCTGAATTAAACGTAACATATGTTACATCACGGAAGTTTCTTTGAAAAGCCGGATTATATTCAATCTGATGGCAGGGTAATCGATTCAGCAAATAGGCGAAGAGCTTGAGTTTCTAGTGGTTGGTTTGGGAAATGAAAATATATTTTCTTAGACAATTGAAAATCCTAGGATGATGTAATATAATGATATATGCTGTCGGGGTGTAGCGCAGGTGGTAGCGCGTTAGACTGGGGGTCTAAAGGTCGCAAGTTCGAGTCTTGTCACTCCGACCATAAAAAAGCAAACGGTTGCCATTTTTGGCAACCGTTTGCTTTTTTAATTGAATCATGTCTTTAAAATAACAGTTCTCATGTTTTAAATGAGAATATATCCCAGTTTTAGGATTGCATGTTATTTTAAATGATGTTCGGCAAGCTGAATGGATTTTTCACGGACAGTAACCTTTAAAGTGGAAGCGGCTTTATCATACTCAATGGATCCTTTGTCGATATAGCCACCCAAATGAGCCATCATTAGGGCTCCTTGGGCTCTTAGGCTATTTAAATTAATGTTTAAGGGACGGTCACTTATAATTTCTAGGGAAATTTTATTCATAATGAACCTCCTATTTTAAATATTTTTCAGCATATTGGAGCAGGGCTTCAGTGGCTTTAATTTTGACATGTCCGCTGGTCTCATCGATTTCTACACTACCTGGTACAACAAAGCCTTGGGTCGTAAGAAATTGGATCAAGCCTTCTAGCTTCTCATTGTCAGATACATGGGCTTTAAGGGGTCTTTCCAAATTGATTTCAACATTCATTTTATATTCCATGGGTTTTCTCCTGGCCAGAGGCCACTATTTAGTATTTGTTATTCAATGGAACCTCGAAGTTTCGACGTTTGCTGATTCCTCAAGTTTCAAAACGGCTAAGTTTTTGTGCCAGCTGTTTTAATTATTGGGGGGGAGATGGTAAGATGATAAGATGGAAGTGCATTCAGTTTAAGGAGGGTATATATGACTAAATCATCAAAGAAAATAGCGTTAGTTCGCAGTTTCATCATGGGCTTATCTGGAATGATTTTATTTGCTGTAAGTTTTAATTTATTAATACAGCCATTGAGCTTTTTCTCTGGTGGAGTGATTGGGTTTGCCCAGATCTTACGGTCACTGTGGGTTAATGTTGGATTGCCTGACCCAGCTTTTGATTTATCGGGTATTTTATATTATATAATTAATATCCCATTGTTTATTTTGGCCTATCGTAGCATCGGGAAGTTTTTCTTTGTTCGAACATTGATTATGACCACTGTGTTAACGGTACTTTTAACTGTGGTTCCAATTCCAGTTGAACCCTTAATTCATGATTCTTTGACGGCGGCCATTGTAGCCGGAGTTTTGACGGGTATGGGGACAGGTCTAACATTGATTTCCGGTTATTCAGCCGGGGGAATGGATATTCTGGGGCTATACTTTACCAGGAAATATCCAAACTTTAGCGTAGGTAAGATAGGAATTCTGGTGAATATATTAGTGTTTGGTATTCTGGCCTTGACACAGGACTTTGAGATTGTTGTTTACTCCTTCATCTTTAATGCAGTAGCCTTAGTAGCGATGGATAAAGTCCATATTCAAAACATTAACGTTTGGGTCATGATCTTTACTAAAAAAGAAGGGGTGGATGATGCCATTATGAAGGCCATGGGACGAGGCGTTACCAATTGGGATGGTGCCGGAGCGTATACAGGCGATCATACCTATATTCATAGCACAATGATCAATAAAATGGAGCGACCTATGTTACGTCGGCTGGTACTTCAGATTGATCCAAAAGCCTTTATTATTTCAACGGAAGGAAGCCAAGTATTTGGTAACTTCCAGAAACGACTCTAGATCAAACAATAAAGTTTAAATTTTTATGCATGAGAAAAAACAAGAGCATAAGCAATAGTAATAGTAAGACCAAGAGCATAAGCAATAGTAATAGTAAGACCAAGAGCATAAGCAAGAGCGATAGCAAGACCAAGAGCAAGACCAAGAGCAAGAGAAAAAGCAAAGATAAAAGGCAAAATTAATAGCAGTAGTAAGCACGAAGAAAAGCGGTTTTTATAGTGTATGATTCTACTATAAAATTATATCCTGAAGTAAAGTTAAAAAGATAAGATTTTGGCATAATTAACGATGAGTTAATAAGAGGTAAAAGGATTCTAAAGGAATTAAACTATACATGGGAGAATTGTTAGGTATGGTTTCTGTGAGAAAATTGGATGGGGGAAACGATGAATAAATTAGAAAGAAAAATTGTAGAAGAAGGACAGGTTCTGCCTGGAAATATCCTTAAGGTGGATCACTTCATTAATCATATGATTGACACAGAATTGTTCCAAGACATGGGGCAAGAGTTTTATGATGTATTTAAAAAAGCTGGAGTCACCAAAATTTTGACCCTTGAAGTCTCAGGTATTGCTTTGGCTTATGCAGCTGCGGTTCACTTTAAAGTGCCAGTTTTATTTGCGAAAAAAATTCAATCACTAACCCTTGGAAACGATGTTTATACTAGCCGGGTGTATTCCTACACCAAACAGAAGAGCTATGATATTGTAGTTGACCGAAAATATATTTTGCCTGAGGATCGAGTTTTGATTATTGATGATTTTTTAGCCAATGGAGAAGCTCTAAAAGGATTGATTGACCTTTGTGACCAAGCCGGAAGTCAGGTTGTTGGTGTAGGTATAGGCATTGAAAAGGCCTTTCAACCTGGTGGCAAAAACTTCCGGGAAAAGGGCTATAAAGTGCACTCAGTGGCTCGAATCCAAGGGTTTTCAGGGAACAAGGTTATCTTCTGCCCCAAAGATGAGTAGAGAGTGTGCTGTTTTAAAACAGGAGATCTTTCAAGAAAAAGAGGTTCTTCAAAGAAGCTGCCGATTTTAGGTCTAGTGGAAAACTTTTGAAAACTTTGCTAAATTTTTATTTAATGCAACCAAGGGACAGTAGAAGTAAGTAATAATTAGAGCATCCAGCGTGCATGATAAAACCAACAAGGAGGTCTTGGGTATGGATATTATGGTAGTGATAAATCAAATGGTGATGCTTTTCACTATTATGATGATGGGCTATTTAGCTGTGAAAGTTGGAATCATTGATCAATCCCTTCAAAAAAGCGTGTCGCATTTGATCGTTAATGTCACTTTACCCCTCTTGATGATTTCTTCAGTGGCTGGAGCAGACCAGTCCAAAGCAGGGGCAACCGTATCAATTACCTTTATCGTGGCGGCGATTTCTTATATATCGACTCCAATCATCGGTCGATTGATTGCCTTTCTATTGCGAGTTCCCAAGGAACAAGTATCGATTTATGTTTTTTTTACTGTGTTTTCAAACATTGGCTTTATGGGGTTCCCTGTTATTGACGCAATTTTTGGACCCCAAGCATTAATTATGGCCATTATTTTTAATCTCTTATTTAATGTACTAGGCTTTACCTATGGTGTAGCTCTTTATAGTGGTGGCAATGCCAAGTTAGAACTTAAAACATTTTTGACACCTGCAGTGATTGCCTCAATTGCTTCAATCGTAATGTTCCTAGTTGGTATCGGAATACCAGAGCCTTTTCAAGGTGCCATTAAATCTTTAGGATCGGCAACAACACCTTTGGCCATGTTGGTTATTGGAATAAGCTTGTCAGCTATTCCTTTAAAAGAAGTGTTTTCTGAACTTCGTCTTTATCCTTATACCTTGATAAAACAGTTGGCTTTACCGGCAATTGCTTATTTAATCCTAAAACTATTTATTGATGATCCCCTATTAATTGGTGTTACTGTGATTGTTTTAGCGATGCCTATAGCCACTTTATCTGTAATTTTAGCCAATGAACATGACCGCGAAATCATCCTGTCTACACAGGCTGTTTTTCTCACCACATTAGCATCGGTGTTTACAATCCCCTTAATTGCGGCATTACTAGCAATTTAAGGGATATTAAACACCTTGTGTAAACATCTTGTGCAGCTATTTTATGAAAATACTGTATGTCATCATAAAGTTCTGTACAGGATTACCCACCGACTAAGACGAGTATTTGTTAAGATGAGACTTGGAAGAACCACAGGAAAGCAGAATGAAGTCATTGCACCAAGAATTCTTGCTAGGCCTGAAAAATTGGAGGTACAAATGAAAGAACTTAAAAAACGAGACCAAGTAAACCCTGAAGATCTTTGGAATATATCGGCGGTCTATAAAGACTCAGCTGAGTATGAGGCCGATTTTAAAAAAGTAAAACAGTTGATTGCGGACTTTGCATCTTTAAAGGGGACCATCAAAGATGCAACAAGCTATCTTGATTTCGCTAAAAAGGAAGAAGAAACTGAACGTCTGCTGGGTAAGCTCTTTGTTTATGGAAACTTAAAATATAATGAAGATATGACCAATCAGGATATGCAGACTTTAAACCAGAGAGGAAGAGCTTTATTCACCCAATACGGGGAAGTATCTTCTTTTGCAGAACCAGAGATTTTGGCGCTACCAGATGAAGTCTTTGAAAACATCATTAACGCCCCAGAAGTTGCACCCTACCGCTTCCATCTAGAGCGGAAGCGTCATTTAAGAGACCACATTATGAGTAATGACAAAGAAGAAGTAATGGCCTCTTTAGGCGAAGTGCGAGGTGCGCCGCAAAGTGCCTTTAGTATCTTCTCAAATGCAGAGATGTCATTCCCAAAGGTCAAGGACGAAGCTGGCGAAGAACATCTTTTAACCAATGGAACTTATGGCCAGCTAATCAAATCAAAAGACCGCACGCTCCGTAAAAACGCTTTTGAGGCCCTTCATAATACCTATGGTAAAAATGAAAGCACCCTAGGGTTTCTTTTAACGACGAATTTAAAGGATTGGATAATTGAGGCAAGGCTTAGAAATTATGAGAACAGTGTGGAAAAGGCTTTAAAACCAAACAATATTCCAGTTTCAGTCTTCTATAATTCCATTGATACAATTCATGATAATGTTGAATTGCTTCACCGTTATGTGGATTTGAAGAAACGGATTTTAGGCTTAGATGAGATGCATCTTTATGACTTATACGTTCCTTTAGCCAAAGCAGGGGACCAAACCTACAGCTTTGATGAAGCCGTCGATATTGCTCTGGACGGCTTAAAGCCGATGGGTGATGACTATACGAAAAATTTTAAAGCTGGGATTGAAGATGGTTGGATTGATAAGTATGAAAATGTTGGAAAGCGCTCCGGTGCCTATTCCTCCGGTACCTATGACACTATGCCCTATATCTCTTTAAATTTCGATGGAACCATGTCCGACGTGTCTACCTTTGTTCATGAAATGGGTCACTCCATGCATTCCTTCTATTCAAGAGGAAACCAGCCTTATATCTATGGTAACTACTCCATATTTTTAGCTGAGGTAGCCTCTACTTGCAATGAAAAGTTATTGATTCATGATTTGATTGAAAAAGAAACCGATCGCGATAAGCGGATAGCGTTAATTAATCAAGAGCTAGAGCAGATTCGGACAACGGTTTATCGTCAGTTGATGTTTGCAACTTTTGAAAAAATCACCCATGAAAGGCTAGAAGCTGGAGATCAGCTCAATGCGAAAGACTTGAATGAGATTTGGCTTGACTTAAACAAGACATTCTTTGGTGAGAACATGATCATTGATGAAGCAATCAAATATGAGTGGGCGAGAATTCCACACTTTTATAACAACTTTTACGTCTATCAGTATGCAACTGGTTACGCGATGGCTTCTTCCTTTGCCCGAACCATTCTTGAAGAAGGAACCGATGCAGCAGAACGCTACATTGATCGCTTCTTAAAGGCAGGATCTTCAGACTACCCAGTGGAAGTTATGAAAAATGCAGGAGTGGATATAACCACACCAAAACCATTGGAAGACACTCTAAAAGATTTCTCCGAGCTAATGGATCAATTAGAAAAAGAGTACGATCTTAAATAAAATCATAAGACAATCAGTAAAAAAAGCATTGAACAGGTTTCGTTCAATGCTTTTTGACTTATTCAGGGGGACGGTACTTGAATTTATTCTTTTATCTGTTATTATTATTAGAGAGGTGAAATCCAATGGCAAGAAAGCCTAGAGTAAAAGATAACTATGGTACCTATCACATTCGCCAAAGAGGTAGTGGAATTATCGAACTCTTTGCTGATCAAGCAGATCGCAAAGAATTTTTAGATATTATATTAAAAACCGGAGAAAAAAATAATTTTCAGATCATGTCTTATTGTATTTCTGAGCCAGATTGCTATGACTTAATAATTGATGCCAACGGCTGTGATATCTCCAAGGTGATGAAAGAAATTAACATTAGATATTCTATATATAAAAAATGTGAAGGCTGCTTATTCAAAGATCGCTTTCAAAGTGAATTATTATCATCTTCAATCACAGCCTCAGACCCCACTCCCATCACGGATTTTTCATCCTGTAAGGAATTTTTAAGGTGTATGAGCGAAATGACTGTGGTGAGTGAAACGTCCTTTGAAAGCTTTCCAGGCTCTTTAGAGCAGGTTTATGAACGAGGCAGGCAAGAACGCATTGAAACAGTTGAAGAGGCTAGAGAGCACGTAGAAGAACGATTGGACGCCCTGGCAATGGATTGGCAGCAATTAAAAAAGGATAAGTCATTAAGAAATCAGTTGATTCTGCAGATGAAAGCCTGTTCCACCTTAACCTTGCGAGAAATAGGAGAGGTTTTTGGCGGATTATCTGAGTCTACGGTGTCAAAACTTGTGAATTCAGGAATAAAGTAAAAGTAAATAGAAATGGAAAAGTCTAATAGAAAATAAGTTGGAAGAATCACTAGCCTTTGAACTAAAAAAGTGACTTGATTGAAATGTTGAGTTAAATATAAACTTGATTCAGTCAGTGAATTAAGACTAAAAATCAAAAAAAAGAGGTAGTATTAGAAATGGAATTTAATTTGAGTAAACCAGCAGCAGCCAAAAAGATTGAACTCAGCCCAGACAAATTGTATGATACATTGATAATAGGAACAGGCCCTGCGGGTTTGAATGCAGCTCTTTACCTTCGACGCAAAGGACTTGAAGTTGGCCTAATTGGCCGTCAGGCCGGTGGTCAGGTAGCCAATACTTCAGTTGTAGAAAACTACTTGGGATACAAAAATATTCCAGGTATCGGCTTAGTTGAAGATTTTGAGCGACACGTGAAAGAATTGGAAGTCCCTATTCTTGAGTACTATGGCGTAACCGGTGTGAAAAGAAATGAAGACTCTTCCTTTAGTTTAGATGTGGAGGATGGCAAAACTTATCAAGCAAACTCTTTGATTATCGCATCTGGATCTTCAAACCGGAAGCTAGGTGTTCCTGGGGAAAAAGAATTTTATGGTCGAGGTGTTACCTACTGCGCCATTTGTGATGGGCCTTTGTATAATGGGAAAAAGGTCTTGGTAGCTGGAGGGGGCAACTCAGCCGTGGAAGCGGCTATTGACCTTGCAAAGATTAGTCCAGAGGTTGTTATTGTGCACCGTAGTAAATTCCGAGCTGATCAGATTCTCTTGGATAAAATGAAAACCCTTCCTAACATTAAAGTTCATCTAGAGACTCAAATTCAGTCAATCAATGGTGATATGGGGGTTGATTCGGTGACTACTCTTGACAAGAATACTCAAGAAGTAATGGAAATACCGGTGGAAGGAATCTTTGTGGAAATTGGATACATTCCCAACACAGATATTTTTAAGGGATTCGTCGACCTCACACCCGGTGGAGAAATTATTGTGGATGAGAATGGAGCAACTAACGTTCCTGGTGTCTATGCAGCTGGTGATGTCACCACTGTACGTTATAAGCAGATTATTATAGCTGCAGCTCAGGGAGCATCTTCAGCTCTAGCCCTTAATGATTGGTATATGACTCACAGCACCAAGTAGTGTTTTCTTTGTTTTAACATAATAAAAAAGTGCAGCTGCTTACCCAAAGGTGACAGCTGCATTTCATTTTTAGACTCCCTTTATTTCAAGTACTTCTTTAAGAACTGGGCATTTTAAATAATCCAAAGTAATTTATGTAATTCTATAGAAAGTTAACATTATTTTTGTGGGGAGATGTAGCAAAGTCTGATACAATCTCATATAAAGAGGTGCATACAATGAAAAACAAAACAGCACAAAATGATTCGACAAAATATAATAGTTCGGATAATAAAACACTGGTAAAAGTCAAACAATTCGATTACCGCCAAATAGCCAAGCTAATTATATTAGCAGGAATCGTATATTTTACAGTGACCAATGTTACTACATTTTTTGTATTCTTGAAATACTTATTGGGAATTTTAGCTCCAGTTATCATCGGCTTGTTTTTAGCTTTCACCTTGAATCTGCCATTAACCTGGCTAGAGAACAAGGTTTTTACTGGAACATCACCTTTGATGAAAAAGATAAAAAGACCACTATCCTTGATTTTATCGATTTTGTTATTGTTGGGAATTATCGCTTTAGTTGTGATCTTAGTAATTCCTCAGTCCGTGGAAGCCATTCAAGTTATATCAAAACAAGTTCCAGGTTATTATGAATCGATTATGGCATGGGTGAAGGAACGTGATATAACCTGGTTAACTGAATACGTTGAAAACCTTAATTTCTCAGAAAATGATTGGAGTAAGGGGTTAATTGGCAATGTAGGTAACGTTGCTGGCGACTTATTTAAAGGGGTTTCTGGTGTATTAGGAGGTTTGATCAATGCTGTTATAGGATTAACCTTTGCCGCCTTTATGCTCGTATCAAAGGAAACCTTATTACGACAACTTAAACATGTCATGGAAGCCTATATGACATCGGAAAAGCGTTATGAAGTCAAAGGGGTAACAAATGTAATTGGGAAAACATTCCATAACTATATTATTGGGCAGGTAACTGAAGCCATGGTGATGGGCGTTTTAACCACTCTATTAATGCTGCTTCTCGGTTTCCCCTATGCTACGGTGATTGGTCCCTTAACCGGACTAAGTAGCTTGATTCCGATGATTGGTGCTTTCCTTGGTGGTGCAGTGGGCTTCCTATTGATTTTAACGGTTAACCCGATGCAAGCTTTACTTTTCTTATTGTTTATTATTGTTTTGCAACAGCTAGACGGAATGTTTATTTATCCACGAGTTGTAGGGAACTCTGTGGAATTACCCCCTTTATGGGTTTTCTTTGCTGTAACCATTGGTGGTGCCCTATTTGGTTTTATCGGTACATTTCTTGGCGTGCCAATATTAGCAGTAATTTATCAGCTGGTAAAGGCTAATGTAGCCAAGCGAAGACGAGATTTTAATCAGGGTGATAAACCCCGCATCGGAAATCTTTTAGATAAAGGCATGGATTTGGTGGACAATAAGAATCCAGAAAACAAAGTTTAACAAGAGTAGCTTGAAATAAAAGATTGTTTCGGATTTAGTTTTTAAGGAAGGATTGTTATTTCTGCTAGCCAGTTAGATAGAACTAAAAATAAAGGTGAGGCACTCTGATGGATAACAGAGTGCCTCACCTTTATTGAAGGGGACCAATCAAGTCTTGAATTAGTTTGCCAAAGATTAGAGCAGACCCTTCAATTTATTTTGATTATGTAGGATTATTAGAAATTACTATTTTCGACGATATATTCAATCAAGTCAACGATTCGGTAGGAGTAGCCATATTCATTATCATACCAAGCGAAGATTTTGACCATATTGTCACCCAATGTCAATGTGCTTAAACCGTCAATGATACTGGAATGGCTGTCGCCGATATAGTCACTGGAGACTAGGGGAAGTTCGTTATAATCAAGGATTCCTTTGAGTTCATTCTCTGAAGCCTCTTTAAGCGCCTTATTGACAGCGTCTACAGTGATTGCCTCGCGAGTTGTTGCAACTAGGTCCACCATGGATACGGTGGGAGTTGGAACTCGAATACCAACACCACGGAATTTACCTTCTAGCTGAGGCAATACTTTCGCAACTGCCTGGGCAGCTCCAGTGGTGGTTGGAATCATATTGAGGGCAGCGGCCCGTGCACGTCTAGGGTTTTTGCCATCCCCAGTGCGATCCGTCAAACTTTGTCCATTGGTGTAAGCGTGGACTGTACTCATCATACCGGTTTCAATACCAAATTTGTCATCTAGAACCTTGGCAAAGGGGGCCAGGCAATTTGTTGTACAAGAGGCGTTGGAAATGATGTTATGTGATGAATCATCATAATCTTTTTCATTAACGCCCATAACGATGGTAATGTCTTCATCCGTCGCTGGAGCGGTGATAATAACTTTTTTAGCACCTGCATCCAAGTGGATTTGCGCACGTTCTCTTGTTCTATATTTTCCAGTTCCTTCAATGACAATGTCAGCGCCTAATTTTTTCCAAGGAAGATCCTCAGGCTCACGAGCATTTGTAATCAAAACTTTTTTACCGTTGATGACTAGATACTCACCGTCCACATAAGCTTCACCTGAAAAGCGACCGTAGATTGAATCATATTTAAGTTTCGCCAAAGCTAGCTCTGCACTAGCCATACCATTGATGCCGACAAGCTCAATATTGTTGTCTGCGCGTTCTACCATAATACGGACAACATTTTGTCCGATTCGTCCATAACCATTTACTGCGACCTTAATCAATTGTATCCCTCCAAAATTTTACAAGATAAAGAGAGTGTCTCTAGAACTATCTTTTCACACTTTCTGTATTAATTCAATCTTATTTCTGTTTAAGCATCGAAAACCTCTAGATAAGTGGATTCGTTAAATAATAAACGGCCAATTGACTATGTTTTATCAATTGGTGGGAATAGAAAATAATTACCATACAAGGTTACTGTATTAAAAAATAATTGATATAAACAAAGTTTTTAGTACAGAATATTTAAAGTTATTGAAAATAGTGGTATAGATATTCATTGTTTGCCCAGACAAATTATTTTTTCGCGTAAAAAAATGTTCAAGGCGGTATAAGACAGGGGTGGGAAGACAAGAAGCAAAGAGGCTTAAGAAGATTGGAAGATTTTAAACAAGAAAAAAGCTTTTAAAAAGACATTGCTTTGAGCAATGTCTTTTTAAAATTATTTTTTATAAGGTTTGATATAACCTGTTATAGATTGTACACCCATCGATCGAATTCTAGACAGATACTGATAGTCAGATTCACCGCTGTTGCGTGGGATTAGCATATCCATGCGGGTTTTTGAATCAAAGGAAGAGCCGCCTCGGTCTTCGACTGTGAAGTCGCCCCAACCTGGCAAGATCACCTCAGAGCGCAGGGGCCAATAATTGGAGGCGAGGACACCATAACGTAAAGGGGTTCCCATGGCTGTAGTGGTCCAACCACCATTTTCAGAAGGGAGGTCCGTATAAAAGGTAAATGTCCATTTCATTTTGGTGTAGCCCTCATAAGGGTTGCCGTCCTCTGGAGCTGGTTTTGGAGACTCGAGAGGTGATGTATTAGGGTTAATCCATGCTCCAGCCTGTCCTTGTGTTTTGGAAATATTGACCATGTCATTATAGGTCTTATATTGATAGTAGACACCGGCCGAATAGGTGCCCACAGAATTAACTTGATTCAAGGCATGGCTAGAAGTCATATAAATGGCTGTAGGTTCCTTAAGTTGAAGAGTACCTTCCAGTTCGCCCACAATCGGTTTGGCTGGTTTGGATTCCTCTTCTTTTTTATTGGACTCACTAACATCAATAAAGTTTTTATAGATAAAGCCATTTAAGTTTCGCCAGCTGATATTGTACCAGCCCCCATCAGGTCCAGAGTGAACTTGAACTGTCTGACCAGCAGGAACTTTAATTAATACATTGGAATTCATTCCAGCCCGATCTCTTAAATTGACTGTGGAGGTAATGAATCCGGATGACCCACTTGGCGCTTCAATCTCGGGTTCCGATGTTGGAGGCTCTAGAGTGCTAGCCCCAGTTGAGGTGACATTGACATAGTTTTTATAAATATATCCAGTTAAATTGTTCCATTTGATTTTATACCAGCCTTGGACGGGCCCATCTAAAACCTGAACATCTTGTCCAGCTGGAACTTTAATAAGTACATTAGAGTTCATTCCACCCTGATCTCTTAAATTAACTCGGGAGGTGATATAGCCCATTGAAGTGAAATTAATATAACGGTTGGATAGATAACCGGTTTTTCCACCTTCTTGGATTTTTGACCAGTTCGTATCATGGGAAAGCACATCAATAGCTGTTCCCCCTGATAATTTCCGAATAATCGAATACTTAGTGGATGGTCCAGAGCGGAAATTCACGCTGGCCTTGGTTTCTGCCACCGCCGCTTCGGCCTTGGTTTCATGATTTATGGCATTAAATGAGAATGCTCCCGTGACAAGTGAAGCAATCACTAATCCCCGTGCAAGATTCTTCTTTATTTGCTGACTAAACATTGTAGCCTCCATTTTCTTGGTTTTTCATAAGTTGTTACTCTGATATCTTTTTTACCAGTTTTAAATAAAGATGTCAAATTAGTTACAAGAAGGATTATTGCCAAGGGAGAATCTTCTTTACATGTGGAAATTGATGAAAAGAGTAGGAAAGGTAGGCACAGTGTGGGATAAGTAAGATTTTAACTAGACTTAGCAAAGAGCTTCCAAAGAGTTTCTTTATAGGTGTAAATTTTTTCGATGGAGCTGGAGAGGGACTAAAAGCTTGAAAACTAAGGAGTTATAAAAAGAGAAAATATCCTCAAAATATGGCTGATTTTAAATTCTACAAGGTAGGAAACAAAACGAAATAAAACTTTTATAAGGATTACAAGTAGCAAAAATAATAATTAGTAAATAAAGATTGAAAAGAATACAGATTGAAAAGAGTCAAGATTGAGAAGAATAAAGGTTAAAAGATCTTGTGAAGGGAATCGTAACAGCAGTTGAAATGGCTTCATTGGGTGTGAGCTATGGTATACTATTTAAGAGAAAAATGAATGAAAATGAACAAAACGAAGGAGATAAACATGAAAATTGCAATTGGAAATGATCATGCAGCTTATGAATTTAAGCTTGAAATTCTAAAATATCTTGATGAGCTAGGAGTCGCCTATGAAGATTTTGGAACGCACTCCTCTGAGCGGGCAGACTATCCTGTCTTTGCAGAACGAGTTGCTAAAAAAGTTGCAGCTGGAGAATATGAGCTAGGTATGTTATTTTGTGGAACGGGCATCGGAATTTCAATTTCCGCCAATAAAGTAAAAGGAATTCGAGCCGCAGTTTGTACGGAACCTTTTTCAGCCAAAATGTCTAGGATGCATAATAACGCCAATATTCTTTGTATGGGTGCTCGAGTGGTTGGTCTTGACCTAGCCAAAATGATTGTAGATGAGTGGCTAAACGCTGAGTTTGAAGGTGGTCGCCATGCAAAACGGGTAGAATTAATCGGGGCAATTGAAGAAAGTCAAGAGCAAGACTCATACACCTGCAAAGCATAATTCTAAGACTAGTCAATAATAAAGTGAG
>LSQX01173271.1_pt1 | contig 19638 bp, 12 predicted proteins | sample 654561 | NCBI WGS metagenome assembly LSQX01 (sample SAMN04489861, study PRJNA283612) | anaerobic digester metagenome | isolation source: 4 biogas reactors fed with cattle manure at either 37C or 55C with and... | place: Denmark: Kongens Lyngby | collected 2014
TGCGTTGTCAAGCCCCTCAACGAAAAATTCCAGTATTGATAACTACACTTTTTGTCCTGTTTTGTTATCCCCGCGACACCCATAAACCCCATTTTGTCTGTGCGGCGGCGTATCGGAAGATTGACGCCCCCCCGGCCGGGCGATACCCTGCCGCCCATGACAACTGCCGATCTCCATGCCCCAGAAAAGCCCAGCGGTTTGAGGGTTTTGTTTGTCAACCGGATGGCGGGGTTGGAGCGCGGGGGGGGCGAGACGTTTGACCTGGAGATTTCGCGTCATTTGGCGGCGGGGGGGGCGCGGGTGGCGTTTTTGACGGGAGCGCCGCTGCTGGGGCCCGCGCCGCTGCCGGTGGAGGGGGCGCGGGTGCTGCATACGCCATGGCTGCGGTGGTTTCCGTGGGACAAGGTGAGGGGGGGGTGGCGGGTGCGGCAGGTGGAATTCGAGTGGTTCGAGTGGCGGGCGGCCCGTTGGGCGGCGCGGCACGCGGACGAGTATGACGTGATTCAGGTGTGCGAGCTGCCCAACTTTGTCTATTGGCTCAAGGGGCGGGGGGTGAAGACGCCGGTGGTGATGCGCCTGACAGCGCCCAATTATTATGATCCGCGCGGGGGGGTGAAGTTGGCGGATGCGCTGATGGCCAGCGGGACCACCATCGAGCGGTTGCGCGCGGGGGGTGAAGCGGCCGGCGGGGGGATGCCGCCGCTGGTGGATATTCCCAATTCGGTGGACGCGGAGCTGTTTAAGCCGGGGGCGTCAGATTTTCGCGCACAGCAGGGAATTGGCGACGATGAGCTGGTGGTGCTGTATGTGGCGCGGTTTCAGGCGTTCAAGAATCACGCGCTGCTGATGGAGGCGTTTGCGGAGTTTGCCCGGGGCTGGCCGCGGGCGCGGCTGGTGCTGGTGGGGAGCGGTCCGTTGCGCGCGCGGACGGAGCAGCAGGCGGCCGATTTGGGGGTGGCGGATCGGGTTATGTTTCTGGGCGAGGTGCCCTATCGGGATTTGCCGGTGGTGTACGCGGCCGCGGATGTGAAGGTGGTCTCGAGCGACTATGAGTCGTTTTGCTTCGCGGCGCTCGAGGGGATGGCCGCCGAGCTGCCGGTTTTGACGACGGACTGCGCCTGGGTGCCCCGGTTGGTGGAGGATGGGGCGGGGCTGGTGGTGCCGGCGGGCGATGCCCCCGCCCTGGCGGAGGGGCTGAAGACGCTGGCGGCCGACCCGGAGCTGCGCCGCCGGCTGGGATCGAGGGGGCGCGAGCTGGTTGTCGAGCGGCACACGTGGCCCGCTAGCGCGGGGAAGCTGGCGGAGCTTTACCGACAGCTTTTGAACCGCTCCTGATCCGGGGGGCTACTTTTTGCAGAGGTGCTCGAGCACGTAGGGCAGGATACCGCCAGCCTGGAAGTAGTCAATTTCGATGGGGGTATCAATGCGGTTGCGCAGGGCGAACCGAATTTCGCGTCCGTCGGGTTTGACGGCCACAGCATCGTGGAGAGCGCCGGGGGTCAGCGCGCCGGAGCCTTGGATGGACAGGACTTCGGTGCCGTCGAGTCCGAGGCTGTCGGCGGTTTGGCCGTCGGTGAACTGGTAGGGCATGACGCCCATTTCGATGAGATTGGCGCGGTGGATGCGCTCGAAACTTTCGGCGATGACCGCGCGCACGCCCAGGAGCATGGGGCCTTTGGCGGCCCAGTCGCGCGAGCTGCCTGCGCCATAGAGCTTGCCGGCAATGACCACGACGGGGGTGTTGTCCTGCTGATAGGCGGTGGCGGCATCGAAGATGGTCATCTCTTGCCCGGAGGGCTGATGGCGGGTCCAGCCGCCTTCGCGGGCGACCATGCGATTGCGCAGGCGCACATTGGCGAAGGCGCCGCGGATCATGACTTCGTGATTGCCGCGGCGAGCGCCGTAGGAGTTGAACTGGTGGGGGCGGATGCCCCGGTCGAGCAGGTAGCGCGCGGCGGGGGAGTCGCCGGCAATGGAGCCGGCGGGCGAGATGTGGTCGGTGGTGATGAAGTCGCCGAAGAGTCCGAGGATGCGCGCGCCAGTGATGTTGACGTCAGGGGGGGAGGTGGACAGGAAGGGCGCTTCGCGGATGTAGGTCGAGTCGGGCCGCCAGTTGAAGACGGGGCCGGCCTCGACGGGGATTTGGTTCCACTCAGGGGTATAGCGGTTGACGTCGCTATAGACCCCGGCATAGAGGCCGGGGTCGTTGGCTTGGGCGAGCAGGCCGTTGATTTCGGCGGCATCGGGCCAGAGGTCGCGCAGATAGACGGGTTGACCGTCGGCGGATTGGCCGAGGGGCTCGCTGTCGAGGTCGAGGTCCACGCGTCCGGCGAGAGCATAGGCCAGGACGAGGGGGGGGGAGCAGAGGTAGTTGGCCTTGGTGAGGGGGTGGATGCGTCCTTCGAAGTTGCGGTTGCCGGAGAGGACGGCGGCCACTACGAGGTCCTGTTCGCGGATGGCGTCGGCGATGTCTTCGCGCAGGGGGCCGCTGTTGCCGATGCAGGTGCCGCAGCCGTAGGCGGCGACGCCGAAGCCGAGCTGTTCGAGGTCGGCCAGCAGGCCGGTATTGCCCAGGTAGGCGGTGACCACGCGCGAGCCGGGAATGAGCGAGGTTTTGACGTAGGGCGGCACGGTCAGGCCGCGGGCGAGAGCCTTGCGGGCGATGAGTCCGGCGGCCAGGAGGAGGACCGGGTTCGAGGTGTTGGTGCAGGAGGTGATGGAGGCGATGGCCACGGAGCCGTGGCGGATGGCGGAGCCGTCGGGGAGGGGGGCCTCGATGTCGAGGTGGTCGGCGGGCACGGCGAAGCCGTCGGCATCGGTAGCGGCGGAGAGGGCCTTGAGGAAGCGTTCCTTGACGCGGCCGAGGGGCTGGTGATCGTGGGGGCGCTTGGGGCCGGCCACGGAAGCGGGGACATCGGCCAGGTCCACTTCGATGACTCGCGAGTAGGTTGGGTCGGGGGTGCCGGCTTCCTGGAAGAGGCCCTGGCGGCGGGCATATTCTTCGACCAGGGCGCAGTGTTCCGCCGAGCGGCCGGTCATGCGCAGATAGGCGATGGTTTCGGTATCCATGGGGAAGAAGCCAGTGGTGGCGCCATATTCGGGGGCCATGTTCGAGAGCACGGCGCGGTCGGCCAGGGCCAGTTGAGCGCAGCCGGGGCCGAAGTATTCGATGAACTGGCCGACCACATTCTGTTGGCGCAGGAGTTGGGTCATGTAGAGAGCGAGGTCGGTGGCGGTGACGCCGGGGCGCAGGGCGCCGGTGAAGCGCACGCCGGTCACGACGGGCGCCAGCATGGAGATGGGCTGGCCGAGCATGGCGGCTTCGGCCTCGATGCCGCCCACGCCCCAGCCGAGGATGCCCATGCTGTTGATCATGGGGGTGTGCGAGTCGGTGCCCACCAGGGTGTCGGGATAGGCCAGGGGGGGGGCGTCGGGGCGTGTTTCGAGGTGCACGCCGTCGGCCAGGAACTCGAGGTTGACCTGATGGCAGATCCCGACACCGGGCGGGATGATGCGCAGGTTGTTGAAGGCCTGCTGGCCCCAGCGCAGAAACTCATAGCGTTCGCGGTTGCGCTCGAATTCGATGTGCACGTTCTGCTCGAGGGCGTTGGCCGCGGCCCAGCAGTCAATTTGGACGGAGTGGTCCACGACCAAGTCCACGGGCACGAGGGGTTCGACCAGGCCGGGGTCGCCGCCGCGGCGGACCACTTCGGCGCGCAGGCTGGCGAGGTCCACCACGCTGGGGACGCCGGTCAGATCCTGAAGCAGGACGCGGGCGGGCAGGAAGGGGAATTCGCCGCCGTCGTTGGCGCCGGGGGTCCAGCGTGCGAGGGCTTCGACATGGCTCCAGTTGTAGGCCGGGTGCTTCTGGTTGCGCAGGGTGCTTTCGAGCAGGATGCGCACGATGTAGGGCAGCTGGTTGACGGGCGCGCCGCGCAGCGGTTCGAGCTCGGCGAGGCTGTGATAGGCGATGGTTTGGCCGTTGAGGTTGAAAGTTTTCAGGGTTTGAATGGGTTGGGTCATGGGGAACTCCTCTCCAATGAGTGATGATCGGTCGGGTATTCTACGAAAAAACGGGCGGTGTATCGAGCGTCCAGCGGGCCACGAGGGGGGCGGGGGTATCGAGGCGGGTGAACTCGAGGGCGTATTCGCCGGGGGGGGCGTCGAGCCGTCGGGCAAAGGTGGCGCCTTCGAGCTGTCGCAAGAGGGTTTGCAGGGCGTAAAAGGCGGGGCGGGGGCGCCAGGCGGCGGGATCGGTGTCGTCAATGAGGCCGAATCCGCGGGCGGCGAGCCGCCACCAATAGACGCGGGCGATGTGGCCGGAGGCGAGGGTCAGGAGGAGGTAGCGGGCCATGAAGCTGGCGTAGGTGTCTTCGGAGACGGAGGGGTCGTTGCGGCGAGGATCGAGGGTTTCGTAGGGCGAGGTGACGGGCGACCAGGGGCCAGTGCCGAGCAGGGGCCAGTTGACTTCGGTGATGAGGGGGCGGTCTTCGGGCAGGCGGTGGGCCTTGGCGAAGGCGCGCAGGAGGGCGCACTTGGCCACGGTGTCGAAGCGGCCCTGGCGGTTTTCGGGCGCGCCGCGACGGTCCACATAGAGGTGATGGGAGAGGGCTTGGAACCGGATGTCGGTCGGCAGGTTGGCCAGGATGCCGGCCATGGCGAGGGGTTCGAAATCAATGCAGGCGGGGCCGGTGACGCGGACATCGGGGTATTGGGCGAGGATGGCGCGCAGGGGCTGGAGGAGCTGGGCGTATTCGCGGTAGTCCCACACGCCCCATTTCGAGCGATTGACAGCATGACCGACTTCGAAAAAGTCGGCGAAGGAGTGGGCGCGGTCGAAGGCGAGGGTGAGCATTTGCCGCCAGCTTTGGGGGTCGCGGAGGGCGCGGCGGTCCTGCACCAGCGCCAGGGCCACGGAGTGGCCGCGCTGATGGAGGTCGGCGGCCTGGTCGAGGGTCCAGTGCCAGGCCTCGGGGTTTTGGTGGTGATAGACGCGCAGCAGCAGGGGGATGCGCTGAGTGCCCTGAAGCTGGTCGAGGAAGTTGAGCTGGCGGATCCAGGTGGAGGGCTCGGCGTCGAGGGTCAGGCCGATGGCGCCGGCGAAAGGCACGGGTTGTTGGAAGCTTTGGGCGGTCAGCTCGCGGTAGTGGCGGAGGATGGCCGGGCCGGTGCGGAGCAGGCCGCTTAGGGCGGAAGTGACATTGGCCGCGGGCATGAATTTGCGGCGGTCGCGCGAGGTGTAGGCGGGGATGGCCTGGGCGGAACGGTCGTCCCAGATCCAGAGGTCGCGTCCGCGCAGGGGGCGGGGGTCGTTGGCGGTGGCGCGTCGGATGCGGGCTTCGCGCAGGGGGTGGCGCAGGGGGCGCAGGGCGGTATGGCGGGCGAAGGCGGCGCGGACGCGGCGTTCGGCGGCGGCGAAATCGGGGGGGGGGGCATAGCCGTCGTAATACATGGCATGGAAGACGCGGCGGAAGTCGGAGGGCAGGTCGAGTCGAGCCAGGTCGGCTCCACGTTGGGCGGGGGTGGGGTGGGGGGCGTGCCGGGCGCGGTTGAGGTCCAGGAAGAGCACCTTCCAGGGGGCGTGGGGTTGGTCCGGGTCGTGCTGGAGGGCGATGTTCTGGTTGCCGAGATCGCGATGGAGCAGGCCGGCGTCGTGGAAGGCGCGGGTGGCCCGGGCCACGCACTCGAGCAGGGTCATGAGGGGGGTGCAGCGGGGGGCTTCGGTGTAGATGCGCTCGAGTTCGTCGCGGAAACTGGTCAGGCGGGGCACAAAGGCGGACACCAGGCGGCTGTCGTGGAGGCGGGCGCCCTCCCAGCGTTCGACCACGGCAATGGGCGCGGGGGTTTCGACGCCGGCCCGGCGCAGGATGAGCGCGTTGCGGAAGGCGCGTTCGGCTTTCGAGCCGCGGTGCCGGGCGAGGCGGTCGCGCCAGGCGGCCTGGGCGCCATAGGATTTGATGACCGCGTCGAGGGTGGCATCGCCATAGGAGAGCAGGAGGCGGTCCACCCGGTGGCGGCCGGGGCGCACCAGCGGGGCGGCATCGCGCTCCACCAGATGGGGGAGTTGCAGGAGGCTCTCGACCAAGTCGGCCCGGTTGCGGCCAGGAGCCATCAGGACGCGCCAAGGGCCGCGCGACTGCCAGGCCGGATCATTCATAAGGGATGACATTTTTGTTGCGCTGCTGGATGGTCCGCTCGAGGAGCTTGGCGTATTTGATGAATACGCCGTAGGCCGAGAACACCGCGATAATGAGACCCTGGCGACCATCCAGAAATCCGGTTTTGAGGATGTAGGATTTGAAAAACCGGAAAGGGGGGCGGAAAATCAAATCGCACCAGCGGAAGGGGAGTCCGCGGCCGAATTTTTCATCGGCGCTGATGGACGAAAACCGGTTGAGGGTGGTGATATGGTCGCTGAGGTCGTCATAGGTGAAGTGATAGAGCGGCGAGCGGAGGGTTTTGACGGGGCCGTCCACCACCACGCGGTCGTGGGGTTCCTGTCCGGCGCTGTAGCCGACATCCTTGCGGAACAGCCGCAGTTTCATGTCGGGATACCACTCGCCGTGGCGGATCCATTTGCCCAGATAATGGACCATGCGGGGGAAGCTGTAGCCGACGGTGTCGCCGGGGTCTTTGGCGAATTCCTGCTCAATTTCCTCGCGCAGGTCCTTCGAAACCACCTCGTCGGCATCCACAAAGAGGATCCACGGATGATTGGCCAGCGTGCGGATGTAATTCTTCTGGGCGATATAGCCTTCCCAAGGGTGCTGATAGACGTGGGGGGTGTATTGCTTCGAGATTTCGAAGGTTTTGTCCTTGCTGTAGGAGTCCACCACAATGATTTCATCGCACCAGGTGAGACTGGCCAGGCAGGCGGCGATTTTGTCTTCCTCGTTGCCGGCGGTGACGCAGGCCGAAATTTTGAGATGGTCAGGTCGTATCATGCGGGCATGATGCCGCAGAAGATGGCGACGTGACCAGCCAAAATACTGCTGGGGTCATACTCAACACGGATGAAAACTCCGCTTCCATCCGGCCTGATGGGCGTGGATAGTGGCCGTGCCGGGGACGGGCATGATTCAGATTGCCTTCCCGCGGGCGCTTGCCTACCGTTGGCGGCGATATGAACCAGCCGAAATCCTTTCCGTTGACCCGTGAGCAAGTTGAGGCGCTGACGGAGCGTTTCCCGACGCCGTTTCACCTGTATGATGAGGCGGCGATCCGCGCCAACGCGCAGCGGCTTTCCGCGGCGTTTGCCAGTTTGCCGGACTTCCGCGAATATTTTGCGGTGAAGGCCACGCCCAACCCGTTTTTGTTGCGGGTGTTGGCGTCGGAGGGCTTCGGGGCGGATTGTTCGTCGCTGGCGGAGTTGCGCTTGTGTGCGGCGGTTGGGTTGCGGGGCGAGCGGGTCATGTTTACGTCGAACCAGACGCCGGACGAGGAATTCCGCGCGGCACGCGAGCTGGACGCGATCATCAATTTGGATGATATTACGCACATTGACGCGCTGGTGGCGGCGACGGGGTCGCTGCCATCGACGCTGTGTTTTCGCTATAACCCGGGGCCGCTGAAGGATGGCAACCCCATTATCGGGCATCCCGAGGAGGCCAAATACGGGCTGACTCGCGAGCAACTGTTTGAGGCCTATGCCCGCGTGCGCGACCTCGGCGTGGAGCGGTTTGGGCTGCACACCATGGTGGTGTCTAACGAGCTGGACGAGCAGTATCACATTGAAACGGTGCGGATGCTTTTTGAGCTGGTGGTGGAGATTCAGCAACAGCTCGGCGTGCGGATTCACTTTATCAATACGGGGGGGGGGATTGGGATACCCTATCGCCCGGCAGAGAGGCCGGTGGATTATGAGGTGATTGCCCGGGGCGCGCGCGAGCTCTACGCCGAGTTGATCGAGCCGGCGGGGCTGGACCCGCTGGCCTACAACATGGAATGCGGTCGGGCGATCACGGGGCCCTATGGTTGGCTGATCACCCGCGCGATTCGCAGCAAGGAGACCTATCGCTCGTATATTGGCGTGGATGCCTCGATGGCCAATCTGATGCGTCCCGGGATGTATGGCGCCTATCACCACATTACGGTGCTGGGCAAGGAGCAGGCTCCGGCCAACCGGGTGTATGACGTGGTGGGCTCGCTGTGCGAAAACTCCGACAAGTTTGCCATTCAGCGGGAGCTGCCCGAGATTGAGATGGACGACCTGCTGGCGATTCACGATGCCGGCGCGCACGGCCACGCCATGGGCTACAACTACAACGGCAAGTTGCGCTCGGCGGAACTTTTGCTGAGGCCCGATGGCTCAGTTGTGCAAATCCGTCGCGCCGAAACCCTCGACGATCTGTTCGCCACTCTGGATTTGGCGGCGGCGGGCACCTTCGTGTAGAAGGCGCGCGGACGCGGTGAGGGGGGGGGGCTAGTCCACGCTACAGAGGACGTCGGTATTGACGAGGTTGTCGAAGATGGCGTTCGAGGCGTCGGCGTCCTTGTAGGTGATGACGTGCCCCGCCAGGAAGAGGACGTTGCGGACGTTGGCGCCATGGTTGTCGTTGGGGCCGATCTTCGGCATTTTGCCCGGGGTGGCCGGGCCGTATTCGCGCTGGTTGGATTCATCGCACATGATGGGGGCGACGGTTGGATTTTCGACCGTGCGCAGCAGGTGATAGCCGGAGATGTACATGTAGCTGCAGTTGCCGACAGATTTGAATTCGTTGATGGAGCGGGCGGGCTTGACGGGGGTGCGACCAAAGTCCTCCTTGTCGCTGGGGCAGATCCACAGGCGCAGGTCGGTCACGTAGCCGTTGGTGTAGAGCTTGACGGCGATGGCGGAGAAGTCGGCGACTTCCTGGAAGCTGCCTCCGGCGGCGGGGAGGGGGTTGTAGTGGGGCATGGCCCCGCCGTGGTCGGTGGCATAGGCGTTGAAGGCCACGCCGAGTGCCTTGAGGTTGTTGGCGCAACTGGCGCGGCGGGCCAGCTCGATGCCCTTGAGGGAGAGGGGAATGGTGATGGTCATGAGCAGACCGATGATCGCGAGGACAACGAGCAGCTCGATGAGGGTAAAGGCGCGTTTGTTGTTCATGGGGGATCCTTTCAGGGGTCGGGGGTGTCAAAGTAGGGCGCGAGGAAGGCGTGCCAGTTGCCATCGCTATACCAAGTGGCGCCGGTGCCATCAGTGAAGACCCAGTCAATGGAGTATTGCACGTTTTCGGGCACATCGAACGTGTATTCCCAGAGGGTGCCGGAGGTATTGGTCATGGCGGGGCGGGGGCTTTCCTGGACATTTTGCCAACCGTCGAAGCCCATGTGCAGGCGGATGTCGGTGGCGGCGTTCAGGGGCGTGCCGGCGGCATCGAGCGTGATGGTGAGGGGTTGGCCCGCGACAGGCGGCAGCGGAGCGACGGTGACGCCGCCCGTGCCGCGAATGAATTGGAAGTCGCCGCCGGTTTCATACCACTTGTAGGAAGGTCCACCGCGAGGCTTGAATTGAACGCCATCGCCGGAATTGGCGGCGGGCAGCTCGAGATCAATCATCCACGTGCCGTTGCCGTCAAAGGTCATGGGCAAGCCGTTGTTCCAGTCGCTGAACGTGCCGGTGAGATTCATGCTGCGCATACCGCTGACATCGGATTTGAACTGGCAGAAATATACGCGCACGGTGGTGGCGTCGGTAGGGATGTTGTAGTTGGGGTGCCAGTAGGCGGGCGGGGTGGTCAGCTCGGGTTCGGGGCCCGCGTAGGCGGCGTAAAACTCGCGTTCTGGGCGTGACTCCGCGATGGCGGCGGACCACTCGCGGCGGTCGCCGACTTGCGCGCCCATGGTGGCACGGTGGCCGTAGTCGTCGAAGCCGTTGAGCAGGTTGGTGGCAATCCGGACACCGTGGGCGGCCTCGGTGGCGAGGTTGTCGAAGTTGAGCGTGGTGGTGGTGCCGGCGCGGGAGACGCCGAGCAAGACGGGGGCGTCTTCGGGGGGGGGCGGGGACAGGGCGTCGTTGTCCCACATGAAGGGTTCGAGGACAATCCGGGTGTCATCATCGGGGTCCGCAATATAATAATCCAGGTTGTGGTCCGGGCTTTCGTGATGGGCGCCGCCGGTGGTGAGCACATAGAATTTATAAATCAGGCTGCGCGGGGAGCGGCGGTCTGCCCAGAGTCCGTTGTAGGGCTCGGTGCCGGGGATTTCGTCGGGATACCAGACGGCGCTATTGCCGCCGACCAGCGAGTGGGGTTCATTTGGCACCAGTGTTTCGTCTTTGCCATCGGTGGTGAAGGCCCAGAGGCGCGAGAAGATGCCGTCGCCGGCGGTGTCATCGCCGTGGGTGCCGTCGTCGAAGAGCTCGATGCCGCCGTCCGCCCAGCCGAGGTAGGCGCTGCCGGGGAAGTCGCTGGCGTTGCCGCCTTCGTCATCGCCGGTATGGTTGAAGCCGCGGAGGGGGTCGGAGCCCAGGACCATGACCCGGGACAAGTTGTCGCGCTTGCGCATGGAGAGGTCGAGCTGGAAGAGGATTTCGCGGCGGACGCGCACGCCGGCATCGCCGCGTTGGGGGTCGGTATAGAGCCGATTTTGTGCGGTGGGTTCGTTGGTGTCGCCGGGGTTGCGCAGGGGGTGGGCGGCGGCGCCGAGATACTCGGTGACGATCATGGGGGAGGCATCGGGGTCGAGGTTGAGAACGCGCGAGGCGTCGGCGAAGTCGGTCAGGCGGATGGCTTCGTAGTTGTTGGTTCCGTTGATGCGGGCGCTATATTTATAATGGAGGGTGGTGGGGGAGCCGGGCGGGAAGGTGACGGTGGCGGATGCCCAGCCATTGGAGCCGGGAATGGGCAGAAGGGACATGGTTTCGCTGGGGGGGTAGCCCCAATCCAGCGGCAGCGCGCTGCCATTGATGAAGACAGCGCTGGGTTTGGGGTGCTTGTTGCCCAGGCCCATACCGGAGTTGGTGTTGACGAGGAAGGTGACTTCGACCGCCTGGGTCAGGCCGTCCTCGGCGGGTTCGAGGCAGTATTCGGTGAGGCGCCAATTGCCGTGGGTGTCTTCGACGCCTTCGGCGCGGACCAGAATCATCTCGGTTGAAGCGAGCGCCGCGGGCAGGGTCAGGATCACGCTGTCGGGTCCCTCGGCGGTTGCGCTGACGGGCACCGCGCCGCCCACGGCCCAGTTGGCGGTGGTTTCCGCGGTGGTGGAGTCGATGGGTTTGTTGAAGGCGACAAAGACCTCGGGGCTGCCCACGGCGCCGGTGGCGGCGCGGATGTAGGGGGCGTTGAGGTCGGTTGCGGACATGTCGGGGATGCCGTCGCCATCGCCGTCCACGGTGATATCAATGTAGTCCACGGTGGTGAGGATGCCGTCTTCGTAGGTGCCGCTGATTTGGTTGGGAATGGTGTCTTCGGAGCTCCAGGCGCTGTCGGGGTTGTTGTTGTGGATGCCGGCCAGGACGCGCAAGCTGGCGCCGCGCGGGACGGTTTCGCCGTCTTCGACAGTTCCCCAGCGCTCGCCTTCGTAGAGGACGGCCCAAGGGATGCGGGCTTCGAAGCCCTTGAAGGGGCAGGGGGAGGCGTCGTTCACGCTGGCCATATCCACGGGGGTGCCGACGGGGTAGGCGCCGTTGCCGGCATCGAAGAGCGATTCGAGATTTTCTTCGGACGGTGTTTCAACTCCGTCGTAGAGGACGCGGATGACGTTGTTGTAGAAGCCTTCGCTGGCGAGCATGTAGTCGAGGCCGAAGTTGCCGGAGCCGTCCTGCCAGCCGTAGTCGTTATAGGCGATGAAGCTGGCTTCGTGGCTGGTCCAGTTGGTGGTGGTGGTGGCGCCGGTCGGCTCTTCGGCGTTGGGGTCGATGTCCAGCAGCACGACCAGCTTGTTGTTGTCGGCTTGCCAAGCCTGGAGGGCAACATAGAGGAAGGTGGCGTCCCAGGTGACATAGAGGTTGCTCAAGGTGCCATTGACGCCCCACGCGGACTCGCCCTCGAAGGTGCCCCACAGGTCGTTGTGATCATATTCGATGGGACGGCCATCGAGAGTGGGGGTGTTGGGCGGGGTGGCGCTGGCCACGGTGGCCACCAAGATGAATGTGCACAGGATTGATAGCGTTCTCATGACAGCCTCCTTCAGGGACTTTCTCAAGCATAGGGGATTAGGGAAGCGCGGGCAAATCGGAAAATAGTTCATTTCGGGGTTTTCGCGGGGGAGGCGATAGGGTAGGATCCGCGGTTTGAATCAGGGCGGGGCAGGAGTGTGGAGCATGGACAAGCCCAATAATAAAGAATGGATTGCGGAATTGAGCAAAATGGCGGTGGCGAGCAGCCGGGTGTCGAGTTCGCTCTATACGCAATATGATGTTAAGCGCGGGTTGCGCGATATCCACGGCAAGGGCGTGCTGGCGGGTCTGACCCAGATTGGCGAGGTGCTGGCGCATCCGGAGGGCGACGAGACCGGGCCGGGCAACCTGATTTACCGCGGGCGCAACATTGAGGATCTGGTGGCTGGTTTTCTGGCCGAGGGGCGCCCGGGCTACGAGGAGACCTGCTATTTGCTGCTGGGCGGCAAACTGCCCACCCGCGAGAAGCTGGCGGGCTTCCAGGAGCTGCTCAGTTCGTTGCGGGAGCTGCCGCATTATTTCATTCGCGACTCGATGTTGGCGCTTTCGAGCCGGGACGTGATGAACGCGATGGCCCAGAGCATTTTGGCGCTATACACGCTGGATAAAACGGCGGATGACGTCTCCATCCGCAACGTGATGCGGCAGTGCCTGAAGCTGATCGCGGTGTTTCCGCTGCTGGCGGTGTACAGCTATCATGCGTCCACGTATGCGCACAAAGGCAAGAGCCTGGTGCTGCACAGCCCGCGGGCGGAGCTGTCGACGGCGGAGAACTTTTTGCACATGTTGCGTGACGATAGCGCTTACACGCCGCTGGAGGCGCAGATGCTGGACCTGGCGCTGGTGCTGCACGCGGAGCATGGCGGGGGCAATAATTCGTCGTTCACCACGCATGTGGTGACCTCGAGCTTGACGGATACCTATTCGACGATTGCCGCGGCGATGGGGTCGTTGAAGGGGCCCCGGCACGGTGGTGCCAATGCCAAGGTGGTGGCGATGTTCGAGGACCTCAAGCGCGAGGTTAAGAACTGGTCCAGCGATGACGAGGTGAGCGACTATCTGCTGAAGCTGCTGAATCGCGAGGGGTTCGACCGCTCCGGCCTGATTTATGGCATCGGTCACGCGGTGTATTCGGTCAGCGATCCGCGCACAACCATCTTGCGTGAGCAGGTGGGCAAACTGGCGGAGGAGAAGGGGCTTGGCGAGGAAATGGAGCTGTATAAGCGGGTCGAGCGGCTGGGGCCGGAGGTGATTGGCCTCAAGCGCAGGATGTATAAGGGGGTCAGCGCCAACGTGGACTTCTACTCTGGCTTTCTCTACCGCTTGCTCGCGATTCCCCAAGAGCTTTTCACGCCGATCTTTGCGGTGGCGCGCATTGCGGGATGGAGCGCGCATCGCATCGAGGAGCTGGCCAACACCGGCAAAATTATCCGCCCGGCCTACAAGAGCGTGGCGGAACGCCGACCGTATGTGCCGCTGGCGAAGCGCAAGGACGAGGCGACCTGATCCCGTCGCCCGCCGTCAGGCGGACGGGCCCGGTGGGGAGCGTGCCGCGCCCCCGCCGCGGATAAATTGCGCCGGGGCCGGAATAAGCTGTTGACGCAGGGCGGTTGGGGGCTGGTACAGTCCCCGGCAACTGTTTGCAAGAGATGGAGGCGATCATGACGGAAATTCTGGACATTCTAAAAGAGAACGCGCGCGTGAGCGTCGAGGACATTGCCAAGATGGTGCAGAAGACGCCTGCCGAGGTGGCCCAGCGCATCAAGGAGTATGAGCAGGCGGGCACCATTCGCGGCTATCGGACGCTGGTCAATGAAGAGCATCTGCCCGGCGAGCGGGTGACCGCCGTCATCGAGGTCAAGGTGCAGCCCGAGCGCGAAGGGGGCTTCGACCGCATCGCCCGCCGCATTAGCAAGTTCCCGAATGTGGTCAACATGTATCTGATGTCGGGCAAATACGACCTGCTGCTGTTTGTGGAGGGCGCCACCCTGCGCGAAGTGGCCGCGTTTGTCAGCGAGCGCCTCGCCACGCTCGATGGCGTGCTCTCGACGGGCACGCATTTCATGCTGAAGAACTACAAGCAAAACGGCACGCTGATGGATGTGGACAAGACGGATGAGCGGCTCCAGGTGAGCCCCTAAGCGGAAGCGCCGCAGGAATAGGATATGAGCACCAGAAGCCAAGTTGCCGCGCATGTTAAGGCGCTGCCGTTTTCGGGAATCCGCAAGTTCTTCGATATTGTCGCGTCGCGCAAGGATGTGATTTCGCTGGGGGTGGGGGAGCCGGACTTCGACACGCCCTGGACCGTGCGCGAGGCCGCCATGTGGTCGCTCGAGCGCGGGGCGACGCACTACACCTCGAACCGGGGCGACCCCGCCCTGCGCCAGGCCATTGCCCGCTATGTGAGCGCCCACTTTGGCGCGACCTACGACTGGCAAACGGAAATTCTGGTAACCGTTGGCGTGAGCGAGGCCATTGATGTCGCCCTGCGCACGGTGATCAATCCCGGCGACGAGGTGATCTATCACGAGCCGTGCTTTGTCAGCTATCGGCCCAGCATCATTCTGGCCGGGGGCGTGCCGGTGATGGTGGAGACCCGCCGCGAGGATCAATTCCGCCTGACCCGCGCCATGCTCGAACAGGTGGTCACGCCCAAGACCCGGGCGCTCCTGCTCAATTTCCCCTGCAATCCCACCGGGACGGTCCTCTCGCGCGACGATGTCCGCGACATTGCCGCCTTTTGCATGGAGCACGATCTGCTGCTGCTGACCGACGAGATTTATGCCGAGCTGACCTATGATCATCCGCACGTCAGTTTTGTGTCGGTGCCCGGCATGAAGGAGCGGACCATTTTCATGCATGGCATGTCCAAGGCCTGGGCCATGACCGGCTTCCGCATCGGCTACGCCTGTGCGCCGCCGGAGGTCTCCGAGAACATGATGAAGCTGCACCAGTATGCCATCATGAGCGCGCCGACCACCGGGCAGAAGGCGGCGGCCGAGGCGCTCGAACATGGCGCCGAGGCGGTGGCCGATATGGTTGCGCACTACAATCGCCGCCGCCATTTCCTGATTGCATCTTTCGAGGAGATGGGCGTGTCGTGTCATACGCCCGCGGGCGCGTTTTACGCCTTCCCTTACATCGGCGACCTGGGCATCTCGTCAGAGGATTTTGCCATGCGCTTCCTCGAGGAGCACAATGTGGCCGTGGTGCCCGGTGACGCCTTTGGCCGCAGTGGGGAGGGTTTCCTGCGCTGCGCCTATGCCACCAGCCTCGACAACCTGCGCGAGGCCATGGCCCGCATGGCGGTCTTTGTCAACAGCCTGCGCTAGCCTGGATTATTCATCAACATGGATGAAAATATTGTTATTTGCTGCAGAGCAGTATGATGCGGATATTTGGATGAAAAAGTTATTTTTCATCCCTGTTGCCCTTCGGCGCGACGATTCCAACCCGTCTGCTTTGTTCTGCGGGGTTCGCAGGTTGTCCATACAGCTTCACCCCGCCTGCCTTGCATCCGGGCCGGACTTGTCGCGTGCATAATCCAGGCTAGCCCAGACTATTCTCCCGCACGGCGTGATTCAGGGCTCGCAAATTGCCCATGCGGCCGCACCCTTCCTGCCTGGCTCCGGAACGGACTCGTTACATGAATCATCCAGTCCAAAACCATTCTCACTTATTATAATAAGTGAGAATATGAGAATACATAACTTCATTATAGAAAACAAATTATGACTATTATGTTCAACAAATCCATTCTCACTTATTATATATATGAGAATAATGTGGTTGAAAAACATCAGCCAGAATCATCGGGATCAAGGGGTGGCCTGGTCATGTTGTTGGAGTGGGGCGGGTTGCCGCCCGCGCCGGGTAAAGCGTTATTATATTTCCCTTTGTCCGCGGATGAAGCATAGTCGCCGCTCGAAGGATAAATTCCGATGCACACTTCCGCCCTCAAACAAGTGTTGGCCCACCTCGATGAGCGCTTGGCCCGTTCGCCTTCGCCGGATTACCTGGTGCCCGGCGCATGGGTGGATCCGGCTGGGCCGGTTGCGGCTCGCAAGGTGTGTCCCGAACAATTTTACGGCGATTGCATCCGGCAGCTTCTGGCCAAGCCACCGCGAGAGCGCATCGCCAACGGCGATCAGCCCGGCGACTGGAGCAAAAACGCCATCGTGTACAACCTGCTGGTGCGCTACGGCGCGGCCTTTGATCACGACGGCAACGGCGCGGTCCGGCCGGTGCCGCTCGAGAGCGGTTGGCGGGAAACCGGCACCTTTCTCAAAGCGATCGCCCTGCTGCCGTGGATCCGCTCGCTGGGGTGCAATACAATTCATCTGTTGCCCATCACCTCGATTGGGCGCGATGGCAACAAGGGGGACATGGGCAGCGCGTTTGCCATCCGCGACCCCTACCAACTGGACGAGCATCTCGCGGAGCCGGCGCTCGGGCTGGATGTCGAAACCGAGTGTGCGGCCTTTGTCGAGGCGGCGCATCACTTGGGCATCCGCGTGATTGTCGAGTTTGTGTTCCGCACGGCGGCCAAAGACGCGGCCTGGGCCAGGGAGCATCCCGAATGGTTCTACTGGATTCGCGCCGACGTGCCCGACCGTCAGCCGGGCGACACTTCGGAACACGCCTACGGCATGCCGATGTTTACGCCCGACGAATTGCGCAACATCTATGACGCGGTGGGGCAGGGACGCTTCCACGAACTGCTGCCGCCTCATCCGGTGTATCGCAACCTGTTCACCCTGCCGCCCCCGCCGGATACCGTGCGCATGGAGCAGGGCGCCTGGCGGGGCACGGCCACGGACCCGCGCAGTGGCGAGACCGTGACCGTGCGCATCCCCAGCGCGTTCTGCGACTGGGGACCCGACTCCGACCAACCGCCTTGGACCGATGTGACCTATTTGCGGCTCTACGACCACCCCGACTTCAACTATGTGGCCTATAACACCGTGCGCATGTATGCCAGCCAACTCGCCCGCCCCGAAAATGTGGTGCGGTCGCTCTGGGACAAGATCATCGAGATCATTCCGCATTACCAAACGCGGTTCGGGGTGGATGGCGTCATGATCGATATGGGCCACGCGTTGCCCGCCGACCTCAAGCGCGGCCTTGTCGAGCGCGCGCGGCAGGTGGACCCCGATTTCGCCCTCTGGGCCGAAGAATTCGACCTGACACCCCGCGCCCGCGAGGAGGGCTACAATGCCTGCGTAGGCCCTTTCATGCAGACCGTGCGTCACGTTGAACACTTCCGCAACTGGCTGCGCTGGATTCACGGGGCGGGCATCCCGCTGCCGTTCATGGCCATGGCCGAGAACCACAACTGCCCGCGCGCGGTCCATTGGCCCGGTGGCAAAGCCTACGCCCTCTATGCTCAGGCTCTCGGCGCGTTTTTGCCGGGCATGCCCTATCTCCATAACGGCATCGAGCTGGCCGAGCCTGCGCCCGTCAACACCGGCTTCGATTTCACCCAGGAAGAGATCGCGCACTTGCCGCCCTCCGTGCTGCCGCTGTTTAGCGCGGCGGCCATGGACTGGACCCGGGAAGATACCCTCGCCGCCGACCTGTCCCGCCTGCACGCTCTGCGCGAGCGACACCAAAGCCTGTTCAGCAACCCGTCGCCCGGCACCATCATCCCACTCGAGACCACCAACCGCGCCATCATGGGCTACGCCCGCCAGCAGCCCGGCCAACCGGGCGGCTTCGCCATCCTCGGCAACAGCGACATGGCCAACCCCCAGCCGCTCCAGTTACCCCATCCCGGCGCCACCACTGATCTCTTGAGCGGCGCCCCCCTGCCGGATGTGCTGCCGCCTGGCCGCGTCGTGGTTTACGCCCTCTAACCGGTAACGGGTCAAAAAAAAGGTAGGGATGCCTCGCCGAGGCGTCCGCGCCACGTCCCGCCCACGCGGGACGTGGCGAAGGCAAAATTGCTCGAAAAATTTTCACGAAAGGTAGAAAGTGTGGCGGGGCATTGCGTGAACGCGATGCGGCTTTGCTGCGAGCAGGGGAACATCGTTTTCGACACTCGACACACGACGCTCGACACTCGTGTGTTTTGGATTTTTGAACCGCGAATGCACACGAATGTTGCCGAAAACAGGCTCAAAAGCGCCAAAAATAGCCAAAAACAGTCCAAAATGGGTAAAAACAGTCAAAATGGGCAACATTTTGACCCATTGTGGTGAATACGGGTAGATTCCGGACTGGTCAGGGGGTGGGGGTGGGTGCAAAATGCGCGGCGTGAGAACAGGGTCGGCCATCGAGGAGTTTTGTCGGGCACTTTCCCGCGAGGGGGTGTCTTGCGCGCGCGAGGTGCCTCTGAGCGCTTACTCGACCTGGCGGATCGGGGGTCCGGCGGATGCGCTGCTTGAGCCGGCGTCCCGCGACCAGGCGCTGATCGGGCTGCGCGAGGCCGCTCGTCTCGGGGTGCCCATCGCGGTGATTGGGCGGGGCTCGAATTTGTTGATGGCGGATGAGGGTTTTCGGGGCGTGGTTTTCCGTCTGGGGCCGGCGATGGGCCAGGTCGCGGTGGACGGCTTGCGCGTGCGGGCCGAGGCGGGTGCTCTGGCCGGGCGCGTGGCCAGGCTGGCCGGTCAGCATGATCTGACCGGCCTCGAGCATATTGTCGGCATTCCCGGCAGCATGGGGGGCATCGTGGCCATGAATGCCGGCAGTCCGCCGCAGAGTATCAGCGACCAGCTTGAGTGGATTGATGTGGTCAACCGGGATGGCACCTTGGAGCGCTTCGAGACCGCCCAATGCCAATTTGCCTATCGCGACAGCCGCTTTTTGCACGACGATTCGTGGATTATTCTCGGCTGTGCGCTGCGGCTGACCGAAGGCGATTCAACCGAGATACGCCGGGCCATGCGTCAGAGTTTGCTCGAGCGTCGCCGTAAATTTCCGTTGCGTCAGCCCAACTGCGGTTCCGTCTTCAAAAGCTTGCCGGAACTCTACGAGCTGGCCGGGCCGCCGGGACGGATCATCGAAGATTGCGGCTTCAAGGGGCGTCGGGTGGGGGGGGCGCAAGTCAGCCAGCTCCATGCCAATTTTATCGTCAACAACGGCCATGCCACCGCCAGCGATGTCTTTACGCTGATCCGCGCTATCCGCCGGGAAGTTCATGCCCGACACGGCTATTGGATGCCGACCGAAGTGCGCTACCTGCGGCCCGAAGGCGGGATCGTCCCCGCTCACGTTCAAGCTGACGCGGCTGCGTCGCGCTGACTACAGACTGTTGACTCGGGCGGAAATGGGGCCAAAAAGGGCCGAAAACGCGCAGAAATTGGCCAAAATGGGGCTCTTCGTAGATTTTTATGGAAAGCTTGAGTTTGAGCCTTCCAGCCATGAGAACCTTTGCTGTTCACGCCTCAAAGATTCTCAACCGGGATCAATTCTCAGAAAACCCTTGCGCCGCTTGATCATTTGGCTTGCCCCGCCCTCCGCTCCGCGAGAATGGGCTCACCCAAAGCTCGTCGGAGCGGAGCGGAGGACGGGCGGTGGTTTTGGTGAAGAAACCATAAAAT